>Ga0187886_1000054_pt1 | contig 164812 bp, 136 predicted proteins | sample June2016WEW_20_1_FD_133001 | JGI IMG/M metagenome (GOLD analysis project Ga0187886, IMG submission 133001) | Peatland microbial communities from SPRUCE experiment site at the Marcell Experimental Forest, Minnesota, USA - June2016WEW_20_150 | ecosystem: Environmental > Terrestrial > Soil >...
GTAGCTGAGGGATGCCTATTTATACTCTTGACAGTAACTTAATACTCAAACATTGAAATGTCAATAGTTTTTAGAAAATATTTACGATGGGGGTTGAATTCGGGAATTAGAATGCCGGTCTCACCTAGTATCCTCTTGTATACACCCCGCCCTGCTTTGTTACCTTCAAATCTCTAAGTTCCGGCGCCTTGACACGAAGTTCAAATCTGAAACCCCGGAAGTATCCTGTGGGGTACCAGTTGAAATTCATCTCCCAGCAATGGAGATCGCGATAGACATTCACCGTAACAGCCGCCACCTGCTTCGAAATTAAATCGTAACTCCCGCTCATGGTGACACGCCAGTTTTTAGTTAGCTCGAGATTGATATTCCCCTGGATATTCGAAGAACGAATCAACGAGTATGGATTCGAACGGTCGATCGAGTAATCCCAGGTGAGCGAGATGTTCCAAGGGATCGAAAAAACCGGCTCCTTTTCTTGAGGACTTTTTAAACCGGTTTTTCCGCTCCTTGTGGTTGTATCAACTGCTGTGGTTATTGCGGACCGGCTTGATGCGCTTGGTATTCTTTTTCCGCCGGATAGCGATGTCGATATATTGAATGAGAATCGGTTCAGGCGTGCAAGTCCTTGTCCATCCGATACAAGAAACCGATTGATCCGATGTGGATATCTTCCTCCCGTGGTATCGGTTTGATAAAAGGTGTATGTTGCATTTCCCCCGACATTAATCATACCGCCAAAATCAGTACGGTAATTAAGATTGAGATCCGAAAGACGAAGGCTATCGGCTGCTAGATTGTACGAAATATTGGCGCCGAGATAGAGCAACTGATATTTTTCGGCTTCCTTTGTCGTATCTGTCTGCTCGGCTTTCGCTTCAAAATTATTAGAAATACTTAAGCCAATATTTTGCTGTTCGCCTGCAGAGGCACCGCCATAGAGACTCTGCTCATAACGATCATACCTTACGGTTGTACCAGCTTTTGCGTCATAATATTGTCCGTAATAGCCCCAAAAGGACTTACTAAAATCCGGGGTATAATTGTAACTGAGACTCGGCGTGAGGGTGTGGCGGAATCCCTGCAGCCCGAATACCCGGATAGGAAAAATTCCATAGAGTTTTGTCGACGCTGATAGTCCGGTCGAGAATGTACGTACCGCTTTAAAACCTTTATTGACGCGAGTTTTTATCGTAGAATCCGCCGTATCGAATTCCTTATCGATGTTTTCAGGATACCATCGTTCATGGTAACTGATTTGAGGCGAGATGGTTATATATCCTGCTTTCGGAGAAGCTGATATGCTCACATCATGACTTGCACCATAGCGGGTGGTTTCATCGAAGGTTCTGGCTGAATCGTTCCGACTTGTTTTATCATACTCACTCGAGAATTGACCGCTATAATTTACCCCGATTAATTCATACCATGCAAAATGGTCCGAGGCACTTTTTCTCCGTCGAAACGGGTACGATTGAGAGTGAGAGAAGCTGAGACTGGGCAGTCGCATCCGGATATTTCCATTTCGCAGATCCTGATCCCGATAAAGGTTAATCGTAGCGCTGTTTGGTGTTCCCTCCCAGCTTTTGCTCAGTGTGGCATTCGAGACAATGTTCTGGCGAAGATAATCGCTCAGATTTGTCGTAGTATTTTGATAATATGATGAACTTGCAAATGAAAAGTCGATATCCAGCCTTGTAGTCGGATTGAAATTTTGATGGTGGGTAATGCTGAGATTGTAGTCCCGTTGAGTTAGATAACCGGGATCAGACTGCAGACCGGTATGCTCATTCGTCCAATTCGCACTCAGACTGCCGTCGAATTTATATCGTAGCGCGTAATTGAAAACGCCGTGAAATACCCAGCCTCCTTTTGTGTACCAATCGGCCCGTGTCGTAAGATCGGTATAATCGCTCATTGCCCAATAATAGCCCCCGCCTGAGAGATAGCGGCCGAGTCGCGTATCTTCACCAAACGACGGAGCAATGATACCCGAGCGCCGGCCGCGCTCGTTTGGAAAAACACCGAAAGGAAGTGCGAAGACCGGCACATCGGCAATATAGAGGTAAATAGGTTCCGCGATAATTTTATCATGTGGAATTACTTTCATCTTGCTGCTTGCAAAATGATAATGAGGCTCGGGTTTGTCACACGTCGTGTACCGGCCGTCCGAAACGAAAAGAACATCCTTATCCATTTTTCGGATTTCTTCACCATAGTAAAACGCACCGCTCGACTCAGTTTCTGCTATCTTAATCATTCCTCGCTGGGTCTTGAAATTATAGGCGATCTGTGCACCCGTGTATTGTTCACCGCCGTCGGACATTACAGGATTACCTGTCATTTTCTTTCCCGTCGAATCGGTAGAATCCTTCACGCCGTACGCGACAAGTGTCGATGTATTCCAGTTGATATCGACCCTTTCGGCTTTAAGTCTCGTATCTCGATACCCGATATCTCCCTTTCCATACATTTTCATAAATCGGGTAACCGGCGAGAAGCTGATGGAATCTGATGCGCTGTATACGACAACAGTATCGACACCGCTTCGTGATGTTGTATCGGGTACGGCAACTTGTTTCGCCGTATCAACCGGAACGCGCAGTGAATCACTGATCGTCTGTCCGGTAATGACGGCATACGGAAAGCACGCCAGGAGTATTATGGAGAAAAATATCTTCACCAATTGCTGTTATGATTGAAAGATAAGACTTGCAGCGCCAAGAATGCCTGCCCTGTTCCCCAACATTGCAGGGATAATACGAACTCCGGGACGAATTGATGAGATGACTCGTGATCTGGCAGATTGTTCGATTGCATCCATAAGTATCTTTCCGGCGGCCGCCACGCCTCCGCCAACGACGATTGTCCGCAGATCGAGGAGATTTAATACAGTAGCCATTGCAGCACCGATGATCGTGCCGGTTTCCCGCAGCACATCTATCGCAAATTGGTCTCCGGCAGAAGCGGCCTGAGAAATAATCAGCGGTTCGATTTTTGTATAGTCGCCCGCAACGAGGTCATGAATCTTCGACTGTGCTCCTCTCCGGATTTTTTCGGCCGTTCGCTTGGAGAGATATTTTTGTCCTACATAAGCTTCAAGACACCCCGTGCCGCCGCAATTGCACTTTGCCCCCTGATAATCGACGGTAACATGCCCGATTTCGCCCGCTCCGCCGAACAATCCGCGATAGATTTTGCCGTCGAGAATAATGCCGCCTCCGACACCCGTACCGAGTGTGATCATAAGAAAACTTTTTTCTCCTATTGCTGCACCGAATCGTGCTTCACCAAGTGCCGCAACATTGGCATCATTTTCAATCTCTATAGAGAGATCACATTGCGAGGCAAGTTGTTCGTTCAACCTCACCACTTCCCATCCCGGGAGATTCGGAGGATAGCTCACCGTTTTCCCGTCGAGTGAAACAATACCCGGCATGCCCAGTCCGACTCCCTTTATTGCCGCGCGATCGTTGCTCTTGAGAATATGCCGGATTCCCGCGAGGATTTGACCAATGACATGTGTCGGTCCTTGTTCTGCTTCGGTTGGTAAAATGTACTCATGTGAAATTTCACCTTTCGCGGTAACAACACCGAATTTTATCCGTGTACCACCGAGATCGACTGCTATGGCTGTCTGTTCAGTCATCGTTTTTTATTCCTCCACCATTCATTTAGACGCTCACGAATGTTCTTTTCCCTGCCGTTATCGGTAGGTTTGTAATATATTTTATCCTTAAGGTTTTCGGGTAGAAATTGCTGTTCAACAAAATGACCGGTATAACTATGCGCATATTTGTACTCTTTTCCATATCCAAGCGATTCCATCAACTGCGTCGGCGCATTGCGTAGATGAAGGGGAACCGATAGATTCGGAAGATTTTTCACATCATTCGCCGCTTCCATGATCGCGAGATACGCCGCATTGCTTTTAGGAGCGCTGGCCAGATACGTCGCGCAGTGCGATAGAACAATCCGTGCTTCAGGCATACCGATATAATCAACGGCAGTGAAACAATTGGTCGCGATAACGAGTGCAAAAGGATCGGCATTCCCGATATCTTCCGATGCAAGAACAATCATGCGTCGTGCGATGAATTTCGGATCCTCGCCGCCGTCGAGCATTCGTGCAAGCCAGTAGACGGCTGCATCTGGATCGCTTCCGCGAAGACTTTTTATAAAAGCCGAGATAATATTATAATGCTCTTCACCGCTTTTGTCATAGCGTGCGTATTTCCGCTGGAACGCCTCTTCAAGAATTTCACGATTAATTTTTCTACGGCCTTCTTTGTCGGGCTTCGCGATGTTCGCTGCAATTTCGAGTCCATTCAGCATGATTCGAGCATCGCCAGCCCCCAACAGTATCAGATAGTCGCGGTCTGAAAGATCAATCTTTTTCAATTGCAGTATGGCGTCTTTTTCAATCGCCATATCTATAATCTTATTAAGCTCTTCGTGTGAAAGTTCGTTCATCACAAGAACGCGGCATCGCGAGAGTAACGGCGCAATAACTTCGAACGAGGGATTCTCTGTTGTCGCTCCGATGAGCGTTATCACCCCGTCTTCGACACTGTGAAGCAGCGCATCCTGTTGTGCCTTGTTGAACCGATGAATTTCGTCGATAAACAGGATCGATCTTTTATCGAGACGCCTGCGTGATAGATCGGCTTTTTCCAGAATATCCCGGACGTCCTTCACACCCGATGAAACTGCGTTTAACTGATAAAAATCAGCCTTCGTATGTTCCGCAATAATTCGTGCCAGTGTTGTCTTCCCCACTCCGGGAGGTCCCCAGAAAATTATTGAGGCAACCTGATCCTGTTCGATCATCAATCGCAGAGGTTTGCCTTCACCAAGAATATGCGTCTGACCGACAAAATCCTCGAGGCGTGCCGGCCGGATTCGTTCGGCAAGTGGTGTGCCAGCAAGAGGATCGCGGGAACGACGTATACTTTTTTTATCGGCAAAAAGTTCCATGAGTCCTAAAACAAAAAAACCAATCTCCCGCCAGAGTGAGAAAACTCGATTATCGACAAGTGGCAGGACAGTATTGGCTGGCTGATTACTATTTACTTTCTACTTTGAACGATGAACACGGTAGAGTGTTTCTCCATCACGTACCATTCCATATCGTTCACGGGCAACTTTCTCTATTGTCGCCCGATCGCCATCAAGGAGTCTTGAAAAACGCTGTAGTTCCTCCTCTTCCTTCTGTAATTCCCTGACCCTAAGTTCCAGCGCCTGTTTCTGATTTTCCAATTTCATCCGCTGGAGTAACCCCCTGTTATTAAAGAGGACGAACAGCAGTAAAGGACCGGCAATCGAGAGGAGAACCATCAGTCTTCTATTCTGGATAACCAATCTGACGATTGTCCTCCAACCTCCGGTGCGTTTCTCTCGGCGATAAAATCGGCTTTCCATCGTATCCTAATGTAATGTTTCTTCACTCTCTTTTCAAGGGATTTATTCGCTTATACCAATAGTGTACTTTATTTTCTATTGCGCTTCCTGTGCTCCCATTACAGCAACTGCCGTCATATTAACGATATCATTGACATCGTTGCTCATTTGCAGCAGGTGCACCGGTTTATTTATGCCCATCAGTATCGGTCCGAGTGTCTCAGCAGCCGCAAGTTTTAGCAGCAATTTTGCCGCGATTGTCGACGAGGCAAGATCAGGGAAGATCATCACATTCGCCGCCCCTTTGAGAGTGCTGAACGGGTATAGTGTATTGATCAACTCGGGCGAGAGAGCAACATCGGCCTGCATCTCACCATCGACCATTAAATTCGGATCTTTTGCCTTTACAAGCTCCGTTGCCTTTCGCATTTTTTCGGATGTCGGATGCTTCACACTTCCAAAACTGCTGTATGAAAGCATTGCAATTCTCGGTTCAACATCGAACCGGCGGACTTCATCGGCGACCAGCAGCGCAATATCGGCAAGCTGCTCGGCTGTAGGCTCGATATTTATCGTCGTATCGGCGAAGAACAGGAGTTGGTTTTTGAACATGACCATATAGAGACCGGCAATTGTCGACTTCCCAGCCTTAGGTTTGATGATTTGAAGTGCCGGGCGCACCGTCTCGGGGAAATGCTGGGTTAAACCGGCTATCAGACCATCGGCATCACCCATCTCAACCATCACAAGTCCATAATGATTACTCGACCGTATAAGAAATCGCGCTTCATTGATTGTCATTCCCTTTCGTTTCCGGAGTTCGAATAGCCGTGCAGCATATGTTTCGGCCTTCTCGGATTTTGTTGGATTGATCAATTCAACGCCGTTCAGGTCCAGTCCAAGTTCCTGAATACGTTGTCTGATTGCCGTGCGGCTACCGAGAAGGATCGGTTTGGCAATTTTCTCATCGAGAATGATTTGACAGGCACGAAGAATTTTGTCTTCGATTCCTTCTGGAAAGACAATGCGTTTTGGATTACGCTGAGCTTTATGAATGCAAATACGGACGATTTCTTTTGCCCGGCCGAAACGCGCCTCAAGGCAATCCCTGTATTCATCGATATCCTTGATCTTAACGCGGGCGACACCGCACTTCATTGCCGCCTCGGCAACCGCCGGAGCTTCCCATAGCAATACACGCGGATCAAGCGGTTTTGGAATGATATATTCTTTCCCGAACCGGATCGGCCTGTCGCCGTAGGCACGGATAACCGAATCAGGAACATCCTGCTTTGCAAGCTTCGCCAGAGCATAGGAGGCGGCTACTTTCATCTCATCGGTGATTGCCGTCGCGCGGCAGTCCAGGGCCCCGCGGAAAATAAAGGGGAATCCGAGCACGTTGTTGACCTGGTTCGGGTAATCCGAACGCCCGGTGGCCATGATGATATCGTCGCGCGCAGATGTTGCATCTTCATAAGCAATCTCCGCATCGGGATTTGCCATAGCGAAGACAACGGGTTTATCCGCCATTGAACGGATCATTTCTTTTGTGACAACGCCTTTCACCGAAACACCGCAGAAGACATCGGCCCCTTTCATGACTTCGGCAAGCGTCCGTTTTTCTGTCTCAGCGGCAAAATATTCTTTGTACCGATTCATTCCTTCGGTGCGTCCTTTGTAGATTACGCCTTTTGTATCGCACATGACCACATTTTTACGATTGACGCCCAGCATCTCATAGAATTTCGCGCATGCGATTCCAGCCGCTCCCGCACCGTTGAACACCACCTTGACATCTGCGATTTTCTTCCCGACTATTTCAAGCGCATTGAGCAGAGCCGCACCGCTGATGATTGCCGTCCCGTGTTGATCGTCATGGAACACCGGTATGTTCATGATCTTTTTTAGTTGTTCTTCTATGTAGAAACACTCCGGCGCCTTGATGTCTTCGAGATTGATACCGCCGAATGTCGGTTCAAGAGCTTTCACGATTCTTACTATTTCTTCCTGATCGTGTGTGTTTAATTCGATATCGAACACATCGATGTCGGCAAATCGTTTGAATAATACTCCTTTTCCTTCCATGACCGGCTTCCCGGCGAGTGCACCGATGTCGCCTAGTCCTAATACCGCCGTTCCATTGGAAACTACTGCAACAAGATTTCCTTTCGCCGTATAGAGATAGGCATCGTCCGGGTTGTCCTGAATTTCGAGGCACGGCTCGGCGACACCCGGAGTATAAGCAAGGGAAAGATCGCGCTGCGTCGCACACGGCTTTGTTAATGTGACTTCGATTTTCCCTTTGCGTCCCTGCGAATGGTAATCAAGTGCGTCTTGTTTTCGGATCATACTCATTTCCTTTTTTCATTTATTCGAAGGTTATACTTCATCGCTATGTGAAGAATAAATTATGGCCACCATAAAACATGATTTTCTTGACAGTAGATAATTCCTTGACGACAAAATCGCTGGAGAGTGGTGGCCAGAAGCGGGGTTGTGTGTAGGCGCAATTTCGCGCGTTTCGATCGAGGCACATAAAAAGAAACCCAATGAATTATCCATGCATGCTAAGGCCGAGATCGACGGATTTGTGTCCGCCATTTCAACAGTGCGCGATGGATGCAACTTCACGCGGGTTGCGATTTTGTCTCCCGCTTCCCGTTCATGGGAAGCGGGACTTTCTGTCCCTTTCTTTCCGGAAAGAAAGGGACAAAAAACATTTCTATCAATTTATTTTAGGAATATTTACTGTTCCTTCATTAATAAAATTAATTAGTTGAAGAAGTATCAGAATGAAAAAGAAAAAAGCAGCATCAATGTAAGAATTATAATCATCATTGGAAATGTGGAAACAAATGCAACCCAGACAATCCACATTGGCTGATGCCATGCGGCATCATTACGTTTGATTAGTTTTTCGACGATGTAATTCCCGAGGAGGGCTGAAACTGCAATGACGGCCAGTAGGCCCGATGTTGTAAGACGGATTGGGATTCGTTCAGGATGAATACGGTCGATGATTCCGGCGGTGAGCAAACCAACAAGTAATCCGTACACACCCCCCAACCAGATCGATGTGGGTTTTTCGAGTTGCATTGTACCTTCAATGGGCATGACTACATACCGCGGACTAATATCAAGAAAGAAGGGGAGAATAGCAAGAAGAATGAAGGGCTGAGCATGTCCAACAACTGACCTTATGAGTTTACATACCTTTCTTCTAGAACGGATGTTCAAACGATAGATAACCGAACAGATTCATATCGGAGCCGGCGGAGGTAAACGAAAAGGGGAATGCTACTCCCGGAACGATCTGTAAATCACCGAGATCGATGGCATAACGGATTCCCGGACTAAGAATGGCCTGGAAGGAAAATGAAACATTTCCCGAGCCATCAATACCGGAATTGATCGTATAGAGTACTTCGCACATAAGATTGAAATTCCTGGAAAGCAGCCATATCCCGCTTGCACCGGCATAATAGGAAGGGAGGGTTTTGTGCACGGTGCTGCCTGCAGTCGTCTCCCCTTTGATATCCGGCAATAAGGTAATTCCAAGATTGAAATGGGAAATGAATTCATTCGACCAGCGTTTGCTCACCGGCAAACAAAACTGCACACCGACAACACCGTTTCCGAGTCCTTTCGAGGAACTTCCCGACGGAAGGATAACGGACAGGCGCGGTGCGACCCAGCTCCAATTTCTGTCATCCCACAATTGATACCGATAATTGATAAAAATATCTCCGAACCCTTTTGACCCGGCATGAATGGATTGGTACGGGATAGTGTAGCTCAGCTGATGCATCTGACTGCCGACAGGCCACTCCTGCGTAAACGTGTAAATAAAATCCTTGGCATCTGTCTGATAGTATCCGTTGGATATATGCTGCACCACCCTCTCTTGTTGGTTAAACGCTTCTTCTATAAAAAAAGAATTGTCTTCAATGGTTTCCGAAAATTGCTGAGAATACGAATGCGGTGAATAGATCATCGCTGCGAAGATCATTACAATGAGATATTTTAGGAGGGTTTTGAACATCAGGCTTATCCCACTATCACTGCACCACAAGCACCGGTATCTTCAATTCATGCCTGACTTTTGAAATGGTCGTACCGAAGATAACATCTTTTATACCGCGATGGCCGTGTCCGCCCATTACGAGGAAGTCGACCTTATTTTCATTACAGAGACGAATGACCTCCTTCGCGATCTTTCCGAAACCGAGCACGGCTTTTGCTTCAAGTCCGATCTGCCTGAGCTGATCTGCATGCTGCTCCAAATGTTCCAAGTCGCTGCGGGCTTCATCGTCGTACGCCTCGGTACCAAAAATCTGTCCACCAACACCTTCGACCACGTGCATCAGCACGACGCGCGCATTATTCTGCTGGGCAATCGCCCGGGCATTCGACAGCACCTGAACGTCCAGCTTACTCAAATCGAGCGTAACGCCGATCGTTGAATATGTCTTGGGTATCGCTTCCAATTCTTCCTTCTCCGCAAGAACAGCGGGTCGTTTTCTGCGCCATGATTTCGGCAGCGCAATGTACAGAAGCAATATAAAAATCGCCGCCACAGCCGGAACTACCGTGAGCCATAGAATATACGCACCTTCTCCCGCTTCCGCAATCCACCCGGAAATTGCACCCAAAGCGAGGCGTGCGTTCAAGGCCACGATGATCGCGACGCTGATTCCGCCGAGGACTTTCACCTTCAACGAGTTCGTAAAATTGCCCATTAACGATTTATCGCTCGTAAATTGAATAAGCGGTATTATGGCAAAAGGGAGCTGCAGGCTTAAAATAACCTGACTTAGGATAAGGAGCTCGTATGCCGAGCCCTCCCCTCTTATTGAGATTACCAATACCGCCGGAACTATTGCTATCATTCGCGTCACCAACCGTCTAATCACGGGGCGCATTTTGAACCGGAGAAATCCTTCCATTACGATCTGGCCGGCGTAGGTACCGGTAAGCGTTGAACTTTGCCCGGACGCAAGCAGCGCACAAGCAAACAATGTACTTGCAAGCGCTGTTCCGAGTAAAGGAGTAAGAAATTGATGCGCCTGCTGAATTTCTGTGACGATAACTCCGTTCTTCCAGAATGCGGAAGCCGAAAGGATCAGTATTGCCGCATTGATAAGGAAAGCGGCATTCAATGCAATAATCGTGTCCATTAAATTGAACTTGCACGCCTGCCTTTTCCCCTGTTCGGTCTGCTCGACCGATCGCGTCTGAACCAACGCCGAATGGAGATACAAATTATGCGGCATCACGGTTGCACCGAGAATTCCGATGGCAACGTAGATGCTTCCCGATGTCAGATGGGGTATGAATCCCTTCGCAATTTCTCCGACTACTGGCTTCGCAAGAAAAATTTCGATACCGAAACACGCACCCATAATCGCAATGATCATCACGATAAAAAATTCCATCTTCCGAATGCCGAAATTCTGGATCAGCAGGAAAATCATCGTATCGAAGCCCGTGATGATCACGCCGATAACAAGCGGGAGGTTAAACAATAAATTCAAGCCGATGGCCGTACCAAGAACTTCTGCAAGATCGCATGCAGCTATCGCGATCTCGCACAAAACCCAGAGAACGAAAGCGACAGGCTTCGGATAGTTATCGCGGCAGGCCTGGGCTAGATCCCGCCCAGCTGCGATTCCCAGCCGCGCGGCAAGCGTTTGAAGCAACACGGCCATCAGGTTCGACATCAAAATGACCCAGAGCAATTGATAGCCGAACCGAGAACCGCCTTCGATATCGGTCGCCCAATTGCCCGGATCCATATAGCCGACGCTTACCAGATACGCGGGACCCGCAAACGCAAAAAATCGTTTGACGATCCCATAGTGTCGTGGAATGTGCACGCTGTCGTGCACTTCCGATAGCGATACGTTCGATTTTTCTGTCGCCACGAACCTAAAAGTACCTTGAAGGTGCGTTTATCGAAATTAGAAATAAATTATCATACACGAGTGCTTCTATCAGATATCCAGTGCTATCATCAATACCACAACGTACAACATTAAAAAATGGTTCGCGTTACACTGCAATTTCTACTCTTACCCCTTTATCCATTCCTCGGCGATTTGTACGGCATTGGTCGCCGCGCCTTTCCGGAGATTATCCGACACGATCCAGAGATCCAATCCGTTCGGAAGCGACGGATCGCGCCGCAACCGTCCTACATATACTTCGTCACGATCCCACGCATTAATCGGCAGAGGATAGAGATTTTTCTGCGGATCATCCTGCACAATGATTCCGGGAGCATTGCGGAGTAATTCACGGGCTTCATCCAGCTCGTACGGCCGTTCAAATTCAACATTGACCGATTCACTGTGACCTCCCACGACAGGAACGCGCACACAGGTTGCAGTTACCTTTATCGACTGGTCTCCCATGATCTTCCGCGTCTCGTCCATCATCTTGCGTTCCTCCCTTGAATATCCATCCTCCAAAAAAATATCGATATGCGGAAGGACATTATAAGCGATGGGATGCGGAAATTTCGGATTTACCACCGTCTCTTTAGCAATTTCTTTTTCAAGCTGATCAATCCCCCGCTTTCCAGCACCGGTCACCGACTGATACGTACTCACGACAACACGCCGGATTTTGTACCGGTCATGGAGCGGTTTCAATGCCACGACCATCTGGATTGTCGAGCAATTCGGATTTGCTATTATTCCTTTATGTTTAAAAATTTCCTGACGATTAACTTCGGGAACAACCAGCGGCACATTTGCATCCATCCGGAATGCGCTGCTGTTATCGATCACCAGTGTTCCATGCTTCACTGCGTGTGGAGCAAATTCCTTGCTCACGCCGGCGCCAGCGGAGAAGAGAGCAATCTCAACGCCGCGAAACGAATCGGGTTGTAACGCCTCTACCTTCCATGATTTTCCGTTGAATTGTACTTCTTTTCCGGCCGAACGCTCGGACGCCAGCGGAACAAATCGTTCCACGGGAAAGTGATGCTCTTCAAGAACCTGCGTCATTTTCCGGCCGACGAGTCCGGTCGCGCCAACCACTGCAACAATGTACTTTCTCATACGATTTCTTGTGTTTCCTTTCTACCAAGATGTCGCTCCTACGGAGCTCTGGATGATTATAATTCTGTTTTCTTAAAAATGTTACTACCAATATATCGCTCCTAACGGAGCTCTATAAGAAATACCAGACAGCCTTTTTTCTATCGATTTACAATATCTTCATAATTTTCACGCCGACGAATTATACGGGCAGTCGAATCTTCGACGAGTATTTCTGCAGGACGAAGCCGTGCATTATAATTCGAAGCCAGTACATAGCCGTATGCTCCTGCAGTCAATACGGCCAAAAACTCACGTCGTCGGACGGATTTCATCAGCCGGTCTTTAGCCAGAAAGTCGGTACTCTCGCAGACCGGTCCCACAACATCGACAATCTCCGAAGGCCTGTCGGTGAGCATCAATGGTACAAGCTGATGATATGCGTGATAGAGACTGGGCCGGATGAGCTCCGTCATTGCTGCATCTACAATTACGAATTTCTTCGTGCCGGTTTCTTTTATGTACAGGACCTGCGTCACCAGAATTCCTGATTCAGCGACAAGATATCGTCCCGGTTCGATGATGATCGTGCATTCGGACGATGCGAGCGCGGGTTTGATTGCATTGATTATTTCTGATGCCGACTCGATCGATTTTTCCTCCCCCTCCTCGACCGGAAGGGAGGGATGACTTATAGCATTAACATACTGCACGCCGAAACCGCCGCCGATGTCTATATATTTCAGATTAATCCCATTGTTGCGGAGATCCTGAACAAGCCGGACAAGCACCTGAGCTCCGCTCGTGTATGGTTCACTCGTTGTAATTTGTGAACCAAGATGCATATGGACGCCAAGAACTTCGATTGCAGGAAGCGAAACCGCATAGGAAAAAACTTTCGGAGCCTGATCAATCGGAATTCCAAATTTATTGAGCTTAAGTCCTGTTGAAATAAACGGATGCGTCCGGGCGTCGACATCGGGGTTGACCCTGATAAATATCCGCGCTATCGTACCGCACCGCTGTGCGATCGATGAAATTGAATCTAATTCCTGAACCGATTCCACAACAAGAGAGAATATATCTTCCTCAAGTGCACGCTCGATTTCATCGTCCCGTTTTCCCACACCCGCGAACGTAATGGAAGAAGGTGGAAACCCGGCGCGCAATGCAAGCAGCAACTCCCCGACTGAAACAACGTCGGCCCGCGATCCCTGACGGATTAGAATCTTCAGAAGAGCATCATTTGCATTTGCCTTCAATGCATATGCGATATGATACGGTATCCCATCGATTGCCGCCTTAATTTTCGTGTAGCAATCCACAATTTCCCGACCACTATACACGTAGAGAGGCGTCCCGTATAGTTCAACAAGTTCTTCTACCGGTATACCTTCACACATTAAAGTGTTCGTATCGTCATAATAAAAATTATTCACTTCGCTGTCTCTATTGTTTTTCTAATTAGAATTCTATGTCAACATTTGAAGCACAAGTGCGTACGGATATACCAGGGTATTGATCACAAGCGAAAAAATGTGATCAAACACCGGGACACGCATCAAGAAAATTACGACGAACACACCTATAAAACCGATTCTCCGATAACGCTCACCAATCCCCGGCGGCAATAGTGATGCGACAATATGAGAACCGTCGAGAGGAGGAACAGGTATTATATTAAAGACTGCCAGAACCACATTCAAGTAAATTCCGACATAAAATGTGTTAATTAAAAATTGCAGGAACAACTTCGCAGCATCCGGGAAACTCTCGCCCAGTAAAGTGTGGAACCCGATTATGGCAGCTACGGTTAATGTACAAATTCCCGCCATGAGTAAGTTCGACAGCGGTCCTGCAATCGATACAAGAATATCATCCCTGCGATAATTACGGAAATTCAACGGATTTACAGGAACAGGTTTTGCCCAGGCAATAAATACCCGTCCGGCGGCGAGCAACGAAAATAGCGGAACAAGAATCGTTCCCACCGGATCGATATGGGGAATGGGATTCAGAGTAATACGCCCCATTTGTTTCGCCGTCGGATCACCGCACCAGAGTGCTATGAGACCATGAGCATTTTCATGGACGACAACCGAAAGGAAAAGAATCGGCAACACATAGAGTTGATCAACAATCGATGTCAGTGACACTGCGTCTCCAGTCTCTGTTTATCCTCGCGGATGAAACGTCTTGTGAACCTCTTTCAAATATTCCCGATCTATATGCGTGTATATTTGCGTCGTCCCGATATCGGCGTGGCCGAGCATTTCCTGTACCGCCCGCAGATCGGCACCTCCTTCGAGGAGATGCGTGGCGAAAGAATGGCGGAACGTATGCGGATGCACTTCCTTCCGGATCCCCGCCGCCCGGGTATACCGATAGACGATATTCCAGACCGACATTCGCGAAATCGGACCGCCGCGGGCATTCAAGAAAAGGATGTCCTTACTTTTATGCGATTTAGCCAGATAGCTGCGCGTCCTTCTTTGATACTGGCGAATCCAGTGTAATGCCGGTTTCCCGATCGGCACAATCCGTTCCTTCGATCCTTTTCCCATCACCCTCACAATGCCCTGGTTGAACAGCACGTCATGCTGGGCAAGTCGTGCCAGTTCCGATGCACGTAATCCGCATGCATACAGCACCTCGAGCATTGCCCGGTCACGAACCAATAGCCGTTGCTGAAGCGTCGAATTCGACTTCTCCTTTGACGGTTGTTCGAGTATTGCAAAGACTTCGTTCTGGTTCAGCACCTCCGGCAGGCGCTTTTGCATCCTTGGTGCATCAAGGTTCTGAATCGGATCGTTCGAGGTAATTTCCTCATTGACGAGGTAACGGTGCAGTCCTTTTACTGCCGAGAAATTCCGCGCCGTACTTGTTATAGCGAGATCGATTTCTTTCAATAGGGCGAAATAGGCCCGGCAATCTTCTTCTGTAACACCGTTCCAGAGCTTTGTACCGCGCATTTCAAGAAATTCTACGTACCGTCTAAGATCAAACATATATGCTTTGATTGTCTCTGCGGCAAGGCTCTTCTCCAATCGCAGAAAGCGCAAGTATGCAACAACGTGCTGATTCATATCTTTACCTCAGATGGGGCGATCCAAACGCTCCTCTGGAGAAGATTGATCTCCTTCCTCCGGAGTCTGGGTATCCTTGACACTGTCCGCACTTTCCTCCGATGGTGCAGGAGGCTCCTGAGCTGGTTCTTCCTGTTGAGCTTCCGGCTCATTAGGAAGAGCATCTTCAGCAGAAGGATAATTAATTCTTGCGTGATGGATACCGATCAGGGCGCGGAGAAACGCCTCTTTGATCTTAGTTAAATCATTGAATGTCAGATCACATTCATCTAACTGACCGTCGTTGAACCGAGCCTTAATGATCGAATCGATCTGATCTTCAATTCTGGGCGGCGTCGGCTCATCCAGGGCTCGAACAGACGCTTCGATGCCATCTGCCAGCATCACGATAGCCGCCTCTTTTGTCTGTGGTTTCGGACCGGGATACCGGTAGTCATTCTCATTCACCTCTTCCTTGCTCGTCCGCCGCCGCTGTGCTTTATGATAGAAGTAGGAAATTAAAGTCGTTCCGTGATGCTGCGGAATGATGTCGATAACCTGTTCCGGGAGACCGTGCTTCCGGGCAAGTTCTGTTCCTTCTTTTACATGGCTGGTCACGATAAGTGCGCTCATACTCGGCTTCAGTCGATCGTGTTTGCTTTTATGCGATTCCTGATTCTCCACAAAATATTCAGGCATCTCCATTTTACCGATATCGTGGTAGTAGGCTCCGACGCGGGCCAGAAGTGCGTGTGCACCGATTGCCTCCGCCGCTGTTTCGGCGAGTATTCCCATTGCCATGCTGTGATGGTATGTTCCGGGTGCTTTTTTCGCAAGCTCTTGGAGCAGCGGATGGCTGTCATCCGCAAGATCGAGCAGCCGTAATTCCGTAGTAATCTTGAAGACTCTTTCAAACACGAAGAGCAGTCCAAATGTGAGAACAGGCGAAAACACCGCATTTGCCGCCGCCATCGTAGATTCAGAAAGAACGGTCGTAAACGTATCGGCCCGTTCAAGCGCAAGAGCAATAATCGTGATCTCATACCCGAGGAATATATAGCCGATTGAACGGAAGATTTGAGTCCTGTGTGTGATATTACGGACTGTGTACACGCTAAGTCCTCCGGCAGCGATTGATGCAAGGACAAGCGCATAATCATTCCCCCTAATTCCCCCGATAATCATCCCGATGGCTACCGTTCCATAAAAACCTACCCGTGAATCGAATGCTATTGTCAATACCATCGACGCTGCAGGAAGAAAAATTAAATATTCCAGCGGTGCCTCTACCTTAATGTGTAGAGAAAGTAATGCCATTATGCCCTCTATCAATACAAGGATCGCGATCAAGAGGATCATGGCGCTGTCGTTGATGATACGCTGGCGGAACAGACTCAGATACAGAACAAAGAGAATGAAAATGATCGCGGAATGGACTACTTTCCCGAGATATTGTGTCAGACTCTGCTCTGCGCCTCCCCGCTCCATTGAAAATCTCTTGAATGAATCAAGTTTCAATTTCACATCTTCGGTCACTTGTTGGCCGCGGGCGATGATCATTTCGCCCTCCTGAACAATACCAACAGTTCGTGGCACATGGTCGCGCGCAATTGTTACGGTTTTTTCCGTCTGCTCGTGATTAAAGAGTATATTTGGTTTGAGAAAACTCAAACCGATTTTATATGCTATCATCAAAGTATCATTATCATTCTGCATTACAGTCGCGAGTCCCTGCTGCAGCCGGGCAGCAGCTTCATTGACATCAAACACTTTTGTCTGAGGCAGTAGCTGCTCTTCGTTGTTCTTCCGGAGCGCAATAGCTGTTGTCGTTATATGTTCTTTTCGCTGGTCTATGACTCCCCTCGCATAAATCTCATCGATAGTCTTCGTCAGTGTTTTTTGAAACAGCTCGAGTGATAACCCGGATGGGCGCAGCGATCTGAGAATCTCCAATTCACGATCCGTCAGGCGCAGTCCGACATCTTTCATCATGGTCGCCATGTGTAACGACTCGCTTGCTGCTGTCGACGGCGCTTCTGTCCGTTGTTCCTTTATAACCGTAGTAAGGAGATTAAGAAAATGATGAAGACTGTCGTGCTGGCTTTGGATAATCTGGTCATTACGCTCGAACACCGGCAAGACTTCCTGCGATGCCGCTCGGAGTTCTGATAGATACTTGTATTCGTCTTTGTAGACCGGGAATGAAAATGGTGCAGTCAGGTCCCGCTCAGTCCAGATTGATCCGACTTTATATTGGATATCGAACGACGCACCTCCGGGGTAGAGCAGTGCGATAAGGAGCACGAAAATAATGCCAATGAGAAGCCTCACACCGATGTGATGCCTCCAATCGATCATTTTCCCGATATCACGGAAAAAATCCCTTATTTTTGTTTGTTGTGTCATAAACAGAAAAAGCGAACCGCGTTTGTGTCCGCTTTCGTTCTATTATTATATAACTTTTCAACAGAGATGCAAGGAGAAGGTATCAAGATAAAAGATGAAAGAAAAGATGGCTGGATTAACCCTTGTGTTTCAATTCTTGCAGGAGTCTCTGTATATCTTCCGGTAATTCGGAATTGAATTGAAGGAAGGTTCCCGTCGAGGGATGAATAAATCCGAGTGTTTTAGCATGCAATGCCTGGCGCGGTATCAATTCCAATAAATTGCGCATATTAGCTTGCCGGTGTCGGTCGGAACCCGCCCAGCCTGCATTCCGCCCCCCGTACGTCGGATCACCGAAGACGGGATGATGGATATGAGCAAGATGAACACGAATTTGATGTGTGCGACCGGTTTTTAATTTTAGTCGTACGAGCGCGAGTGAATCAAATTCTTCCATCACTTCGTATTCCGTTACTGCGCTTTTCCCGCCGGTTATAACCGTCACTTTTTTCCTGTCTGATTTACTCCGCCCGAGGCCGGCCTCTATCATTCCGCGCTTTTGTTTAAACGAACCCCACACGACGGCCCAGTATTCCCGCTTCACTGTTTTCCTTGCAAACTGCTTTGCCAGTCCTGCATGTGTTGCATCGTCTTTCGCCACAACAAGGAGCCCCGATGTATCTTTATCCAGTCGATGAACGATTCCCGGCCGTTCAACGGTATTCGCCGTTGAAAGTTTTTTCGAATAATGCAGAAGAGCATTGACCAATGTTCCGGTGTAGTTCCCATATGCGGGATGGACTACCATTCCCGCCGGTTTATTAATCACCAGAAGATATTCGTCTTCATATAATATTGTAAGGGGAATATTTTCCGGTTGGGCTTCTGAAGGCGGCGGCTTGGGAATTACGACATCAATTTCATCTCCCGGCGTAACCCTATAGCTTGGCTTGACAGGCTTTCCATTGACTGTAATAAAGCCGGCTTCAATTCCCTGATGAACTTTCGAGCGTGTTGTTTTTTGTATATGATAGGTAAGATATTTATCGATCCGCTCTTTTGTTTTCCCCGGTGGGACAGTGAAATGGAGTTGTCGATGTTGTGGAGGGTCGTCCGTCATTTTTATATGTGTCGATCCGGATTGCTATGTTCCTGGGCTGTAACTATGTCGCTCGATGAAGGTGTGAATTGAATTGGCTCGTTACGCGGTGAATCAGATAACGTAAGCGGCTCTTTATCGCGCATTACTTTATGCGAAAAGAGCAGAAGGAGGATGACTCCAACGGTTACCGATGCGTCGGCGATGTTAAACACCGGCCATCGGCTAATGTGGATCCCGAGAAAATTTATGTTGAAAAAATCGACATCGATAAAATCCACAACGCGGCCAGTAAAGAGACTTCCGCCTTCGAAGAAAAGTCCATAGAACATACGATCTATGAGATTCCCAACGGCGCCACCCAGAATCATGGCAAGGGGAAGGCGTAGTGTAAGGCTTTCGTTCCGCGCTTTGTACAGATAAATGAGAATTGCGATGCTGGCAATAATTGAAAAAATCGAGAAAAAGAATTTCCCACCCCCGGGATCGATGCCGAATGCCATCCCGGAATTTTCAATATAGGTCCACCGGAGAAAGTCGCCCAGCACCGGAATGCTCGAGCCATACCGCATCCCTTCCCAATGGATTCCCAGCGAGGGAATGGCGAGGCCCTTCACAACAAGTTTTGTTACCTGATCGGCAACGACAATACTTAACGTCACAAATAGAACGCGCACGGATTCTCCTGATTTTGTCTCAATTTGTTTTATAATAGTATACGCAAAATTACCGGCCGCGTTTCAATTTGCACCGCAGACAGAGTTGAGCATGAGGAACCGCTTCAAGCCGCTCTTTTTCAATAAGCTTACCACAGTCGTTACAACGTCCGTATTCGCCCCGTTCGATCCTTTGCAGGGCATCATCGAGGTAATTGAGAAATTTGCTTTCCCGTGATGCAAAGAGAAATGTTTTTTCACGCTCCATTGCATCGGTACCCTGTTCCATATGAAGGGAATAGGTCGAGTTTTCACTGATGTATTCTCCCGTCGTAGGGTCCATCATGCTTTCTTTCAGGGTATCAAGCTCCTCTAGGATCTCTTTACGTTTATCCATGATGATCTTTTTGAAATATTCGAGATCCGCTTTACTATATCCTGCAAATTTTACTTTTTTCGTCGATTCAGGCTTTGCTGCAACTTTGGGTAGAACCGGCGTTCGTTTCTTTGCTGCTTGAACTTTCTTTTTGGACGTGGCAACCCCCCTTTTTTCAGGTTTTCGACTTGCGGTTCCTGATTTTGTTCCTTTTTTTGCTGGCATTCGAATTTTTCTCCTTCTGCTCTTGGAAAAACACTGATGGTACTACACGCGTTGAATCCCAATTTCACATTCTTCGCCGTTGACATCCCACGATGCGGAATATTCACCCGGTGCATACGCGGTGGAAAGTATTTCAGCCAGTGTTTCTGATTTTATATACGCCCCCATCTCTTCTATTGCCACCTGAAGAGACGGCGTAGTGTGATAGTAAATGATGATGCGTTCGGTGACATTAAATCCTGCATCTTTTCGCATCGTCTGGATTTTATTTACAAACTCGCGGGCGTGTCCTTCGCGTATTAACTCTTCATTCAGTTCTGTATCAAGCGCCACTGTCACTTCATTATCGGATTCCACGACCCATCCTTTAATCTCTTCATGCAGAATATCGAAATCTTCCCGGCCAATTACAACTCTCTGGCCGTTAATATCGAATTCTTCCTGTCCTTTCCGTTCAATGTTGTTGATTTCCCTGGCTGTAAATTCCTTCACCCGCGCTGCAATTTGCTGAACACGCTTCCCGTGCTTCGGTCCAAGAACCTTGAAATTCGGTTTTGCACGTTTCTTAATTACACCGCCTTCATCGGTAACATATTTGATGGTTTTCACATTAATTTCTTCAAGGATAACATCCTCCATGCTTTGAATTCTCGATCGATCCTGATCACCGCCTACCGGCACGATAATCCTGCGCAGCGGTTGACGCACCTTGAGATTCGATTTGCCGCGAATCGAACGCACAAGATAAACAATTCTCTGAGCACGATCCATTCTGTGCTCCAACTCGCTATCAATCGCCGCTGCATCACACTCGGGAAGCAACGATAGGTGAACGGAATCGTACGATTCTTTTGCTGTTACTGAATTGAGATTTCGATAAATTTCTTCGGCCAGAAAGGGTGCAAACGGAGCCATGAGCTTGGTTACGGTTGTCAGACATTCGTAGAGCGTCTGATATGCCGCGTTTTTATCTTTGCCCTGCTCGCTTTTCCAAAACCGTCGCCGGTTACGCCGGACATACCAGTTTGAAAGCTGATCTATAGTGAAATCGGACACAAGCCGTGCTGCACGCGTCGGGTCATAACTGTCCATATACTCGGTATATTTCTGTACCATTGTATTCATAACCGAGAGTATCCACCGGTCAATCTCTGCACGTTCGGCCGGTGCGATTCGTTCTTCCTTAAATTGCCACATGTCGATATTTGCATAGAGAGCAAAGAAGGAATAAGTATTGATAAGCGTACCAAAAAACTTTCGCTGGACTTCGGTAAGCAACTCGACATCGAAAAGTTTCGGCCGCCATGGAACACTGCTTGTCACGAGGAACCAACGGACCGTGTCCGCACCGTATGTTGCAATTGTCTCCAACGGATCGACGGCGTTTCCCCGAGACTTCGACATCTTCTGCCCATCCTTATCAAGAATTAATTCGTTCACCATCACATTGCTGTAGGCTGGCTTCCCGAAAATGAATGTTCCGATCGCATGCAGAGTATAAAACCAACCGCGCGTTTGATCGACCCCTTCACAAATAAAATCGGCCGGATAATTTTCTTCAAAATAATCGCTGTTCTCAAAAGGGTAATGGTATTGCGCAAATGGCATCGCCCCGGAATCGAACCAGCAATCGATTACTTCCGGAACACGCCGGTACACCGTTCCATTCTTCATGAAAATGATGCGATCCACAAAAGGCTTGTGTAAATCAAGACCTTTACCCCCGACGGGCGATCGATTCCCTTTTTCGTCTTCCACCATTCCTTTAAACAACTCATCTACCGAACCGATACAGAACATGTCGCTTCCATCTTCGGCGATCCAGATCGGAAGAGGAGTTCCCCAATACCGGTCACGTGACAGTGCCCAATCTTTATTCTCATCCAGCCAGTTGCCAAAACGTCCGGTGCCAACTTCGGGTGGTATCCAGTTAATCTCATTATTCAACGACTTCATCCGTTCGGCGTATTTTGTCGTTGTGATGTACCATGATGTTCTTGCGTAGTAGAGCAAGGGCGATTTACATCGCCAGCAATGCGGATAACTATGGACGATGGTCTCTTTCTTATATAAAAGATGCCGGGATTTCAAATTCTGGATAATCATCGGATCTGCGTCCTTGACAAACTGACCGGCAAAATCTGTGATCTCCTGCGTAAATGCACCGCTCTTATCCACGGGATTGACTGTAGGGAGATCGTGCTCACGTCCTACCTGATAATCGTCTTCACCGAAAGCAGGTGCAATATGGACAATCCCCGATCCGTCTGTAGTCGTTACAAAATCAGCTTCAATGACATAGAAGCCCTTACGATCGACCGGGACATAATCGAACAACCGCTCATACTCTTTTCCGGAAAGTGCCGATCCCTTATAACGGTCGATGATTTTAAATTCACCGTCAAGCGCCGAAAGCCGTTCTTCGGCCAGAATCAGTTCCTCTCCTTTATGAGAGATTTTTACATAATCAATATTGGGATGGACGGCAAGGGCGACGTTTGAAATGAGAGTCCATGGTGTTGTCGTCCATACAAGGATCGAGGCATTCTCATTCTTCAATTTCATCTTAACATAGACCGAAGGATCTTTTACATCTTCATATCCCTGTGATACTTCATGAGAAGACAGCGGGGTTTCACATCGTGGACAGTACGGCTGTATTTTAAAACCCTTTGTAATCATTCCTTCGTCAAAAAATCGTTTGATCGCCCACCAGACCGACTCGATATACTCATTTTTATATGTGACATAAGCGTCTTTAAGATCAACCCAGTAACCCATCCGCTCGGTCATTGCTTCCCAGTCTTTGGTATATTGGAAAACCGATCTGCGGCAATCATCGTTAAATTTTTCTATGCCGTATGCTTCGATTTGTTCTTTGTGTTTGAACCCGTGCTCTTTTTCAACTTCAATTTCTACAGGAAGTCCGTGCGTATCCCACCCAGCTTTGCGATGGACCTGATACCCGCGCATTGTCTTGTAACGACATACAAGGTCTTTGAGCGTTCGGGCCATTACGTGATGGATGCCCGGTTTCCCGTTAGCAGTCGGAGGACCTTCATAGAACGTAAATCCCGGTTTGCCTTCGCGTTCCATCAGGCTCCGATGGAAAATATCATGCGTATTCCAGAACGACAGGATCTGTTGTTCGATATCAGGATATGAAATTTTATCAGTTAGTTCCTTGAACATGCTTCAGTAAATAATGATGGATAATGATTACGCAATCTCAAGCGATCGCACAACTTCTTTCATAAGCTTTGTCAGTTTCGGTTCAGCCTTCGATGCAACGGCGATGATTTCGTCAAGCGAAGCAGGCTTGAGAGAATCCGGAAAACATTCATCGGTAATGACTGAAATTCCTAGAATATCCATTCCCATGTGGACAGCAACGATGCTTTCCGGTACCGTGGACATGCCGACTGCATCAGCTCCTGTCCAACGCAGGAAACGGTATTCGGCTCGGGTCTCGAGATTTGGACCCTGGACAGAGATAAGAACTCCTTTTTGAACAGGAATTTTATTATCAAGTGCAAGCCGTTCGGCCAGCGCTATCAATTTCTTGCTGTACGGTTCGGACATATCGGGAAACCGCGGACCGAGTGAATCATCATTCTCTCCAATCAGCGGATTATCTCCGGTCAAATTAATGTGATCTGTAATGATCATCAGATCGCCTGCACGAAAAAGCGGATTCAATCCCCCGGCAGCATTTGACATCAGGAGCGTTTTAACTCCTAATCCGGCTTTTTGAGACATCACACGGACAGGGAAAGTGATCTGCTGCATAGTGTAGCCCTCATAATAATGAAAGCGCCCCTGCATTACAACGACTTTTTTCCCCGCCAACGTTCCGAAGATCAGCTTTCCCTGGTGAGTCTCAACCGTTGCTATCGGAAAGTGCGGAATGTTTCCATATTCCAATACCGTTTCTATTTCGATTTCCTTGATCAGACCTCCCAATCCTGTCCCGAGAATAATACCGATAGCTGGCTGCATCGATGTCTTGGATCGAATATAGGTTAGTGTCTCGTTGATCTGCTGCCGCAGCGGCGGTATGGTAGTCATTGCTGTTTCCTTTTAAAAACCCTCGATAGCCTATGTATCAAGCGTTCTGACAATCTCGTCAACATCGAAGTTCGCTTTCCCGGTCCCTTTCGACATTGAGCGCTGTAGTTGCTCGTCATCATCAAGTTCAAGGGCTTTGAGAAGGTCGACTTCACTATGGAGAAGTACTTTCAGCCGGCTGAGCATTGCTTCCTTTTTGGCCTTTAGAGTCGAGACTTCTTCTTTCACTTTTGACAGATCGACCCTGGCCCGATCGACAATCTGATTTGCCTTCAGCTCCGCTTCCTGAACGATGAGTTGAGCTTCTTTCCGTGAATTCTCAAGTGATTTTTCGGCTGTTTCCTGTGCCTGAGTGAGCGTCTGGCGCAATGTCGTTTCAAGCTGCTTATAGTCCTTCATCTGGGTATCAAGTTCCAGGACTTTATCCTTCAGCTCTTTGTTGTGTTTCAGCAGGTCTTCGAATTCTTTTGAGACCATGTCGAGAAACGTTTCCACCTCGACAGGATCGAACCCCCGCATCCCCTTCTTGAATTCCTGCTTTTTAATGTCAATCGGTGTCAGTTTCATACTTATTCTCCTTACAGGTCGCAATTCTTATGAATCGTAGGCCTACGGTTGTCGTTGACCGAAGATTGCCGTTCCAATACGAAGCAATGTCGCCCCCTCTTCAATTGCTACTTCAAAATCATTCGTCATACCCATTGAGAGATGGCGAATATGAACACCGGGGAACCGTCGTATCTCTATCTCATCCTTCAGTTGTCTTAATTGGCGAAAACAAGGACGTGCCGTTTCACGATCAGGAAGAAACGGACCGATGGTCATCAAGCCAGTTATATGAACATGATACAATGACGAAATTTGCTCGACCAGAGTAAAAACACTATCGGGAGTAATTCCAGTTTTTGTCGCTTCGTCTGTTGTATGTACTTCGATAAGGATATCGACATGCCGGTTTCGTTTTATTGCCTGTTGCTCTATCTCTTCAGCAAGGTGAAAACTATCGACTGAGTGGATAAGCGAGACAGAATCGATAAGGGTCTTCACCTTATTAGTTTGAAGGTGCCCTATAAAATGCCAGCGAATATCGGCAGGAGTAATTTTTTCCTGTTTCTGTCGTAATTCCTTAACGTAGTTCTCGCCAAAATCCCGTTGCCCGGCGTTGTATGCTTCGAGGATCTTGTCGATCTCAACCGTTTTGGTAACAGCAATGATGTCAATTTCTTCCGGGTTTCGCCCCGCCCGGTCACAAATGGAACGTATCTGTAAGCGAATATTTCTTAGGTTTTCCGCTATCATTTTCTATCACAATTTATAAATATAACCGAAACACCCCGCAAAAGCAATTTTTCCGGCCTAAATAAAAATATGCTTGCTTTTTTCTATCGAGAATGATACTTTGACCCTATTATGAACCTGTACGATTTCGAAAACTACGAAGATGATGAAGAAGCAACTCGTCGAGAGAAGCGGATGGATGAGGAGATTAAGAAATTCGAGGAATTGCTGAAGAATGGGAATATTGGCATCACCAATATCGACGCTCTAGAAGAAATTATTACCTTTTTCTTCGAGCACGACAGGTTCGAGGAAGCGCTCCATTTCATCAACGCCCTTCTAGAAATCACATCATATAGTGCCGATGCCTGGCTAAAAAAAGGGATGGCGTTGAACAACCTGCAGCGATATCCTGAAGCCCTGGAATGTTATGACCGGGCGATTTTACTCAATCCGATCGACCCTGATATTCATCTGAATCGAGGTATTACCCTCGATAATCTTAATAGAATTGATGAGGCAATGCAGGCCTTTGACGAGGCAATCCGGATCGATCCGAATAACGAAGAAGCTCTTTTTAATAAGGCTATCACGCTCGAGAAGCTTGAACGTTATACTGAAGCCGAGAAGATATTCCGCTATATCGTCGAAAACTCTCCAGACCATCACGATGCGTGGTATGAGTTGGGATATTGTTATGATTACCTCGACCGGCTAGATGATTCCCTTAAATGCTATGAGGAACACCTCAATCGTGATCCATATAACTACAACGGATGGTATAATAAGGGAATTGTGCTAAACAGGCTTGGACAGTACAGTAAGGCTATAGAGAGCTATAATATCGCTCTGGCAATCAAAGAAGACTTTCCGGCTGCCTGGTATAATAAAGGAAATGCTTTTGCCAACATGGGACGCCTTTATGAGGCCATCCAGTGCTATAAGGAGACAATTATACTGGAGGAACAGGATGTTCCGGCATGGCATAATATGGGAAATGCGTACGAAGAGCTGGGAGACTATCACGAGGCCATCCGCTGTTTTACACAGGCAATCAAAGAAGATGAAAAGCACTACGAGTCGTATTTTGGGAGAGGGAGCTGCTATGATTGCCTCGAAGAATACCAAAAAGCTTTAGCCGATTATACAAAAGCTCTCTCGATCCACCATGATTATCAGGAACTCTGGTATGCAAAAGCCGACGTGGAATATAATCTGGGGATGTTGAAAGAGTCGCTGGCCAGCTACAGAATGGTCATCCGCGTTGATTCGTCGAATCTTGAGGCGTGGTTTGATTACGGCGATACGCTTGCCGAGTGCGGAGATTACGTCGAATCGCTTGAGGCGTTGAATACCGTCATTCAGCGGAATGATCGGTGGGCTGCCCCGTATTACTGCCGGGCAAAAGTATATTTTGCTCTCCAACGACCACAGGATGCCCTTGAATCCCTCAGAATATGTTTCCGGCTTGATCCCTCAAAGAAACGGTCATTCGAGGATGAATTCCCTGGGGCATTACTCCTTCCGGAATTTGCCGAGTTCAGATACTAGTGTCGAACTTCACAGATTCCACGATGAAATCATGATCCAAAATCGGCCGTCCAAGCATTATCAACATGATGTAAGATTTATGCTTTAATAATCTTAGGTCGAGACATCGAGTCCTTTAAAAAAAACAACGAAATATAAACGAGATAGCATCAATAATGGTAATACAACCTTCTTCAACAACACGGGTTGTCGGGATATTCGGTCATCCGATTTCCCACACCTACTCCCCTCTGATTCACAACAGCGCGTTCAGCGAGCTCGGGTTGGATTTCCTTTATCTTCCATTTGACGTTCATCCGCAGAACCTGAAGTCTGCGCTGCGTGGACTCACTGCCCTTGGCATTGTCGGAGTCAATATCACAATTCCACATAAAGAGAATGTCATTCCACTTCTCGACGACGTTGTCAACGAAGCCCGTGCAATTGGCGCGGTCAATACCATTGTAAATGACGGAGAAAAACTTCGTGGATATAATACTGATATCATCGGCGTCTTCGAAACACTCCGCCCGTATGCGGAAGAGATAGAAGGACGTGAAGTGGCAATCATCGGTTCCGGCGGTGGTGCGCGTGCTGTCATGTATGTACTGGTGCATCAGCTTAAACCTCGATACATCCATATTGTTCACCCGGATATTGAATACGCAATCACTCTTCGAAAATTTTTCCTCGACAATTTCGGATTCAAGAATATCGCGGCGGTCGACCTCTATATGCCGGCAACAGTCTCAAAGTTTAACGGTTCGGCACTCATAGTAAACGCTACACCGGTCGGAATGTTTCCAAAAATTGATGAGTCACTTCTTGAAATACCTGAGGCGTTTCACTCACAACAAATTGTATTCGACTTGATATATAATCCAATAAAAACAAAATTTCTCCGTTTCGCTGAATCGCAGGGAGCCCGCGTGATCGGAGGACTTGACATGCTTTTACATCAGGCTGCAAAGTCGTTCGAACTCTGGACGTCGCAACCCATGCCACTCGAAAAAGTCCGATCAGTGCTCCATAATGCCATAGCGAAAGCGGAATAAAGGGATGGATAGTGGCGTATGGCACTGGAACCTACACTTAATGAAAAATACACAAATCTGCAATCTCTTCTACGGCGTCTGGGAAGCATTGTTATCGGGTTTTCGGGCGGAGTCGACAGCACCCTCCTCCTGAAAGTCGCCGTCGATATCCTCGGAACAAAGGCACTTGCCGTGATCGGAAAATCCGATACATATCCAACGCGTGAATTCGAAGAAGCTCTTCAACTCGCAGACCGGATCGGCGCACGGAAAATCGTCGTTCAAACGGGAGAAACCGATCAAATAAAATTTCAGGAGAATCCGCCTGATAGATGTTACTTTTGCAAATCCGAGCTCTACTCGAAGCTCCATGAAATCGCGCTGCAGGAAGGCATTCCCTGGATTGCCGATGGAACAATCGTCGACGATACCGACGACTTCAGGCCGGGAATGAAAGCACAGAAAGAACAGGATGTCGTATCACCACTCCTCGAAGCCGGCATGACTAAACAGGATGTACGCATTCTTTCACAACATCTGGATCTTCCGACATGGAACAAGCAGTCGTTCGCATGCCTTTCATCCCGTTTCCCGTACGGAACAGCGATTTCAAAAGAGAATCTGAATAAAGTCGAAGGTGCCGAGATAGTGCTGCATGATCTTGGATTTACATCATATCGCGTCCGCTTCCACGATGAACGAACAGCCCGCATTGAAATCGGACAATCAGAATTTCAGCGCTTCCTCGATCCATCATGCCGCAGCACGATTGTTTCAGAATTCAAGAAACTGGGATTCCTATACATAACGCTTGATCTTCAGGGATATCGGACAGGATCGATGAATGAGGTGCTTTCAATAGCTGAGAAAGAACGGTACCTGTAGCTAATTATTTCCCTTTTTTAAAAGGTGGTCTCGATACTCGCCCTGAGTCCGCCGGAGGCAGTTCGAAGGGTGGCTCTTGGAAATGGTTCGACTCGTCCCGATTAATCGTCCCGAGCTTGCCGAGGGATATCGGGACTCGCTCACCACAAGCTCGGCCACCGGGCTATTGTTCAATAAAGCTAGAAAGCCAGGTTACCGAGTAGTCCTGTTTCGCGATAGCGGAACAGGACGTATCGAGGTAACCGCACCAGATCTATGAATGAGGTTCTTTCAATAGCTGAGAAAAAACGGTATCTGTAGGTGATTTTTTCTAAGGTTCTCCCCTAATGGGGTTCGAGAGTCCCGGAGGGACGGGATCTTGGTAGAAAATGCAAAACAAAAATCAATCGAGCTCCGTTAGGAGCGGAATCTTGAAATATATGTTATGCATAAAAAGATGCCACCCCTGATGGGGTTCACAATTTGTTTGATGTGCGAATACTACCAAGATAACACACCCAAAAAACGGGTGCACGTTGGCCCCTAAGGGGGTTTGGAGTCACGGAAGGACGGAATCTTGTAAGCCAGAGGCTTATCAGCCTTTGGCTGAGTAGAAAAAGCAAAACAAAATTTATCGAACTCCGTTAGGCCAATGTGCACTCCTAGGGAATCGGACTGAGCAAGATATAAAAATTAATATTCCACCCGATTACTCTGAGAAAAAAATTAAAAGCCTGGATGCCGAGTTAAACAGCTTCATCTTTTGCCATATCTAAGCCAAGGCCTTATGAGCCTCTGGCTCAGAGGTAAGCGGATAGACACAGTCGGAGTAAAAAATCGCTATAAGCTTCATATGAACTATAGAAATTGAGAAATCCGAAGGAGGCATCGGTGGCCCAGCGTTTCCCGAAATCGTTTTACAACACTATCACGCTTGTCGGAGTCGGACTCGCCCTTCTGAGTCTCGGAACTATCGCCATCATGTTTTTAATGGATGTATTCGGAATATTCCAATCTCCATATATCGGTATATACACATATCTGGTTCTACCGTTTTTCCTTGTGATCGGATTGATCCTTATTCCAATCGGAATTACTCGCCAGCGACGACAACTCAAGAAACGCTTTTTAGAAGAACGCAAATCACTTATTATCGATCTAAACATTCCGGCTCATCGGTCGGCGGTAATGTTTGGTATCGTGGGATTTATTCTTTTCATGTTTCTCAGCGCGGGCGGTAGTTACGAAGCTTACAATTATACTGAATCTGTCGAATTCTGCGGGAAAATCTGCCACAGCGTGATGCGTCCGGAATACACGGCATACCAGCATTCGCCCCATGCGAGGGTCACCTGTGTGCAATGCCATATCGGTGAAGGGGCTGACTGGTTCGTCCGGTCAAAAATTACCGGCTCGTATCAGGTTTACGCAACTCTCGTCAACGTCTTCCCGCGGCCTATTCCAACACCAATCAGGAACCTCCGCCCTGCACGTGAAACTTGCGAGCAATGTCATTGGCCGCAGAAGTTTCATGGTAACAAGGAAATGGTAAAGACATATTTCCCATTCGATCAGACAATTCCGGTCTCCAAAATCATCATGCAGATTAAAACTGGCGGCGGAATGAGCGAACTGGGGCCGACCGAAGGTATCCACTGGTATATGAATACCGCTTATGCTGTCAGCTATATCACTACCGATGAAAAGCGACAGGTCATACCATGGATTAAGGCCGTGAGTCTTGATGGAAAAACAAAAATTTTCAAATCAATCGATGCTGATATAAGCGACACGGCATTGGCTAAAGGCGAGTACCGGAAATTCGACTGCCTCGACTGTCATAACCGCCCTTCGCATATATACTATCCGCCCTTCCGGTCTTTAAACGATGCAATGTCGTTGAATAAAATCGATACGACGCTTCCGGGCATTCGCGCTATTGCATCGGATGCGCTTATCAGACCTTATTCGACATGGAATAACGCGCTGAATTCTATCAAACTTATCATTGAAAACGCATATAGAGAGAAATCGCCTGAAATTGCAGCAAGTAAGGCAAAAGAACTCGAAAATTCTGAACGCGAAGTTCAGGCAATCTACTCAAGGAATTTCTTTCCGGAAATGAAAGTGAACTGGAAGGCGTACCCGAACAATATTGGGCACCTGTACGACCAGGGCTGCTTCCGTTGTCATGATAACAAGCATATATCGGACGACGGTGCAGTTCTTACAAACAATTGTCAGTCATGCCACATTATCGTCTCTCAGGGACCGCTGAAAAAACCCGATTCATCTCTGTCGGGATTACAATTTAAACATCCCGCGGATATCGGGGATGCATGGAAAGAGATGCGATGTTCCGAATGCCATACAGGGGAATAGGTAGAGGTAAAGGTTGAGGTTGAGGTTTATCCCGAGTGAGTGAACGGAGTGAGGGAGTCGAGGGATTGAGGTTGAACAAATCTGACGGTATGATTACTCTGTAGGGCGACTTGGCCCGTGGTGAGTCAGATCGAACCGCAAATCGTTCTACACTTTTTATTTCCGCTTAATCCCACATACAAGTAGATATAGTGATACTGCAACATTCAAGATTATGATCATCGAAATATCCTGTAAAACGACGTATATGTTCACTCCATTAATCAAACAATACACCCGGGTACAGAGCCTATTTCTGATCCGTTATGATCCGATGTTCCAGCACATCAATCAGTTTCCTTGTGATAGGTAGGTTCCGTATTCGAGTGCGTACTTGCTCGGGGATTGCCATCCAAATTCTTACAGGCAAACGATTTACTTCCTGGCCGCTATTTTTTACAAATGGAACAATCGAATATCTCGTGGAGATATACAAGTGTTCTTTTGCCGCAGGATCAATCTTTGCGAGAGGACACAGAATCCATCTCTGAACGGGCTTCAGCGCTGCCCAAAATCTGGCACGTTCCCAATAATCAAACCTGGAAAGTGACGCCTGTGTGCCTATTGTCGATCCGTTCGACTGTAGACATCGATATTCGTTTATTACCGAATTATAAACTGAAATCAGATTTATGGCAGCCTCCTCAAGGTTGGCCTTTTTTCTAATCAGATCCCGAACTTTGATTGTGTCTTCCGGATCGTATCGGGCAATCTCGGCGAGAATATTCCGGGCATCAAGCGATTTTGTCAATGCTTGAAATCCAAAATTCATCATACGTAACTTGTCAAATTCGACCGTAGTCACCATTGGGCCGACGCCGGTGAAGTCACATAGGATCACAGCCGCTCCTGTTGCCATCGATTCGATTGCTGCCTTGGCTTTAGCAAAAACAATGTCATAATTCCCTAAAATCTTTTCCGGGTTTTGAACATAATTTGCTTGCATTCCGACCACATCGAGTTCCAGTCCGGCTTGAAGGCATGCTTCGCGGACAGCAGGTACGTACGTGCGATCACTTGCATAATTACTAAATACAAGAGCCCTTAACGGCTTCTTAGGAAGGTGGGAACGAGGCATGAAACGATGCGTATCAACAAAGTTTGCCAGGAACGATATTGTGTTTTCCGGAACCCCATCTCCCTTCAACCTTGCCATACATTCAAGACTTACTCCCATATATAGAAGAATTCGGGGATGAAATGGAGCTCTGTCTCCCCAGAAGGTGTGATTGTGGCAGACAAAGAGCGCAGGAGTTGTCCTAAACTGTTTCACTGCGATCAGGGTGGAAACGCGATGCTGCCCATGAATAATATCCGGTTGAAATTCAATCTGTGCGGGATTATCCGTAACGGGAATATCTGCTGCAGCGAGTTCCTGGGCGATTTTTCCTTTTCTGATAGTGTAGATCTCTGGCGTGTGACCCTGCCGTTTCAACTCCAGTGCAATATCTCTAGTGTAGAGGGGTACTCCGCTGTATGTTTCCAATTCAAGTGTCGCTAATAGTATCTTCATCGATTTGGAAATTTTTCTGATAGTTGATTATTGCATTCTCTGCCTTCAAATTATTCCTTCGTCTTTCACCTTCCCGACGATACCGGAAGGGTTGCCATAGACAATTATGCGATCCGGAACATCTTTTCACTTTCATTTCATTGCAGCCATATCAGCATTTTGCAATGTATGGGTAGGGATAAACAAATGCAAGCGGTTTGAAATCAATATCCTGAGTGGTTGATAGATGATGTCCAGAGGAACTTTTCCCCCCGTCCGACATCCACAATGTAGAAGGATGACCATAATAAATATTTCGGTGTCAGTCAAAGGACAGTTTTAATTTGTTCATGTGCAATCGTCGGAAAGGAGCTTGCCATGAAAAGCGCCCTACTTCAGATCGTCGTGATTCTCCTCTCGTTGAATTTCCTCTGTGCGAAGCACGTCATTCGCGGTACGGTTATCCACAAATCCACAAAAGATCCCATCGCTGGCGTAAAAAGGACTTTTTCCCAGTCCGGCATATCAAAATGTTTTTTTTAATCAGCTCCTTGCATTCCTTCGATTCATATAATATCTTTCACCAATATGTCGACTCCATTAATGAAACAATACGCCCGGGTGAAGGCAAAGTATCCGGATACGATACTCCTCTTCCGTATGGGCGATTTCTTCGAGACCTTCGATGAGGACGCAAAAACCACATCAAAGGTTCTGGGAATAACCTTAACTCGCCGTGGCAACGGAGCCGCCGGCGAAGTTCCTCTAGCCGGATTTCCCCATCATGCCCTCGAAACATACCTGCCTAAACTGCTTAAAGCCGGATACCGTGTAGCTGTCTGCGAACAGCTCGAAGACCCGAAATTCGCCAAAGGGATCGTTAAAAGGGATGTTATTGAAGTCGTGACTCCCGGTGTGGCTTTTTCGGATAAGGTGCTCGATCAGAGACAGAATAATTATCTTGCGGCAATAGCCCTTCCTTCCCCGCTTGCAACCGGAGGCGATCCCATGGGATTTGCTTTCGCCGATGTATCGACAGGAGAATTCGGCGTAATGGAATTCCCGCTTCATCAGCTCAAGGAACAGCTTTCAACAATTTCACCAGCTGAGCTACTTGTCCAGAAACGTGACATTGACGCAATCAAGCAACTTACCGGTTCCATATTTCACGGCCTCTTTTCTAAAGTTGACGATTGGATTTATACATTCGATTATGCTTACGAGCTGCTGATTACACATTTTAAAACCCATTCGCTTAAAGGTTTTGGATGCGAGGTATTCCATACAGGAATCATTGCTGCCGGCGCAATCATGAATTACCTGCAGGAGACACAGAAGGCAAACCTCCTGCATATTAAAAAACTTACCCCGCATGACATCAGCGATTATATTGTCCTCGATGCATCCACAAAACGGAATCTCGAAATTACTTCTTCGATTGCCGGAACAAACGACGGCACCCTCTTCAGCGTCATCGATCGGACTCAAACTCCGATGGGAAGCCGGATGCTGAAACAATGGATCAACCGGCCGTTAAAAAGGCTCGGGCCGTTGCGCGAACGGCTCGCTGCCGTTGATGAGCTCGTTCATCATAACGATATCCGGAAATCGCTGGCCGAAATTCTTGCGCCGATCGGCGATCTGGAGCGGCTCATCGCCCGTATCTGTACAAATCGTGCTACACCACGCGAGATGAACGCCCTTAAAGCAATTCTTGCAACAATCCATGAACTTAAGAGCGCAATGACGAAGGCGGAATCTACAACACTCGCAGCCATTCGTGACGGACTTCAGGAGCTCAACGATATTGTCGATCTTATAAGCCGCGCAATCAGCAACGATCCACCGGCTGTACTTGCCGATGGCGGCGTCATCCGATCCGGATACAATGCCGAACTCGACGATCTGCGTACACTTACACACAGCGGGAAAGAATGGATCGCAAACCTACAGCGTCAGGAGAAAGAGCGTACAGGAATATCATCGTTAAAAGTGGGATTCAATAATGTATTCGGCTACTACATAGAAATTACAAATGCACATAAGGATAAAGCCCCAGCGGAATATATCCGCAAGCAGACCCTTACAAATGCCGAGCGGTACATCACTCCGGCCTTGAAGGAATATGAAGAAAAGATTCTTCATGCTGAAGAAAAAACAGTTACTCTCGAAACCGAATTATTCAATCAGGTCCGCTCGACTGTTGCCGAGCAGGCAGGATTCATTCAGGAAGATGCGCGTTTTATTGCTGCACTCGATTGCTATATTTCGATTGCAACGACGGCTGTTGAATATCGATACGTCATGCCCGAGCTTGACGAAGGATCGAGAATAGAAATCACCGAAGGCCGCCATCCTGTCATCGAACAGCTGCTTCCGCCCGGTGAGCGATATATTCCAAACGATACCCTGCTCGATACAGGCGATCAACAGATCCTCATTATTACCGGACCGAACATGAGCGGGAAATCGAGCTACCTCCGCCAGGTCGGACTCATCTGCCTCCTCGCACAGATCGGAAGCTTTGTCCCTGCGACAAAAGCACATCTTGGTATTGTCGACAAGATATTTACGCGCGTGGGCGCTTCGGATAACATTGCATCGGGCGAATCGACGTTTTTGGTTGAGATGCACGAGGCGGCAAATATTGTAAATACGGCTACACCGAAAAGTCTGATCCTGCTCGACGAAATCGGCCGCGGCACAAGCACTTTCGACGGCATCAGCATTGCCTGGGCTCTCACAGAATATCTGCACCAGCATATCGGGGCAAAAACTCTTTTTGCTACACACTACCACGAGTTGAATGAATTGGCCGATCTTTTCCCGAGAATAAAAAATTATAAAGTCGAAGTCCGGGAATACGGCGACAAAGTGGTATTTCTACACAAAGTGACACCCGGTTTCGCCGACCATTCGTACGGAATTCAGGTAGCGCAGATGGCAGGACTCCCAGATGAAGTCACAGAACGCGCCAAGAAAATCCTGCACAATCTTGAAGGCTCGGAACTCACGGCACACGACAGCGCTAAAAAGCCGGGCCGCGTTCAGCCGGAAGTGCAGATGACATTGTTCGAAATGAAGGACGATGCCCTGCGTTCAGAACTCAAAAACCTCGACCTCGATTCCCTCACACCGCTTGAGGCACTTCAGAAACTTGCTGAATTGAAGAAGAAAAGTTTATGAGTTTTCAAATTTAGGGTGGGTTTGCCTTATTAAATATTTTTCCTCAACATCATCATATCCATTATAATAAAGCCAGGTTACCGAGTTTATCTGCAATCTCAAATGCCATATCGAGGTAACCTCATAGGAATAATCGACTTGAAGCGGTGGCCTCGATACTTGCCCTGAGTCCGCCGGAGGCGGATCGAAGGGCTGGCCCTGAGTTTATCGAAGGGTGGCTGGTAAGAATGGTTCGACTCGTCCCGACAAAGTCGGGACTTGCTCGGCGAAGCCGTACTTTAGTGCACCACAAGGTCTCGACTTGTGGTTCGACAGGCTCACCACAAGCTCGGCCACCTGGCTTTGACGAATTGTGATGTGTAAACTACCGGGGGTGTAAGACAAATGAATCCGTTCCACATCCGAGAAATGACCATCACCGATTTCGACTCGATGATCAAGCTCTGGAAACGAACGCCCGGGATCGGACTGAGCGGCGCGGATTCAAAGGAGAAAATCAATAAATTCCTCAAAAGAAATACGAAGCTAAGTCTTGTTTGCGAAATCAATCAAAAAATCATCGGAACAGTACTATGCGGCCACGACGGTCGCCGCGGATACATCTATCATTTAGCGGTAGATGATACGTTCCGGAAAAAAGGAATCGGAAAAGAACTTGTCGAGCAATCACTTGTGAGATTGCGGCAACAGGGTATTTCGAAGTGCCATTTATTTTTATATAACGACAATGAAGATGCAATGCGGTTTTATGAAAAAACCGGATGGACAAGGCGTCATGATCTTCTGATCTATTCGAAAGATATATAGCCAACGATAGACTTCACTTGTCTCGTTGGCTGTTGTGGAAAACACAAAGTGCACAAAGTACCGTTGATAAAGCAATTAATGAGGACACAAAGAAGAATTTTAGTCTTCTTCTTCATTGAGTATAATTCAGACATCCGACCCTATCATTATAATGAATATCTCTGACAATATTCTTTCCTGGCTTCTCTCTGGCGACCCCGCAATACGCTGGCAGACTCTGCGGGATCTAGTTCACGCCGACTCATCAGTCATCGAACGGGAGAAACAAAAAACTCTTTCCAAAGGATGGGGTGCACGTCTTCTGGCACACCGTCAGGCATCGGGAATGTGGGCCGGGGGACTCTACACACCGAAATGGACATCGACAACCTATACCCTTCTTCTCTTACGCTCGATCGGTCTACCCGCCGGCGATCCGCGGATTATAAAATCCTGTATGTTGCTTCTGGATAACGGATTGTATAAAGACGGCGGAATCAATTTATTCTTCTCAATGAAATGCAGTGAAACTTGTGTTACGGGAATGATTCTGGCTATTCTCTCGTATTTTCAAATCAATGATAAGCGGCTTGAAACTCTCGTCCGGTATTTATTTAAAGAACAAATGCCCGACGGCGGCTGGAACTGCAGGGCCTACAGAGGAGCCACGCATAGTTCGTTCCATACGACGATATCCGTGCTTGAAGGATTACGCGATTACGAGAAACTGCAGCGGCCGCTTTCACAAAGGACAAAGAAATATCAACAGCGGGCAATTGAATTCCTCCTGCAACACCGGCTTTTCCGGTCGCATAGAACTAGCAGAATCATAGATTCGAAAATCGTTCGCTTCTCATTCCCAACCCGGTGGCATTATGACGTTCTGCGTGCTTTGGATTTCTTCCAGGAGTGTAAAGTCAAACATGACAACCGGTTACAGGATGCGATAAAACTCTTACAAAAGAAAAGAACCGAAGATAGACGATGGCTGCTCCAGGGAGTTCATTCTGGTAAAACATTTTTCGAAATGGAAAAACCGGGACAGCCAAGCCGGTGGAATTCCTTGCGAGCGTTACGGGTTCTGCAGTGGTACAAGGGTGAAAATAATGATTAAACCACTCCAAGATAGAAAAGGCTGCCTCTTTATATTTACAAAATCTTAAGTCTCTTCAATTCTTCCTTCAGAGTAGCAATAATATTACGAGTCAGATCAACATTATCCGGCCTGACATGTCTTGATTTTAACCACACAATTTTCTTCGGCTCGCGGGCAGCATTAAAGAAAAGCTCCGTGTTGTACCGCGGGATCTGTTCATCGTTTTCCCCGTTTATCATCACCAGAGGGATCGGGGAAATTTTTTCTGCATAGCGCATCGGTTCCAGTGGCCGGAGAAGAAGTGCTCCGGCCGATCCTACAAATTCACTCATAGCCGGACCCTTATATCGTGCCACATTGTGCCTGATCATTGAATGGAGTTCTCCCCCGCCATATACCATCGCGGCTACTGCCGCCCTTCGGTCATGTGCTACAATCGCCGGAACGAACGGGGCTCCGAAACTGTACCCGAGAATCACAAGCTTTGAAGTATCTACATTTTTACGTTGAAATAGATAATCTGTTGCCAGCATAGCCGACGGAACCATGTCGAACAATGCCTGCCGCACGGCAGGAAGATCCCACAAGACTGTCCAGAATGTATACGTTTCGCGCGGCTCGTATGGATAATCGAGAGCGAGGATTATAACGCTGTCGATATCCATCGCGTAATCAATAGCATATTTACCGGTAGCTTTGCCCCCTAAAAGGAGAATAACCGGATACCGTTTTGTCGTATCGAGGGGAACCAGCAAACCGCATTCTACCTTGAAGCCGTCTGAATTGTGAAGGGTTATCCAATATTTTCCAGCGACGGAATCCCTGCGCTCGACAACTTCCGCCAGCATGCCACGACGCAACTGAAAATATTCAGAGTAGTCCCTGAACGATAGATAAGCTACGAGAACAAAGAGAATCAGGAGGAGAACAAGGATTATTCCAACAATCAACTTGAATGATAGTCGTTTCATTGCATTGTAATAGTATGTCAACGGAAAGATACAACTTACATTAGTAAGGTACAAATTTGGAGATAAACCATATTCTTAATAATTTGCCTTTATCCTATCACCAGAAGAAAGAACAAAGCCGGAAGATATATCAGCGAGGCCGAAAAAAGCTTCCGCTTTTTCACAAAATTCGACTCTTGTCATGAGATTATGTATATTTTATGAATAAACTTCGATAATCCCAAACATCAATAATTTTATGAACACGGGCATTCTTTTCCTTATCATCTCGGTCATCTGGGTAGCATCCGAAATCATTCTGGCACGGCTAAAAAGGTCTGGCTCGTCCGATCCGGCACAGGATAAACACTCCTTGAGGATTCTCTGGATAACGATCGCTATTGGTGTCAATCTTGGAATCATTATAGGATTTTGGGGTAAAGGTTTTATCCGGGAGGGGAGTTTCACTATTTCGGTCACAGGGCTAGCTTTCATCATCATCGGATTGATCGTTCGATGGATTTCGATAATCTCGCTACGGAGGTTTTTCACCGTCGATATCAACATTGCACATGATCATCGACTGGTTACAAAAGGTATTTACCGGATCATCCGCCATCCGGCATATTCCGGCAGTTTACTTTCTTTTTTAGGGTTAGGAATGGTATTCTCGAGCTGGATTTCGGTCGCTGTGATTTTTATCCCGATTCTTCTAGCATTCCTTTACAGGATACGGGTTGAAGAGAACGCACTCATCGCCCATTTTGGTGATGAGTACGTTCGGTATAGTAGCTTGACCAGGCGGCTGATACCGTGGGTATATTAACAGAGCCCTTCAAAATACCTAAGGGAGTGTTGAGGCACTTTTAAACTGAATCCAAGAATAAGGCTTTATTAAAAATTTTGTTCTTTTTCTCACCGTAAAAAACTTGAGCGACAAAATCGCCGGCGCGTAGCGGGTAGAAGGGATGGCCGTGTGTTGGCGCAATCTCGTGCGTTTCGATCGAGGCACATAAATAGAAACAAAGAATTATAATCGTATAACAAGGCCGAGATCGACGGATTTGAATATGCCGTATTAAAAGTGCGCCATGGAAGCCATATCAAGCGCGTTGCGATTTTGTCAGGCTTTCTTTCCGTCACTTTCTTTCCAGAAAGAAAGTGACGACATTACTAATGTTCTTTTTCTAAATATCCAGATCTATTTTGGACTAGTATAATATTATTGATAATCCAGGGAGTATGATCCAATGGTTAATAATCCCAATGCGTTAGAAATACCGCTGAATCTGGAAAACTTCACGACCGACGATTACCATGAGCTTTGGAATCATCTCGGTCCGATCGAAATCCGAATGACCGAAAAATGCGGAAAATGCAAACACGCTTTAGATGATGTATTTGTCTATCAGCATCCGTACGATAAACCGGCCGGAGTGTGCAGCGCATTGCTCCATGTGCTCGATCTGTATACATGGAGAGTTGCACTTGGATTTCCGTCATGGGAATCCGATAATAGAAAGGTCCATCGTATCCACTGTCCTTCAAAAAAGGGGACGGTGTGGGAAATGAAGAAATTGGAAAAATAGAGCTATTGATGTCGATATGAATTGGATATTTTATACTCTGTGTACTCCGTGCTCATTGCCACCGGGAGAGTCTCTGCGTCCTCTGTGTCGGTGCTCCTATAATTAATTTCGATTTTGAAAAGGGAGCACCGCCACGGAGTCCACGGAGGAATTGTATAAATGGCAGATATAGAGGACACAGAGTTTATATGATTTCTCGTTTTATTTCGAACAAAACCACTTGGAAATGGAACGGTTCGATATGCCTTAATGTTCAGAATACTAAGAATTTGGAAAAATGAAATTTAAGTTGTATATTTTACCATGATAATATTCGATCATACTACCCTAATTTCTTCAATCGGATTTTCTCCGATATCCAATTCGTGTATCCTCTGCACCTGTAGCTGCTGTTGTTGATCATGTAATCAACACAGCCCTATTCTTTTTACACTCTAATAGATTTTCACTATAGTTTATTCATATTAATTATTCTTAGGAATCAACGTCATGGTCAACCATCATTTTCTTGAAACACTCGATGCCAATAATGGCAAGTTTTCAATTTACCTTCCTTCCAAACCGAAGGCCCAGCAATTTGTCGATCAGCTGATCCATTTTCTTTTCCCGATTACTGCCGGAGTGAGTTTATCCATCCAGCAGCTTGAATTACGGCTGATGCATCTGCGGTTGGAATTTGAAGAATTACTCGAACCCCTCGCCTGCTATTTCAAACATCCGCTGACAGAACTCACGGATAGTTATTTCAATAACCTGCCTGTCGCTTATGAACTCCTGTTAAAAGATGCGAAGGCAATCGAAGAATTCGATCCGGCTGCCTACTCAATCGAAGAGATCATCATTTCATATCCCGGATTCTATGCCATCGCCGTACATAGGTTGGCGCATCATATGTACACGCTGGAGATTCCCATTCTCCCACGCGTGATCTCGGAATATGCCCACAGTCTGACGGGTATCGACATCCATCCGGGAGCCAGAATTGGCGAGTCGTTTTTTATCGATCACGGAACAGGCATCGTCATCGGTGAAACGACAGATATTGGGGTAAATGTGAAGATGTACCAAGGTGTGACGCTGGGGGCACTCAGCGTGAAGAAATTGCTTGCTAATAAGAAACGTCATCCCACAATAGAGGATAATGTCATTATTTATTCCGGAAGCACAATCCTCGGAGGCGACACGGTCATCGGGCATGATTCGATCATCGGCGGGAACGTATGGCTCACGGAAAGCGTTGAACCATATACAGTTGTCTACAACAAGCATGAAGTCAGCGTACGAAATACAAAAGGTTGAAATCCGAATATTACAACCAGTTGTCAAAAATATGAAGGTGCAGCATGAAAGCGAACAATATTCTGGAAACCATAGGCCGGACACCCCACGTGAAGATCAACAGGCTTTTCCCTGCCGGTGTCGAAGTATGGATGAAACTTGAGCGCGCCAATCCCGGCGGGAGCATCAAAGACCGCATCGGTCTGGCAATGATCGAAGATGCAGAGAAGAAAGGCTATTTGAAAAAAGACAGCGTGATCATCGAGCCGACTTCCGGAAATACCGGTATAGGCCTTGCCATGGTCGCAGCCGTTAAGGGCTATAAAATAATTCTCGTGATGCCCGAGTCGATGTCGGTTGAACGTCGCAAATTGATGTCTCTGTACGGGGCTAAATTTGAGCTCACGCCGCGCGAAAAAGGAATGAAAGGAGCCATCGAGCGGGCAAATGAGCTGGTAAATAAAACACCCAATGCTTGGATGCCGCAGCAATTTGAAAATGAAGCGAATACCGAAATCCACCGCCGGACGACCGCACAGGAAATTTTACAGGATTTCCCCAACGGATTCGATTACCTGATCACGGGTGTGGGAACGGGTGGACACATCACCGGCTGCGCTGAAATCCTCAAAAAGAAGTTCCCTGAATTGAAAGTCTTCGCCGTCGAACCCGATCTATCACCGGTCATTGGCGGCGGAAAACCGGGACCGCATGCATTACAGGGACTCGGAGCCGGGTTCATTCCGAAAATCCTCAACACCGGAATACTGGATGGCACCATACAGGTCAGTAAAGAAGAAGCCTACGAATACGCAAGACGATCGGCAAAGGAGGAAGGTATATTTGTAGGAATTTCATCAGGCGCGGCCCTTGCAGCAGTTGCAAAAAAGCTCGCTGAGATGCCGAAGGGAAGCCGCGTGCTGACATTCTGTTACGATACCGGCGAACGCTATCTCTCGATCGAGGGGTTGTTTGATTAGTTTTAATATTGAAAAAATAAAAAGCCATTTCAACTCTGTGTCCTTTTTTGTAGGCCACTGAGAAGTTCTTTGTGTCCTCTGTGTCGGTGCTCCTATAATTAATTTTGATTTTGAAAAGGGAGCACAGTACCGCATACGTCTTTACTTAATTGCTGTGGTATTATATTTTATAAATTGTGAATTGAGAAAATTCACATCTGTAACTATGCGTATCGTCCCTTCGTCGTTTTTTAAAATCCACATTCACAGGAGGGAAAAATGAAAACAGCCACCGTCGTTTTAGTTTTCGGATTCATTCTCTTCATGCTTCCGGGCTGTAAAGATCCCAGCTCCGAGCAAGCCACTTCCCCTCCTTCAGGGATGTACGAATATAACGGCTACGATTCAACCGGTACGCCGATCGTCCAGGGATGGTTTACAATCGACCTCAAGGATCAAAATATACTGGATGGTGACTGGCAATTCATCGCAGTGGGTGAAACAAAAAATATCGGCCCTCAAATCGGGAAGGGCCACCTCGCCGGCGAGTTTCACAACGATACAATGTCGATCGAGCTTCAGCCCCTTTATCGTGATAACAATGTGGGACTGTTTGGCATACTCAAGGGCAACGAGTTCAGTGGAAAGTGGGTATATAGTTCTTTTATCGGGATCACCAACAGTGGAACGTTTATTGCGGTGAGAAAATAGTTCGCCCGTAGCGGAAGCTATGGGTTTGTACAAACCTACGGATTTATCTCGACAGAGCAACTGCAAACGACATCCAATCACTTCCACCCGAATTGATGCGAAAAGGACGATTCGACGAAATATTTTTCGTTGACCTACCCGATGCCGAAACGCGGAAAGAAATTTTTACCATCCATCTAAAGAAACGCAGCTTGAAACCTGAAGACTTCGATCTTGAAGCATTGGTCAATGCGAGCGTGGGATTTTCGGGATCGGAGATCGAACAGGCTGTGGTATCCGGATTGTATTCACTGGTAGGTGGTTCAGGTGTGCTGACAAGCGACACTCTTCTCTGTGAATTGCGGGAAACGCGTCCCCTCTCTGTCGTCATGGCCGAAAAAATCGAGGCTCTTAGCGAGTGGGCAAGGGATAGGACCGTTATGGCGAATTGACAAAATAATAGTTAAAGCCTCAAGATCTACGCTCAATGAGTCTGGCAAATCCGATTTTCTCTTAATCATTACATTATTTTTAATGAGTTGTAAGAAATTGCGAAATTAAATGCAAGCAAGGCGAAGCGAAAAGCCGAAGGAATTGATGATTTCCGATTGATGATTTATGAATAGATATACAGCCTGCTCTTTTATCTACTCTTGACCTTGATCTCAACCTTTACCTTTACCTCTCCCTTTACCTCCCCACGCTCTTTCATTTTTCCCCTTTTTTTACTATTTTTTGAGCCCTTATAGAAGGAGCGTTCAATGCAATACCGCACACTCGGCCGTACAGGACTTTCCGTCTCCGAAATCGGTTACGGCGCATGGGGCATCGGCCAATCGATGTGGATCGGAGCGGATGATAAAGAATCTCTCCGTGCACTGCATACTGCAATCGATAGAGGCCTCAATTTCATCGACACTGCAATGGCCTACGGCCGCGGCCACAGCGAACAACTAATCGGTCAGGCTCTTAAAGAACGCACAGAGAGAGTTTTTATAGCCACAAAAATATCACCCAAAAACCAGCGTTGGCCGGCACAGGAAGGGACGCCCCTCCGGGATGCTTTTCCTAAAGACTATATCATCGAGTGTACTGAAAAAAGTTTAAAGAATTTACAGCTCGACTGCATCGATCTCCAGCAGTTCCATGTCTGGCTCGATGAGTGGTCGTTACAGGATGAATGGTGGGAAGCGATACTGAAATTGAAAGAACAGGGGAAAATCCGCTTCGTCGGTATTTCGGTCAACGATCACCAGCCGAATTCGGTCATCAAAGCTGTGAAGAGCGGACGAATCGATTCGTTCCAGGTCATCTATAATATTTTTGATCAATCGCCCGAAGACGAGCTTTTTCCTCTCTGCCAGAAAGAAAATATCGGCATTATCGCACGGGTACCATTTGACGAAGGAAGCCTTACAGGTCAGATTAAACCCGACACAGTATTCCCCGAAAGGGATTGGCGACATGGCTATTTCAGGGGTGACCGGAAACAGCAGGTATGGGAACGAGTCCAGAAAATCGAAAAAGAGATGAAAGGTGAGGCGGCTGATATTGCGGAATTTGCACTGCGATATATATTGAGCAACCCGGTGGTCTCGACCGTCATTCCCGGTATGCGGTCGGTCCGTAACGTCGAAAGAAACTGTGCGGTCTCTGACGGACGCCTCCTGACTGCGCAAACGCTTCAACGCATGAAGGCGCATCGCTGGGTAAGGAACTTCTATTCTTAGTACCAATTAGAGAAATTGAGAAGTTTTTTATACTCCGTGTCCTTTGTGCTAGATTGCAATGAGAAAGTTCTCTGTGACCTCTGTGGCAGTGACCCTACAACTATTCTTATTAATAAACGGGGCACAGCACCGTAAATCATCTTTTATCCCTGTGGTGTTTTATTTTATAAAACATAACCACAGAGTACACAAAGTTATCAAATAACTAATAAATGAGGACACAGAGTTTAAAATTCTATATTTTATTAACCATTGAAGCTGTAATCATGAGGCCCCTATGCCACTCCATTTGATTCATATGGCGGAATACGATATCACGATCATCGAACCCGACACCGATCTTCTTGGCGGGCCCGAGACCGAGGAGCTTCGCACGACGATCTCGAAACTGAATGAAAAAGGGAATCTGAAGCTCGTCGTCGATCTCAGCAAGGTTTCATATCTGAATAGCTTTGCACTCGGCGTCCTGACGACAGCCTGCGTAAAATACAATCAACGCGGCGGATCGATAGTCCTGTGCGGCCTTAATCCCAATGTGATGAATGTATTTCATGCGACACGTCTAACGATGGTATTTAAGATTTATACCGATCAGGACGAAGCGATCGATCATCTTATTAACTAATGTTACGTATATTTTAATTAAAGCTTGTGCATATGGCATTTTGCACATGCCACCCCTTCGGGGTTTATAATCGAAACCTGATTTATTTTCTACAAACATACCGTCCCTTCGGGACTCAATCGTCTTATAGGTAGAGAGCACCCACTCCGCCATGCGTAACGAGACGAACGGAAGGTGTGCAAAATATTTCAAAACAAAAATCACGAGTGGAGAGCACCATAGGTGCGGTATGTTTATAGATCGACGAATGATTTAATTCATTTGAGCCCTGAAAGGGCGGCATGTGGAGAGAGCGTTTGACAATGGCCGCCTATAAACTGACAATCGAATACGATGGAACCCGGTTCCGCGGCTGGCAAACCCACCAAAGCCCAGTCTCTCATAAGAGCGCAGGTGGGTTAGTCCACCGAAGCCACAATTTCAATCGGGGCGCAGGTGGGCAGGGACAGAAGAACGCCCACGGCATACAGGGAGAACTGGTCATAGCGGCAACGGCCCTTCTCGGTTCACCCGTCGATATCCAGGGCTCGGGCCGCACCGATGCCGGTGTTCATGCGCTGGCACAGGTGGCACATCTCATTTCCAAAAAATCTCTCCCCTGTCTCGATATCCAAAATGGGTTGAACGACAGACTCCCTCTCGACATCAACATTTTGAGAGTCGAGTCCGCACCGAAAAATTTTCATGCCCGACACGATGCGATCGGTCGAAGTTATCTCTATCAAATCTCGAAACGGCGGACCGCACTCGGTGAACGATTCGTCTGGTGGATTAAAGACACGCTCGATACGGCATCGATGGCCAAGGGAATCCGGCTATGTAATGGAATGCACGACTTTAGCTCGTTTTGTGATACGGATGATGAACAGAAATCAACGAAGGTTCTCGTCGAACAGACGGAACTCCGCGAACTCCCCGAGATGATCCTTATCCGTATTCGTGCTTCGCATTTCCTCTGGAAAATGGTCCGACGCCTGGTCGGTACTCTCGTGGAAATCGGACGGCATACGATCACGATTCAAGACCTGGAACAATTCCTGACGACAACATCGAAAAAGCCGGCAGAATGGACGGCACCACCGACGGGACTCTTCCTCGAACAGGTACGATACAAAGGGGAACACTGGTATGAACCGCTTGAACCAGTCGTACAGATTCCCTCGATACGGACGTTGAGCGGTCAATAAATGAATATTTTGAAATCAGTGCTGTCCAAAATATAGTAGAAAAAATCATTCGAGAAAGGAAATACGATTATTGATCCGCCTTGAGAAATATCTCACCCCTTCAGGGTTTAATGTTCTTTCTTTAAAGATTCAAGGGGCTACGCCCCTTGCGGACATATTCCACCCCGCCTGAATCCCGATAGAATCGGGATGATGGTACTTTAGTGTTGGGGTGGTTTTGAAGGCAGATCCAAAGTGCGAAATACAATAATCATTTCACACTCAGACCCTGAAAGGGTCGGATATTCCGGCTTGGGATGAAATCCCAAGAAATGTCAAACGAAAGTTCATTCCGCACCCTGTAGGGGTGCAATATCTATAATGGAAAAGTAATTATTGAAATAACTCGTTTAATTTAAGAAATAGATTTTCTCTTTAATTCAATAATGATGATTCCTGAACAATTCAATACCGATATCAACCGTGAACTCGTTCGTGCGAGAGAAGCACAATCATCGGGAAATGCCGGCAAGGCACGGACAGCAGCGCGACGAGCTGTCGGCTGTGCCTTGAGGTACTGGCTTAAAAAATACCCGCGCCCCGATTATCCGGCAGATACAATGCATCAAATTCGCCGATTCGTTCCTGAGAAACAGATTCCTCCCGATGTTCAGGAAGCGCTTCTCAGGCTTCAGGCACGAATCAGCGATACGTTTGAATCGCCTTCAATATATCCGATCGATGACGCGTTGATAATTATTACATATATAAGATCAGATTTAGGGATTTCCGATCCAAGCGAAGGTTAGATGTCGCTTATCAGCCTGAGAGTTTTCTCATTTGGAAGGGAGTACCGAAGGTGCGCAAAATATAATGCCATTGACATCATAGGTGGAAAGCACCGTAGGTGCGACATATTTGTAGACTGATGAAAAATTGAAACGTGTGAGCACTGAAAGTGCGGCATGTGGCGATAGCCTTTGGCTTATGTGGCATTCTACACATGTCACCCTTTCAGGGTTTATATATATATTAAAATACGTTTTCTATAAACATACCGTCCCTAACGGGACTCAATTGGGATACTGACATGATGAAGGCTGTGATTCTTGCCGCCGGGGCAGCAACGCGGCTGCGGCCTATTACCGATACGATTCCAAAATGCCTGCTCCCGGTCGGCGGTCGGTCTCTCTTACAGAGAACTATTGATGCACTTTGTGCCTATGATATTAACGACATCATAATCGTCGTTGGATATCAGGCCCAATCGGTTATTTCGTTCTGCAACAACACATACCCAAAAAAGGCACTGACATGTGTAGAAAATCCCATCTATGATACAACGAATAATGCATATTCGCTTCTTCTGATACAGCAATATGTTCTTGATGACGAGGTTATTCTTCTCGACGGCGATATACTTTTCGATCCGCGGCTTATCTGGCATCTTCTTTCATCACAACGACAGAATATTCTTCTGCTTCGTCCGAGCCATCTGCTCGGCGCAGAAGAAATCAAAGTCCTGACCGATACCGGAAATCGAATCCTCAGAATTTCAAAAGATATAGATTCCAGCCGTGCCTCGGGTGAATCGATCGGTATTGAACGTTTTTCAAAGCAGGCGGTCCGGAAGCTTTTCAAAATTTTACAACGACGAATTCACCAAGAGCAAAGGGTCGATGAATGGTACGAAGCAAGTTTTCAGGAGCTTATCGATAGTGGCGAGGAAATATTTGCTCTAGATACGGCAGGACTTGCCTGCATCGAGATTGATACTGCGGCAGATATCGAAACCGCCGAACGTGATGTCCTTCCACTGCTAGGAGTATAAATGACCGGTCAAAATACTTATCAATATGAGGCTTCAATCAAATCGCGCCGGTCAGATGAAATCATCAACACGTATCTGATTCGGTATTCTATCCTCGGGAGCGGAGCTCCCTCATAACTTGCTATTTAAAAAGAATGTTCCGAGGGAGGTCCTCCTCCCGAGGCATAATAAATAACTCGTATTACTCATAGGATAAATTTTATTTGGTGTTCATCAGAAATACGAAGCACTAAAAACGAAAACCGAAACAATATTAAAAAAACAATTGATATTCTGTGTAACATCGATTATATATTCAAATGGATTGTTATTTGAGATATGAATGAAACCTTACAGGTACGAGGCTTCGATCAAATCGCGCCGGTCGGATGAAATCATCAACACGTATCTGATTCGTCCGATCGCGGGTAAGATCGTTCGATTGCTTTACACCACATCCGTGACTCCAAACCACTTGACGATTGCAGCGATTGTAGCAGGATTACTTGCAGCAGGGTGTTATGGATTCAGAACGTATACAGGTACAATCCTGGCTGCAATCCTCATCGAAGCGAAGGATATTCTCGATTCGGCCGACGGTCAGCTGGCCCGTGCAAAACAGATGTACAGCCGCCGCGGGAGGTTCCTCGATTCATTGGGAGATGTGGTTGTTAATGCAACTTTGTTTTCCGGTCTGATCATCAATCTGCACGGAGGATTCACAGTGATCGTTTTAGCAATTACAGGATTTATGGGAATGACTCTCCGCGTTTCATATCACGTTTTTTATCATGTTAAATATCTTCATCTCGAAGAACAATATATTATAAACCGTACAGACGAGAAAATTTCCGAAGCCGACCGAAGAGCGGATCCGATCGCTCTCTTTCTGCAAAAAATGTATCTTGTTATTTACGGTTGGCAGGATCGTCTTATGGCGGGAATCGACCGGTGGTGTCTTGGACGGAAAAACCTTACGACGTTTTCGCCGCATGATGAGGTTATGATCCGGTGGTACAGAAATACTGTTGCGCTTCGACTTTCAGGATTTCTCGGATTAGGAACAGAGCTTGCTTTGCTTGCGTGCTGTTCAATTCTCGGCAACCTTTCGCTCTATCTCCTGTTAAATACTATTGTGATGAATATATTTTTTATCTTCACTATCCTATACAGAAAATTCATTCTCTCCCGACGGATTAGTGTATAATCCGTCGTGATTACGCAGCAATCAGACGGGGTTACCGTATTAAATAAAACGGCCCGGTAATCGAAGCCGGGCCGGATCATAGATAATCGTAATCGCCGAGAATTAATGTTTTGCGTCTTTGAACGCCTGTCGTAATTCGCGGTACCGTCTGAGCTTTCCCTCGATTGAAGCGAGAAGTGCTTCCGGTTCGAGCGGTTTCACCAGATATTCATCGACACCCATTTTCCTTCCTGTCCGCACCACCATCTCATCATCCATACCGCTCAGGAAAAGAAACGGGACATTCACAAACCGGTTATCCTTCCGGAGTCGTTCGTAGAATGTAAATCCTCCGATACCCGGTTTCGGGAAATTGATATCGGAAAGAATGAGGTCGGGGATACTCGAAGAAAGAATGTCCATTGCCTCTTCAACGCTCGTGGCTGTGACCACAAGATATCCTTCATCCGAGAGCGTATTTCGAATCAGCCAGAGAAGCTCTTTATCGTCATCCACAACGAGGATTTTTCCTTTCGATCGATCGGCTCGAAGCTCAAATAGGATTCTTCCTTCAAGTCCGAGATGCTCTTCGACCGTTATAAGATATTTCTTTCTGAGATCATCCAAACCTGCTGCGGCCGTATCGATTGATTCGCCTTCATGCCATGCTGCTTTAATAGCATGGAGATACGCATCGATCTGCGCTTTCTTTTGCATTCTCTGATGAACTTCCTCGGGAATTCCAAGCCGTACTCGCAGCTCAACAAGCATATTTTCTTCTTCAGGCGATTTCTGTCCGTCTTCCCACACATTCTCTACTCGCAGCTGGTATTCACGGAGCGCTTCTTCCGATACTGCCGGTGCCTCTATGTAGGTTACCTGTTGAGCCTGAGCCTGTGCTGCCTGTGCTTGAGCTTGTGCCTGTGCCTGTGCTTGTTCCTGTTGAGCCTGCAGGAGCGCGGTTCGTATACGATCAGCGTAAGCCTTGGCAAAAATATTCGTCGGATCAATTTCCAGAGCTTTTTGAACCTCTTCCTCCGCTTCTGTAAATTGTCCGGCTTTCAATAAGCCATCCGCTGCTTTAAGGTGTTGACCAAGGAGTGCCCGTTTACTGGGTGTCAATTCTGCCGCTGCCATGATGTTCCCAGGATGAAATGAGGGTCATTTAAATATTTGTTTTTAAATATAGAGAGAGAACCTTTGAAAGTCAATAGAATCTTCATAAAATGTAACAAATTCATGGACTTGCCGTATAGCGTAGAGAGGGTGGCGTTTCACCCTGGAAGGCGATTTTTTATCGTACGGGAGGGTTTTATGAGTGGCCATAGGTCTCAGATGCATCGGAAAACCGGAAACATCTACATTCTTCTTGGAGTAGTACTCACCATTTTCTTCCAGGCCTGTATTGAGGAAATACGCGCTGAAGAACGATCAATAGTCTCCTTAAAAGAATTCACGTCCATGGAAATGCGGCAGCAGGGCTTCACTATACCGAACAATATGCGTGTTCACATCTATGCGCGCGGGGGAGGTATCTCAGACAGGAATTCCTGGGATGAAACCGAAAGAATGTTCGCGTACGGTTGGATTATAGATGCTTCAACAAGAAATGTGGTCTGGGAAATGACATATGACAACAGCCATCGCGAAGGAAACTATCGCATTTCCGATCAATATATCGATCTCAACAAAGGATCGTACGAGGCATATTTCTGCAATTACGGATATTATGTCGATGCAGCTCTATCGAAATCACTGATGAACATCGACAGGCGACAGCTCAATGATGAATATGGCCGGCAGCGTTCTCACAACCGATGGATGTGGTTCTTTCATCTGTTCGGCATTGGTGATCATTCGTGGAGAAAAGAATGGGAAGAACAGGCGCGCAACTATGGAATGGAAATTTATGTACAATCCTCCGAAGTCAACAGTGTCCGCAATTTCATACCCCCGCAGCAACTTGACAATACCGTCATGGCCATTACTGGCATAGGCGATGGAGCCCATGTTGAAAAAGGATTCCATCTCTCAAAAGCTGTTCGGTTCCGAATTTATGCGATAGGAGAAGGACGCGAACATGAAGAGATGTTCGATTATGGTTGGATTATCGAAACAGAGTCGCGTAAGCGTGTGTGGGAGATGACATCTGATCGTTGCGAGCACGCCGGCGGGGCAATAAAAAATATGAAAATTGATGAAACCCTCACCCTTCCTTCAGGAGACTATGTAGTCACATTCGTCACTGATGATTCCCACTCGCCGGCAGATTGGAACTCACCACCTCCGAGCGATCCCTTAATGTACGGGATTACGTTGACAATCTTGAAAGACACCGAGAAGAATGCTTTTTCACTCAAAGAAGTCAAGGAGAATCGAAATATAATCGCGCAGCTGATTCATGTTCATGATGATCAGACTCTGAGCGCCGGTTTTATCTTAAAATCCGAAGAACACATACGTATCTATGCCATCGGCGAACGGTCGAACTCGCCCGAAAAGATGGCCGATTACGCCTGGATCGTTAACGCGAAGGATCGCCAGCGAGTATGGACAATGGAATCGAAAAAAACATTGCATGCCGGCGGCGCGTCTAAAAACAGGATGGTAGATGAAGTTATTACTCTTCCACGAGGAAAATACATCCTCTATTATAGAACAGATGACTCGCACGCATATGGTGAATGGAATGACGATCCACCCAGCGATGCCGAACATTACGGCGTGACAATCTATGGGAACGGTGAATGGTTCGATCCGTCAAAGGTGAGCGCGGTCGAGCCGATATCCCCCTTTCTCGCTCAACTCACACAGATGAGGGATGATGAACATCGGACGTCTTCCTTCACGCTGCAGAAACCAGCACGAATTCATATCTATGCACTCGGCGAAGGAAGCGACCATGAACTATCCGACTATGGATGGATCGAGGATATCCGTAGCGGAAAAGTAGTGTGGGAAATGACCTACGCCATGACCACACACGCAGGTGGTGCCCGAAAAAATCGGATGGTAAATACGACATTCCTTTTGGATAAAGGTGAGTATCAGGTTCACTATAAGACAGATGATTCGCACTCCTTCGAAGACTGGAATGATGATCCTCCTGACGATCCCGAAGCATGGGGGATTACAATTACACGCGAGGAATAAAAAGAGAGTACCTAAAGGGAATCAAAATCTCAAATGCTAGGTTGCCAAATCCCGATCCCGATGACCTGTCCTTATAGAGGCCCTACGGCCTACGGCTCGTAGAGTCTACAGACCCGTAGGGGTCGTAGACCGCCGAAATCAGCTAAAGGCGGATGGAGAAGGAGGTCGGGAGGACAAGTAGAACCGTTCGTATGATAGCTGTCCGATCGTCGCCCCAACGACAAAAATAATACTGGTGAGATAAATCCAGAACAGACCGACAGCAAAGAATGCATATGCACCATATACAGAGCGATACGATTGGAATGTCACTAAATAAAATGCGAAAAGCCGCCCCGCCACCTCCCAGAGAACCGCTGTTGTGAGCGATGAGACCCTCACGACTCTGCGGGGCGGTATTTCATACGGAATGAGCCGATAGATGAAGTAAAAGGTGGAGAATGTGACGACAAAACTAACAACATATACAAGTGTTGTATTCAACACGAGGTATTCAAGAGTCCCCTTTTGAACCATAAAAAATCCCGACTTCATCGCAAACGATACCAGCCATGTAAATCCGTTCATCACCAAAAATAAAATTCCTATCATAAAAGCCATTCCCCAATCGCGGAATTGGCCGATTATTAACCGCGGTTGTTTCGTGATACCATAAATGTGATGGAGAACCGTTCGAACAGACCCAAAAAGCGCAGCGACGGTTCCCAGCAATGCCACACTTCCCAGCAGCCCCATCGATTTACGATAAAAGATTACATCCCGAATAATTTCTGTGGCGATCTGCCGGAGCTTTGGTGAATAGAGCTGCGCAGGAAAGAGATTTGAGAGGACTTCATCCAGGCCGTTCAATGCCGACCTTGAAGAATTTAATACCGTTCCAAAGATAGACGTCGTTAGAAGAAGAAACGGAATGAGACACATCAACCCGTTGAACGCGATACCCGAGGCATAAAAAAGGATATCATGCTGGAGGATTTTCCGGTACAGACCGGTGATATAATAGGTACTCCATTCCCTCAACGTTTGAAAAACCCGGTGTATGAACGATAAAAAAGATGCTGCAGGATGCAATGGCATGCACGTACACCTTATGCCCGTTCCTGCCGCCACCACCGCTCGACGACATCGCTGACATTCGTTTCATACTCACGATGTTTCCAACGTTCGTAAAACATGATATCAGAGCTGTTCGGAGCCGGAGATGGAAAATCGATCATTACACGAACAGGCAGCGGCGCCGCATCGCCGAGGAACAGTGCCTCCCCCTGCCGAAGCGATGGAAGAATATCGATAAGACTTGCAAGTGCATCCGGGACGAGCTTCTTGACGTAATTCTGATCGTTCGGATTTGTCAGCCGCATTGTGACATAATTATTGCATTGGGCAAGAATCGTCTCGGAAACTTCGGCAGGACGCTGACTGATGATCATGCATCCGACTCCGTACTTTCGTCCTTCTTTTGCGATTCTCTCTACCGTTTTTTTTGCAGAACGATTACTCGACGTCGCGATACTCGGCAGGTAATTATGAGCTTCTTCAAAGACGATCATCACGGGGAAATCACGCCGATGACGGTTCCAGACATTAAAATCGAAAATTGTGCGTCCGAGCAGAGATACAATGACATTCACTACGTCGAAAGGAGCGCCGCTGAGGTCGATCACGGTAATTCTCTTTTTTGAATCCAATCCGAAAATACGTGTCAGCATTGTTTTCAAAGTCTCGGATGTTCTAAACACCTTCGGTTTAAAAATGAATTCATACCGCTTGTCGTTTAACCTGCTGTCGAGCCGGACAAGGAACCGTGTGAATTGACCGTAGAAGGGTCCTTCCTTCTCTTTCACACCGCCTGTTCCTGCAATCCGTTCTCGATCCAAGGCCTGCATACGCGCACGGACCTCTACAAGATCGAAATAGGCCGGCGTATCGACGGTCAGTGCATCGCGTAGAAGAGGATTGGCGCGTTTCTTTGCCTCGAGAATTGCATCTTTAAATACCATGATCTGGCTGTGCGCCGATTCTTCGGTTTCATCAATGAACGTCTCTTCCAATTCTTCAAAATTCATGAGCCAGAATGGAAGCTCAAGCTCGTTAATGCGGAGAGTATTTCCTACTCCCTCGAACGCCGCACTATATTCATCATGGATATCCAGGATGATCACGTGTGTATCATTCAAGTTCTGGACCTTCTGAAAAATCGACGCGACCAGGCTGGACTTCCCGGCTCCCGTCGAACCGAGGACGGCAATATGTTTTCCAAAAAACCGGTTCGGGTCGAGATACTGCCGTTCCTTTTCGAAGAGAGAAATGACGCCGACAGAAAAATCGTCCACCCGGTATTTTGAGAAGATCATTGCAAGGTCGTCCTGATCGGTCATATACACGGCACCATCAACCATTGGAAAAACTGACAGACCACGTTCGAACTTCCCATCCGCGACGGTCCCAAGCAACTGGACATGCATCAATTTACGTTTCGTAGTCGCCGTGTTTCCCGGTGTAATATAATCGATGATTTCGACATCAGTGATCATGCCGATGACAATGCGTTCTGATTCAGGCATCATCACATACGAACCGACCTGGGCAATTTTATACGTTTCGCCGTCGATCGTTTTCGTAAGGCTATCACAATCCTCTCGAATCAGTGCGGTGACAATCGCACTATTAACCGATTGAATTGAGCCGATGACTTTTTGTTGATTCATAGAAAAAACCTTTCAATAGAATGCTCTTGAAGTTAAGATAGGAGAATTTGCAAAAGTTGCAAGATACCCCATCACACGGCAAAAAAAAGATAGAACTATTGAAAAGAGTAATGTATATTTAATATAATGTAAAAAAAGAAAGGAAAATCTGTGTTCGGAAAACATCCAAAGGGACTTATCGTCCTCTTCTTTACCGAAATGTGGGAGCGCTTCGGATTTTATACGCTCATGGCAATATTCGTCCTGTACATGGACCGGGAGTTTAAATGGGATGATTCCTTTAAAGGGAGTATTTACGGTATTTTTCTTCTTTTATGCTACCTGTTTCCTATTGTCGGGGGATGGCTTGGTGATCGGGTACTAGGACCGAAAAAAACGATTCTTATCGGCGCGACCATGATGGCCGTCGGATATGCTGCCTTCGCTGCATCATCAATCGAGAGAATTCCATTATTCTTTCTCGGTGTTGCTCTTGTTTCGATTGGCACAGGGATTTTTAAAACCAACGTTTCCGTGATGGTTGGAAATCTGTATTCTCAAAATGACCCCTTGAAAGACGCCGGATTTAACATTTACTACATGGGCGTCAATGTCGGAGCAATGCTTGCACCTCTTGCCGCTACTGTCATCAGCATAGTGTATAATAGTTACAATTTCTCATTTGCCGCCGCCGGTATAGGGATGGTACTGAGCATAGTCTTTTTTGTGATTGGACAAAAAAATATTTGCGAACACAGCTCTGTCGGTGCTGCCCGGGAATCTGAAATCAGTGCTAAGCTGCAGTCAGAAATAAATGAAAACCGACAACGTGTTTTTACTCTAGCGATCCTTTTTTCCATCGTAATATTTTTCTGGGTGGCCTTTTATCAAAACGGATTTGCCTTGACACTTTTTGCCGAGCGTTCAACGGTTTCATACGATTTCTTACGGCCCGAGACGTACCAATTTTTTAATCCTTTCTTTATTCTCCTTTTAACGCCACTGATGGTTTCATGGTTCGCGCGACTCCGGGAAAAAGGGAAAGAACCTTCAAGCCCCACAAAGATTTTCTGGGGGATGTTCATCTCGGGTTTTTCCATGATTGTGATGATTTTCGCAGCATCGGCCGGCGGCGATCTCGACCAGAGGATCATGTCCCCGTGGTGGTTGATCTCGTCATACTTTGTCGTGACGATTGCAGAAATTCTTGTCTCACCCATGGGTTTATCGTTCGTTTCGAAAGTCGCACCGCGTCGATGGCAGGGATTGATGATGGGATTCTGGTTTTTTGCCACATCGCTTGGATCGTACGGCTCCGGACTTCTCGGAAAATTTTATAGTATACTGACGCATCACGATTATTATATGATCCTTTCTGCTATGCTTTTCCTTTCATCGGTTCTTGTATTGGTATTTAAGAAAAAACTTAGTAGATTTGCTACCTGAGCAGACCGGTGAAATTTTCAGACACGATTGGCGTACGCATGTTGATCAAAGAAAAAATAGCACAGGCAGTCGGAATCCTACAGGAATACTCAATCGATTGCTGGATTATTTTCACCCGCGAGAGTCAAATTAACGGCGATCCTGTCCTTCCGTTTCTTGTTCCGGCACCTCTTACATGGCACAGTGCTTTAATCATCACAGCAGACGGTGACACACGCGCTATAGTCGGCTCTTACGACAGGCAGACGCTGAAAGATATCGGGGCTTATGACGAAGTAGTGGGATATGTCGAAGGAATAAAGAAACCGCTTCTCGAATATCTTCAGAAAAAAAATCCAAAAACCATCGCGATCAATTACTCAAAGGAAAGCGAAACCTGCGATGGATTAACACACGGAATGTATCTGACTCTTGTGGAATATCTCGGTGAAATCGGATTTGAACAACGGCTCCTCTCGGCCGAAAATATAGTCTCAGCACTGCGACAGCGGAAAACAAGTATAGAACTCGAGTACATCCAGGAAGCTATCTGGTATACCGAACGTATTTTTAAGGGTGTATCACGTTTTATCTCTCCGGGCCGGACAGAAGAGGAAATCGCTCAGTACATACGAAATGAAGTCGAGAGTGCAAAACTTGAGTTTGCCTGGGATCAAAAAACCTGTCCGTCTGTCTTCAGCGGTCCCGAAACCGCCGGCGCACATTACAATCCGACCGCGCGAAAAGTCGAGCCGGGACATATTCTCAATATTGATCTTGGCCTGAAGGTGAATGGCTATTGCTCCGATTTGCAAAGAACTTTTTACGTCCTCAGAAAAGATGAAACTGCAGTTCCCCCCGAAGTCAGGAAGGGATTCGATACCATAGTTGAAACTATCGAGAAAGCCCGGCAGGTTATGAAACCGGGCGTACAGGGAATTGAAATTGACAGAATTGCCCGCGAGTATATCGTATCAAATGGATACAATGAATTTCCTCATGCACTTGGACATCAGGTCGGACGTTACGCGCACGATGGAACTGCACTGCTCGGTCCGCCCTGGGAAAAATATGCACATCGCCCATATCATCCGCTGGAAGAAGGAATGGTCTTTACGCTCGAACCGCGTCTCACCGTCGAAGGTTACGGCGTGGCAACGGTCGAGAATATGGTTGTCGTAACGGCAACCGGGGCCGAGTATATTTCAACACCGCAAACACAATTGATATTAATTAAAAAATAAAAAATCATTCCGGAACGGAAAATGGTCGAATTTACCCTGTTGATGTGGTTTGTAGTAAGTGTCGCCATTGGTTTCTGGAATCACGATAGAGGAAATGGATTTCTTACAGGGTTTCTTATCTCTTTACTTTTATCTCCTGTCGTCGGTTTTTTTATTACTCTATTTACAAAACCGAGACGAAATGGGAAAAAACCTAGGAAAATCAGAAAGAGGTGAGTAATGTTTATCGGACATTTTGCAGTCGCCCTCGGAGCAAAAAAAGCAGCTCCCAAAGTTTCTCTCGGTACACTCGTAATCTCGGCACAACTGGTTGATCGGCATCGGATTCTCCGGTCATAAGTTGTTTCACTTGCTTGACATTCCTTTAAGACTTTACGAAATTAAATACATAGAACTATAGAGGAGATACTACTTGCCCGACAAGAATCTTACAGCAATATTATTATTATCATGCCCCGACAGAAGAGGGCTGGTTGCCCGTATTTCCCACTTCATTTTCGAACGAGGTGGGAATATCATCGATCTCGATGAACATGTAGATTCACAGGAAGGACAATTCTTCCTGAGAGTCGCATGGGATATGAAAGAATTCAGTGTCACCCCCGATGATCTGGAAGATGCATTCCTCCCGATGGCGAAGGAATTTAATGCGGAATGGACAATCAGACTCGACCGTAACAAAAAGCGACTGGCAATATTTGTCTCAAAATATGATCATTGCCTTCAGGAGATTTTATGGCGTCACGGTCTCGGCGATTTCGACGCAGATCCGGTGCTTATTATATCAAATCATGATGACCTTAAATATCTGGCTGATCGTTATCACATTCCTTTTTATTTTTTTCCTATTACATCAGAGAATAAAGCCGCCCAAGAAGAGAAGGAATTGTCCTTACTGGAAAAAGAGAAGATTGACACTGTTATACTGGCCCGATATATGCAGGTGCTCTCGCCAATATTCGTTCAAAAATATCCCAACCGTATTCTGAATATTCACCACTCTTTTTTACCGGCATTCGCTGGCAGCAATCCGTACAAGCAGGCGTATGAGAGAGGAGTCAAGATAGTCGGCGCCACAAGTCATTATGTCACAAATATACTTGACGAAGGTCCGATCATCGAGCAGGACATCATCCGTATATCGCATAAAGATTCTTTGCAGGATTTAATACGTAAGGGGCGCGATCTTGAACGGCTGGTCCTAGCCCGGGCTCTGCGTTTGCACCTCCAGGATCGTGTACTGGTACATGGAAATAAGACGATCGTCTTTGAATAACATGCCCATCTAAACACAATTTTCAAGACTTATGAATAGTTTTTGTAACAGGATGTTGGTAATTTTTGCTGCATTTACTCTTCAAATCATTGTAGGCTGTACCGATTCCTCGCATGATTCAAATGCCATATCCATTATCCAACTAAATAAACCTGTCATCACAAAGATTGATCCCGACTCGGTAATGACGGGCGACACGCTTACCATCATAGGTTCACACTTTGGTGAAAATCAGGGGGTGAGTGCCGTTACAATCGGAGGGAAAAGAGTATTAGTAATTCTATTCTGGTCCGACTCCCTGATACGTGCAGTCGTTCCCGATGCAGCTGTATCCGGAGATGTAAGTGTCACGGTCGGAGGACGCACCAGCGATGCCATTCTAATAACTATTGTACCGCCTCCGGTGCAATTATCATTTCTGAATAATGTGAGACCGATTTTCTTATTGAATAATTGTATCAATTGTCATGGAGGAGGAGTTGGTTTATACGTCGGAACCGTTGCTCAGCTTGTCCAGGGTGGTGAACACGGACCGGCAATCATTCCCGGTAATGCCGACAGCAGCCTTATCATAATGAAGCTTTCACCGAATCCGCCATTTGGCAATCGAATGCCTATGTACGGGCCGTATCTTTCTGACAGCCTGGTGCAAATCATTAAAACATGGATCAATCAGGGTGCGAAGGATAATTGAATTAAGTAAGGAGTAAAAGTAGAATATTCGAATAGCAAGGAGTTTAAAAACCCGCCGGAAATAAGCATTACTCTATTTCATTTCCAATACTTATTCCCGGCGGAAGGTCCTTGTTTAATATAGTCTTTTATTTAGAAGCCGCTAATCTTTTTATTCTTCAGAAATAATGGTATAGTTGAATAAATCAACCGGTCCTGCGACTCCCTGATAAGCGATAGATCGCTCTTCTCAGCACTTTTTGCTGTTTCAACAATTGCTGATTTGTACTTGCTTAACTCCTTTTGTGCCATGAGTTTCGACATTTCAGTCAATGTACCGCTTTCCAAATCAGCTATTTTTTTCATCGAAACCGATATACTCCGGAGATCAACTTCTTTTTCCAGGTTCTTACCGGATAGCGTAATAATACTATCTGCACTTTTAATTTTAAACTCCTTCTTTAACATTCGGAAAAGGTTATTAATCCTTTTCATCGATTTATTTAAAACTAATTTCTGATCAGCACCTTGAGCATTGAAAATAATTCCTCCCATTTCTTTTTCATTTAAGTTCTCAGATAGTTTCACTGAAACCCGTTCTCTCTTCGCATTAGTTTTGGGAGTGGTGATGACCATAAATGCCATTTTCTTTTCGCCCGGTTTTAACGGCACTTGTCGCACTACTGCTCTTTTCGTTTTATTTGTAAGATTAAGAATGGTGGCAGTCTGTGACTGCTGGACTTCTGCTCCTTCAACTTTTCCAAATTTTACATCCGGTGGTATTTCGATTCTTATTTTCGACGTAAGAGCCAGTTTATTTAATTTATCAATAATAATGTCGACACCGGTTTCTTTATCAAGTCCATTTTCAATCAGGAACGGATACACAACGGTCCATCCCCATACATTATCTACAACGGTTACATTTACCTGGACTTTATTATTGTCCATATAGGCGCGTCCATCGGCATTAGCCATGTCGCCTGTCACATCCAGCACCGTATGCAGACAATACATGCCGGGAGCAGGGACGCTGTTCCAGGGCGTGTAAATTACCCTCGATTCGTTGCTTAAAAGACCACTTACCATAACAGTACCGATTGAATTCCACGAAGCCATATTGGCCCATGCACTCTGTAAACACCACGAGAAGGCGACGGATACACTATCGAGTGTGGTGCATCCTATATTATGAATTCTTCCGTACACATAATTAGTTTGACCAAATTCCGGATCCAGATGCACTGTAATCCCGTCGGCTATCAACCGGTTCCATAAATCGGGACCATGGTACCATACATAATGTGAAATATCGCTGGGCACCACACCATTATCTTCCGTGTAATCACGGCTATAAATTCCGCTGTTAATAACTCCCGAAGCAGGTAAAGCATTCACCGGTACGATCAGCGGTGAAATGTTTCTGTAATCTCCAATTTGTGAAACGCTCAATACGGTATTTGCATGAGTATATGTATTGGCTTCTGCAATGGTTATTACACCATTTCCATCGGCATCCGATGCTACAGCGGCGCCTGTAGGAGTTTGCTGCCGAAGGGCACAGGCCGCGGCATAGCTCAACTCCCCATGAGGAACATCGTACATGGCCGAGTGTGCATCGACACAACATTCGGTGGCAGTATGAATCATTGTATGCAGACCCTCAAGATCGTCTATCAATCCCCCGCTGCGACATGTCATAACATAATCTGTCTTAATAAGACACGCCGGTAAGCGCTCGAAATAGATCTTAAATTGGTCGTCGGTGACACTCTCGCCTGTTGTTGAGATATAGGCATAATAATCTCCACAGGCACAACCGCCGCCATGTCCCATCCACCAGTAAAAAAGATAATCACCACTCTGTAATTGCGGAATTCCATGAGCTACGTCGCCGGTCGACAGCCAGTTAAAGATATTATCTACGTTCGCAGCATTCACGGCAAGATCCGTTATATGGGGTACTGCCGGATATACAGCGGCGGCATTGTAGAATGGATGAGCACTATTGAAATCGGTTCCATTGCCGTACAGCACTATAATGTTGTCGTGTGAAAACCCGAGATCAATTAACGTGCGATATAAAAAAAACATATCGTACCAAAATTCCGAATGATAAAACGTATCGTCAAGTGTGGTCTCCCCTGCACTTATCAGCAAGGCATACTTTTGTTGAGCCTGTGTTGATGAAGCAACAACAAAAAGGCATAGAACAAAAGTAATAAGTGTAAGTATTATTATTTTTTTCATATTAATTCCCTTCCTATCGTCAAATTGTTGAACTTTATGGTAATTCAATTTTTTGAATACTTTTTGATTCTTTGTCAAGGATCCATAGATTTTTTCCATCCATGGTAATTCCCGAGGGCTCTTTTCCCGGAGTTTTGCATAACAATTTGTTCGAAAGGCTCATTTTTTTTGCATCATCGGAAACGGTCATCATGTTCACGCTTCCCCGGAAAACCCCATTATTATATGCAAGGATGTATAAAGTCTTTCCGTCGGTCGCAAGTCCTCTCGGCAGGCACTCTGCAAATACCCACATGATGAGTTTACCTGTCGCGGCATCCATTTTTAAAATCTTGCTCGACCAGCCGGCGCTGAGTGCGACCCATAAAAAATTCCCCTTGCAGGCGATTGCACCGATTGTAGTATGCTCTTTATCGCCATCGATTGGTACCTCGAAAGATTTCAGTACCGCTCCCGATTCGGGATTTACCTGAATTACCTTTTTCCCGGTATTATCCGCGATCCACATTACCTTGCCGTCCGCAGCTAATCCGGCCGGAGATTTGACAGCCAGCTTAACCGTTGCGGTAAGCTTTCCACTTTTGGCGTCAAATTTTTTGATCGCAGCAGTTATTGAATCCACAACGACCAGCTGCCCTTCTTGCATCACCAAACCAATAGGCTTGATGTTTTTGACCTCTACGGAGGATAACACTTTAGGTTCGGGCAGTTGCGATTTGCTCTCACCCCTTGTTCTCTGTTCAGAGAGGCAGGGTACACTGAGCAATAACAGGCCGCACACGATGAGTACAGCCAGCGTCTTACAACTGATACGGTTGTCCATGTTTTTGTCCGTTTCTAGTTTTAGGTATATTATGTGAATTAAAAATAGACTGTGAATTGTCCCGCATTCTGATTTCCAATTTTTTGAATAACGACAATTGAACAGTTCTTCTTGATTAATTCTCGCGAAGGAATTTTTATCCTCAAACGACAATTTATGGATCGGGCAGACGGGATCTGGATATTTTTAATTTCAGCTCTCTTGTCGATTTGTACCCGATATACTTTGTCGAATAAAAGCGTCCGCCGGAGTTTCATCTCCACAAGCGTATTTTTAGGCAGCAGAGGTGCTTCAAAAACTAGATTATACTCTTCTGGTTTGCTTGAAAAACCTCGCATTACAAAGGGTATATCAAACCAGGTATCCGGTAACACATCTTCGAATGTCACATTTCTATAAGCAATATTATTGCTGTTGCTGACAAATTTCATGTAATCCGACGCCGAATCGATCATTGATGTATCCGGTATGGGATCAATAGTATTACCGCAGATTGCTATGATACAAAAATGACCCGCGGTGCCGGGATCAGGTACATGCGGCCATACTACAGCATCGGTAACCTTAAAACCTCCGGCAGGAATATCTATGACATCAATCTCGTCGATAAATTGCCACAGCGCCGGAGAACACGATGTAGTGAGTGGTGCAAAATAGACGCGGACCTTGGCACTTGTCTGCATCCCGCCATGATTATGAACCCGTACATAGATATAGTTATCGTTCCCGATTTCAACCCTGTCCGACCCCGGATCTATGGTGACATCACCAAATGCTGCTGCAGGATCAGGAACGGCTGTTTTCCTGGTGATTATATCCGGACTCATACAAAGAATACCTTCCGAAGGTTCTTTTCCGGTATCGCTCAGGCTATCGCGTATGAATAATTCAGGTTCTGAAGCACACAGACAAAGCTCGGTCAACGCCGAGTCGATATCGTCCATGATATTAAGCATCTCGGAAGACGCCGGTTGAAATGCTGCTCCCCATTCAATACCATATCCGAAAAGTTTTCTTTTGGATATATCAGAAAAATGCCGGCTAAAAAAGTAACAGGCTGAACTTCCGGAATCGACGCCGACTTCGTTAAATATTTGTCCGACACTGTATGACATGCCTCTCACGGCAAATATGGCATTGTGCATCCTATCGGCTATGCTGACAATCCTGTCTTGATCGACCTTGAAAACAAATTCACCGTACGCATCGCCCGATAAGCCTCGTTGGCCGTTATAGGTCGAATTCATAAAATTTTGTTCGACCGTATTTTCCTGGTTTTCATCATCGCCCCACGTGTACATAATTTTCTGACCATATGAGTGCAGATCAACGGCGTGTACTATATTAGGATAATTGTCGAGCATCCATTTCACGTTCAGGCTTTCGGCTTCAGAAAAAGCGATCGGCCCGTGATAATTCGAGGATGCCGGGGCATATAGGTAGGAAAAATCCAGTGCCGCATTGAAATATGTAGTGGCGTCCCACAGAATGTCGTAGTTCCTGTTAATATCTATCCCGATATCGGCGCCGATAGGCCGGCGATTTTTACGCCAGTCATGCCCGCTTTGCGTATAGACTTTTCCATCGGGGTTAACATTCGGAAATATGAAAACATCTATGTTTTCAATGATTCGCACTATTTCAGCGGATGTGAAGCTTTTTCCCTGAAACGTTATACCGGTACCGGCATTATATGCAGCGATCATTTTTTCCGCTAATGCCACCAGGATATCCGAGCTTCCCCATTCTCTGGCATGAGTTCCACCCAGCAATAACACGCCTTTACGACTTACGGCAGCACCTCCTGCAATTTTCAGTGCATAACTAGTGCGACCTTCGAATGAGAGGTTGGGTAATGTAATAAGAGTACATAACCCGGGATTATCGGCTGCAAACTGTTGGAGTGCAGTATTAATTTCGTCGGTATTAAGATAAGGAGTGAAGGGCATATCGGTAAACCGTTATTATTTTTTAAATCTGTTTGTTTTCGAAACACTTTTACACGCTTCCGCAAGCATCTCATCGACATTTCCGAGAATCTGAAAATAATAGGCATTCCTTAATTCTTTTAGAAGCATTGCAGGAATGTAGGCATCGATGATAATATTCTTATCGTCGATTTTCCGTAAACTCGAAGTAAACAATTCAATTGAGGTGTTCTTTTGAAGAGCCTGGAAGTCAACCCTACTTTTCAAATGAAACCTTACATGATATTTGATTTCCGTTTTTCCCATAAGACGTAACTATGATTTGTTGAAATTATCAGTGCATTTATCTTTAGAGTACCCAATAGACCTTTAGCGCCTACCTTCGTATCGGGAAATATTTCATAGATAAGTATAGCCGGCATCAGCGGTAAGGTTATGAACAATAAATCCAGCAAAAACGAGTATAAAATTTTTTAGTTCATTTCGTCTCCGTCTATTTGTCACATTAAAAATTCGGATGGTTACAAAAAAATTGCGTTTTCGCCTATATTATTATAATAAAGAAAAAACAATCAAAATCACCTTATTTCAAAGGATTTTCGACTTTTTGCGGGATAACAGGTGGGCCGCGGTTTTGGTGCTGGCGGAAAATGCTATCAATAGGATAAAAAAAGAGCGATCGGTATCTCCAATCGCTCTCTAAATTTCACAGACTTTTTTCCCTCGATATGCCTCGACTACGCTCGGCACGAGTTGCTCGGGACTTGCCTCTCGACTCACCCGTCTCAAAATGCGGGATCGTCAGGATCCTTACATACATCGCGTTCTAAAAAGCTATCTTTGTTCTTTCGGATATAGCACTACCCTGACATAATTATTCATATTGAAATATTTCTTTACCGCATTCCGAATTTCCTGTCCGTTAAGATGTTCCACAAGATTAGGATAATCGAGTATTAATTCCGGATTATCTTGATTTGTATAATAGAATACCAGATTTGCCAACCAAAAATTATTCTCCTTTAAATTGACTTCGTATGTCCTTCTCTCCGTCTCTTTGACCTTAGTAATATATATCGAATCCGGTAATGCTAATTTTAAGCTGTCAATTTGCAGCATTACGATTTTTATTAAATTTTCAACACTATCTGGATTGCAGCCCCACGAAAGTATAAGGGTATAATCCGGTACCGGAATATGAGAAGGCGATCCATAGATACTAACTCCGTATGTGCCGCCTTTATCTTCACGAAGTACTTCGCGCAGTTTTATGCTTAATACCATCTTCATCGCGTTAAAATCGTACCGGTTTTGACGCGACCATTCGAACGGACCTGTAAAGGTGAGATTGACTCTGCTCTTCGGCTCAATTCCTTTGAGTACTTTCTTGCCGATGACACCTTTCGGCGGTCTAATGCCTTCATCCTTCCACAATTCGTTTCGATGCAATGAAGGAAGCGAAGCAAGATATTTTTCGACATAAGGTTTAAGAGTGTCCGGTTTAAAGCTCCCGACAAAGAAAAATGTAAAACCGCTGAAATCGGCAAAACGATTTTTATATACAACCAGCGCCCTGTCGAGATCGACCTCCTCCATTAATTTCAAGTTAAATGGACGCCTGCGAAAATGGTAATTTGCTAACGTTACCGCCAGCGTGTCTCCGTAAGCACGTTCCGGACTGGCACCTTGATCCTGTAACATTGCTCTCCATCGATCCATGAGCGATGCATACGCTGCTGTGTCCCTCCGTACAGACGTGGCGTATAAGTACAAGAGTTGAAAAAAGGTTTCAATGTCCTGGACACTTGTGCTGCCGCTAAATGCCTGATAAAGATCCCCAAGTTGTGGTGAAACGTTCACTATTTTACCGGCAAGTTTCTTCTGAAGTGTGGATAAATCAAAATCACCAAGACCCGATACTTGAATTATAGCAATAGCGGAGATGGCAGATGCATAATCTTGATCGGACACCAGCGATAACCCTCCGTCACTTTGTGCTGAAAAGACAATCTCATCGTTCTTAAAATCTGTCGGCTTTAATACAACACGTGCGCCATTGGAGAGTTTCCATTCTGTTACACCGATTGATTCGATTTTCTTTTCCTCGACAACCTTTCCAGGGACCGGCATACGGGCAACTAACGGCTCGGAACTAATTTTATCGATGTATGGATTTATCTTTTCTTTTTTTGTTGCTTCAATTAGTGCGAGTAGTTCTTCTTTCGTAGGTACTTTGAGGCCTTCCTTTTGGGGAGCGGAGACCGTAACAACACAGTTCTGCGAAGTCATCCGCTCATCCGTTAGTTTATTGATTTCTTCCAGAGTTATACCCGGTAGATATTGTTTATACAATTCCAACTCGACTTCGATACCGGGTATAGTTTCATTATTAAGAAAATTGCGGAGGTACTCTTCGACGAGAGGCCTTGAATCGGCTTTATCCCTCTCTCTATAATATTGTTCCATCCCCCGTAAGGATGAACTTTTTTCTCTTTCAAGTTCCGTGGTCGTAAACCCATATTGTCTCACCCGTGCAGCCTCAGTTAAAAGTGCCTCAAGTCCGATGAGAATAGCAGTATCTTTAACTGTGGCACCAAGAAAATAGGCGTCTTTTTGTCCGCATAATCTAGATTTGCCGCCAAAGGGAAAAACGAATGGAGGACTCGGTTTTTGAAGAAGTTCCTGGAGGCGCCGGTTGAACATGCCGTCATAGAGTCGATCTATAATCTCGTTGCGATAGTCGGTGGCAGTCAGTACATCATGAGAATCATGTTTATAAAATAATCGCACCATTGAATATGTCAATTCCGGATCCGTCGCAATCGAGACCAATGTTTCATCATGGTCGGGAATCGGGTAAGCGAGGCGGACGCGTTCGTGTCGAGGATTTGTGAGTTTTGAGAAATGTTCTTTTATAAGTTTTTCAATCTCATTTTTATCAAAGTCGCCGACAGCGAGAACTGCCATCAAGTCGGGGCGGTACCAGTCGTTATAGAATCTGCGTATGACATCGTGCGGTGCCGATTCAATTATTTCTTTTTTCCCGATCGGAATCCGATCGGCATAATGCGAACGATATAATATCGTAGGCAGAAGTTTATTGCTGACCCGTTCGTCTGCTCCTCTGCCAAGACGCCACTCTTCCACTATCACAGGCCGCTCTTTATCGATCTCTGTATCATCGAATGCGATCGCATCAGCCCATTCTTCCAGTATTTGAAATCCTTTTTTCATAACGGCAGGTGAATCTGTCGGCACCTGAAGCATGTACACCGTTTGATCGAAGAAAGTATAGGCGTTTATTTCCGGACCGAAACGCACCCCGGATTTTTCCAGGAAGTTGACAAGTTCCTGTTTCGGGAAACTCTTTGTGCCGTTAAATGCCATGTGTTCGACAAAATGCGCCAGGCCTTGCTGGTCATTATCTTCGAGGATCGATCCTGCTTTCACGGCAAATCGAAGTTCTGCACGTTTCTCCGGCTTTTTGTTTTCGCGAATATAGTAAGTGAGTCCGTTGTCAAGTCTTCCAACAATAATCTTCGGATCGGGTGTAAGGACCTGGTCGGGTTTAAATACGTCTTGCGCTTGCGTGCGTAAAAGGCCGTAAAAAAGCAAGACCGAGGAAAAAACGAATAATCGAAACAGGTTTTTCATTTGCATAAAACATCTCCTTAATTAAGACTATTATCTCATGACAGACTTGTCCAAAATAGATATTGCACCCCTACAGGGTGCAGAAGTAACTTTCTTTTGACATTTCTTGGGATTTCATCCCAAGCCGAAATATCCGACCCTTCGAGAGTCCCACATACGATGTGGGACGACAGCACTTTAGTGACAGGGTCTGAATGCAATATAATTTTTGAATTTCGCAGTATGGATATGCCTTTAAAACCACCCCAACACTAAAGTGCCATCATCCCGATTCTATCGGGATTCAGGGGGGGTGGGATATGTCCGCAAGGGGCGTAGCCCCTTGAATCTTAAAAGAATGGACATCAAAAAAACCCTGAAGGGGTGAGATATTTCTCAGGGCGGATCATCATTCATATTTTCATTCTTGAATGATTCTTTCTACCATGTTTTGGACAGCACTGATCTCATGATTTCTTTTTAAGGTTTGGTATTTCTCTTTTTTGGCGTTTGCGTATTCTATAGTCCCGCACAAATTCCATAAACATCTCGACATCCTGATTCCAATCTCTCGCTTTCCCATCGAAATACAAAACCTTTATCGGGATCTTATCATGGTCTCTACTGATTGCCGGATAGATAGCTTCAGCCACTATTGCGTTCATACAGGTAAAAGGACTTATATCGATAATGCCATCCGCTCCTTTCTCATAGAGGTACACTGCCCTTCCCGTATTGATTACCATTTCACCGATCGCTGCATATGAGGGCAGATAAGGAAGAGATCTTTTGAAGATTTCGTTCATTTCCGAAGGCTCGTCATAGCCCCGAAAATCTTCTCTAAACGGCCCCATAAGAGCGTGCTCGTCCCTGTGTTGGATGAATCGGCGCACCTCAAATACTACCCGTGCCAAAGAAAAAGATCGACCGCTTAAACGGAGATTCTGCAGAACTTCATCATTCGTGTACTCAAGCCACTCGCTTATCCCCGAAAGCCACACTTCTCCTCCATAGTGTTCAATATAACGAATAATCTCGTCATTCGATCCTTCGTCAAGTCTGCAATAGATTTCTCCTATCCCTCCGATAAGAGGTTTGCTCCCCGGCGCATGGACAGCAATATTACGAAATGCGTCACGAACTTCTTTGAGTGCTTCAATGAGTCCATGCATGTAATCTCTGTGAGTGACGTCGAAACGAGCAATGGCTCTTGAAATTCGGTCAAGAGCATCGTCATAGATTTCATCTGTTTCTCCATGAGTACATTCATACGGCCGGGTTTTCAACAGAAGCTTGCGGAGTATATCACCGACAACTATTGCACACCATGCAGTTCGAACAAACTTTGTTTCGTCTATTCCGAATGCACCGTACCCATCGCTTGTCGATGGTGAAAGAATCATGATGTCGCCGTAACCCATTTTATTAAAAACCTTCCTTAAGAATGGGGAATACTGTCCAAAGCGACATGGTCCATGAGTCGTGGGCATGAAAAACGCCGTTCTGGAAGGATCGAATCCGGGTTGGTTTATGACCTTTAACATGCTGCCAAGTGTGATCCGCTGCGGTAGGCATTCATCGCCTGAAGTAAATTCACCCACCATTCTCAGCGTATCCGGCGTGTTTTCAGGGAGTTCTGCGGCATCTATGTGGTAGGATCGAAACGCGGCTGCGAATATCCGTGCGGATCCGGAATGCATACGCGGGATGTACACTACCCGGTCTTTTAGCGGCCGGGTTGGAATCGATACATCGGTCATGAAAGAAATCCTTTTGAATGCAAATATGCTTCACAGCGGGTAACTATTCCTGCATCGTTACTGTGTCCATCAAATTGGAGCGAGAGAAATGGTTTACCGGACGCCTCCTCCACGTAATGCTTGATATATGAATCCGGCCCGCATTTGAAATTCGTGATGAAGATGATGTGAGCATCAGGTAACTGTTTGACCGCAAGCGCCGCCTGGAGAATCTGCTTACCGCATTGCCAATACATATTCTCGTTGACAGTGTGTATATGAAATCGATCAAGATCGAAGAAGTCGTACGGTATGACATTTATCCCGTAGTAATCGCGCAATTTTCCTGCGAGATTGAGGTTCACTGTCGAATCATAAACATTGTATGCACGGCCGACAAGAACTATAGCAGCTTCGCTGTTTTCGCGAAGCGAATTCAACACTTCAGCACCTTTCGAACGGAGGATCGATTCAAATCGATGCTGGGCCTCAAATGCACATTCCGTCGCATAATTACTTTCCATACCCGATACACCGAAAGGTCGGCTGAAAAAAGCGAGTTCTTTTTTTACTCTTTCCATTCCATAACTGAAATGAATCGTCGGTATAAGAAATCGTTCCCGCATTGATTCAAATGCCGGCTGACAACGTGAAACGAACGGAAGCGTTATGGTCCAGGGACATGCGTATGGTACCATCGGTAATCCATTCATTTCATAATCGATGACGTTCGGCACCATCACATACTCCACATTTTTACTAAGAAGATTCAGAATGTGTCCATTCGCAAGCTTGATAGGAAAACAGGGCTCGACCACCGTCGCCTCGACTCCTGCATCCACGACTTCACGATTCGATGGGTCGGAAATAACGACGTCGAAACCAAGCTCGGTAAAGAATGTATTGAAGAAGGGAAACCGGCTGTAAAAAATCAGGGAACGCGGGATACCAATCCGCGGCTTTGAAGTCTTACCATTCTGAATATAATTTTCAAGCAAGATTTTTTCATGGAAATCCGGAAGATTCGGAATACCGGCCTTTCGGACCAATTTCGTATTCTTGCGGAATTTATCCGAACATTTGTCCCCCCAGTGAGTCTTCTCTTTTCCAATTTTCACTTGCTGGATCTCACAGAAATTTGAACATGCTTTGCATGTGAATTGATGTGTGGAGTAACCGCTGAGATCCAGACGAAAATTCTGAAAAGAAGTCGTGCCGGGTACAGTGGGCTTCAATTTTCTTTCTGACTTCACTTTATCCCGGGCAAGAATAGCTATCCCGATGGCCCCAAGGACGCCATTGTGTGGCGGAACGATAATTCGCTTCTTCAAAAGCATTGCGAATGCAGAAGCAACTGCGTCATTGTACGCCGTTCCTCCCTGGAAGTAAATCACATCTCCGATCTTCCGGCCGCGAACGACACGGTTGAGGTAATTCAGTGCAATCGAATACGCCAGTCCTGCAATAATATCTTCCTTGTTGACGCTGTTGTGGATGTGTAGATTGATATCGCTTTCAATAAAAACCGTGCATCGTTCACCAAATTGAACGGGTGCGGTTGATCGAAAAGCCAGATCAGAAAACTCTTTCACTATATTGATGCCGAGACGTTCTGCCTGTTCCTCAAGAAACGAACCCGTACCGGCCGCACACGCCTCGTTCATCGTAAAATCTACAACCACACCGTCTTTGATGTTGATGAACTTTGAATCCTGCCCGCCGATTTCAAAAATTGTATCGACCTTCTCTCCCTGCAAGCGCTCACTGATGTAGAGTGCTCCGGTTTTGTGCGCGGAGATTTCGTCGTTGACGGCATCGGCGCCGACAAGCGCTCCGATCAATTCCCGCCCGGACCCTGTCGTTCCCACCGCACGTACTCGAATACGGGAGCCAAGCTCGATCTCAATGTCCCGCAATCCTTTATTAACGACTTCTATCGGTCTTCCTTCGGTCCGAACGTAAATTTCTTTGATGAGATTGTCATGGTCATCGATCAGAGCGAGGTTCGTGCTTACAGATCCTATATCGATTCCAAGGTAAACGTCGATGGGCAAAGTTTTACCTTCAAAGGTATAGGGAACGACACGATCGCGCAGAAACAGGACATTCTCGGTCGAGAGAGGAGAAAGACGGCCATCACTTGTTCCATATGCCATATTTATTGAACGCGGGCAATATCGCCCGGCAGTGGTTTGCGACTTTGCAATGTCAGTGGGAGCAGCGGTTGTCTGTCTCTGTCGTTCGATTAATGCGCACCCGATTGCACCCATAGCCGAAGGGAATTGTGGAATGATGAGCCATTCGTTCTTCAATTGGAAGATATGTATGAGAGCTGCGACGATTCCTTTGTTCAATGCAAGGCCCCCCGCGAAGAGCACCTTTATCGGGATTTCCTTTCCCTTGCAGACGGTACTTTTAAAATTGCGCACAACAGCTTCACATAGACCACGAAGAATTGCCGGAGGAGTATAGCCCTTTTGCTGGGCATGGATCATATCGGTCTTGGCAAAGACTGAGCATCTGCCGGCAATCAATGCCGCCTTCTCGGCCTGAAGCACTGCGTCGCCAACTTCACTGAGCGAGTACTTTAATCTTCCTGCCTGTTGCTCAATAAAGGCACCTGTCCCGGCGGCACAATCTCCGTTTTTCTCATAATCGACAATACGAACGACATGATGATCACTTACATCGATTTTTATATATCTTGCCGACTCACCGCCGAGCTCGAGAACCGTCCGCACATCGGGGTAGAGTAAACCGGCCGATTGTGCAAGTGCCTTAAAGTTATTCTCAAAAGTAATATTAAAGATAGCATCGAGGTTATTTCCACCGCTCCCTGTAGCACACATGCCGGCGATCTCGAGATAGTCGAACACTTTACGAAATTCATCGAGAAGTGCACGCACGGTTTCAACGGGCTCGCCACGCGTTGGGACGTCTTTCGAAAGTAAGAACGGTATTCCTATGTCTGCAGGGAAAAAAGATTTAGATGTTTTATTGGATAAGAGATCGGCGGTCAATGGACTGTCCATAGTTCCGCAGACTGCAATCTTGACTGCCGCTGAACCGACATCGATGCCGACACATACCTTCACATTTATCCCCGAAAAAAGTCTGAAGATGGCAAGCCCCGGGCTAAGGGGTGTACTATTGATCCATATGATAAAACATACAATATGGGAGTCTTTTATGCAATGTTTTTCTTCAACACTGTACCGTCTCAGACTTTTCTATGCTAAATTAAGATTGAGATGCAGAGACAGTTAATAATGAATAAACGGTACATTGCCCGATGGTGTTTGTTTTCGCATGCTCTGAGGGAGTTGCCATCACAAAACGATGGCCCGAGAATATATAGAAAGGTGGAGCTCTGCCTACGTCCACCTCCCGCCTTCGCTACGCTCCAGCGGATGAATCGGCAGGCATGCTGGTGGACTCCAGCGGACAGGTGTGCTCCACATATTTTTAAAATGCGCAGAGTGCAGAATGGATTGGAGCTAAGCTGCAGCGTTGTAAACCTTGAGATTGCACTGCATGAAACACGTTTTACCTCAGTAATGTTGAAACCACTTCCCCTGGGGTCGTTAGCTCTAACGAGTTGTTAGGAGGTATCGATGTCTTGAGGATACATCGACAGCATGGACGCTACATTAGATATTCACCTGGATGTATACGTTGAACTGAAGTGAATCGAATTTGTTCGTATCCCACAGTTTTCGAGCCACATCGAACGGATTTGGTTACGCCGTTTTGTGGGCGGGCGGCGTCCACAATCTCTCTTGACAACCATTATTCGTTTTCCTATCATTATCTTCATCCGTCTATATCGATTACTTTACAGGAGGTGTGGCATGAATCGAAAATATCAGGTTATTATCGTATTTATTGCTCTTCTTTTTGCGGCTACGACAATGTTAAAAGCAGCAGCCGATGCCGGCATTACCGTCAAACAAACCGCAGATAAAATCACCGTCACGGGCGGCAAGGGTAAAAGAATCGCTTCCGATAAATTCGCACTCAGCAAAGACGGGTGGTATATTATCAAGGTTTCGTACACCGGAGCCGATGTCAGCACTTGCCAGCTTTCGCTTGTCACACAGTCAATGATTACCGGCAAAGAAACAATCGGCGGGTTGTTAACTAACTGGATAGGCCCCAATACGACCGAGAAAATCCGGTATAAGGGATCGGTAAAGTCCGAAGATTATATGATCTATGTGGATGACGCCGAAGGGCCGTGGACTATCGAGATTTTGAAGAGCCCGAAACCCACCCCGGTATCCACCAGCACTACATTCAGCGGTACGACGGATAAAGTAACGCCTTTCTTCCACCTGAAGAAGGGATCTGCAAATTTTACGATGCATCAGAAGCTAAAAGGCCAATTCTCTTCGCGTCTTGAGATCAACCTGATCAACGCCGACACGGGTGCTTATGTGACCAACCTATGCCACAATGCAACCCAACCTACACAGACGGCGAAGGCAGACATACCGGCAGCCGGTAACTATATACTCGAGGTTTCCGGAGGCGACAGCTGGGATGTCTCGTACGCACAATAAATAGCGGGTATGAGCTGATCGACCATCCTCGGTGGGCCGGACAGTCCGTTCCGCTACTGCGGAACGACTCGTGGTGAGCTTGTCGAACCAGCTCTCGCCTAAAGGCGGGCGTCCGGCCCTACAGGGATGTCTCGGACGCCCAGTAAATTTCGGATATGAGCTGACGACACGAAATAGATGAGCTCGTGCTCTAATATTTGAGTGCCGTTTACTAACTCAATCAACATTTATTGACCTGGATATACCGAAAAGTCTCTATTTATTTTAGGCCTGCGTGGTTTGAATTAGTCTGAACACGTACACCGTTTCCCGAAGCTTCACTACGATCGCCTCTACTCTGTGTCGTTTTTTGCCCATTGCTGTCTCCCTTGATACTTATTATACTTTTCCCTAATATAACACTGGATCGCTTTAAAGGGGGCAGCTCAACTTAATATATCTTCTTCTTTTACCTACAGCAGGGATGATTGTACGGATTATATCATGAATTAAAAAAACACTGACGAAAAAATTTCTCACGATTTCAATTTTAATTCAAAGGAGGTCAACAATGTTTGGGAAAAAATTGAATTTGAAAAGTATTCATTTTTGTTTTGATCGGATCTTAAGCGGTGATGAAAAAATCAGGGCAATGGAGCTGGCAATTAAGGAAAACAAGAAGAATAGCCCGATCATTAATAAATTGCCCGGTATGTCTTTGCATCCGGCAAAGATGGCCCTGCAGGCCGGGAAAATGTGGTCACCCGGGAGAAAACTTGGAATTTATTTCCTTGATGGTAGCCAAATTCAGCGACAGAAAGCGGCACAACACGCCGTACAGTGGCTTAAATATGCAAATATACAATTTAATTTTTCCGTTCCACGCACCAATTCCGATATTCGGATATCCTTCCAGGCAGATACTGGTTCCTGGTCATACATTGGAACCGATAATCTCGGTATTCCAAAAAATGAACCAACCATGAACTTTGGATGGCTTAAAGATGATACGGAAGATCTGGAGTACAACCGGGTTGTTGTGCACGAGTTTGGTCATGCTCTCGGGTGTATTCACGAACATCAGAATCCGAGGGGAGGAATCAGATGGAATGAAGCGGCCGTTTACAAATATTTTGCGGGACCGCCCAATTTTTGGTCACACGACGATACGTATCGCAACGTAATCCAGAAATACTCTTTGGATCAACTCAATGCAACCACATTCGACCCCAAATCCATCATGCTTTACTCTTTTCCCGGAGAGCTCATTATAGGAGGAGTGGGAACACGAGAGAATACAAAGCTTTCGCTGACCGATGAGAAATATATTCGCAGCATGTATCCGAAAACGAACGGAAAACCAATTGTGTGATTATAAATCACGAATTAAAATATCTGAGAAAATATCTACAGGCTGACCAAAATCATTTCACGATTGTGTCGTTTCAGAACTTTCAGAAACTACAATTTTCCTTGTATAATCTTTATCTCTCTATTACTGGTTATAAAAACCACCTCGCATCTCCAATTCACGCCCTGCCATTTGCCTACCCGCCGTTAGTTGGCGGGTTAAGTCGAACACAACCAATGTAGGTCGATCAGACTGATCGACCAACAACGGTCCTCAATATTGTCACAAAATTCCCCATTCTTACGGTAAATGAATATACACCAAGGTGATTTTTATGAAGGTCACGATAAACTCAATACAATCCAACTCGATAGACAAGTTCTACTATCGCCGTCACCTCCCGCATTATCAACCGTCGGGTGCAACATTTTTTGTGACGTTTCGATTAGCAGGATCACTGCCTGCGGTGGTGGTCGAAAAAATGCGTATCGATCGACAACTGATAAAACGAAGAATTGAAAACATCAGTAATAGGAAAAACCGATCAGACGAATGGTATGAATTTAATAATGAATATTTTTCACGGTTTGACGGATTGCTCGATCGAAATGAAAAGAGCCCGCTATGGTTGCAGGATCCGCAAGTCGCCAATATAGTGAAAGAATCCATCCATTATCGTGATAAAAAAGAATATGATCTAATTGCATATTGTATTATGCCAAATCACATTCATATGGTATTTAGTGTAGGTCGGGCAGGTTGCCCGAGCTACAAAGCCGATGTAGGGCGAGCAGACTGCTCGCCCTACAGAGTCACGAAAATAATAAAGAACTTAAAATGGTACACGGCCCTTGAATCGAATAAAGTATTGAATCGATCCGGCCCTTTCTGGCAGCACGAAAGCTACGACCATGTTGTTAGAGACAATAGCGATTTAGAGCGTATCGTCGATTATGTCATCATGAATCCAGTCTATGCGGGATTAGTCGATTCTTGTGAGAAATGGGCCTGGACGTATTTGAAAGAAATGTAGATCGACTTGCCTGCCCGCCGTTAGTTGGCGGGTTAAGTCGTTTTCACCAATGTAAATCGATCGGACCGATGGTGAGCTTGTTTACCACTGTCCGACCTAAAAAAGCAATTCAATTTATAAATCTTCTTCGCTCGACGCAAGTTAAGTTATTATTGGTACTTGACACTAGATAAATAGACATCACCTCAGAAACGAAAAATCACTCCCTTTTCATGGAGATTAGATTTTTCATTTAATTAATTAAAAAACGATTACATACTATTGACTTTTTAAAATTGTATTATTATATAATATCATATATATATACATCCTCAAACGACTTCTTGTATTATACCGGACATTAAAGAATACCCAATAAATCCGTTCTACGTGTAAAAGAGTTTTCTCCCAAATGTCCAAAAAATATAACATCACCTCGGAATATTTTGTCATTTCCGGAAGCACGATAAAACCAGAAAGCTTGATTGTTTACTTTCCATTAAAATCCATGGTTTTTAATGTTAATCCGGAAGCCGCCGAGCTTCTGGAAAGAATAAAAACTAAAGGAGAACCTTCCTACATTTGTTATTTGCACACCGAAGAAACATTTCTCGATCAATTAGAGAAGATGGGACTGTTGAACGGCCCTGAAGATGTAATTCCCGATTTGCCGTACGACTCTAAGCCTCAGCCAACCCGCACAATTTTACTCCTCTCCGACCGATGTTCGCTCAAATGCATCTATTGTTATAAGGATGCAAGTATACATGGCGATTTAATGCCTTTGAAAATTGCAGAGGCAACAATTGATTTCATCTTTTATAATGCTCAAAGATTGAATGAGAAGATTGTTGAAGTCGGATTTCATGGCGGCGGTGAACCGACATTAAACTGGCCTGTTTTTACAAGTAGCATTATTTATACACGGGAAAAATGCAAAAGCACGGATATACATTCGCAAATCACCCTCTGTACAAATGGAATAATGTCTGAGGAACAGGCTCGTTGGGTAGCAGAGAATATCGACAATATCGCCGTTTCACTGGATGGTCCTCCCGACATCCATAATCGACAACGGCCATTTGCTTCCGGAAGGGACTCGTTTCAGGACGTTGCGAAGACACTAAACTTTTTTGATAAGATCAATAAAAAATATTCCGTCCGGATGACGGCGACAGAACTGACGGATGGCAGGTTACCGGAGATTTATCAATTTATCGTCGAGAATTTTAAACCCCACACTGTCTGCATCGAGCCGTTATATATCTGCGGCCGATGTGAGACTTCACACTGCAAACCGCCGGCAAAAGAGAGTTTTATACATGATATGGAGGGAGTTTATGAACTCGCCCGCGGAAAATACCGCGTCCTTCCCTACTATTCCGGTAATCGTGTTTGGGGGCTGACGACAAGATTTTGCGGGGCATCAGGATCGAATTTTTTCGTAACTCCGCAGGGGCTCGTTACTTCCTGCCTTGAGATATCGGATCTGGCGAACCCCAAATCGGATCTTTTCCTCTATGGAAAATATAACACCTCCAGTGAAATATTTGAATTCGATATAGAAAAGTACCATCGACTGACGCAATTACGCGTTCATAATTTCAAGGAGTGCGCATCCTGCTTCATTAAATGGCACTGCGGCGGTGATTGCCTGAGCAAGACTCCTGATATAAATACCATAGCGATTGAAAGGAACAAGTACCGTTGCGAATTGAATAAATCCCTCTCCCTCGGCAACCTGCTACAACAAATGAAATATCAAATAGAAGAGACAACGCAGAAGGAAACAAATAACCTCTCAACGTAAGGTGATGTTATGAAAAAGGACGACGGAAAAATAGCCAAGTTATTGTCGATTGTCGACCTGACCGATCTCGAACCGGCACGCAGGGTAAGCCTGATCGGACATGATAATTTTATGGAACGGCGGAAATTCCTGAAATCGCTACTTGGAGCCGGTATCGTCATAGGATTGCCATTTCTTACCTCGTGCAATAAAAGTAATCCCGTTAGTGAAGAGAACAAGGATTTTCCTCTCATCATAAGAACCACACCGTCCCAGAATTCCACCGTTCTGCTCGATGACGACCAGAACGTTGAGGTAAAAATTGTCTTCGATCATGAAATGGATGAAACGAGCATGCTTAGTTCGGTTGTGATAACACCTCAACCGGTAGATACTGTTCATGTGACGACCGTGAACGATCCGACAAACACCGCTGAACCCTGCACCATCACCATTTACACTCAAAATAACAAGTGCAAACTTTTATATTCACAGAATTATTCCATCACGGTAAAAGGAACCGCAAAAGATAAAAAAGGAGCATTCCTCGATGGGAATAAGGATGGTCAAGGGGGCGACGATTTTGTATTAACATTTACAACCGATGTAAAGCCGGTGTGGCCCAAGGTATTAAATACCGTCCCCGCCGCAGGCGCGATGGTGGCTGTCGCGACAAATGAAATGAATGGTGTCGAGATCTTCTATAACAAAGAGATGGAACCGAACAGCGTCGCTGCTGCAATCTCCATCTCGCCGGAACCGACCGGTGGTCATGTAATCGTTTCGGGAAAAACAAATGATACAAAAGGAGCATATAAATCGTATATCTTTTCACCGAATTCGAATACTTTACTCATTACTCCGGGCACACAATATTCTGTTACAGTAAAAGGGAGTGCCAAAGATACAGAGGGTTATTCTCTTGATGGCAATGGCGATGGCGTGAATAAAGATGATTTTACTTTTGGTTTTTCGACAAAATATCTGCCGCCGGCCATAAAGGCCACCATACCCACTGAAGGTCAAACCGTAGAATTGAGTGCTTATTGTTACCCAATCCATATTGACTTTGATAGAGAGATGGACCTCGATAGCATTAACAGCGCTTTGACGATTTCCCCCCCTAATACGTCAATATTAGGTTTAAAAACGAGGATGGTACAGAAATCCAATGTCTATGAATTGCAATTATACAATGAAGAAATTATGAGTCAAGACCATGTTTGTATATTAACCACCGGAGCAAAATATACGGTGACTATTAAAGGAACGGCAAAAGACAAACACGGGAATTTTCTTGACGGAAATAACGATGGAACCGGAGGGGATGATTTTGTTCTCCATTTCTCGACGGTTGCACCCAGTTCCTGCTCATGTGTCGGCAACGTCTGCTCATGTGTCGGTAACGTCTGCTCATGTGTCGGTAACTCCTGCTCGAGCGATATCGGCCTTGGATGCCCTCTGAACGGCTGTTCGGGATACTGGTGTGACTGTCAATCTGCCGGTTGTCCGACATATAGAATTTAAGATGTTGTCACATGAGAATAATCACGAGGGACCAATTTCCGTTTCGCCGTAATTAATCATTGGAATGAACCGACGAAAACTCCGCACTCGGAGAATACTCCGAAGGAGTCCCGCCAGAAAGAATGGTGGACAGGTATACTTCACTTTTTTAGAGAGTTGAATATCTTATAGTCAACCGAAACGTATCAAAAGATGTTACGACTCACCGCCGAAGTGGTTGCTTTTGTTCGTTCGATGACCGAGCCGGGCAATAGCGAAATCAGATTTACTTCGATCCGGACTCGATCCCGGCGGAAAGCAGGTCTACGGGCGAATAATCGTCCGTGAGGAGCGGATCTTCGGATGTCTGAAATTTTATAAGGTCCTCCGGTGTCAGTTGAAGTGGAATTACAGACTCGAGCATGGAGAGACTGATACCATTTTCCCGTTGAATCTCTTCGAGCCGTTTCCGGAGCGCTTCAGTTTGCAGTACATTGGGAATCGGAACACTGGAAGCAAATAACAGAAGATTACGCGGTTTAGTGCGGTCCCATTCGGGTGTATAAACTCTTGGGAACACCATGACCTGCCCGCGGCCGAACACCGCCGTCATGGTCTTCAGCACCGATCGAAAAAGTTTTCCCTTCCTCCCTTCCACTCCGCTGATGACATTCATCAACACCGTGCCGCCGGGAAGGAGCCGGCTCTTTACTTCTTCCATAAATTCTTTTGTCGTCAGGTGAAAGGGGATGCGGCCGCCAGCCGAATAGGCATCGAGAATGATAAGGTCGTAGAGTTTTGAAGTCTCACGGATATACATTCTGCCGTCCGCTACATGTACCTGCATGCGTTCATCCGGCAAAAAGCCGAACCATTGCTGCGCGAGTGATACAACCGCCGGATCGATTTCGACAACGTCGAGCCTGATCGGATACGATTGTTTGAGTATCAAGGATCCGACTCCTCCGCCACCGCCTATAACGAGAACATCCCGGATATCCTTCCGGAAGAGAAAAGGAAGATGCAGGAGATCTGTGTAGAGCAGACCGGAGGTATACGGCATTCGGAAACCGCCAGCAGATGAATCAAGCTGCACGGCGCTTTGCACATAGCAATCGAATAATAGCATGCGGTTGTTTCCGTCCGGTGACGTGAATGAAACCGGAAAACACTGTCCATCATCCGCCCGGATCTCCTTCCCAACCGGAAGAGCCTTCTCATCGATAACCGCCATATGATGATACGGCGATTCGACGCCGGTTCTGAGCCGGCGGAGCATCACGCAATCGGGGTTTTCTTTGAGTTGGACAATGCTCCATTCCCCGTAACTCCCGGCAATTATTTCATCATTACCAACTAACGATATCGGTTGAGGCTTCGATAACCCGACAAGCAAGACGATCAAAACTATCGCTACCACCGTTGTTGCCAACCATCTGACGGTTAAAAAAGGGCGGTTATAAAGCACGATGGTTATCAATCCCGCAACTACGAGGACAGATCCGGTTCCTTCGAACAGATTGGACTTCCCCACTCCACCAAAAAGGAGCAAAGCTGTACCCAGTGCACCGGCCACACTTCCCAGTGTCGAGAAGGTGTAGATCCGTCCGGCAGCACGACCGGTTCCGGGTATTTTTTCCGCTGCCAGCCGCACACTGAAGGAGGAGACCATGGACAGAAGCAGTGTCGGCATCCCATACAAAATTGTAGCAGCGAGAAACGGAGTGGAAAGAGCAACTCCAATGGAACCCGTACTTCGTATTCCCTGAAATGTCAGGCAAACCGCCGGTGCAATAAAAGGTATGATGAGTACAGAAACACCAGCGAACACGATCAGACAACCGAGCTTTGTGATTGACGGCCCGCGATCGGCGATGATTCCCCCTCCGAAATATCCCAACGCCATGACAATCAGAAAAACGCTGATCGTTCCACCCCAGACATATACGCTCCCCCCAAAATAGAGAGCCACCCATGCTCCACCGGCAATTTCCAGGACAAGAACCGCTGCTCCACAGATCACGGCCAGCATGATAAGGTGCAGGGGCAGTTTTTGCACCTGTGCCTGCGGTTTCGCTGGAGTTCTTCCCTTACGAACAGACATGATGAATAACGCTGCCGCAGTGAGCATCAGAATAATTCCACAACCTGTGAGGACTGCTTTATTCCCGGCAAAAACCGGAAAAATAAATGTGGACATGAGAGCGCCCGATAATCCCCCTACAGTCGACCATGAAGCGATTCTGCCGGCCTCGGTTCCGGCAAACTCCGATCCTGTTGCCGATGCGCCGATTGCCAGAGGTGTGATCATGCCGATAGCAGTTGAAGGAATGAGATAAAAAAATGCGGCAACAACGAGGGGCATGAAGCGCATTACACTCGATGAAGGATGGAAAAGAGCAATAAGATAAGCCGGGATTTTTATTCCCAAAACATCCAGAAACAAATAGGCCGCGGACAGCGCCATCATAGCCGCCACGGCCTTTAATCCCCAATCTCTGCTCGCGGCCTCACCTCCCAGGAGATACCCCAAACTCAGGCCGAGCATGAAGATGCTAATAATAGAAGCCCAGACAAAGATTGTACTGCCGAAAAAGGGTGCCAGCACTAATCCACCGACGATCTCCACGATCATCAGGACGGCTCCGGAAATCAGCGCTGCCCAGCACGAAAGACCTGCCGAGTACATTACATCTGTTGCTGCTGATTCTGATTCGGTATTGGCTGTGTGTTAATTCTCTCTGCCTGAATCAACATATTGCCCTGGATTTGAATACGTACCTTATCGCCTGGTTTGAACAGTGAAAAAAACTTGTTTGCGCGCAGCTTGGCGGCAATTTCGTAGGTCGCCAATTTGCCTGAGGCGTCCCGGACCGTCAGTTTGTCTGACATTATCTTCACAATCGTTACCTGTGTGAGAGTGAACGACCGGCGGTTGTCGGCTGGACCCGACGCAAGTGCCACGGCACAATAAACCACGAGCAATGCTACGATGAGATACAACTGAAATTTTTTCATGAGTTGCTCCTTCTCGATGTACAAAATTAAATTTTCCGGATGTTATCTTCGCTTATCTCGCCATGATGACAAATTTTTTGCCGACGGTAAGCGATTTTTCTCCCTATCCAACGGATATTTTACGAAACTGAAACGAAGATGTCAAGCATTTTCTTTAATTACTTTTTTTCTCGTGAAAGGGAGTTTTAATTGGAAAAGGTGTAGGTCGACTCGCCCGACTCCCCTCGATACCCTTCGACTGCTCGACGAGGTCTCGATATGTGGTTCGACAAGCTCACTACATGCTCGACCCAAGGCTCGCGGCAAGCAAGCTTGTCCCGAGTAAATCGAGGGGCTCAGGGTCCACTCGGGGCAAGTCCTTCGACTCGTCCCGATAAAATCGGGACTCGCTCAGGACAGGCTTTTTCCTTTTCTCTTAGCTTCTCTAATTTACAAGAGCAATGTATCAGTACCATGAAAAGCAAATAATTGATATTTTAATTGATTAAGGATGTGCAGAAATAATCCTGTCATTATCTCGATTATATTCATAAATTTCTTGAAGCATATTATCTAAAGCTTCATGATCATACCATGCACCATTTAAAAACACGCCATCTATTGTCTTCGTATTCTCTATGTCCTCCAAAGGATTTTTATCAATCAGCAATAAGTCGGCTCTCTTCCCTTCTGAAATTGTACCCCATTCTTTGATTGCATTCACGGAGATAGCGGCATTTTTTGTCGCAGCCTGCAACGCTTCATAGGGAGTTAACCCATTTTCTACTAATAGCTTCAATTCATCATGAACCGAAAAACCATGAACATCATTTGTCCATCGGGAATCTGTTCCTAAAACAATTCGTACACCATTTTTATGGCACGATTTGAACATAGAAGTAAGTAACCAGTATTCTTTATCCGGATATTGCTCTCGACTTTTGAAGCCCTCTTTTTTAGATAAACTAAGTGTTTTTAAAGGAAAATATCTCATTTCAGGCCTACTATTGAAAGCAGAATCATTTATTCGTCTGTCAATATATTCTTTACATGGGATTAAAGATGAAGTAACGAAAATATTGGCGCTTTTCAATCTTTGGGTAATATCATCCAACCCGGTTGTATCTATTTTATCGTAAGGAATATTCCATCCGCTGAAGTCGTACCCTTTATAAAATTGATACCTTAATTCTTCAACGTGAGCTAATCCAGCCATTTTATAATTTATTACATCATCAATACACACACTGGCGGGTATATGCCCAACAACTGGAATATTTTGCTTATTGGCTTCTTCCATCAATGCAATAAATTCACTGTGAGTCATCGATGAGTATGGTTTAATTGCATCATACCCTATCCTTGCCTGTTCCCGTACAGCTTTTCGTACTTCCCAATTTTTGGCAAAGAGACACACTTCTTCACCTGCAACCTGTGGGATTGAGCAGAATAACCATGTAACCGCATAGCTGATGCCAATACAGATAACCGGTAATCCCAATTCGATAAAAGTCCTTTTCGGATTTGTTTTAATTCTTTTTCGAAAAAAGAACCGCAAGAAAAAGTAGGATACGCCTGAAAACAAAATGATGGGAGTTCCAAGGAAAATAAATCGGGGAGATAACGGCATATAAGACGCAATAAAATTGACATCGTTCATCAGCGGTCCATTGCAATACAATTGTGGACCGATTTTCTTTCCCTCGTCTATTTCTTTTCGCCATTTTATGTATTCAGGTTTTCCTGACATACAACGAATGGTTGTAACCCCGTTTGCAAGGTATAGTCGCAAGGCAGTTGAATCTCCCCAAAAATGCATGTGCATATCGGCGAGCCCTGGTATTAAGTATTTATTTTTTCCGTTAATAACTGCCACTTTCGAACTATCAACCTTCAATCCCTGACCAATAGAGATGATTCGACCACCCGAGAGTAAGACGTCTGTATGCTCGAGTATACTATCGGACTCCATAGTAATGACTGATACATTCTTGATCAGATAATCATCTTTTGCAAATACTTCAACATTATGCAGATAACCGCATACAATAAATAAGAAAAATATGTTTTTCATGGTTCGCTCCAAATTGTATATGAAATAATACTGAACTTAGTGTACAGCGCCGACAAACAATCAGCTTAAATATACAATTGGATCTTCAAGAACCGATCGATCGATGTGACGAGCGGGGGTAAAATGTGACGAATTGCAGATGTAATTTAATTATTATTGGAAATTAATTCTCTGAACTTCTTTATTCTGCTCCTTGATACGGGAATGATATTTTCGATTTCTTTCATATGTATTTTTAATCCTTGAGAATCACCGATAATCTCCTTGATGTAATGGACATTTACCAGATATGAACGATGTGTTCGAAATAAATTTCCGGTAGGACGAGTTTTCTGTTCAATGTTACCGATAGTTTCCCGTATAATAATTTTCTTTATGCCATTGTTCTCATAGACAACATTTATATAGTTACCTACGGCTTCGATATACAATAATTTATGAACGGGTATGCAAACCTTCTTAAACTTGTTGATTATAAATTCTACTTGATCTTCTGGGAATGATTGACTTTCAATTGAAAGATTCTTATTGAGAAGATCTGCAATTTTATAGTGTTTATTCAGGAGGTAATTTTGGTTTACAATACTTATGATGGTTGAAATGGAAAAACCCAATATGAAGACGTACATCATAAATGTTACATAGCCTTCGAAGGTGAATTGGGGATGGTCTGAAATGATGTAGTTAGATAAACCTATACCCGTTGTATAACTGAAAAGGTTCCATAATCCCCATTGAATGTTCTTTCTTAATGTCCACGAAGACTCATTAAAATATTTTGGTAAAATAACCGGAGGGAGAAGATTATTGAATAATCCAATGATAATGGTAATGACACCATAATATGCGGAGATTTTCACTACTTCAGCAATCGGAGCATTATTTAATCCAAAAGGTTTGAAAATCACAAAGAAAGTAAAAATTGAAAAACCGACAATAACTGTCTGCTTTATTCTTCTAGAAGTCTCTATAGTGAAAGGATATGGTTGATTTAAACTCTCAAACATTGAAATTATTGATGGTTTAAATTTCTTGTAGAAAAAAAATAAAGATGGATTTTGGGATATTTCTTTCTTTAAAGGAAGGAAAATATGATAACAGAATCAATCCCTCGACTCTCCGCCTACGTCCCGCTTTCCGCCTCCTCCCGACCGAGTTGGGATCCTGGAGACTTCGGCGGATCGCTCGGGACAAGCCCCCGGCCCAGATTCCATTTTGACTGAAGTTAGCGAGCAGAGCGAAGCTAACTTCACCGTCAAAATGAGAATCCCGACGTACTATGTCGGGAACCTAAAATAGAAAAAGCTGCCGGAATCCCAGCAGCTTATCCCAACACTTTTTCCTTTTTACTTTTTAATTTTTAATTGCTTTTTCCGTGCCCGGAGGGTCCCTCGACAAGCTCGGGACAAGGGACTTCCCGCCGGAGGCGGGTCCGCCTCACCGCATTATAATGCGTGGCGGAGAACCCCTTTCTAGTGCCCGGAAGGGGAATTTCCCGCCAGAGAACGGCGGGATGCGCCTAACCTTTCTAAAATGCGAGGCGCAGAACCTATACTATAAAATAGAAAAGCGCTTCGATCTCTAATAAATTTTTGGCTCTTTATTGTGCCCGGAGGGGGACTTGAACCCCCAAGCCCTTGCGAGCACTAGACCCTGAATCTAGCGTGTTTGCCAATTTCACCATCCGGGCAGAAAAGCATATCAATATACCATACTTATTGAGAAAAGACAAAGTATAATAAGTTTCAAGTTTCAAGTTCTAAGTTCCAAGTTTTGAATCTTTAACCTGAAACTTTAAACCTTTAACCTGAAACTTTAAACCTTTAACCTGAAACTTTAAACCTTTAACCTGAAACTTCAAATCTTTAACCTGAAACCTGAAACTTTCAAACCTGAAACTTCAGTACGTGATCGTACTCGATTCTCTCCTCCTATTCCAGAATGGACTTGTATGCACATCGCAGAGATCTGGCTCATGATCTTTGCGAAAGTACTCGACGTTTTTTTCGGGGCAGTATTCAGTCGCCCTCTTTTTTGTCAGTGTACAAATTGTATCGGCCATTACATTTTCAGGACGGAGGAAATATTCAACCTCCATATTGATATCCTTATCGTCGTACACATATTTCATAAAGCGGCCCCAGATCGGACCGACAGCCCGCGCTCCCTGTCCGTCCCAGTTGTTGAAGTGAATCGATTTATTATCCCATCCGACCCAACCGCCTGCGACAAGGTTTGGTGTAAATCCGATGAACCATGCATCGGCATATTCCTGCGTTGTTCCGGTCTTCCCCGCTGTAGGATAGCTGAAGTATCGCCGTACGCCGGCGCCGGTTCCATAATTAATCACATCTTCCATCATTGTGGTCATGATGAATGCTGTTTCTTTGCTCAGGACCTCATTCATCTCAGCGGTACTATCTTCAATCACATTCCCGTCTTTATCCTCGATGCGCAGGACGGCATTCGGTTCAACAAAAACTCCTTCGTTGGCAAACACTCCGTAGGCGGAGACAATTTCAAGGGGCGTCACTTCGCCTGTTCCCATGGCCAGCGATTCATACGGCGGAAGATCCGAGTGAATTCCCATACGATGGGCATATTCTACAACCGTTTTCGCCGGTGCAATTTCCTGCGTTATCAACCGGGCCGTAATCAGGTTCACCGATTTTGCGAGACCTTCACGAAGCGTCATCTTCCCGCCGACACTTCCATCGGCATTCGACGGGGTCCACCGGGTCCCATCGGCGAGGATCACCGTGACAGGCTGGTTAAGAATTTCAAAACTCGGTGAATAACTGTTATCGATAGCAACGGTATAAACGAACGGTTTGAATGTCGAACCGGGCTGGCGATGAATTTGCGTGACGTGATTGAGTCCGTATTTGATGTTCTTATACGGGTTCCCTCCGACCATTGCAAGGATATTTCCGTTGCGCGGGTCAAGCGCTATGAACCCTACTTCAAGAGTCTGTGCAACTTTCCGGACGGAATCGATAAAAGCCGGAGTCGATATTAACCGCTGGAACACAGATTTTCGGGCCTCGACTGTCTCTGCACGCTGATATTCATCGCTCGATTTAATCGCCTTGTCGACCTCTTTAGCCAGAACATCGGCGTTGCTGGCCCATTTCCATTGACTGTCAAAAAGTTTTTGATATTCCTTGAGATGTTCCATCACTGCGCGGTTTGCATAACGCTGCATACGGCTGTCGAGCGTTGTATAAATTGTCAACCCGTCCCGGTACATATCGTATCCATGAAGCTTCGGATCTTTCGAAAGCTGCTGGCGAATCATCTCGACAAATTGCGGTGCGATGCCCGTGTTGAGCTCATCGACCGATCGAAGTTTCAACTCTATCGTGCGGGTCGAATCGAACCTCGCCTGAGAAATAAAGTTATACTTCAACATCTGTGAAAGAACCGTGTTCCGCCGCTGATATGCACGTTCAGCGTGGTTGAACGGATCGTAGACTGCGGGTCCTTTTAACAACGCAACAAGTGTTGCGCACTCGGCGAGAGAAAGCTGTGGCGGCTCTTTTCCAAAATATATTTCCGCTGCCGCAGAGATGCCGTAGGCGCTCCGCCCAAAATACGCCACATTGAGATAGAGTTCGAGAATTTCTTTTTTTGTATATGTTCGTTCTATCTGGACAGCCGTGATAATTTCACGAATTTTCCTGACAATTTTATCAAGAAAATTTTCCTGATGGCTCTTCAGCTCATAGAGGTTCCGGGCAAGCTGCTGCGTGATTGTGCTTGCACCTTCGCGCATTTTGAAGGTAAGAAGATTTTTCACCTGTGCCTGAAGAAACCGGACTGCATCGACTCCCCAGTGATCGAAGAAATTTTTATCCTCCGTCGCAATCAGAGCATTAATCATCGTCAGGGGAATTTTATCTATTGTGACGCGTGTTCGATTCTTAATATAATACTGATCGATCACTTCGCCGTCAATGGAAATCAATCGCGTCGCGAGCTCCGGACGCGGGTTTTCGAGCTCTTCCAGCGACGGGAGCCCGGATGCGATATAGATACTCCCGGCAATCACTATCGCCCCGACGACACTCAGTGTGATGATGATCTTGCGCTTGTGTTTTTCAAAAAACTTTCTCACCTGTTATTCCCCCTATAATGTCTTCCAAGTTTTAAGATGAAGTTCCGTTTCATCAAACACCGCATACGAATTATGTACCATCCAATCACCGAGGTTGACATAGACTCCCTTCTCCATGATATGATACAACGGGATATGGCGATGCCCCATAATCACATAATCGAATCCCTCATTCAGCATACGTTCCGCAAACTCTTTCATCCCATCCTCTTCACCGTAATTCTTCGTACCGGTATAATCACGACTTTTTTTCGACACCATGCGTGCAATACCAAATGCCATCGTCGGATGAATCATCGAAAACAGAGCGACGGAGAGTTTGTTACGCAGTATCCGCCGTAATATCAGGTATCCTGTATCGTTTTTAGCAAATCCGTCTCCGTGAGCGATATAGAATCGCCGGCCTGCAATCCCGAGCTCGAACGGTTTTTTTTCAATCTGAACCCCCAGGACCTTTGGAAAAAATTTTCCAATCCAGAAATCATGGTTCCCGGCAAGAAACCGCACCTCAATTCCCCGCGAGGTAAGCTGCTCGAGCTTCGTATAGAGCCTGTGATACCCGCGTGGAACGACATGCCTATACTCGAACCAGAAATCGAACAAATCGCCCGCGATGATCAGGCGTTCGCCCGTTGTCCTGACATGTTCAAGGAATCCGAGAAGCCGTTCCATCTTCGCTTCCTCATTCTCGGGATGAGTCTTCGATTCAAAACCGAGATGGACGTCGGAGATAAAATACGTTAATGCCATTGTGAAAATCAAGTGAATGTTTTTTCATAATTTTCTTCATACGGTTCATGCTCCTTCACCCGTTGAAGCAGCAGTAGACCGATGAGGAAAAATAGACCTATGGAAACAACTGCAAATCGCTCGCTTCCTGTAAGATACGAAATAAATCCAAAGAGAAACGTCCCGATAACAGCCGATGCCTTCCCGCAGAGGCCGTCATAAAATCCGAAGAATTCAGCCTCTCGCTCTTTGGGTGTCAGCTGTGCCATAAAACTCCTGCTCGCCGATTGAGTCCCTCCCAGACATGCCCCGGCAAACAATCCTATGACATAAAAGAATGTTTTCGACGTTGTGAAATACGCACCGATGACAATCGCACACCAGATTAAAAGCGACAGAGTGATAGTTCTCTTCGGTCCGTAGTGGTCGGTTAATACACCGAAGAGCACCGAACCAAGGATTGCTGTTGTCTGCACAACTGCAAAGAACGCCAGCACTTCCTGAAGTGAGAAATTTAACGATGTCCGGGCAAAGAGAGAAGAAAATGCGATCACCGAGAGGATGCCGTCGTTGTACAGAAAGAATGCAAGAAGAAATCGGGCGACGTTTCTATAGTGACGCAGATGTTTCACAGTGTCGTTCACACGATGAAGACCTTCACGGACATACGACAAACCCTTACCGTCGTTCCGGGAACGATCAAGCAAAAAGAGAAACAGCGGCATAGAAAACACCAGGAAGAAAAGAGCCGCAATAACAAAGCTGAACCGGATGGATGGAAGGTTCGATGAAATAAAACCGGACTGATACAACGGCATCGCAATCAATAACGTTGCAAGCGAACCGACATATCCCATAGCAAATCCATAACCTGAAACACGTCCGTAGCTTTTCTCTGTCGTCAAACCTGGTAGGAATGCATCATAGAATACAAGTCCCCCTTCGAAACCGATATTGGCAAGAATAAAAAGCACCATTGCCCATGCAATCATCCCCGCCTGGAGAAAATACATCATTGCCGTGCAGAGAATTGAAACAACTGTAAAAACAAAAAGGAATTGTTTTTTCCGATGCGAATAATCACTCGCGGCTCCGAGCACGGGAGAAATTGCGGCCGTCAGGAACATCGAAATACTTACCGTCACGCCCCAGAGAAAATCTCCATATTCGCCGCCGCCCACAATGATTTCTTTAAAATAGAGCGAGAATCCGACCGTAACGATAAGGACGGAAAACGATGTATTTGCAAAATCGAAGAGAGTCCAAACGGCAATCTGCGATCGTGGACTTCTAAGCATTGGCATCAATGACCCTTTTTCTTTTTTTCGGGAAGACTCATTCCCATAAGGCCGCGTCCGGTTTTTATAAGAGTCCCGTCGCGCGTCATATCTTCAAGGATTGCATCCAAGACGCCGTTGACGAATTTCCCGCTTTTCTCCGTACTGAATTCTTTGGCAATTTCAATTGCTTCATTGATCGTGACCTTCGGCGGGATGTCCGGACAGAACATGAACTCACTTATGCCGAGACGAAGAACCAATCGATCGATGATTGCGAGACGATTGAATTCCCAGTTATCGACTTTCGCCCGGATTCGTTTATCAACGGTTACCTGATGCTGGACTGTTTTATAGAGAATTTCTTTAGCAAATTCGAATGCTTCTCTATCCTTCCGCAGTTCGCCGAGAATATTCTCCACAATATTTGTTATGGGTTCCCGGGAAAGCTCATATGCGTAGAGAGCCTGTAATACTTTTTCACGAATAATACGACGTTTATAGAGCATTGTAATTGCTTTCTTCTCCCGCCATGTACTTTGATAAAAAGAGGCAGATCTAATTCATTGCTCGGGAACGATCTTCTCCCTCTGATAATTCTACCGGAGTAATTGTGATACGCGGAATGTTATTCCAAGGATGCCTGTCGACCAGGACAGGCGTTCCGAATACTCGGGAAATTAGTGGCGATGTCAGCACTTCTATCGGAGTTCCGAGAGCGGCTATTTCGCCTTCGTGAAGCATGATGATGCGATCGCTGTAGACGGCAGCAAGATTGAGATCATGAGAGACTGAAATGACAGTCAATGCCTGCCGGGTCTTAAGGTGTTTGATAATCGTAAAGATACTCAACTGATGAGCTATATCGAGATGAGCATTCGGTTCATCCAAAAGGAGAATCGACGCCTGTTGTGCAAGTGCACGGGCGAGGTATGCCCGTTGCCGTTCACCACCTGAGAGTGCGGTGATGGGATGATCCGCAAGATCTCCGATATCAGTCAGTTCCATCATCTCACGTGCAATCGCAATATCTGCGGGGCGTTCGAATCCGATTCCGCGAAGATGGGGAGATCTCCCCATTAATACAACCTCCATCACGGTAAATGGAAAAACGGTAGGGTGATCCTGCGGAACATAGGCGATATGACGGGCAATATCGGCATGAGAATAGCCTGAAAGTTTCAGATCGTCAAGTAGAATACGACCTGATGACGGCGAATGCAACCGGGCAAGCAACCGCAACAATGTAGTTTTTCCGGATCCATTCGGTCCTATCAGGCTGAGGAATTCTCCTGTCTGGACTTCGAACGATATATGTTGAAGAACGGGACGAACCGTATACCAAAACGAGACATTCTCGATTCTCAGGTTCACTCTTACTCCATACGAACAAGTAAATTAACGAGTTCACCAATGTTCACAGGGGAATCTCGTCCATTAATGAAATTACGTAATATTCCGGAGGAAGGCAATACAGTGAAACAGTCCCTCTCCATGGTATTGACAAAGAGAATCTATTGTGCTATATTTTTTTGTCCTTTTTTAAAGAAGATACCAATATCCATATCGATCCAACCTCTTCAAACTTTACGGGGAACATTTATGCACACTCTCGCGATTCTTCCTCGATTTATCTTTATTACTGCCTTTTTGGGAATGCTGATATTTTTACCGGCAGAAGCGCAGGTTTCCGGGAAGGTTCTTTCCACAAAGGCTACCGATACCAATGAAGGGAATGACATCACTATTACTGCCGAGATCGTACCGGGTGCCAATGTTGCACAGTTTTTCCTCATGTACCGGCAATACGGTCAGAGCGAATTCCGTCAGGCAGAGATGACGTATAGAGGAACCATAGCAACCGGTATTATTTCCGGTGTGAATGTGTCTCCACCTTTTATCGAGTACTATATTCTCCTTCAATTAAAAGATGGGACTACCGAAACGTACCCTCTTCAAAACCCCGATGCTAATCCGTTACGTGTAACCGTCATCGGACGTTCTGAGAAAGACCGAGAAGCCATCATTCTCAGTCCGGAAAAAGGCGAACAGTTATCGAAGGAAGATCTCTTCATTTCAATCTCATTGATCTATGCAAGCTCGAATGTCGATAAGAGCGCTACAAAATTATTCGTCGACGGCACCGACGTAACGACTAATGCTGTTATCAGTAATGATGTTCTTACATACATCGCCGATAATTTTCCGGGAACTCTTGCAGCAGGGACACATACTCTTCGCGTTGAGCTACGCACACCGCTCGGCGAGCTGTACCATACTGTGAGCAGTTCATTCTCCCTCGTCACGGCAGGCGTACTGGCAGCCGAGGGGCGTGCATTTAAGTATGGGGTTTCTCTTCAAGCCGAAGCACGTAACGAAAGAATCAGCGACGTCGGCACGTGGTACAATCGTCTCAGTCTTCGCCTCAACGGCGGCTGGCCCAACGCAACATTCAATTCATATATTCATATAACTTCCGAGGAAAAAGAATACCGCCAGCCGCAAAACAGGTACTCCATATCCGGAGAAACAAGCTGGTTGAAAGTCGGACTCGGCGACGTGTATCCAGTTTTTCCAAGTCTGATTCTAAACGGACAGCGCGTACGCGGTGTATCGGGCAATCTTCTCCTTGGAGTTTTTCACCTGGATGTAGCATACGGTGAAGCCGTTCGCGGTATAGAAGGAACGGAAAGAGCGCGTTTCCGCAAGGACACGCTGACATATGTGCCATCAAACAGCCAACTTCTCAGCGGACCTGATTCGAACTACTATGCCCAGTATTATTACGGAACATATAAACGGAACTTATTTGCAATTCGTCCAAGCTTCGGGAAAGGCGAAAATTTCCAGATAGGTTTCAATTATTTGCACTCGATTGACGATAAAAATTCGGTCAAATTCGGCGTGAGACCGGCGGAAAATCTGGTCCTGGGACCGGATCTGCTTTTTGCCCTCGATAACCAACGATTCCTTTTCACGGCTCAGGCTGCAATAAGTATGATAAACAATGATATTACAAGCGGCGATATGACCGATGCGCGTATCGATTCACTATTCGGCCCCGGTAAACCTTTTGAGGGAGATCCGCAGACTATCAAGGACTTGAAAAAATTTGCATCTCCTTTTATTACCATCAATGAGAACCTGTCTCCGCTCGATCCGTCGAAAGGCGGCTCGCTGGCTTACGAGGCCGCACTCAGTCTGAATTATTTTGGCAACTATCTTAAAGCAAGCTACATATCACGCGGTGGCGAATATCACTCGTTCGGGCAGCTTTATCTCCGCACTGACGTTGCAGGATTTAATATCATAGACCGGCTACGACTACTTGAGAATACGCTCTTCCTTGCGGGGAATCTTGAACTTTTAAGCGATAACCTGAAGAATACAAAAATTGCTACAACCGATTTTACCAATTTTAATTTCTCAGTCTCGTACTATCCACGGATCAATTTCCCGAATGTTACGGTTGGCGTCGGAGGATATGGTAATAATAATAATCTTAACGTACATGGTCGCGATTCTCTCAGTGCCATTGACAACATGACAATGCGTTTTTTCACACAACTGGGATATGATTTCACATATTACGCACGGCATAGTACGAGTCTTAGTATCAGCACACTGAATACCGACGATCGTACACTGGCAAAGCTCAACATGAAAAATACAGTAATTGCGGCCGGTGTGACCACAACCTATAAGATACCACTACAAACAACGGTAAATCTGACTCTTAACTTTAACACTTTGCCCTATCTCTCTTCAGATACATCTACTAGTACATCAAAGTACAACTATACGACACTCGTGCTCAACGGAACCTATCGCTTCCTCGGAGAGAAGCTTAGTGTGGGAGCGACGGTAAGTCCCTCTTTCGGCGATTTGAAGCGAACGCTTTTTGAGCTGGTGTCGCAATATCAGTTCACAACACAGCAGAGTCTTTCATTCCAATTTTACCTGATCAATAATCCAGGATCAAATAATGATATTATTGCAAGTCTTGTCTACCGGCTCGATCTTTAATCGAGCCGGTCAGAATTTCACCGACTTCTTGTGTGAATGAAAAAGCTTCAGTTCCAGACTCCATCGAAGAACATTTCTGCTCTCCGGCTTCTTGTCGGTGTGCTGTTCTCACTCTGTCTTGTCCTCATTACACGGAATATTTTTTTTGATATTTCATTTTTGAGCGATCTTGAGCTTCTCACAATCGATTACCGTTTTCAGTATCGCGGTACTGTCCGAGACCTTACAACGAATCCGGATGTAATCATTTGTGAAATATCCGACGATGCAATCAAAGCCCTGCCGACAAAATTCCCATGGCCGTATTCGTATTATGCACGTGCAATACGTAATTTAAATCGTGCCGGCGCAAGGGTTATCGCGTTTGATATCATCTGGGATACGCCGGTCGGTCCTGAGCAGGAACGCGATTACCGTGAACTATGGAATGCTATCCACACGGCCGGGAACGTGGTTCTTGGCGGACGGGCTGAAGTCAACATCGGCACAGGCAAATACACTATAAAGAGAACTGCTGAAAATTTTAATAATATTTTTTTCGATGCTGACAGCATTATAGGAATTGTGAACTTAAGAAACGACCGCGACGGCATTTTCCGGCGATATCAACCGTTTACATATATCAGTGAAACACAGGTACCCACATTCGCATCAGCAATTCTGCAGACATATTTAGGAATACCGCGTGGAACGCCGATTTCGTATTCACGCAAGTCGTTCTTGATTGGAGATCGCGTGGTCCCGAATTTTGACGGTACCTCGGTTGCAATTAACTATTACGGCCCGACACGCACGTTTAAATATCTCCAGTTTTCCGACGTGATGGATGATAAGGATTTCAAAACGCGTGACGAGCTTGCAATGGGAGTCGATGTTAATACTTTTGATGATCCGGATTTTGGATATATAAAATCAGGCCTTTTTAAAAACAGAATTGTTCTTATCGGTTCATCACTCCCTGAATTTAAAGACCTTCTTCCGGTTCCCATTCCGAACAGCGCCAAGGCAGGAGATAATCTTACCAACGGAGTCGAGGTACATGCCACCGTGGTTCAGAATATGCTGGATCAGTTTTATATCCGGCATATCTCTCCATGGATAGAGGTTCCTTTGTTTACATTTCTAGGTGTGTTGACGATGATTGCAATATTCCAGCTTACGCATATAAAGACACGCTTCACTTTTTTTATCGAAATAGGTACGATCATTTTCGTACTTCTGTCCATCACTCTCATTGCATATATTGCCCTTGAACTCTTTACTCGCTCATCGCTGCTCCTGAACATTGTCTGTCCTGTAATCACGATCTCTGCGAATTACATCGGGATTACCGCCTATCGATATATTGTTGAGCGAAGGCAAAAAGCGATGATCAAAGGGATGTTCAGTCTCTATCTTCATCCGGATATCGTTAATGAAATTATCTCTCATCCGGAAAAATTACGTCTGGGCGGTGACAAAAAAGAACTCACGGTGATGTTCAGCGATATCGCCAATTTCACCACGATATCGGAAGATATGCAGCCGGAAGAGCTCGTGCTGCTCCTGAACGATTTTCTGAGTCTTATGACCGAGATCGTCAAGAAACACCATGGAACGCTCGATAAATATGTCGGCGATGCAATCATCGCCTTTTGGGGTGCTCCGGCTTCCCAGGACGACCACGCACTCCGTGCCTGTAAAACCGCACTAGATATGCAGCGGATACTTGACCAGCTGCGCAGCAAGATGGTGGCCGAAAAGAAACCCGTTCTTACGATTCGCATCGGTTTAAGCACAGGTAAAATGGTCGTAGGAAACATGGGCGGGAAGGAACGGTTTGCATATACCGTTATCGGCGATAGTGTCAACCTTGGCTCCCGCCTCGAGGGAGCGAACAAGCAATACGGCACGCGTATTTTGATCAGCGAAAATACATACGAGAAAGTGAAGAACGACGTCATCGCACGCGAGGTTGACCTGCTTGTTGTAAAGGGAAAGACCGCACCGGTTCGCACCTACGAGCTTATTTCACTCGCGAGTGATGGAATCAGCGACGAGCAACGCCGGGTGATCGACCATTTCACCAGAGGACTTGCGCTCTTTCGAAACCGCGAATTTGGCAAAGCGATACAATGTTTCGAGGATGCTCTGGCAATCGATCCGGAAGATCATCCCTCGCAGCTCTATATCGAGCGTTCACAACTCTATCTCGACACACCCCCGCCGCCGGATTGGAATGGGGTGTTCGTCATGAAGACAAAATAGAAACAGGTTAAGGTTAACCCTTCGACGCTCCGCTGGCTTGGAGCTCTCGCCTCGCTCCCCGTCTCGCCTTCGGCTCTCTGAGACGGACGCTAGGCGGAGCGGGTCGGCGGAATTCGCTCCACGTAGTGGTACCCTTCGACACGCCTGCGGCGTACTGAGGGTAAACTTAAGTGTAGGGCAAGGATTGAGGTCGGGATTAAAACTGAAAAGAATGTTAATCATAAGACTCTTTGTTATTCCCATTATTTCTTTTTTAGTGCTCAGTTGTGGACCCTCCCTCTTAGAAATGAATAATCCTTCATACCTCCTGAAAAAATCAGGTCCTTGGGAGAATCAACCATCGGAACATTTCATGCTGTACTACCCTCCCCACTCAATTGCCGATACAACAATTGCCTCGATTCTTATTGCTCAAGAGAATAATTATTTCCATATCAGGCAGATTATAAAATTCCCTGATTCAACAACCTTTCCGAAAATCAATATTTGGCTGTTCAGGGATTCGGTGGAAAAGTACAAGAAAACCCATACTCGCTCATCTGCACACTCACTTCAGGAGTATTGGTCGGAATACTGTGTCGTGGGGAATGCACGCGGTGCACATGAAACCGCACATCTTCTTATCAACCGTCTCTGGGGAGACCCCGTATCGCAGAAATACAGATTCTTGTTGGACGAGGGTTTTTCGATCTACTGCGATGAAGCCCGCTTTATTCAATTAGGTCTGAAAATAGAATGCAGTGAGGCGATGCTTGACCGAAAGTATACTATTCGTTCTGTGATTGCCGATTCCTCGGATAGTCTTGACCTCCAGAAAAAAAGTATTATCACGGGGACATTTATAAAATACCTTATTGAATCATATGGTATCGAGAAGTTCTCGATATTATGGAAAACGGCTCAAGAGGAAGAGACCATTTTTCAAAGAATATACAGCCGTTCACAGAGGAAATTGGAGAAAGGATTTATGCTTTTCCTCCAGGGTGAACCCCGGCGTCTTATGAATCCTAATCGTAGCATTGAAGGTAAAGGATAAAACGTAACCGAAAAGTGAATAAAAAATCCCAAGTCCTGAAATTCTGACTTGGGATTTGGAAATCTGTAATAGGGTTATCCGATTCACGCGAGAAGAATCATGGCGGTGGATTTTTCGCAGCAAATTCTTTTGCATGAACCGAATCTTTAAAGGCTACCATTCCTGATCTGTTTGGTGTGGCTATTCCGGTCCTGACGATTGTCGCCCGATTATATGGAATCCATGTTCGCGTCTCATAATCTTTCACAAATATCGCATCAACCCTCGGAGCGTCGGGCTTCTGCATGAATGATTCTAAACATTTTAAATCATCAAACTTGTATACTTTTCCACCGGCTCCGATAATCTCCGAAGCGAACGCCTGATTTCTAATAATCATAGTACAATAATCACACTTGTCGTCTTTCAGAAGATTTACCGGTTTCACCTCTTTTTTACCGCCGCAGGATGCAAACGATATTCCAACGACAGCCATAAATAAAAGAGCCGTAGCCGACCGAGCAACAAGCGAAATTTTCGTACTCATAGGAATAACCTCCTCCCTATCAATTCTACGCAGCATTTTCCATCAAATACGGCTATTATCAGTTTCTTGTATTTTACTTTTTTCTCGAGTATCTGCTCCTAAGATTAACAGTCCAGCAATCGATTGCGTTTCATATTTCTCCTATGAATGAATGTAGCAAATGATTTCTTATAATGCATAAACAAAACTTATTAAGAGTATGAGAGAGGTTTTTTGAACTCGTAAAAAATAACGAGACCAATTCAATAACACATATCGTCTGTAATTATCCTGATAGTCTGACTGCAATGCCAAAAAAGACTGACACACAAACTGGCCGTTTTATGCCCGACCGGTTTTCATTTCTCCAAACTTCTTTTTTAACTCATGCGCTATATTGTGATATTTCTCGTGAATCCCTTCTCCAATCTCTTCGGCCTCGACCCTGTTAAAAGCTTTTTCCAGTTCAGATTGATCTTCAGACGAGAGAATGCGATCGCTCATTGGGAAAAGAACGCCGTTTTCCTTCATGATATGGGCACGCAATAACCGGACATAGGATGCGAGACTGTTTTTCATTGAAGTAATGGCGGCAGCGTCACTCTCCCGGGCTTTCGGGAATGCCCCGGCAATCTCTCCGATATATTTTCGTCCGGCTGCATGTTCGGACAGCATTACCGCAATCGGACCCGACTCAGCCGACATACCCCTCTCACATAATTTCGGGAAAAGATATTTCTCTTCCTTTATATGGTGACACCCATCGGTGAAGTTCCTGGAAAAATCGACTATCTTTTCGAGCTCATCTAAGTAAAGATCGGAAGATTCCAGAATCTGTTCTGCCGAATCGAGGATCAACAAAACGATTTGATGTTCAGTACGCAATGTGTTTATTGGCTTCATCTTTTTAATCCCCGTCACATTATTTTATATTCCATTATTCCTGATGCTGACCTTCATTTTTCTCGTGGGACTCGCCCTGTGATTCAGCATCCAAATGTAGCCGCTCGATATAGTGAACATATTCCACATAGGTGGCAACATATGCACGCCCTGCTTCAATACTTTTCCCTATTTCTTTCTTCAACTCCATAACCTTGTGAAAGCGCTCGCCGATCCCACTTTTTATATTATTGCCAATTAATTGGATAACCGGATCAATTTTACCTGTTTCAAGCGCTCTATCGGCGCTTTCTGTAGCTGGACTAAGTCCACTTCCAGCAGGTTTTAATCCGGTATACGGTTCCCCCTCTCCAGCACGATGTAAACGTACAAGAGTCTCGAAGAAATACATATCTGCTAACTCTTTCGCCTGCGCATTTAATTTTCGCACCGCAAGAGTCCTCTCAAATGCTTCTTTGATTATCCCTTCATATTTCTGCTGTACCCATATCAACACAAGATCAATGTTGCCGGTTTCGAGCGCTTTTTGGGCAGCTTGTACTACCGGTCCGTCCATCGTATCGCAATGTGCGAGCACTTCAGGAACCAGGAAGAAGAATACGATAATTGACACTGACCATATTACAAATAGATTGGTTTTCATGACACCACCTCCATTCAATAACTATTGCGATGATTCTTTCTTTAGAGAGCGTCCAGTTATCAAACCGAAAACGAATACAACAATCGCAATCGCGCCGATTGCAAATATCGTATCTCCGAATGCACGTGTCCACTTTACAGTCTGGACAGTGGGCGAATATAAAAACTCGGCACTCCGGGCATACCAATATCCATATTTCACCGAGGCCCACGTCTGAAGAAGACCAATCGGCAGCAGACTGATTGCCACCATCGACATCAGACCGATATTCAAGCACCAAAATCCGACTCTTAGTAATTTTTCTTTCCACGCGTTTTTCACCCAGAGGACACGCAAACAAAAGAGCATAAGACCGATACCGAGCATACCATAGACTCCAAAGAGAGCCGCATGACCATGGACCGGGGTTGTATTGAGTCCTTGCATATAATACAATGCTATCGGCGGATTGATCATGAAACCGAAAAGTCCTGCACCAACCATATTCCAGAATGCAACTGCGATAAAGAAATAGATCGGCCATCGATATTTCTCCATCCACACACTCGTTCTAGATCGTCGAATATTATTCCACGCTTCATAACCTACGAAGAGAAGTGGTACAACTTCGAGGGCACTAAAGACGGCTCCAAGTGCCAAGATAGCTGTCGGGGTGCCTGAGAAATACAAATGATGAAGCGTTCCGATAATACCGCCCGAGAGAAATATTGTCGATGATAGTACAACAGAGGTGTTTGCCGTTGAAGAGCGGATCAGTTTCAATTTGAGAAAAAGATATGCAATGACGACGGTGGCAAATACCTCGAAGAATCCTTCAACCCAGAGGTGTACAACCCACCAGCGCCAGTATTCGGCAACAGCAAGATTTGTCCTCTTACCATACATGAGTCCGGCCATATAAAAAGCGCCAATAGCCACAGAAGCAATAAAAAATAGTATAAGCAGCGATTTATGATCGGTTCCTTTCCTCAAGCCGACTATTACATTTCTTCCTACAAGATACACCCATAATGCAAGACCAATGACAAGTCCTATCTGCCACACCCGACCGAGATCGATATACTCATAACCCTGATGACCAAAATAATACCAGAGATCGCCGGAAAGCTTGCGATAGACACTCAGCCATTCACCTATAAGCGAACCGACAACGATTATCAGAAGAGCAATAAAAAGAAAATTCACTCCGAATCGTTGTCCCCTGAGTTCGATACCGCTTACTATCGGGGCAATATAAAGTCCGGCTGCAAGCCAGGCGGTAGCGATCCAGAATATACCGAGTTGAGTGTGCCATGTGCGCGTGATGACATAGGGGAGCCATTTGCTCAATGGGATTCCATATAATGCATTCCCTTCCACGCTATAGTGGGCTGTGACAACACCAAGAGCAATTTGGACGAGGATTAAAAATGACACAATCCAAAAATATTTTATGATAGCACGTTGTGATGGCGTAGATTCATGAACGAGCAGTGGATCTGTGTCTGGAAGGAGTATATTCTCCTGCTTATGCGATTGTGAAGCATTATACCATACCATTCCCCCTATTCCGGCAAGAAGCAAAATAATACTTACACCAGTCCAGATAATCGCATCGGGGGTAGGAATGTTATCCACGAGTTCCTCGTGCGGCCAGTTGCTGGTGTAGCTGATGTCTTTTCCCGGTCTGTTTGTCGATGCAGCCCAGGAAGTCCAGAAAAAGAAAGTGCTTAGCTGTCGCAACTGTTCCTTGTCCGTCAGAGCACCGGGAGGAATCGAATACGGTTCGCTTCCTTTTGAAAATAGTTCGGTGTAATATGCTACGTTTGCTTCGAAGGCTCGTCGACGAATCGGATCAAGGACAAGCTTGCCCGTCAGGTTATCATAGGTGTTTGTACGCATTAATTCTTTTAGTCGTGCACGAAATTGAGCCTGTTTTTGTTCGCCGATCTGGGAATACGGTTGGGCTAGTTCATTTTGGGACCATTCATTGATGATAAACTCGCATTCACGATGAAGCCAATCGGCACTCCAATCAGGTGCAACGTAGCTGCCGTGCCCCCAGATTGAGCCGAGTTCCATCCCGCCAATCGATCTCCAGATTTCCTGCCCTTTTTCAATATCACCGGCGGGAATCATGACGCTACCGTCTGGCGTGACAACGCTCATCGGTACCGGCGGTTTTTCCTGATATATTCGAATACCGGCCCATCCCAGGACCGCAAAAGAGATAATAATGACGGCAAAAAAACCAATCCAAAGTTTTTTCATGCCTCTCTCCATAAGAATTATGAAACCTGTTGTCGTACTACACTTTTTTCGCTAGGATGACCAGATCTTTTGTATTAGTAGGAACAAAATCAATCATTGAAATACTCCCAAATATCTTTATATCTTTGAAACCTGCAGAATAGAGTCCCGGAATGATGTCGGTTCGGATCAGAGGTCTGATCTCTACGGTGTTAGCATTTTCAAGTTTCACTTTTCCATCGTGCCGGATTGTTCGTATCGTAAAACGAATTGTCTTTTCTTCATACTCATACTCACGAATTATTGTCACGCCCCCCTCTTCCTTCACATTTTGGATAATATTTCGTTCATTTAAAATTTTTTCGTAATTAAGTATTTGTATAAATAGAATTCCCTCCGACCGAAGCAGGGATGAGAAATTCTTTAGTGTGATTTCAAGGTCTATTTGATTAATTAAATGGACGAGTGAGTTCCCAAGGCAAAATATCGCATCGAATTTCTCATCGATATGCGAAGTGAGATCCTGGAAACTGGATTTAGATATCCGAACCTGAACACCCAGTGTCCGTGCATGTTTCTCAGTTCTACGAAGCATTTCGTCCGATATATCCGCCGCGGTGACGTCAACCCCTAGTTGTGCAAGAATCATGGAATTATAACCTGTACCACAACCGGCATCCAGAGCCTTCGCGATATTATAACGATCGATAAGGAGTTTAAAAAATGGTTTCTCTTGCGCAAACCTCTTCTCAAAATTAGTCATCATATCATAATCAGTTGCAAGAACATCATAGAATCGAGACAGGTCATTGATCGATTGTACCCTATGTTTATTCATTGGGTCCATGGTTTTGCACAGATGCTGGAAAATGATTTTTTGCGGTTTTTCTAATTCTGGAATTCTTAGAAGATATACCCTCATAAAATAAAATTGCACCGTCAACATCGAGGATCCTGAAATTCCGACAAACACACCGACTACAGATGCTACGGCGTAGAATGAATCTCAGCATATCATCTTCTTTCTATTTCAGATGAAAAAACCTGATTATAATATAAGAAAAATTTAGTTTTTTGGAACGGCAGGACCCTTAAGAGTAGTAGCTGTACTCACGGGGCTTCGGATCGATGAGATGGATCAGGAAGGCAATCACAACTGCTATCGTGCATACCAGAATAAAAGCCCCTGTCGCATTACCACTATCCACGGCATCGATAACCATGTACGTTCCGATTGCCGTTACTATAAATAGGATGATAATATAGAGAATGTAGGCTTTCGGTGAAATTCTTCGATTTTTTATGATTCTTTTTTTAATTCGTACGGGATATGCCGGTGTCTTTTTACAGAACGGACATACATCGAGACTCTCAGAAATCAAGTTCTGGCAGTATGTGCAATGCATTATGCCAATTCCCTTCATTTATAACCTCACTAATCTTTTTTAAAGAATAAACAAACTCCAAGTCTGATGAAATGCTGCAGATCACATATTAATAAAATCGGTAGGAAGATCTTCTGTCGGGTTGCTCTGAAAAAAAAATTAAACGAGTTTTACGAGTTTATTTCGCAGATTTCGAGGGCGATATTTCATAGTCGATCGTGTTTTCTTACTCCCACCATGCGACATTTGATACAAAGCGAAAAATATCGAATTAAGTTGTTATCATAAAATGATGCGTTTTCTTGAATGTGCCGATTGTCGATGCGAAAAAGAATTCTCCTTGATCTTCTCCATTTTTTCGAGGAAGAATTCATAGGGATTGACAGCCATCCGGCTTTTTATTTTTCTCCGGGCCGGTTCTTGAAAAGCTGAAACGCGTCCTTTGTCTTCACAATTTACATTTTTCCGAACGTATCCATCAGTACGACCTGTGTTTCACCCGGTTGAGGTCGCAGTTGAACGCTCCGGTGCTGGCCGGGAAATTCTTCACCCGGCTCCCACATCCCTTCGCATCCACTATTTGTGAATTTATACTGTACCTCGATTCCACGCGGGACTTCAACAGCAAGCGTCCATATTCCATCGCCTGCAGTGATATCGCCATGTGTACCGTTATCGTACATCCGAACCATGTTCGGTTTCCACTCCCCGAGTTGTGGAATATTGCCGGTAACAAAGATACCTGACGGGACATTAATATTCCGTGCATCGCATTGGAAGAGAACGAGCACTTTCCCCGAATCACTCTGCGCCATCGTTCGGGAAGTACCCGCTTTTCTTTTCTGTCGGGGATTAATAATGGGATTGAATTTTCTTTGAGGCATAAGGCCACCTGCTTTCCTTGCTAGGAAATATATGTTATTTAAATGAGTAATGAATCCGATATCGAACGGACTATCATCTCCAGACAATGATGTTTGATCGGCGCCATACCACCAGAACCAATCGGAACCTTCGGCCGCGTACATTTCTTCCCATGCCATCATTGCATACCATGCTCCGGTGCCTTTGTGCTGGACCGGATCTGTTGTCCTGGGGCTTTTTACACCGGAAGCTGCAAGGTCTTCCCGGGCAATACGTAGATATTCCCATGCCCTGTTTTCTTCCCGCTCACCGATCCAGGTATCGAAATTCGCATTGATCCAGGATCCGGGCCAGAGTTTTTCAATTTTTGGCAGGTCCTGTACAAAATGCGCGGGAACATTTCGACGTGGATTTCCTTTTAAATATTCAGTCGTCGTTACCGTAACAACCTTCCCTTTTTTCTGAAGATCCGTCAAACTCTTATACACACCGTTGAGAAAATCCTTCCCGTCATTGTCATAGCGATACCATTCCCAGGCATTCTCTCCGTCCAGGATTACTGTGAGAAGACAATCGGGTTGATCGGGTAAAGGAGCGAATTCGAGAATGCGGGTGATGAAATTCCGGATCGCCTCTTGAGGCTTCATTTCCTTGTACGTAAAACCGATTCGATCGGAAAGATCGGTCTCACGGAATACTATTGCCAGCGCATCTTCCGGCTTTTTCAATGAACCGACGTTATAAGGAATTGTTACACATTTGTCCGTCGGATAGGACCGTTTGAGAATTTTCTCGTCGGTTGCGATCCACAGAATTTCATGACGTGTGAGTATTTCGATAATTTCGTTGGCGACCGAGCCTTCCCCGGGCCACATTCCTGTCGGTTTTTGCCCGAACAGTTTTTGAAAATAATAGGCCGCTTTCTCCACCTGTGCCTCTGCATCTTCCGGATAACAAAACCGTTGAGGCATGGGATCGTTTGGCTGGCACGTTTTTGCGATATTACTGTCGCAGAGGAGCGGAAGGATCGGGTGATAGAACGGCGTCGTTACAATTTCAATTTGACCGCTGTGTTCTTCAGGTTTATAAATGAGCTTCTTATGAATGGGAACAATGTCGGCAAGGATCATATAAGTGTCGGCAACGAGACGATTACAATCATCCTCGGTTATCAAACGACGTATGATAAATGAACCGTCAGGTCTTTTCGTAACAAGATCGGTTAGATTGATTACCGCCCGTGTTGTAAGTTTAACTGGTCCGCGAAGAAAATCGGGGTCGAAATTCGCCAATGAAAACCAGAATTTCAATTCCCGATAATCCTGTTCGGTAAGTTCCTCATTCTGTTTCCTGACTTTCCCGACAAGGGATTTATATTGAGGAAACCGACTGATTATAATTTCGCTTACGCTGAGTGCACTCCACGAATGTGAAGTCAATAATGCTTTTTCATTATCAGTAAGCGATGATGTCGGCTTCAACATGATGTCAATCCATGGATCGGTTTTTCCTTCCCACTTTGAGAAAAACTCCTGGGTATTGATACGATGCGACTTCATATTTACAAAGGGCTTCAACCGATCGACATAGTATGCTTGTAATTGAAAAAGAAGCACCGAAGTCAGGTTGACGTTAAAATGAATATCAGGATACTTGAGAAGTATCGAAGTCATGTCATAATAGTCTTTTGTACCGTGCGTACGTACCCACGGTGCAGAAAGCTGGTCCTTCGCCGGATCAAGATAGAGAGGCTGGTGCTGATGCCAAATAATATTTAGATAGACCGGCCTTGCACCAGATTGTACTTCCATGAAGTATCCTCCGGTTTCACAAGAGGTGAACGGATTGGGTCAGAATTGTCCTCGTTTTACACTACTAAGATAATGATTTTCCTTTGAAAGTACATCTTTACATCGTTCTGGATCTTTTGTATATTCTTCATTAAATGATCACGATAAAACCACCACGACTTACTCATGGGGACACCATAGGCATTGCGGCCCCTGCGAGTGCTCCCATATCGGCCGAGAAAATCGAAAAAGGAGTCGCCTATCTCGAAAAAATGGGATATCGGGTAAAACCCGGGAAGCACGTTTATGAACTCAACGGCTATCTCGCCGGTCCCGATTCTCATCGTGCACAGGATCTCAATGAAATGTTTGCCGATCCAGAAGTCAAGGCCATTATCGCGGTACGCGGAGGTTACGGTACTGCAAGAATTATCGATTTGATAGACTATGAACTTATCCGGAAACATCCAAAAATTTTTGTGGGTTACAGCGACTGTACGGCCCTTCACTGCGCATTTCTTCGACATGCCGGACTTGTCTCATTTGCCGGTCCAATGGCTGCCGTCGAAATGTGTGAAGGAATCGATTCATTCACAGAAGAGAACTTCTGGCGGCTTCTTACAGATCCTTCGGATCACGAAGTGCTTCACAATCCTCCCGATCGTCGATGGCAGACGATTCATCATGGGACCTGCGAAGGAATCCTGGTCGGTGGAAATTTGTCAATGCTGCTTTCGCTCGCAGGAACACCATATTGGCCCCCTCTTCGCGATGCTCTACTACTGGTTGAGGAGATCGACGAGAGACCGTATCGAATAGACAGAATGTGTGCCCAGCTCAAACATGCCGGCGTTTTTAAGGAAATTGCAGGGCTCATACTGGGTACTTTTTCCGATTGTACTTCAATTGAACCGGATAAACCTTCGCTGACGCTTGACCAGGTGTTTTCGGACTATTTTTCAGAACTTACACTGCCTGTCATAAGTAACTTTGCTCATGGACATCCATCTCCAAAATTGACAATTCCGATTGGACTTAAAGCCCGACTCGACACCCACCGTGAACAAATCGAACTACTCGAAGCTCCTGTTACTTAAACCTATCATCATCGAAACGACGTGAAAAAATGGCTCAAACAGCCTCATTTTTCAATGTATTATATTGACAACCTTTCTTTTTTTCAGTACCTTTTACAATACATGGGAATCAACAGAACGCTTTGAATAATCAGCTCCACATTGCTGTTTTTGCTTCAGGTCGCGGTTCAAATTTCAGTGCGGTACTGGAGAAAATTCGCAGCGGGGAGATTCCGAACGCAAGCATTGCAGTCGTCATCAGTAATAATTCGACAGCCGGGGCTCTTGAGATTGCCCGTTCGTATTCTATCCCTGCAATTCATTACAGTCGTGCGCAGTACGAATCCGATGAAGCATTCACGGCACAGCTTCGCTCTCTTCTGTCAGAGCACGGAGTGAACTTCATAATCCTCGCCGGTTACATGAAGATGATGCCGCAGGAGATTGTCCGGCAATTCCGTCATCGCATGCTTAATGTCCATCCAGCGCTATTACCGGCATTCGGCGGCAAAGGAATGTACGGACATCAAGTTCACAAAGCTGTCATTGAGTATGGTGCAAAGGTGTCCGGAGCGACGGTACATCTTGTTGATGAAGAATACGATCACGGTCCGGTGGTTCTTCAAGCCTGTATTGCAGTCGAAGACGACGATTCACCTGATTCACTTGCAGAAAAAGTATTAAAGATCGAGCATCTGCTCCTTCCGGAAGCAGTCAGACTTTTTGCCGAAGGACGGGTCATCGTGCAAGATCGTAAAGTTATTATCAATCGAAACTCGCCCATCGCATCCACGCTGTCATAAGCGACGGGCACACACCTTTAGGATTGCCATTGATTAAAATCCGCCGCGCACTCATTAGTGTATCGAATAAAGAGGGGCTGTTTGAATTTGCCCGTGCACTCCAACAATTCGGCGTTGAGATTATTTCGACCGGAGGAACTGCCGCCGCGCTTCGGAACGAGGGTATTCCTGTCACATCAATCTTCGACATCACTGGTTTTCCCGAGATCATGGATGGCCGGGTGAAAACGCTTCACCCAAAAATTCACGGTGCATTACTCGGTGTTCTCGACAATCCGAAGCATATGCAAGCCATGAAAGAAAACGGGATCGTCCCGATTGATCTTGTCGTTGTGAATCTCTACCCCTTTGAAGAAACCTTAAAACATGGGCATACGACGCCGGAGGAGGCTATCGAGCAAATCGACATCGGCGGTCCGGCAATGCTACGATCAGCCGCAAAGAATTATCGGTTTAAAGCGGTGGTCGTCAATCCGAAACGTTATACGGAGATCCTCAAGGAGTTACAGGAACAACACGGCCTTATTTCTGAAAAAACCCGCCTAAGCCTTGCATGCGAAGTATTTCATCATACCGCTCATTATGATTCAGTGATAGCAAATTATTTCGATTCAATGCAGTGTCAGGAAGACGGTACTCTTCCACAGACGCTCCACTTCATGCTGAGCAAATCGATGGATCTCAGGTATGGCGAGAATCCCCACCAGCATGCAGCGTTCTATGGCGATTTCGAACGATGCTTCCAGAAATTACACGGAAAAGAACTTTCATTTAACAATATTATTGACATCAACGCAGCCGCAATCCTGTTGGCCGAGTTTGATGCTCCCACTGCGGTGATTATCAAACATACAAATCCTTGCGGAGTTGGCTCTGACGCCGTACTTGCGCAAGCATATAAAAAGGCTTTTTCGACCGATACAATATCGGCATATGGCGGGATTGTTGCAGTCAATCGTCCGCTCGATCTCGACACCGCCCGATTAATCAACGAAATCTTTACAGAAGTCATCATTGCACCTGAATTTTCTCCGGAAGTGCTTGAGCTGCTCATAAAAAAGAAAGACCGGCGGTTGATCAAACTTATCGCAGATCTTCGGGCAGTCAACGATCTGGAAATGCGGAAGGTTGCCTCAGGTTATCTGGTACAGAGTCCTGACCAGCACCGCCTAACAAAAAACGATTTAAAAATCGTCACGAAACGAAAACCGACCGATGAAGAAATTGATGCAATGCTGTTCGCCTGGAAAGTTGCAATGCATGTAAAATCGAATGCCATTGTTTATGCACGGAAAGATCAGACTCTTGGCGTCGGTGCCGGACAGATGTCGCGTGTTGATTCATCACGCATCGCTGCATGGAAGGCAAAAGAGGCCAAATTTGACATGAGGGGGTGTGCTGTTGCATCAGATGCATTTTTCCCTTTCGCCGATGGGCTCCTGGAAGCTGTCAGGGCAGGAGCGACTTCGGTAATTGAGCCAGGCGGATCGGTTCGCGATGAGGAAGTAATCAAAGCAGCAGATGATAATAATATCGCAATGGCATTTACGGGCATACGACATTTCAAGCATTAATGGTTTAGAATAACAGTGAAAAGATAATTATCCATGGGACTTTTCTCACTTTTTTCCGCTGACCTTGCCATTGATCTTGGCACAGCAAACACTCTGATCTGGGTGAAGGGTAGAGGGATCGTACTTAACGAGCCATCCATTGTCGCCTTTGACCGTAACACAAAAAAAATCGTCGCAATCGGGAATGAAGCTCGGGAAATGCTGGGTCGCACTCACCGCGATATTCGTACAATCCGTCCGATGAAAGACGGCGTGATTGCCGATTTTGAAATTGCCGAAGGAATGCTTCGTGAGTTTATCAAGAAGATTCATGCAAACTGGCTGCCAAGCCGTCGGATTGTCATATGTGTCCCGAGCGGGGTCACTGAAGTTGAAAAACGTGCAGTCCGTGATAGTGCGGAACATGCCGGAGCGAAGGAAGTCCACCTTGTCGCAGAACCGATGGCTGCTGCGATTGGTATTGGGCTCGACGTTGATGCCCCGGCCGGAAATATGGTCGTCGATATTGGCGGAGGGACGACCGAAATCGCCGTTATTGCACTGTCCGGCATCGTAAACGAAGAATCAATCCGTGTCGCCGGTGATGAGATGGACAACTCGATCATCCAGTACTTCAAAAGAAACCATAATATACTCATCGGTGAAAGAACCGCCGAGGCGATAAAATGCGAGGTCGGTTCTGCAATGCCGTTGAAAGAAGAAATTACCATTCAGGTGAAGGGTCGTGATCTTGTCAATGGAATTCCCAAGACAATAGAAGCCAGTTCGGTTGAAATCCGTGAAGCGCTTGCCGAGCCGACCGCAGCTATAGTGAATGCTATCAAACTAACGCTGGAGCGAACTCCGCCCGAGCTCTCCGCCGATATTCTGGATCGTGGTGTGATGCTCAGCGGTGGTGGTGCATTATTGAAAGGACTCGATGAACGCCTTCGACTCGAGACCAACCTGCCGGTCCATGTCGCTGAAGATCCGCTGACTTCAGTCGTTCGCGGAACGGGGAAAATCATGGAGGACATCATAAAATATCGGAAAGTCCTAATCAAGAGCCGCCGATACTAAGGTGTATGCATCGTTTATATACAATACTGCAATTATTTAAAGAATACATCGTCCTTGCACTGTTCATCTTCTGTTCGATCATTCTTCTCTTATCCAACAACAACATCCAGATTCAGTATATACGATCATTGACGGTAGCCGTTATGGGGGTGGCAGAGAACACATTTTCTTTCATACCAAATCTTTTTGAACTCCCCCGGGAAAACCGGATTCTAAGACGGCGTACCGTCGAACTTGCCGATGAAGTCGCGAAACTGCGTGAAGCGCGACTCGAAAATATCCGACTCCGGAAATTACTCCGCTTCGCATCAACGACGCAATTTCGTATAATATCTGCAGAGGTCATCAGCAAGAATCTTCATCTCCTTCACAATACAATGGTTATAAACGTTGGGAGCTCGGACAGTGTAGCCCCTTCAATGCCCGTCATTTCCGATGCCGGTCTTGTCGGACGCATTACAACCGTCAGCACGAATTATTCAATAGTGCAATTGATGTTAAACCGCGACTTTCGTGCTAGCGTCAAAATACAGCGGAGCCGTGTCGACGGAATCCTTGCATGGCAGGGTGGGATGATCGCTATCATTAAAAATATTTCCAAATCGCAGGATGTACGTGTCGGCGATCTCGTAATAACATCCGAATACAGCAATACATTTCCGCCCAATATTGAGGTAGGCATTATCTCATCAGTCAGCGATGAAATTGGCACCCTTTTTAAGAAAGTGGCAGTACAGCCGTCGGTCGATTTCGCCAGATTACAGGAAGTGTTTGTCATTCGTACGACTCCTGATTCCGCTCGCGAGGCGATTTTCTTAAAACTTCCAAAGGAGTAACACGGTGGAGATTCGTCGAATCGCACGGTATTGTGGAAGTGCTCTTATCGTCCTGATCCTTCAAATCATGGCGGTAAAATTTCTTGCCATCGAGGGAATTACGCCTGATATTCTCTTAATCTGGCTGTCGTACCTGACACTTACAGAGGGACAAATCGTCGGGACGATCGGGGGTTTTTCTCTCGGCGTACTGTTCGACCTGGCGGTGGGGGGATTCCTCGGATTGACCGCATTATCCAAAACGATTGCATGCTTTTTCGGGGGGTACTTTTATAATGAAAGTAAAACACTCATGACGCTCGGGAGTTTTCAGTTTGTTGCATTTGTCTTTGTTCTTTCCTTTGTGAATAATGCCATCTATTTTGCTATATTCGTAGCTGGAATTCAGATGCACTATCCGGCAACGGTGCTCTGGTATGGACTTACCACGGCAATTTACACGGCGGTCGTAAGCCTTTTACCGATGTTTCTTTTTTCACGAAAAGTGAAATTTGGATAGATCGAGGACCGTACAATGCTTGACAATCAATTCGGATCATTCTCACGGCGGAATGCTTTTAACGGCGTTATTGCCATCGTGATGATTATTTTCTTAGCCCGACTATACCAGCTCCAACTCGTCGAACAGATCGAATACGGAAAAAAGTCGGAAGAAAACAGTATCCAGCCGATTACAAAGGAACCTATCCGCGGTTTTCTCTTTGACAGGAACGGAACGCTCATCGTCGACAGCCGTCCTTCTTATACACTTACTATCACACCGCACGAGTATAACGATAGGAATACAGATTTTCTCGCCTCGATTCTCCGCGTCAGTCCAGATTACATTCGTGATCGTGTGCGTCGTGGCCGTCAGTACTCTGTTTTTCAACCGGTAAAAGTTCTGCGGGATCTTGATTTCCACACTATTTCGATATTCGAAGAAAACCGGGAACACCTGCCCGGCGTCGACTATATAGTAGAATCCAAACGTTTCTATACAACACGTGCGCATGCATCTCACCTTCTCGGATATACAAAAGAAATCTCCGACCGCCAACTTTCAGAAACAGGCGGCTATTATAAGCAGGGCGACGTCATAGGATCGGTGGGGATCGAGTCATCATACGAACAACTCCTTCGGGGAGAAAAAGGAGTTGAATATATGTTGCGAAACGCCCGCGGTCAGCTTATCGGCAACTACGAGGAAGGTAAGCACGATATTCCTTCCAAAGACGGCTTCGATCTGTATCTTTCTTTCGACAGCAATTTACAAACCGTAGCAGAATCGCTTCTTGTCGGGAAACGGGGAAGTGTTGTCGCAATCGATCCGCAGAATGGTGAACTGCTTGCTGTGGCAAGTTCACCCGATTTCGATCCGGCCGATTTCAGCGGTGTTACCCCCGCTGAGCTGTGGCATAAACTTAATGACGATCCGGACGTTCCTCTGTACAACCGGGCGACACTTACCCGCTATCCTCCGGGATCAACATTCAAAATGGTGCTCGCCACGGCGGCAATCAACGAAGGAATTATTAACACCGAATGGACGGCAAACTGTCCGGGTTCGTTCAGGTTTGGGAATAAAGTCTTCAAGTGTTCCCACGGGAGGGCTCACGGACGTGTCAACATCACTCGTGCAATTCAAGTCTCGTGCAACGTTTTCTTTTATAATCTTATGTTGAAGGTCGGGCTTGATCGATGGTCGAAGTATGCGACAATGTTCGGGTTCGGTCAAACAACTGGGATTGATATCCCGGAGGAGAATCCCGGGCTTGTCCCTTCTACACAATATTATGATCATGTATACGGAAAAGGAGGCTGGACGCAGGGATATCTCGTAAGCCTCGGCATCGGTCAGGGTGAAGTTGGTGTTACTCCATTGCAAATGGCCATCTATGCATCAGAGTTAGCCAATGAAGGACAATTTTTTCAACCTCACGCAGTACGCGCAGTAAAAATTAAACGGACAGGACGAATCGATTCCATCCAGTACATATCGCGTATGATGGATGTACAAAAAACTACATGGGATATCGTACGGAACGGAATGCGCCTTGCAGTTCTCCCCGGAGGGACAGGAATGGCAGCTCGCATTCCGGGAATTGAGATTGCCGGAAAAACGGGTACCGCACAAAATCCGCACGGAAAAGATCATGCATGGTTTATTGGGTTTGCACCTTATGAGAACCCGAAAATAGCCGTTGCGGTAATCATCGAGAATGCCGGCTATGGAGGAACTGAAGCTGCTCCTATCGCCGGCCGTGTAATGGAACAATATCTCTACGGGGAAATCATACGGGATAATCCCCAGAAAATGCAGTCTATTACCGGATCAACACCAATAACGACAGAAAAAGCATTAAAAAATAAACCGGTCGGACTTCTCAACCATTAAGACTGACATCCAGTGAATACATATTTTAAACAATATTTCGATTTTCGTGTTGCCGCTATAGCTACCGTTCTTCTCGGTGTGGGACTTCTTTCAATTTTCAGCGCCACGTATGATGCAGGTGCATCGCGATATTTTTCTCAGCAAATTCTCTGGACAGGCATGGGTATTTTAGGAATGTTGTTTATGATGGTGATTCCGAACAGAATGCTCGAACGGATAGCAATTCCTGCATATATCATTTCGCTCGGTTTTCTTTTCGCAATTCTTGTCATTGGAAAATCTGTCGGAGGATCGACCAGCTGGTTTGGTCTGGGGGGAATTGGCGGTCAACCCTCGGAGTTCGCGAAAATAACCACCGTCCTGGCGCTTGCCGCATATCTTTCACGAACCACCACCGACGTCGAAAGCGTCCGGGGACTTCTCACGATGGCAGGAATCATCATCGCACCGGCCATTCTGGTCCTGGCACAACCTGACACCGGTACAGCCCTCGTTTTTGCCGGAATTTTTCTTCCAATCCTGTATTGGAGCGGCGCAACAATCTTCACGATATTTGCCATGGTTGCCCCTATCATAGCCGCAGTCGCGGCGCTTTTCGGCACACTCTGGCTGCTACTGACACTCGTCGGAATATTTATAATATTGTACTTTATGAAACGCGACCGTTTTGTCTCGGCGGTTGTATTCAGTTCTGCAGTTCTTATCGGCTTCTCGGTTCAGTTTGTATATCAGAAACTACCGCTCCACCAGCAAAAGCGGATCGCCACATTCCTTGCCCCAAATATCGATCCACTCGGTGCCGGATATAACGTCATGCAATCGAAAGTAGCCATCGGATCAGGAGGTTTCACAGGGAAGGGATTTCTTCATGGAACGCAGACACAACTTCGCTTCATTCCTGCACAATGGACCGATTTTATTTATTGCGTCCCAAGTGAAGAGTTCGGTTTTATAGGGGCTGCGATTGTATTAATTCTCCTCACATTGTTTTTAATTCGCGGAGTGCGGATTGCTTCTGCAGCAAAAAACAAGTTCCTCAGCGTGGTTGCAATCGGGGTGACCTCGATTCTTGGAGTTCACATTTTCATTAACATCGCGATGGTACTGGGCCTCATTCCGGTTATCGGTATACCCCTGCCATTTTTGAGTTATGGCGGCTCATCGCTCATCGCCACCATGTTAATTGTAGGACTTTTGTTAAATGTATATGCTAACAGGAAGGAATACTAAAATCTATGCACATAAAAGAGCTTCCTGTCTCGAAACTTCGTTGGCATTGTCTTCCGGAGGATCTCCCCCCCTCCACCACGGAAGTCCATCCGAGCAAGGATATTATCGGTCAGGAGCGTGCACTTAAGGCACTCCGTCTCGGTCTTGAAATGAACCACTTTGGATACAATATTTTCGTCACCGGCCTTTCGGGTACCGGACGTACAACTACGATCAAGCGTTTGATTCATGAATTCGAGCGGCGAAAGGTTCATCTGACCGACAAATGCTATGTGCATAACTTTAAAAATCCCGACATGCCGCGTCTGATCGTTCTCCCGGCAGGACAGGGGTGCATGTTGAAGAACGACATGGACAACTTTGTCAACGACCTGTTGAAAAACATTCCATCCTTATTCGAGAGCAAAAGGTATCAGGAACAGCGAAAAAAATTATTGGAAGTCTTTCAGGAGCGGCAAAAATCCGTCCTCAAAGAATTTGAGAAAAAAGTCCGTGAACAACAGTTTGAATTGATTCAGGTACAGGTAGGATCGATTGTCCGGCCCGATATTATCCCGGTGATCAACGGCACACCGACAAGTTTCGACCAGCTCGAGACTGCAGTGCAGTCGGGAAAATTTTCATCGGAGGAACTTGAACGGCTCCGTAACAGTTATAACGGACTAGAAAAGGTTATGGAGACTACATTCCGTGAAATGCGCAATATCGAACGGAAAGCTAAAGATGAACTAAGCGCATTCGACACCAATACAATTCTTCCGCTTATCAAGTATGCGATCAAAGACATGAAGGAAAAGTATGCGAACGAAACGGTCGGCGCATATCTTGATGACGTTCTGGAGAATATTCTTGCCGATTTTCCACGATTCCGGAACGAGGCTGCAGGAGAGCGCGAGCCAGCGGAATCACGAACCGAAAAAGGGGACCTGGAGGATGGATTCATCGAATATCAGGTCAATGTCCTCGTCGACAACAGTGAGACAAAAACGCTGCCGATCATCATCGAAACCAACCCGCGATATAAAAATATATTCGGGACCATAGAACGGGAATTTGAAGCCGGCGGCGTTCTCAGAACAGATTTCATGCAAATAAAAGCCGGATCTCTGCTTCGCGCCGACGGCGGATTTCTTATTCTGTATGCACTCGATACCTTGATCGAACCCTCTGTCTGGACCGATCTGAAACGCACCCTCCGGACAGAAAGGCTGGAACTTCACACAAATGATTTCGCATACGGTATCTCCACTACTGTATTAAAACCGGAACCGATTCCGCTGAACGTCAAAGTCATCATGATCGGCGACGCGGAAATCTATCAACTTCTGTATTACCGCGACGATGATTTTAAGAAAATATTCAAACTCCGTGCAGACTTCGACGTCGTGATGAATCTCGATAAGAAAAGCATCACCCGGTATGCATCGTTTATCAAGATGATCTGCGATGAAGAGAATCTCCTCCCGTTTGACAGCTCGGCAATCGGAGGTATGGTCGAATATGGAATTCGTCTTGCAGGACGCCAGACAAAACTCTCGACCCGATTCAATCTTGTTGCCGACGTACTTCGGGAAGCAAATTACTGGGCACGCCGTGATCAAAAAACAATGGTTCTCCACGAACATGTCGAAAAAGCAATCGCAGAACGAATCGAGCGCGTCAACCTCATCGAAGAGAAAATTCAAGAGATGATCAACGAGGGAACAATCCTTATTGACGCACACGGAAAAGCTGTCGGCCAGGTCAACGGACTGTCGGTTTACGACCTCGGCGAATATGCGTTCGGAAGACCGTCACGGATAACCGTAAAAACCGGCATGGGACGCGCGGGGTTGATTAATATCGAGCGCGAATCGGACATGAGCGGTCCAACCCATAATAAAGGAGTACTGATCATCGCCGGATTTATGCGGTCACGGTTTGCGCAAAATAAACCTCTCGTGATGAGCGCCAGCATTTGTTTTGAACAATCGTACAGCGGTGTTGACGGCGACAGCGCATCATCGACGGAGATCTATGCCCTTCTCTCAAGTCTGTCCGAGATTCCGCTTCGTCAGGATCTCGCGATAACCGGCTCGGTGAATCAGAACGGCGAGATCCAGCCGATTGGCGGCGTCAATGAAAAAATCGAGGGATTTTTCGACGTCTGCAAGACCTTCGGCCTGACAGGAACACAGGGCGTTCTCATTCCACAACAGAACGTTTCCGACTTAATGCTGCGGAAAGACATCGTTGAGGCGGTTCGAGTGAAGAAATTCCATATATATCCTATACGGACAATCGACGAAGGAATCGAACTTCTCACCGGTATTAAAGCGGGAAAACGTCTTAAGAACGGCACATTCGAGCCGAAGAGTGTCAATGCGTGCGTCGATGTGAAACTCAATGAATTCGCCCGCCGGTGGAAAGAGCTGGAGGAAACTTCCTCATGAGTTCGATGTCGCTTGAATCATTTCTCATTATCATTGCTGGAGGCTTCGTCACAGGGATATTGGGAGCGCTCTTCGGGATCGGCGGAGGTTTGTTTCTTATCCCGTTCCTCGTAATACTGTTTCACATCCCGATGCATACAGCAATCGCAACAAGCCTTGTAGCCATTATTGCAACATCGAGCGCCGCCGCATCGGTCTACGTCGAACGCCGGCAGACGAATATCCGCCTCGGGATGATATTGGAAATCACCACGACAATAGGGGCCATCCTGGGTGGAATCACTGCGAATATGATCAGCGGTCTTCTTCTAAAAAAATTCTTTGCAGTGATTATCATGATCATGGGATTTATCATGCTGCACCGGTCTCGAAAGCGCGGCGAGCGACAGACGGAGCTCGTTCCCGGAGCCCGGCTAAACGGAAAATATCTGGATGGTGCTACGGGAAAAATTGTGGAATATTCCGTTAGGAGAATTCCGATGGGGATGGGAATTTCATTCATTGCCGGCAATATCTCCGGCCTTCTCGGAGTCGGCGGCGGAGTCATTAAAGTGCCGGCGATGAACCTGTTTTGCGGCGTTCCGATGAAAGCCGCAACTGCAACGAGTAATTTCATGATCGGCGTTACTGCAGTGGCCAGCGCATTTATATATTACGCTCACGGCCATATCGAACCGTTAGTGACCAGCGCCGCCGTCATAGGTGTGCTGATCGGTTCGCTTCTTGGAACGCGCATAGGATATCGGATTACCAACAAGGTCATCACGGGCCTTTTCGCTCTTGTCATGCTTCTTATCGCACTGCGAATGTTCTTTTAATATGATTACTGATACTACGTTGGAAAAAATAGTCAGCCGGACTTTACGATACGGCGTCCTCCTCAGCGCATTTTTCATGCTGGCCGGATTCATTGCATATGCACTGACTTCATCGTCAATTCCCCTGCCGCCCGACAGTTCGCCGGCGACACTCTGGCATTTTATCAATACGCAACCGCTGCACGTCGTCCTCATGCATCCATATTTTCTTTTTTATACCGGAATCCTTATTCTCCTTTGCACACCGGTTCTACGTGTCCTGGTCGCAGTGGCGAGCTTCAGTCTGGAAAAGGATTGGAGATTTGTCTGGATTTCAGGTCTCGTCTTACTGATTATCATTGTCAGCATGATAATTGCTTCAACGAAGTCATAATGCTTAATATCAGCGAACAATTCTATTCAATACAGGGAGAGGGAAAAACAGCGGGAACGCCCGCGGTTTTTCTCCGCCTATCCGGATGCAATCTTCTGTGCATGTGGCCGTGCGATACAATCGAGATATGGCGACAGGGAAAACCATGGAGCAATAAAGACATCTTAAACTTCTGGGAATATAACGGCTGGATCGATTTGCTGGGCAATGGTTCACACCTTGTTCTGACAGGTGGTGAACCTCTTCTTCAACAAAAAGCGCTGGCACAATTTCTTACCCTGCTTCCAAAAGATACATTTATCGAAGTGGAGACAAATGCGACGATTACACCAACCCCGGAACTTGAGCAGTGTATTTCATTGTATAACATCTCCCCAAAGACGGTCAACAGCGGCATCCCGCGGGAACGCCGGTTTGTTCAGGATACTCTCGAATATTTCGGCCATAACAATAAATGTATATTCAAATTTGTTGTAGAATCCCGCGAAGATGTCGAAGAAATACTCCGTGAATTTATCACACCATTCGCGATCGCACGCCAGAGGGTATTCCTGATGCCTCAGTGTGCGAGACGCAGTGAATTCATCGAAAAATCGACACGAATCGTAGAGTTGTGCAAGGAATATCAATTCAATTTCTCACCACGTCTTCAGCTCATGATCTGGGATAAAGCAACCGGCGCATAGACGGCAATTTCGCCTGCAAAACGAGTGCAACGGTCAATACAAAATAAAAAGCCCCAAATCCATTGAAGGATGAGGGGCTTTCTTTTTATAACATTGATGGCAAAATCATTTTCGAACCGCCGCGCCCTGTTTGAGAAACTGCACAAACTCTTCCGGATTGCGGGTTAGTCCGGGAAATCGTGCAACCTCCCGATCATCGGGCGAGAGGATTACATAGAATGGAAGAGCGATCGTTCCGAACCGGTTTTGCTCGAATAACCGGTTCCTATCATATTCGCTCCCGTTACCGTCGGTATAGAGACGCACAAGAATAAATTTCTTCATCTGTGCTTTTACGTCATCGCGCGGAAATATATTTGCCTCCATCCACCGGCAATTCGTGCAGGCAAAGCCTGTGAAATCTACAAAGATGTTTTTACCTTCTGTTTTCGCTCTTTTCAGTCCATCCTGATAATTCGAAATCCATTGCTCTTCCTCGACTACAGTTCCGGATCCATTTAGTTTCCCGATCCACCCCGCAATATTACTATAGCTCCGCGGTGGAAGGAACGCATCGAGCTCGCCCAGCGGTGCGCCGATGAGTCCTGTGAAAAGGAAAAATACCGCTGCAAGGAAGAAAACCGACCACAGCATTCTGACAACCCCTATTTTCTCCACCGGTGCATCATGTGAGAAAGAGAAACGTCCCATGAGGTAGAGCACCGTCATTATGGCAATAGCAATCCATAAGGAGAGAAACACTTCACGGTTCAAGACGCCCAGCTGCAAAACGAGATCGACGTTGCTGAGAAATTTCAGAGCAGCCGCCAGCTCGAGAAATCCCATGACGACCTTCACTGCATTCAACCATCCTCCGCTCTTTGGCAGGCGGACGAGAAAGGACGGGAATAATGCGAGCAGGAAAAAGGGTAGTGCGAATGTAACTGAAAATGCAAGCATACCGATAATCGGCCACATCCACTCTCCCTGTGCAGCAGTTACCATCACCGTTCCCACAAACGGTACCGTGCAGGTGAAGGAGGTAATGGTAAATGTCAGCCCCATCAATAATACACCGGCCATGCTGTTAGTGTTCGAGTATTTAGAAAGTTTTGTCAACAGAGATGACGGCAGAATTATTTCGAAGGCACCGAAAAGATTGACGGCAAATGCAATGAATATACCCGCAATTGCCAGATTCACCCACGGATTCGCGGCAAATTGATTCAAGCCCGATGCACCGATTGTCAATGCAAGAGCAAAGCCCAGCGCCGTGAATGTAAAAATGATGCCCAGGCTGTAGACAAGCGCATCGGCAATTCCCTTATTCCGTTTCCCCTCCCTGCGTTTTGTAAAGTACGAAACCGTAATTGGAATCATCGGGAAAACGCACGGTGTAAGAAGCGATAATGCTCCGAGCGACATCGCGAGCGTAATATAATTCCACAAACCTTTTGCCTTCGCCTGAGCGACGATATCTGCCGGATCGATGCTGTATATTTTGGGTTGGACGGCGTCCGGGATAAATCTCGATGAATCGGGTGTGCCGTTCGACTGCCGGAGTTCCGGTAGCTGAGATGCAACCGCACCTGTCATTGATTCCTTTGACGAATATTTTGCTTTTATGACTGTAACGGGAACTTCGATTATTTTCGTCACCGGCGGCAGGCAGACGGTATTATTGCATACCATGTACCGCGCTTTGAGAATAATTTTCTGATTCCCAAGTGGTGTATTAGCTGCGATCCTGACGGGCACTACGAAAATTACATCGCCGGAAAAATATTCCGTATTTATTCCAAAAGATTCGTCAAACGAAATTGTCGGGTCGGGTTGTTTCGGCTTGCCGGCTGGTGAAAAGAACGATCCTTCACTCACGCTGATCGATGTCGGAATCGGTCCTCCCTCGGGCTGTGTAAGCGAGTAGATATGCCATGTATTACCAATTCGCGCGTAAACCATGACCATAACGGTCGAACCGGCGGACACTTGTTTCTCTTTCACAGAACCAGACCAGCGAACGGGGTCCTGTGCACAGAGTTGTGAAGTCAGGATTACGGACAGCAAAAAAAAGAATCGTCGCATATATTTCATCGTCGATAGTTTACGTCAATTCACACATTGTTGCTCCGGCAGCTTTTATCAGATCGTTTGGATCGAGCAGAACTTGTATTCCCCTCATCCCTGCGCTGATGCTTATGAATGAGTGGAGCAGAGCGCTTTGATCGATATACACCGGATATTTCTTTTTCCCACCGAGGGGTGAGCAGCCGCCGCGGAGATAGCCTGTTAGTCTAAACACATCGTCCACATCGACAAGTTCCACTTTCTTGTCGCCTGTTATACGCGCAAGTATTTTCAGATTTAACTCATGTGTTCCTGGAACACACACTTCCATTATGCCGGTACGATCGCCTCGCACGACGAGCGTTTTAAAAACCTGAGCCAGCGGTATTTGAAGCTTTTCGGCTGCTTCTTCTGCCGTAAGAAGTTCTTCTTTAAATTCTTTAATATCGTAATGGATCGAAAGCGAGTCGAGTATTTGAGCGGCGCGTGTTTTCATGATACTGTTCAAAGGTACGAAAAAGGATTATGAAAGGAAATGCCGCTCTCATGCCCGACCTGCCCGCTTATTTGGCTGTTTTTCTTTCATCAAGGCGCGAAAAACGAAATCATTTGTTTCATGATCAGCAGCAGGGAGAATCGGAGTGAGTACTATCTTGCGTCTCTTCTGCTAAGTTTTAATTGCTCGTTAGAGATGTAGACCATCGCCAGCATTACCTGGTCTTACGTTGTTGAAACGAGCGGTATAACGGCGGAGTTGAGCGGAGTCCGCGTAATGCAGGAGCGCTGAAGGTGCGACGGAGTGAAGCGGACTTCCGCTCCAACGATTTGTTATCTACTGTGAACTCATTTTTCGTTCAACAATTTTTTTCATTTGTTGCGCTTGAGTCCCAACTCCCGAAATATTTGAAGTGGCTGTCTGAATTGCATCTTTGGCGTATTCCAGGAGTGCTACCCCTCCGGTACCTTGGAGGTTTGCTTCCTTGCCCGCCCATTGCAAATAGTCTTCATATTCACTGAGTTCATTTATGTTTGAGATATACCCGGCCTCTTTGATAATCGCTTTTGGTGGATTCTCTTTGCTGAATTCAAGTTTCTTACGTTTGACAGGCTGGAAACTCTTTGACCTCTCATATTGTAACCGGAGATTACGTATGCTTCCCACTTCGCGGTCAACTTCTGACTTTAAGATCTGTGCCTGTCGGATTTTTTCTTGAGCTATTTTGACGTTTTTATCGGCAATGGCTTTTTCTTCCGTAAAAATTATTTTGATAGCATCCTGAAAGTCGGGTTTGCTTCTTTTTTCTTTTTCCACAAAGGTTTCCCAAACTTTAAGGATTTGGGCCTCCGGTTTTTTATCCCAGATCATCCGTGCGATCTCCTTCAGCTTCTCTTGCTGTAATGAGCTAAAATTTCCGGCAGAAAAAGACTGGACCTGAAGTGGGAGTAATAAGGTCATCAATACTACAATTGATCCCGATAAAAGGGCATAGAAAAACAATTTCTTCATTTTTATGTGTCTCCTTTCAATGTGATAACAATAATTAGACTGATCTGCATAAGATACAGTGTTCTTGTTTTATGACCATTTAACACGCCGCCTAACGAAAGAATTCAGCCGCGTTGTGGGTGCGGTTTGTGCACCCGCAATGTCGGCTGGAATGTCACGTTCGATGTTTTTAGTCACCCGAACACCCTTCAAAATATATTTCTTTTGGAATATCGTTTTCATAAACAATCAAATACACTGCCTGAAACCGTTTAATATTCAAAGTTTCCGATAGACATCCATGTTTTGATTCAACATCCCCGTGGGAAGGTTTAATTGTACCATAGATCTTTTGAATAATATCCCTGGGTACAGGATAGGCTATGCCAATATTCGGTTCCGTGCTAATCCTTTCAATATCTATAATGGTGTGAGTCCCTGCTTCGGCAAATGCTTCCCGCAAATCATCAATGGATTTTATTGGGCCGAATTCTCTTAGCACCTGTTCATCGAGTGTTTTTAACATGTCAGCAGATGCTTTTAACTGCGGGAATTGTTTCAAGAGTTCCGGAGTGAATTGGCTGGCAGGCCCATACTTACCACTTTCTAAAACTTTTTGTTGCAACTCTTGCAATGCTTTTTCAATGTTTTCTTGATATGGTGTAAAATAATCCCAACCGGTTGCTCCCATTTTACCTCCCTATTTGTGACATCGAACTATAATTAGATTGATCCGCATAAGATGCGAGGTGATTGCTTTTGTCCATATAACATGCCCTCGGCATAACACGACCGCATAAATGATTTCAAAGATCGTCTACCGGACTGTGAACGCCCGCCGGTCTACGGTTAAAGTAAGTCGAGTATTTGAGCGGCACGGGTTTTCATGATGCTGCTCAAAGGTACGAAAAAGGATCGTGAAAGAAAATGCAAACCATATACTCGGCCGTTCCGAGAAAAATAAGTGCATATACTCTGTGGCAAATAATGTAGGGTGCTTATATTCAGATGATACAGGATGAGACGGGTTGACTGTTCTGGTTTGACGGGGAACGATAGGCTAACGCTTTATTGTTCTTACAAGTAGTGCTTTTCGGAATGAACAAGCATTATTCAAAATGAGTAGCAAAAAGATTGACTTTATCGCCCTTTTTCCGTAAATTTGTAGACTTTTAATTATAGATACCACGCCTACTTAGGAGGAATTCAGGATGTACGCCGTTGTAGAGATAGCAGGACACCAGTACAAAGTAACCCCGTCGAGTAAATGCTTCGTTCCGAAACTTGAAGGTGAAGCAGGGACAAAAGTGGAATTCGATAAGGTGTTACTGTTGGCTGACGAGAATAATATTAAAGTCGGTGCGCCGATTGTTGATGGTGTGAAGGTCGAAGCGACCGTTCTAGGCCATGTGAAAGACGATAAAGTCATCGTTTTCAAAAAGAAACGGCGAAAAGGTTACCGGGTAAAACGGGGTCATCGTCAGCAGTACACAGAAATTGAAATAACAAATATCGGATAGTAAATCCCGATTTGCGATATGCTCGGGAGATGTAAGGAGAAGAAGTCATGGCTCATAAAAAAGGCGCCGGCAGCTCACGAAACGGCCGCGAGAGCAACGCTCAACGACTCGGCGTCAAGGCATTTGGCGGTCAGCGGGTAACCGCCGGAAGCATTATTGTCAGACAGCGGGGTACAAAATTTGCTCCCGGAGTAAATGTCGGCATAGGCAGTGACGACACACTTTTTGCGTTAGTCGATGGTGTTGTGAAGTTCAAGCAGCACAATAAAACGAAAAAGACAGTCAGTGTATCCGCATAAGTTTTTTCAATATTTTTTATAACGTTCCGTTTCGAGGGGATTGAGATCGGGATAGCAAAAATTCGGAGCGTAATATGAAAATTACAGTCATTGGCGCCGGTAACGTCGGCGCAGCAACAGCGCAGCGTCTCGCCGAAAATGATCTCGCACACGATATAGTCCTGATCGATGTAGTTGAAGGATTACCTCAGGGGAAAGGACTCGATATAGAGGATGTGAAAGCAAGCATTGCGAAAACCGGACTATAATTTTTTAAATTGCCATTAAATACTCCGTGTACCATTCAGTTCGGGACACGGATTTTTTTAATTAAGATCGAAACACAGGGTAAACTTCTCGCCCTGTACTAAAGTACTGCTTCGCTGAGCGAATCCCGATGTTTTCGTGTTCTTTACGTCCCACGTTTCTTAGTGGGGATGTCGGGATGAGTCGAAGGGTTTCCTTATATTTAGGTTATGATATTCTCTCTTGCCATCGAAATTGCTAAACAAGCCGGCATTTTCCTTAAAGCCAACATCGGCAATATTACTACCATCGAACAGAAATCATCCGAAATCAATCTCGTAACGGATATCGATAAACGTTCGGAAGCGATGATCATCGGCGCGATTAAAAAGCAATTCCCCACTCATGATATCGTCGCAGAGGAGAGCGGGAGAAGCGCAGGGACGTCGGACTACCGCTGGATCATCGATCCACTCGACGGTACGACAAACTATATGCACGGCTTGCCGATGTTCTGTGTTTCAATCGGTATCGAACATAAGGGAGAAATAATTGCCGGCGTCATCTACGATCCAATGCACGATGAGCTCTTCACCGCCGAAAAGGGAAGCGGTGCATTTCTAAATGGAAAAAGGATACAGGTTTCAGCCGAGGATCGTTTGATTCGCAGTCTTCTCATTACCGGTTTTCCCTACGATGTTAAGAATAATCCCTTCAATGCCATCGAGCATTTCAATAACTTTGTTATCGAAGCTCAGGCAATACGCCGGCTCGGTTCAGCGGCAATCGATCTGGCATATGTGGCATGCGGGCGTGCCGAAGGTTTCTGGGAAGTACAGCTTCATCCATGGGATATAGCAGCGGGAGTAATCATCATTCGTGAAGCGGGCGGCACGGTGACAAATTTCGAAGGAAAACCGATGAACGCATATACTCCAAACATTGTGGCGAGCAACGGGAAGATCCATGATGAGATATTGCGAGTTCTTTCAAAGTGCTGAAAGATTGTCGATTTATAAATAGTCCATCGAAGCAAAATTCGGAATTTTCGCGCGGCCGAAGGCCAAGTCGCCTGCAGTCGCGGGTCAGCCGGCACAACACTAGTATCCTGCCAACTATTATTCCCTATAAAAAAACAGGGCATCCCGCTCTCCGAGCGGGATTCCAACTACTAAAATCTGATAGAATTATTTCAAAATATTAGTTTGAACGGCACTAGATTACTATCGATTGTGAAATGAAGTGCGTGCAGCTGCTAACCGTTTGCGATGATCGCAATACGGTCGAGCGTAGGTAGCAAAATCTGTTGATGACAACTTATCGATTAGATTTGGTACTCTATCCCAGACAGACTGCGCTTTTTCCAAATTAACACAAGATTCAATTGGACATTCAGCACAACTACCGAATCCTTTGGATCGGCAGCAACGTCGCGCCTTGCAATTGCGGCTTGTGTGAAATACTTCATCGTCTGGCCCGAGACAACCACAGCACGAAATATGTTCGACAGTCTCATTCAGTCCATAGATTCTATGCCACGCCTCTACAGTGCGCTTCTGATGCGCAATTCCTTTTGCCAGTGCAAGATATGCCGGGCATTCTGAACAAAGCACTCCACATGCGGACATCATATTTACCTCTATTCCATTGCCAGTGGAAATTCCTATAGTTTGTGCCGCCTAACGGATGGGCACTAAGCTGCTGCAACGTGAACTTTCAAGTTCGATGAAAACAAAACGAATTCCATGTAGTTACTTTCAAATCTTCACTAAACCTATGCTCGCCATGCTTAACGTACCCACAGTTTACCCCGCTGCTTCCGTGTTCCTTACGGTCCCACGTACTTCAGTGGGATTTAGCGGGGCTCATTCCAGTTTGCCCCGATTCTTTTCATCGGGGATACGCTGGTTAGGGCGCAGCTATTGTTTTATTTTATAATTTGTTAAATACAAATTCATTATTTACCTCGATCCTATTAATAATGTTTGAATCATTACGAACTACCTTTATCACGTTCTTATTCAATCTAAAAGTATCCCTTCCTGTAATTATTAATTCTTTCGAAGCCTTGCTGTTGATTTTACAATATATTTTCCCTTTTTCTCGGTATAACTTATAAACTGTATTTAATTCCTTTGAATAATAGGCTCCGCTGTAATCATTTGATAATTTTAAAACGCTATCAGCATTTATCTTTTCCATATAACCCGTATGTTGAGTCCATAATCCCATTACATCTTTATTATCATTTAATTTAAATTTGTAAGCATATTCAAAATCATACTCATCACAAAAGACACTATCTGAGGTAGGGATAATTGAATAGTACCAATCTCCCCATGAATGACTTAATTTCAATTGCCCTTCATCATAGCTTATTGATGTAATTCCATTCTTTGATTTATACACTCCAATATATTTTTTAATTGATTCTTCCGAACTAAATGGTTTAAATCTGTTTTCAGGGATCTTAGGATTTGAACTCTGGTCTAGAAATATATCTATTATCTTGTGGGCCAAAGAATAATTGTCAAAGTATGTTTTTGCCAATTTATCATTAGCAAGTATTATTACTGATAATTTATGTTTGGGAACCCTGATAATATTTGATTCAAATGAGTTATAATCGCCAAAATGATAAATGATTTTCAGCTCTTTATGTCTTCCAATTTTTAATCCAAAACAATAATCAATGGTATCGCCTTTATTCAAAACCCCTTGCTTTAAAATCAAATCGTTGAGTTTGTTTTTAGATAATTTGTTGTCATAAAAATTCTGCTCCCATAATAATAAATCATGTAAAGTAGAAATTAAATTCCCTGACCCAAATGGCGGGGTAGTTGAGTACTGTTTTTGATAATCTCCGAATATATTCTGTGTATAGCTAACGGCCATATTACTGCTCTTTGCTCTTGGATTCGTATAAAAATATGTATCATTCATCCCAAGCGGATTAAAGATATATTTTCGAGCAAATTCGTCAATTCGTAATTGAGAGACATGTTCAATTATCTCAGAAAGCAAATAGTAACCGCTATTGCTATATTCAAACTTATCACCGGGCTTAAATTTTGATACTGATATAGAATAGACCTTCTCTTTTACCATTTGCTCATAGTTTAAATCATCATATGAATCACCACATACGCTCATCAAGACACTATAATCATGCAATCCATTTGTATGATATATTAAGTGTTTAATTCTCAAAGTGTCTTTTGAATAAGGAAATTCTGGAAGATACGTTCTTATATCATCTTCTAAGCTCAATTTCCCTTGAGAAATAAGAATAGCAATACAATAAGCTGTAAATTGTTTTGTAAGAGATGCGGTTATGAACTTCGTATTATTATTGATCGGTATATTATTATCAAGATTTGCCATACCATAGCACTTTGTAAATGCTACTTTATTGTCTTTGATTATTCCGACAGCACATCCTGGAGTAATCAATGTATTCCAGTGTTTAAAAAGTATGTCTATTTTTGCTGCTTCGTTAGTTTGGGAATATGCTAATACATTGAATAAAAAAAATAATATGTAGAAAATGTTCTGTTTCATAATTTGGTTTTATAAAGTGTTATATAGCTTCTATTATTATGAAAAGCGCTGCGCCCTAACGGATGGCGGCTCCGCCAAAATACTGGCGGACAAGTAAGTTCATCAAATTCTTGACTTTCGCGTTTTTTACGTCCCGATGTTTCCGTGTTCCGTTTTCTTCCGTCTCACGTTCTCAAGTGAGATTTACGGTCCCACGTACTTCAGTGGGATCTATCGGGGCTTGAGCGCCTGGTTAGAACGCCGCAAGACAAATATGTTAAAGTCTTTTTTCTAATTCGATTTCATCACGCAATGGGATACCATCATTACCAATCATTGGAATCTGAGGCTTAAGTTGACGAGATTTTTCAATCGCGTTGCAATGTATTGCTGTAAGGACATATCCTCTCCGCTGATAAAATCGCAAAGCATGAAGGTTGTCGTTCGTTGTAATAAGCCAAATTCGATTGCACATTTTCTCTTTAGCAATTTGCTCAACAGATTTCAAAAGAGACGATCCTATTCCACAACCTTCAGAAAGGCTATTAAGCGATACAACTTCACATGATCCCGCATCGAAACGATATGTAAGAAAACCCACTGGAACATTTTCTTCAACAGCAATAAAACCAGATAGTTCATTCGCAGCATGAACAACGCCACGAGTAACAATTTTAGTCGATCCCCATCGCTCAGTGAGAATGCGATTAATCCAAGTTTGATCGGTACCAATAATAGGTCGAACGCTAATCATTGTTATAAGAATAAGATTATGCTCGGCGCACCTAACGGATGAGGCATAACCTGCGGATACGAAAACTTTCAGATTGTACTACCCCAAACAGGATTCATGCTGATATCAAAATCAATTACACAAAAGTCATGAAGTCCAAAGAACATAATTATAAGAACCTAAATCCACCATACGCCATGCTTAACGTACCCATCTACCCGCCGAAGTGCAAAGCACGAAGGCGGGCGCTCATTCGGTCAGCTTGAGTACCTGGTTAGCCACACTTAACCTCTTAAGATCTAATTTACCTAATATTGATTTTGGATATTTCTTATCAGTTGTCCCCATGACAATCGCCGTTGCCATCATATTATCACGTACTTTAACTGAACCTCCTACACAATTGCTAAAGTTTTTATCTTGCCAAACAATAGCATCATAATTTAAAATCTTTATCGCTGTACCATCTTTTGAAAATGTTCTTTCAATAGTATACGACACTCCTGATCCATGAATGATTGCTAAAAACACTCTTAGTCCTTTCGGAGAATCGTAACATCTTTGAACACGTGCAAATAAAGTATCATTATTTATATGTAATTTAGTCTGTTCTTTCTCGTCAGCAACTTTTTTACTCACAACAAACTCACCAATTGTGTCTGGCAGGAATGTTAGTAAATGAGTCGCCGACTGAGAGAAAGTATTTGTAACAAAGAGTGGAATCAATAATATTGTTAAAAAGAGAGGATGGTTAATTTTCATTATATTCTCCTTTAAGTGTGGCTAACTATAATTAGATTGACCCGCATAAGATGCGGAGTGAGTACTTTTGCATATATAACATGCCATAGTATTTCTCCCCGCTTCCTAATAATACCGATTCTGTAATATTGCATCCTTCGAGGTCGTCTTCCTGCGTCTTAGACGGTTTCCTTCCTATTTATCTCCATCCAATTGCTGCTGCTGACCTTCAGGCAGCGCCTGCGATGTCACAAGTTTCAGCTTATCGTCCAGCATATCGAGCTTACGTGCCGATTCATCGTATTTGTTTTTTGCATTTGTCAGATGTCTGCCGACGGTTTCAAAATCCTCCGCGAACCGCTGGAGATCATTTTGGAGGCGTGAGAGGTTCTGTATAATTTCTTTTGCGCTTTTTTCGATCTGAAGTCCTTTAAATCCAAGCGAAACAACCTGAAGCTGTGTGTAGAACGTATTTGGGGAAACCGGGAATACCCGGCGTTCATAGGCATATTCATAAAGACTGTTATCGTCGCCGTATACCTCATTTTTAATGATGGTCTCGTAATAAATATTTTCCGCCGGGATGTACATTAACGCGAAATCAAAGGTTCCTTCGTCCGGAAGAATATATTTCTGAGCGATTGCATCGATATGCTTTTTGACGTCATTGATGAACGTCCGATATGCCGTTCGCTTTTCTGCGTCTGCCTGTGCTTCGATCATCTTGCGGAAATTCTCGAACGGGAATTTCGCGTCGATGGGGATGATGCCGTTCGGTGTTCGGATGATTGCATCGACAGTCTGACCGTTCCGGAATCGGTATTGGGTCGCATACGATGATGCAGGAATCACCTGTTTTAGAAGTTCTTCGAGCATCAGCTCGCCCAATCCGCCTCGCAGTTTCGGCGCCTGTAGCATTTCTTCGAGCTTCGAAACATTCTGGCCGAGCTCCTTGATTTCCTGCGTCGCTTTTCCTAATTCTCCGAGGTTTTTCTGAACTTCACCGATCACTTTTGCCGCACCATCAAGACGGTTGCCAACCTGTCCCGTGGCTTCCTGAACCTGCCGTGTCACACCGGCCAGCTGATTATTCATCATCTCGCTTGCCTTCTGCATTTGTTGGACAACGGCGGCAATCTGTTGATTAACACTGTCTGTTGTATTCTTAAGATTTGTCGAAACAGTATCGGCGGTATTCTTCATGCTGCCTGTCATTTCTCCACGAAGAGCTTCAACCTGCTGTTGGACCAGCAGTGCTATTTGAGCTGACTGATCGGATGGCTGTTGTGTCGGCATCGACGGCAGACGCTTCAGTATAAGCCATAGAATCACGATAAGTACAACAAACAGAAATCCGACAATAATAAATGTGGTATCCATAGAGCGGTAGTATAAATGTTTTAAGGAGTGGCGCGTGTGGAAGAATATACACAGATGTTAAGGAAAGGTCAATTGGAAAGCCCTTGACAATAGAAATTCACTTCTGTACATTGATTTCATTATAACAATATCTCTTATATACTTTTTACCGGAGATTTCTATGCGTGCTATACTAAATCATGTTACGGTCATCCTTGTAATTTTTCTCGTAACCGCGGCTGTGGGATGCAAGAAAAACTCTTCTCCAACGGAGACGCCGCCAACAATCAGCGGCGATCTTTTCCCCATTGTTGAAGGCCATCTCTATGTTTATAATGAATACGAGACCAATGCACAAGGTACTAAAATTTCCGGAACCGATTACAGGGTTGCGACAAAGGTGGGATCTTCAGTAACGATTGCGGGAAAAACCGGCAATATTTTAGTCGACAGCATTTATACAACGAACGGACAATTTTTCAAACTCGACACGCTGATCACGGCTCGAAAAGGAACTGATGGGACAATTTACTTCACACTTCCGCAAAATATGTTTCAAGATTTTCCGGTCTCACTCGCGCTTCCTTTGATATGGCTCCCGTTTTTCCAGCCTTCGGCCGGTGTGGGCACAGGTTACGATATCTACTCGCTTGACACAACGGTAACTTATCAGTATTCGCCTGATCTATCGATTCCCGTTCGAATACAATTAACGCTCTCCGGCGTTATCAATCAAAAAGAAAATGTCAATGTTCCTGCCGGGTCTTACTCGGCCTATCGCGGTGAACTTAATTATAGTCTTACTGCCACCTCAGGAACGATTACCTTGAGTTCACAAAATGGTAATATCCTCACCATGTGGCTTTATGAAAATGTAGGTCCGGTGAAAATTGCATGGACTCCGATGGGATCGGCCACGACCGGTACGGCCCGGGAATTAGTAAGTAAAAATTTTTAAGAGTACCCAGTAATGCCGGGTGACCAAATTTTCGATGAAATTACCGAACGGCCGAACCATTATGAGTCGGCGTAATCTATTGAGAGATTAAAATTAAAATAGAGATGTCGGTGAGATTCAGTACAAAGGGCAGACGATAGTGTCTGCCTTTATATTTTGTAGAAGTGCATCGTCATGATCACTTCAGTCCCAGCCTTATGTTTCACAAACTCCACGGTATCCATCAATGTCCGCATAAGGAATATACCGCGTCCATGTTCATTGAGCAGGTTCTTTTCATCCAACGGGCTTGGGATATTTACCGGATTGAAACCCTTTCCTTCATCGCATACCCGGCATTCCAGTGCTTCACCGGTGACGTGACAAACAACCGAGATCTTCTTTTCCGGATTCGATTTATTTCCGTGAAAAATGCCGTTATTCACAGCTTCCGTAACTGCAACGAGAAGTTTATGAAAATGGACTTCGTCAAGGTGGGCGTATATATTAACTTTTTTAAGAAACCTTTCGACCCTCCGGATATTTCTTGGACTGCTTCCCAGACTTAAGCGAAATATTTTACCATTTTTTTTCATAATGTAAAGGTGACTCGCATTGTCAGATTTGAATACGTCAGTGTCGTGACATCGGTCTGGTATTGTATCTCATACCAACCATTCAACGATAGCATTCCAGTACGACTGAACATCCAGTCGATCATGCAGGTGGGTCCAATATTAAGAATCGAGCCTTCTAGCTCCCTGGCGTCTCCTTGCGAGTTATACCGTTTCTGACTAAACATACGTATGCCTGCGGCAAAAGTGACACCCGGTGCGCTGTACCGCATTTGTGTGAAGAGCGACCGTTCTGAAAAATAATTGGCCGGCCGTTCTTTAAACTCCTTCCAGAATAATTGTCCCCTTTCGTAGAATTTCCACAACACCACACCATCGATCCATATTCGTTGCGTAACCTGGACTGCTGTCGAGTCCAGCCAGCTGAATTGTCTGAATGAATAACTTTTGACCGATTTCACTTCTTCCTCGAAGTCGTACACAGTGTAATTTGCCAGCACTTCGAAAACATTTATCGTATGAAACCACGATGCCGGTGAATAGTAGATTCTGGGTGCCAGTCGGATAATCCGGTTCCAATTATTATTCGCGCTTCGTTGAGAAAGCAGATATACCATATGATTAAGGACCACATCCGCATTCACCCTGACACGCAAGGATGGGCTCCATACCCGTTCTTCAGCGATGCCCGCCACAATTAAAAGTTCATCGCGGTCGTCCACATTTTCAAGACTCGGTGTGTCGTATTGAAGCAGGCTTGTCGAAAACGACGTCTCAATCCGGTCGGAACTCGACAGGGGAAATGATCCACTTCCTGCAAGTGAAATTTTCCGTGAACTATTATCTTTTTTCTCCTCCTCCCGGCGACGCATATCATAAAAATTCTTCTCTACCGACTCGATATTCTCGGCGGTATGGCGCTCATCACGCTCGGCATAGGTCAAGCGCATCATTGCATTCGAATTTTGATTAGTATATAAGAATTGAAGAAGTGTTTCAAGACGAAATTCTCCGACATCGGCATCGAAAATACTGCTTGAGGGATAGAGAAAATTTTTATAGACCGTCACACGACTGACAAGACGATTGGAAATATCGGTCCCGAACGTCAATGCCGAGACATCGCTGAGGTGATATGTCAGTTCCTCGCTTACAGCAAAAATATTTTCTCGTCTGCTATCGATATTGGATGTGACATTATATTGGAGTTGGGTAAGCGTATCGGCATTGAAATAAAAATCACGCCGATTCTGGAGAAATTGAAAACGGAGCTTATTCCACGCCTGATCAGAAAAAACTTTCGTAATCACGAGCGAGGCAAGGTTGCTTGTTCCTTTTCGAGGAGATATATCGTCACCGGAATATTTTCCCAGGAAATTCATACGATACCCCGAAAGGTCAAGATCGGATATGCGCCCGTTCACCTGATAACTGAAACCCTGATTATTAATTCCAAGCTGGTTGTCATATCTGACTCCCAGCATAGGTGAAATTTCGACGAGGTCATAAGGATGAAGCTCAACTCCGCCGAGGAGCTGATGGGATGACACCTCGCTGATACCGAGATTTCGATTGTCGGACAGGACAATGGAAGACGCAAGCAGACGTGCACTGAATGCTGTGCTGAGTTTCTGGGAGAAAAGCGCATTAAGTGATTGTTCATCCTTGACGAATTTCTGAGTTGCGATTATTGTCGAAGAGTGGTATAGATCGTTCACTTCCAGGGAAAAATCTCCATAGTTTTTTTGAAGCGCCAGACGACCCGTCCAGAGATATGTATTCAGGTTCCGCTCAAATCCAATGAGCGATTGATTGCGAATTGCCATCAGGGAATCGGCGGGCTGCTCTTCGAAACGCGTGGGTGAAGTCTGCTGAGCCATGCCGGTCGTCACACAGAGCATTATCCCCGTAATATTCACAAACAGACGGTTCATACCCTTTATGGTGATTTCACCATTCAACCTTCTGAAAACGTTCCGGTATTACCGTATTCCGAAAACCTTTTTCTTTGAATGCTTCGGCAAGCTTTTCCTGACGGGACAACTCGCCATGCACGAGAAATATATCCTTCAATTCTTTTGAATTCTGATTGCTATAATAGTTAAGCATCTCACCGTGATCGGCGTGGGCTGAAAACGAGTTCATGACGACGACACGGGCTCTTAATTCATATTCCCCGCCGAGGATTCTCAGCGGCGATTGACGGTCGACAATTCTTTTCCCGAGTGTGTTTTCTGCCTGATATCCGACTATCAATATAGTATTCTTGGGATCTCCAACGTTATTCGCAAGATGATGAAGAATGCGCCCCGCTTCACACATACCGGACGCGGCAATAACCATAAAAGGACCTTCACGGGTATTCAGTCTTTTCGATTCTTCAACATCCTGAATGTAGGTCAGCTGGCTCAGTCCAAAAGGATCATCATGCTGGAGGACGTGTTTGCTAATTTCTTCATCGAAACATTCAGGATGAAGTTTAAAGACTTCTGTCGCATTTACCGAGAGCGGACTGTCGACAAAAATCGGGAATCGAGGTAGTTTTCCTTCCTCGGCAAGTGTATGGAGTGTGAAGACAATTTCCTGTGTACGACCGACACTGAATGATGGGACAATAATTTTTCCGCCGCGGGATACGGCTTCACTGACTGCTTCAAGAAGCCGCTGAGGCATATCGACAATAGAATCGTGAAAATAACCGCCATACGTACTTTCGGTAATCAATACATCAAGCTGCGGCAGCGGTTCCGGATCTTTCAGAATTGGCAGGTGTGGGCGCCCGAGATCACCTGAGAAGCCAAGACGGAAATTTGTTCCATTTTCACGGATATTCAGAAGTGTTACAGCCGATCCCAGAATATGCCCCGCATCGAAATAGGTCATCATCACTCCTCTGGCGATTTCTGTCTCACGGTGATACCCGACGCCATGGAAATATTGAATTGTTTCCCGAGCATCGTCAACCGAGTACAGAGGTTCGACCGGAGGTTTATTGTTATGATGGTTTTTTTTGTTCAGAAACTCGGCATCCTTTTCCTGAATATAGGCGCTATCAAGAAGCATGATAGCGCAGAGGTCGCGTGTCGCAGAGGTCGAATAGATCGGACCACGATATCCCTGTTTTACCAGGCCGGGCAAATTACCGCTGTGATCAATATGGGCATGGGACAGGACGACGACATCGATCGATGCCGGTTCGAACGGAAAATTCCTGTTGCGTTCATTTGCCTCGTCCCGGTGACCTTGATACATACCGCAATCGAGGAGAATACGCTTTCCGTTGACCGTGATCAGATGCATAGATCCGGTGACAGTTTGTGCTGCTCCAAGGAATTGAATAACCATACGATAGAGTAAAGATAATTCTTATAAACGTTCTTTGAGCCGTTCCGCCCGGAATGTCAACCACATTTTATAATCATAATTATCGGCGTCGAGAGCAATATCGAGGTACTGTTTAGCAAGATCGTTATCTCCGCGTTTTGCGGCAACAACGGCAAGGTAATACCGTGCCCACGGTTGAATCCATGTCTCAGTAATAAATTTCAATCCGAATATTCTATTGAGGATTTTCGCGGCATCGTCCAGCCGGTTCATATCGATATACGCCCGGCCGAGACCGTGATAGATCTCCCCTTTTTCATCATCCGATAAATCTGTCCGTTTCATAAGCTGTTGATAAGCACTCACAACCGTTGTATAATCACCTGCATAATATAGATTATCGGTTTTAAAAAGGATGAGTTCAATCGATGACATTGGCCGTAGTTGTGCTTTTTGGGCTCGTCTAATTGCAACCCGATCTTCCTGATGTTTAGTCTGGATTGCTACAGCGTTACCGTATTCCTCAAGTGCTTGCTGTCGGTTCCCCATTGCCTCTTCACATTGTCCGATACGATAAAAAGCAACCGCACGAAAATGTGGAGCGACCGATTGTTGAAGATACTGTGAGAACCATTTTTTCGCTTCGGGAAAGTCATTTACCCGCAACGCACACTCGCCTAGTCGATATGTTGAATACATCGCCATGATATCATAGTCGGTTTTAGCATACTGAAGCACTTTTTTAAATAATTCACGCGCCTGATCAACATGTTTTTGCCGTAACTCGGCTCCCGCAAGGTTATAAATGAAAATGACATTCCCGGGGAATTGCGTTGAAAGCGAATTCAGCAGATCGACTCCATGTTGTTCTTCTTCAAGATAGGCGTAGTACATGCCGAGGTAGAATTGGGCTTCTGTTTTGGCATAGATTCCCTTTTCGGTAACTCGTTGTATCTCTGCAATTCCTTTATGCATATCCGATTCAACACCAATAATTGCGAACATCCATCGGAGCGGTCTAGGAAGCATCGCGGCAACATAGTGAATAAAACCCAGTCCGAGATAGGCATCATGAAAATTTGTTTCCACTTCAACACAATCTTCAAGATAACTATATCCCTTCCGTGCATCCCACGCAGCTTTGATATAACTGTCGAACCGTCCGTGGATACACGCCCGATACAGATATGTCATACCGATGGCGAACAGCGCATCGGCATCACCCGGTTTATTTTCAAGACTTCCTTCAGCAACTTTAAATATCTGATCGGCCCGTTTCATGAACTCATCGTAATCCGCCTGATTTCTGTTTGCAAGAAGTTTCCAGATTAAGGGAAGCGAACGGTATAGCACGGCCGGTGCAAACGTCGAATCTGCATCGATTGCCTGATCGAACTTACTGTTTGCATTCGCGACATCCAGGTCATATGCGTATTGAAGCCCTTCGATAGTTAATTTCCGTGCGGCGATATTATCGAGGACATTCGCATGTACACCGGAAAAGGATGTGATAAAAAGAAAAAGAACGACTCCATATTTCCAAAAACGCCGATACACGTCTGCATTCTCCTTATTTGAATATAGATGGAAGTGCGACGCTAGCGTCCCCGTTCAAAAATAACTTGAATAAGTCGAAGCGCCATATAATGCTATTCCTTCCGATTTCCGTCAGTTTTAATCCTATAAATTCTCACCGTTCCAATAATATAATTATAATTCTAAATGAATTTAATAGTTGGAATCCCGCTTGGAGAGTGGAATGCCCTGTTTTTGAAAGAATTAATGGTTGCCCGGGCACTTGTATCTCGACTGATGCCCGATACATGTGTCTCGACTGATGCTCGACACAGGTCAAGTTATTTTTGGTACTTGACATTAGCGTTTACGACGCTGCTGATACTGTATCGATGCCTTGACAAATTCCCGGAAAAGGGGATGGGCATTTGTCGCACGCGATTTTAATTCGGGGTGGAATTGAACGGCGACAAACCACGGATGATGTGAGAGCTCGATCATTTCGACAAGATTATTTTCCGGGCATACGCCGCTGATAACGAGTCCGTGTTCCTGAAGTAATGGAAGAAAACGGTTGTTCACTTCATAGCGATGTCGATGACGTTCGAATATCACCTTTTCTTTATAGGCTGCGAATGCTTTGGTTCCTTTTTTCAATCCGCATGGATATGCCCCCAGACGCATTGTCCCCCCTTTTTCCTTCACCTTTTTCTGCTCGAGCATCATATCGATGACATTATTCTGTGTATCCCTGAATTCCGTACTATTAGCATCTTTTACTCCGCACACATTCCGCGCAAATTCAATGACCGCACACTGAAGGCCCAGGCAAATTCCGAAAAACGGTATCTTTTTTTCACGAACATATTGTACTGCCCTGATCTTTCCCTCTATACCTCGTTCGCCAAAACCGGGCGCTACGAGTAATCCATTGATACCATGTAGGTGCTTCTCGGGTCCTTCATCTTCAATGTCTTCGGCACGAATCCATTGGAGATCAACAGCGACATTATTTTCCGCTCCGGAATGAACAAAGGATTCGGTAATACTTTTATACGCATCCTGATGCTCGGTATATTTTCCACAGACGCCGATTCGGATGCGTCCCTGCGGCTTTTTTACACGCCGGACAAACCATTCCCAGGCTTTCAGTGAGGGTGGTCCTGCTTTCAAATGAAGTTTTTCAAGTACTATCGAATCAACGTTCTGGCGCGCAAATACCAACGGCACTTCATAAATCGTCGGAACATCACGCCCCTCTATAACACAATTTGCTTCTACATTACAGAACAGCCCGATCTTCTCGCGAATATCTCTCGACAGTGGTTTCTGTGTCCGGCAAATTAAAATATCAGGCTGCACACCGATTTCCTGAAGCGCTTTAACGCTGTGCTGCGTCGGTTTGGTTTTTATCTCGCCCGCCGATTGAATAAATGGAACAAGAGTCACATGAACACTCAGCGCATTTTTCCGTCCTACGGTGAGTATAAATTGGCGTATTGCTTCGAGAAAAGGAAGACTCTCAATATCGCCCACAGTCCCACCCACTTCCGTGATGACTACATCGTAATTTCCTCCCTCGGCAAGGAGCGTCATTCTCCGTTTAATCTCATCGGTGATATGAGGTATCACCTGAACAGTCGCCCCAAGATAATCACCCCGGCGTTCTTTTGAGATGACTTCAAAATAGACCTGACCTGTTGTGGTATTATTTTTCCGTGTCATACTGACATCAAGAAAACGTTCGTAGTGTCCAAGATCAAGATCCGTTTCAGAGCCATCGTCAGTTACATAAACCTCTCCGTGTTGGAATGGATTCATAGTGCCGGGATCGACATTGATATATGGATCGAATTTTTGAATTGTCACACGGAGGCCCCGCGATTTGAGCAAGAATCCAATTGAAGCAGCCGCTATCCCTTTCCCCAGGGACGATACAACTCCACCGGTTACAAATATATATTTGATATGAGGTTGGACGATTTTTTTCTTCCGTTTCATTGTCTTTTCCATTCAAGGACGGATAAATGATGTGGTGAAACGATTCCTCCCGAGAGGACGAGTTTCAACCCTTCCTCAACACTGATTGCCAATGGGTGTGCATCTTTTTCCGGGACAAGAATCATTATTCCTGACGTCGGGTTGGGGGGATTCGGGATGTACACACTGATCATCCGTTCCCCCGTTTTTTTAAGTGTGACTTCAATCTCATTAGTCTGGAATGCAATTGTATATAATCGCGGACGGGGATATTCCACAAGCAACACCCGGCGGAATGTTTTTCCCCCACTATTAAACGCCTGGATCAGATCTTTCGTTGCAGAATAGATCGTACGCGCAAAGGGAACCGAAAGAATGAGTTTATCGAACTGTGAAAAAACAAAAGACCCGACCCAATTTCTGGCGAGAAGTCCGATAATGAGTAAGAGAACGATCACGGTGATGAATCCGAGTCCGGGAATATGCATTCCAAGAACTTGGTCATATATCGGTGAAATAAATCCGTCGACAGCTTGGAATAAAACCTGGATTACCCAAATTGTCACCATAACAGGAATGCTGAGACCGAGCCCGCGGAGAAATGCACCCCTGAGAATCCCCCAGAACGTTTTCGGGAAATGATCAGCCTGTTTTCTTGGTGTCATACCTGTCCTTTGATAATGTCTACAACCCGCAATAGATCATCTGCTGTATCAACGGCTATGCTATCGTCTAGCGTAACGACTACTCGTATTTTATATCCATTTTCAAGCACACGCAGCTGTTCAAGGCTTTCAGCTTTTTCCAGTTCTGTCTCAGGCAATGCGGAATAATGCAGTAAAAATTCTTTACGAAAAATATAAAGTCCGAAATGTTTATAGAATCTGCAATGGTCGGTCCATTGTGCCTTCTCGGGAACATCACGTACAAAGGGAATTACTGACCGACTGAAATACAGTGCAAATCCATTCCGGTCCATCACGACCTTCACTACAGCCGGATCACAAAGTTCTTCCGGTAATGTAATAGGACGAACAATCGTTCCCATTGGAATCGTCTGATTATCGATCAAAGGCTGGATTGCCTCATCGATCATTGAAGGTGGAATAAGCGGCTCATCCCCCTGAATATTCACGATAAGATCTGCATCGATTGCCTGCGCCGCAACGGCACATCGATCGCTGCCGCTTGTACAGGTTGCGGGCGTCATCATTACATCACCGCCGAATTGCCGCACCACTTCTTCGATTCGTTCGTCATCAGTCGCAACAATCACTCGTGAAAGAAGCCGCGATTTTTTTGCCTGCTCATAGACCCGCTGCACCATCGGTTTGCCGCAAATATCAACAAGTGCTTTCGCGGGCAGACGCGTCGAAGCATACCGCGCCGGAATGATGCCGACAATATAGTCCGAGCTCATGATCCTATGACCTTTGGTACTTTGAAGAATTTATCGTTTTTTGCAGGCGCGTTTTTCAATGCTTCTTCCGGAAGAATCGAACGCTTCACAACATCCTCGCGAAAAACATTATTCAATTCAATGACATGTGAGAGAGGCTCGACGTTCTCCGTATTCAGTTTGTTTAGCTGCTCAACGTATTTTAAAATTTCGTTGAGTTCATGAGCGAGCTTCTCCTTTTCTTCCGTTGAAAACTCCAATCGCGCCAACGACGCAACATATTCAACATCGCTTATTGTCACCGCCATAATGTACCCCTCTGGTAAAACTTAAGACAAATTATTATTATCGAGTATGACTATTGATCTTTATACTCTGAGGCGATTGCTGCCCGGACTTGTTCAAGCAGATGTAATTCAATCTGTTTCCCGCTCTGTCCATGAATCGGGACTGGCTTATGTAGGATCAACTCTACTGTGCCGGGATTAATTCGAAATTTCTTTTTCGGGAGAATCTTAAAGCTCCCGTTTATCGTTACCGGTATAATTGGAACATTAGCCCTGGCAGCAAGGGAGAATGCTCCCCGTTTGAAATCCTGGAGCTTTCCGTCGAGGGTACGCGTACCCTCGGCAAATAGAAGAACCGATGCACCATGGCGCATTTTCTCTGCGGCCTGTTCCAGACTTCGCATTGCACCGATCGCCTTCGAGCGATCGATCCTGATATAATGTCCAACCGCCAGCGACCATCCGAAAACTGGTATTCGCTCGAGTTCCTTTTTATAAACTATGCGGACGTCGTCCGGAATACAGCCGACCACGATCGGAATATCGAATGCGCTTGCGTGGTTAGTCACATAAATATAATGTTCACCTTTTTGTATATGCTCGGTTCCCCGTACAATTACATCGATACCGCATATATTCAGGAGCAACCGGGACCAAAATCGTCCGATATGATGATAATGCCGTCCCGTACGACTAAGCAAACCAACTGAAATCGCATACAGTGCAATAAGAGGCGTGATAATAAGTATGATAAGGATTTTCAAACCGGCTCGTATCACGTCCCCATCCCTTCATGACCCTTGTCCCGGAACAAACATTGCTTCCAATTTTCCGTGTGCCGATATGCATAAACCGCGAGCGGAATCATCCTATGGCTGAGATAAGTATATCGTGGTTTAGTAAAAATAGCCAAAATCAGGATAAAAATCAATATCCGGAACTGTTGAAATAAATGGTATAAATTCCAAAAACCAAATTTAAACATCTATTGGTTCTTATGGTCCTGCATTTAATTCCCCCCTTGCTTCTTATACAAACAATTCTTTCATTACCGACGAAGAACACCCCACCTCTCTATTCGTTCTTCGGAAATGCACTTACTTTACTGAAGTTTCTAACCACACAACGGAGGTGTACTATGACATTCTCCGACTCTCTCAGTCAGTTTCTCCGAGACCACAACATCCACTTCAATCTCACGCACCATCGGCCTGCCTATACGGCACAGGAGGTCGCGCAGGTTGTTCACATTTCCGGAAAAGATGTCGCAAAGACTATATTGGTCTTTGCGGATGGAAAACCGCTCCTTGCGGTTCTTCCTGCACACCACAAAATCAACGTGAGTAACCTCAGAGATGTTCTCCAGGTGATAAGCATCAGACTGGCTCACGAAGATGAGATGGCTCAATTGTTTCCCTCAATTGAGATAGGTGCGATGCCGCCGATTGGTCCGATGTTGAATCTCCCTGTTATTGTAGCCGAACCTCTTACGCATGACGAGGAAATTACCTTCAACGCCGGAACACACACTGATGTCATTAAAATGCCCTACAAGGAATTTGAGGAGCTTGTTCACCCAACCGTTGCCGATTTTTCGGAATACTACTACGGCAAGATTATGTAGGCTTTTTCAATAGTGATGAAATTGCGGATCCCGGATTGCGGAATGCGAATTGAATATACAGGGTGGATTGTTTGAGCAGGGAATTCTCCGAATTCGGGAATCTGACATCGGCAATCGGAAATCTCCAAAAGCTGTTATTTCAACGACGGACAGTCTCCAATAATTTTTCTTCGAGTGCAACGAGGGCTTCTCCCGCTTTTGCCGTTATCACAGAATTCATCATTGCAAATAGCGGTGTGGGATCGGGATTGATTTCAACACAATATGCACCGTTTATCCGTGCATATTGAGGAATCGATGCGGCCGGATATACGACCACCGAGGTGCCAATAGAAAAAAACACGTCTGCAGAACCGGCAGCCTGCACGGCGCGACCCCATTCATCCTCCGGAAGATTCTCACCGAACCACACAACGTCAGGGCGAACCAATCCCCCGCACCGCTCGCACCGGGGAACAATCGGCGATTCAAGAATTTTCTGATTTGAATACGGTTCGTTACATTCGATGCAATAATTACGTTCGATATTCCCATGGAGTTCGATTACGTTTGTACTTCCCGCACGCCTGTGCAAATTATCTATATTCTGCGTAATAACTGTTACATCTTTAAACATCCGCTCCATTCGAGCAATGACCCCATATCCCTTGTGCGGAGTGATCTCGGCTATGATTTTTTTCCGTTGTTTGTACCACTCCCATACCATCTCGGGATTACGAATGAATGCATCGAAATTCGCCAGCTCTTCCGGTTTGAGTTTTTTCCAGATGCCGTCTTCTCCACGAAATGTCGGGACACCGCTTTCAGCCGACATTCCTGCCCCGGTGAAGAATACTACATGTGTGGCGGACGTGAGCCGACTCAGAAGCTGATTCTCAATCGATATCATCAAGGCTCCAGGCGCAAACAATCCCATCCAGATCTTTCAATTATTTTTTTATCCAACGTCAGATTGTGATATTTCCCCTCCAGCCAGAGTTTTACCTGATCATCGAAGTGGCGGCTGAATGGCTGACCGGATTCGCCCGATGTAATCACTGATTGCATCATAGCCGAATCCGACAGATCGACAATCTGCCTCATCGAAGGCGCTACAATAACATCATAGGGGCGATTAAAGCTGTACTCGCCGCTGATGAGCGTTGTGCTGGCTCCACCGAGCGGATATGGCCCTAGATTGAATACAAAATCGAGAGGCTTTTTCTCACCAAAAATATGGCGCATTCTTATTGTATGTACCTTCCCCCATAACCATGATTTCATTTCATCGCCAAATCGATTCCGAAGATCCACAATCGCATCCGACAAACTTTTCCGGATAATATCATCACGAGTTTCGATCTGTTTCGTACGGACATCATCGAACCATATCGATGAACTATCGCGCAATAATTGCGGTATCACACGAAGCGGAACATTTGAGAGGAAGACATAGTTATGCAATGCGTCTTCACCCAATTCATCAAGCAGCGTATTACGGATAAGATGAACAAACCAAGCGTTATAGATAGTTGTAACAACATCGGTCGGTGTAAATTGGTAATCCCAATTCCGAAAATAATCCAGCGCCGTTTCTATGAAGGGATCTGACACAGAAACAGAATCGAAGGCTTTGAGAATATAGGGAACGAGCTCCCTGGAAAGCGGTGAATATGCATCGTTCTGGATCCGCATAAAATCCTCGGGTGAATATTTCTGCTGCGCGCCCAACAATTCCCTGATGCGAACAATCCTTGAAGGGGGCTCCCACAATGTCGAAATATAGTATGGGTAAGAATCATCCACTGGTTTGTTGTTCGCCGTGGCAATAAAACCCACCGGTGGATTATAGAGTGATGGAAGAGATTCAAATGGAACAAATCCACGCCAGTCGTTTGCTGAAATCCATCCGGGCTGAGGGAGCAAAGGATTCGCAGCTCCACGCATCGGGATTCGAACTCCTGCCTGGTATCCGATATTTCCTTCTTTATCCGCATAGATAAAATTCTGTCCGGGGACGGTAAAAAAACGGATAGCATTTCGAAATGCCTCCCAATTCGCGGCATGATTCAATAAAATAAAAGCTTCCATTTCATCCGAATCTGTCTGTAATCCGGTCCACGCCATGCTAATCTGTTGTGTCTGCTCAATGTGTGTGGGCCGCTGACCCAGCTCTGAATGTGCCAAAGCATGAATATCACTGATGATCGGGCCGTGGTGAGTACTCCGAACCTGAACAACAACGGAAGCACTGTCACGTACTTTAATCTCTTCATCCCGTACCATCATTGGCCGTGACGTATCATCGACAATGTATTGATATTGCGCACTCGAATTGATTTTTTCAATATAGAAGTCGGCTTCGTCGGCCATTATATTCGTTAGTCCCCATGCGATGTCTGCGTTACGGCCGATGACCACGGCGGGAACACCGGGGATCGATACACCTTCAACTGCAAGAGTACCACCCTGAACCGAGAGCTGATACCACTTTGACGGATTTGTAATGACCAGATGAGGATCGTTTGCAAGCAACGGTTTGCCGGTCGTTGAGCGAGTCCCCGATACTACCCAGCTGTTGCTCCCCATGCAGGTTCCTTCAAATCCCAGAAACGATCTTAAGGCAAGCGCTGTCGAGCGAAAGTGCCTGGCAAGTTCCGCCGTTTTCCCGTGAGACGATCCGACAATCACAGGGGCCGAGACCGGATAAGACGGAAACAGACTACGAGCTTTTTCTTCCCCAAAGCGATCAACAATATCTCCAATCTCCAACTTGAATAACCATGCCATGTTCAGTTCCCATGCCATAAGGCGCGATATCATAACGCTGTTTTCGATGGTCCATGGTGCGGGTTCGTAATGAAGCATATCGAACTCGATCGGATATTTTCCTCGAGAGATTTCTATGTATGCGTTCACGCCACGTGTATATGCTTCGAGTGCCTGACGTGCTTCAGGGTGAAGATTATTTATCAATCCTTCGGCAATATGCTGAAACCCAATCGTCCGCAACATCTTATCGAATTCTAGGGTCCTACTTCCAAACAATTCCGAAAGGCGTCCCTGTCCGATTCTTCGTGTTAACTCCATCTGCCACAGGCGATCCTGTGCATGAACAAATCCTATCGCCATGTACGCATCCTCTTCGTTTTCGGCAAGAATGTGCGGGATTCCCAGCTCATCGCGATAGATTGAGACAGGCTGGTTAATAATGCTTACAGTAATTGATCCTGCCGTTTTTGGAAATGACTTCGTAACAAGATGACGGGCAAACAATGCAATTGCAATGAAAACAACGAGCAGCGTGAATGTAATGCCAATTACAAGTTTGAGTTTATTCGACATGCGCGGTCATTGGAAAGTGATGTGATGGTGAAATACACGATGAGCAGAATGTATGAAAAGATGAAGAGGATATCAAATAGAAATAATTTAAAAAAAACTACTTCGATATTGCGGATCGTGGAATACAATTAAGAATTCAGGCTCAGGAGTAGAATCCGAAATCAAAGGATTCGTTTTTAATAAAATCTTATCCCGAGAGAGAGTGTTGGACTGAGGAATTGCTGTGTTGTTGAGAAAGAGTGTCCTGCAAACGTAAGGTAACTGAAACCGGCTTCAGCATAATACCCAACATTACCGTTGAGCACAAACTCTGTTCCGATTGCTCCAAAAAGTTCTCCGCCAAGCCCCCACCGTGTAAAGGGTCCCCCCACTTCCTTGTCGAAATTCTTTGGTACTGCCATACCCAAAACCGGTCCTCCTCCAACCGCCGAATAAATACGAAATTCCCCATAAGAGTTTTGCACTGAATAATGTGTGGTTTTTACCATGAGTGCTAATGGGAGTAATCCGCTTGCCGCTTCATACGAATTTCCATCAATGATGAATTTCGTGGATTTTGAAAAAAGCGCGATACCGAGCCTGATAAAAAATTCAGAGTTAGCTTGCGCTCCCATTGGAATCATCAGATGTGCACCGATTCCATATGAAGTAATATTTGCGGTATATCCGACTTTCCATCGAGGGGCCCACCCATCGAAATTTTCTAAAGCAGGCTCTTCGTATACATCTTCTCTTATTACATCGACCTGTGACAACGTAGTCTGTACCGGCTCTACTAATACGGGTACAGGTAACACGACTGTTTTCATTGGATCCGGATTGGCCGGTTGTTGCGGTTTCGGTACTGTAATCGGTCGTCCAAGATTCGGATTTCTACCCTGCTGCTCAGTTCCCGGATTCCTTCCTTGTTGCGAGGTCCCCCGATCGCTAACTGGATCTGCGGTCCTGGGTGTTCTTATTGGTCTATCGGGTCGCGGTTGGATAGCCGTCCGGTCAGATTGTGATGAATTTTGCTCCTGTGCAACCGACGATGTTATGGCACCCGAAAAGGCAATGGCCAGCAGAAAGAGAGAGAGTTTTTTTATTCCGGGTGCCATGGTATAAACACCGTCTTCCAATTTTAGAACCTGTACGAGATTGTGAACATTACATCATTCGACTTGATTTTTTCATCGATACGTGTCCCGCTTCCACTATCTCCATAAAGGTATTCGAAATTGTCGTACCATCCCCTGAGATATGCAACGTCGATGCTGAGTGTGTTATCGATTGTATACCCCGCACCAAATGTAAGATACTGTCGTGCATAGGATGAGGGATCACCTTTATAGGGTGAGGGAAGATTTGCATAACCTGCGCGCAATTTTAAATCTGTTTCGGGAATCGTAAACTCTGCACCGGCTCTGAGATTAAGTGTGGAACGAAATGTGGATTTAATTTCTTTATTATTATCGCTTTCAATACTCTTATCGTGACTATTCTCAAATTTCATCTGTGACCAATCGGAAAAATCGGCACTTATTGACAGGAGCAGATTTTTTACCATCACAGAGCCACCGCCCGAAAATTGAAACGGAGTGACGATATCATATTCTGGATTTCCATCAACCTGATTAGACGGTGATCCGTTATCAAAATATGAAATTCCATCATCTGTCCAGGTTTCTTTCACACTCAGGATAGATGGGGTTTTTATCGTCATGCCTATTTTTGCAAGATCGTGGATGCGATATAGAAATCCGATTTTCGCTCCTATTCCGGAAACATCCTGATCCTTTGTACTGGTTAGCTTGAGACCTTGCCATTCAGAGCGATTTCCTTCCTGGTAATTCCGGTAATACCCATGCGGATCACTTTCTACGATTTCACGATTGTAAGAATAGGTCCCCGAATAAAGATCGAGTGAAGCACCAAGAAAAAGATCCTGCGCCGCTTCAATAGCACCGGCAAATGCCCAGCTTCCCAACCGACCTTCTTCAAGTATTGTGGCAACCTGATCCACATTTCCGTGAATTCGGATATTTCCCAATGTGTCTTCAAGAAAAAGATTATAGGCCATATCACCGCTTATACTCGACGGATCTATATACATAGAGCTAGTAACGGAACTTTTTTGATTGAAGCCATGTGCAGATACTGCTGCGGTAAAATCTTGAGGGCGATTATATCCGACGGCAAATGCGAGACTTCCTCGTCTTGTCGCCATGGGAATGACAACACCGATTGATCCAAGACTTGTCACGCTGTTTGTATAGTTTTGAACTGAATTTATATATGTTGCATCATTACTGACATTGATATTATCGAATCCACCGGTGAATTCAAATTGATGAATCTGACCGAGTCCTGCTGGATTCCAGTAAATAGCAGAGAAATCGTCAGCAACACCGACATATGCACCACCCATGCCCATTGCCCGGGCTCCCGAACCAAGATTCGCAAACGAAAATCTAAGTGCGTCTATAGGATATTGTGCCTGCACCAAAGAGACGGCGCACACAATAAAAGCGATGACAATCGTTAAACGAATAATGCGAACCATTGTGACTGCTCCTTCCCAAAAAATTTTATAGCCTCTGAGACTCCCCTTGAGGTATCAATTGATCTTTATCGGCCACGGCCGCCTCCGCTGCGATCGCCTCCACCACTACGAGTGCCGCCGCCACCACGATCACCGCCACTGCTTCCACCACTGCTGCGTGTTCCGCTATCGTGGGATGGGGGTGATGGAGGAGGCGTGTATTGCCTACCTTCTGTACGACTGCGTCCACTATTACCCTGACCTGTAGCGTTGCCGTTACGACTGCGTCCGGTGTTGCTGGATGATTTTCTCACCGAAGCTTGGCGCGGCTGTTGTGCTGCACCGGGCTTATTTGCCGGCTGTTGCCTTACCGAAGCGCCATTCGTGCCGGTGTTGTTGACTCCAGCAGCCGATGGAAGATTGACTGTCGGAGTAGTTTGGAATCCTGTCCGACCAGCATCTCGTCCACCACCGAATGGACTTGTATCAGAAATTCGTCCACGTCCTTGACCGAAAGGACTTCTCCTGTCGTTAGAACTTGAAGAGTGATAATAACCTATTGAATTACCTCCCCAATACCACGGATTATGATAATAAGAGTAATATCCACCCCAACCACCATAGTATGGAGAATACCAGGGATCATACCAGCCATAATCGTACCAGGGATCGTATGACCAGTTCCAGTAATAAGTCGGATAATAAAAGGAAAAGAAGCGGTAACGGCTAAAAGAATCATATCCATAGAAGTTGTCATCGTAGCCGCCATACCGATCATGGGAATACGTGGGCGTTCCCGTTGTGTCATCACTAACGTTTTCATTATACGGCGAGTACTCGTCACGGACCGAACCGACCTGTGTATAACACCCTGCCATTAGCAGACCCACCGCCATGACGACTATCGTCAATCCAAGTTTTTTTATTACAATTTTCATTGTATTACCCTCTCTTTCAAACAGTCTGATAGAACTTCAGCCTGCATATATTAGAACAACAACAGTGCCAACAAGTTTCAATGAATAAATAAAAAAGCCCTTTAATATGGGCTATAAATGCAACTTTTATGAGTCATACGGGGAATGAAAATTGATCTCTCTTAAAAGTGTGCATTCTAATAGACACTAGAACCTTTATCCGTGCATTTTTAAACACAGTACAATGGAGGCAGATTCAGAGATTTTTTACATATTCAATCCGAAGGATTCGATTTCCCACTTGGATGTTATCTTGATTCTTAGTCAGATTTTTTAATCCAACCCCTATTGTAAATCCGCTTCCCATAGACCACGATACATATGCGTTGAGGTACCCTTTCCCTTTCCCAAGAGAACGAATGGTATTATCATTGAGCGCAATGTTATATTCCAGGAGTAAGGAGAAAGTCGGACCTATACTTTTTTCAATCCCGATATATCCATTGAAGTCCTTATCGCCATCGGCTCTTTCGAGACTATAATTCACACCACCGTGGAAACTCAGTGTCCCTAGGAATGAATAATTCTTGCTGAGGCCGGCAAAGATACCCGGCGACTTAATTGTATATCGGGAAGTACTGTCGATATATGGTTCACGGCCCTGATTATCGAATCCGATAACAAGTGCCGGGAAATTGATAGATTCTTCGAAAATACGAAATTTGATGAGAAATCCCGGTGCCGGATTGAAATGAGCCTGTTCCGAACCGATTAAATGGTAACCGCCGTATGATATTCCCAGTGTCAACCGATCTAAGAGGCCATATGAAAAACCGAAAAGGATTCCCCCCTGTTGAAAAAATTCCGCATCAAAAGCAAGCTGGCTTTTTTTGAGTATTCCGGCAGTCGGCATGTCGATAATATATCGCGGCTCGACCGACGCATCAGAACCTGCACTTCCTGAAATTACCTGTCCCTGGCCGGATGAAACTAGAAGGAAAAAAATGATAAGTGTAGAAAAAATTTTATGTTGTTTCACGATATTTCTTTTCAGAAATATATGCACAATCATACCTGTTAGAATTAAAATATGTTTTGGATTCGCCTGTATAGGTAAAAAAGAAAATAAGAAATTTTCTTATTGTGAAATTCTTTTCCATCTTGTTCCTTCTTTACTATCTTCAAGAATGATACCCATATGTTGCAACCGATCGCGTATGATGTCGGCAATATCCCAGAGTTTCTGTTTTCGTGTTTCGGCCCGGAGTTCGATAAGAAGATTCATGAGCGCCTCTTCTTCGGGAGCCGCTGCCTGCCGCACAGGTATACTTTCGGGAACTATCCCCAGTACACCACCGCCAAATTCCCTAAAAAATTCATCGATTTGTCTCAATACTTCTTTCTCTGGAAGCTTGTCTGCATTCAAAAGCGAATTCACTTCATGACTTAAATCAAACAGCACGGCGATTGCCTGCGGTGTATTAAAATCATCATCCATCGCTTCGAGGAAGCGTTGTTTGTACTCCGCAAGATTGATGAAAACTTGTCCCCCGGGTGCATTCTTATCGATCTGGACTCTAAGGCTCCGAATTGTATTCTGCAATTTCTCCAGCCCTTTTGCTGCACTGTTAATAGCCGTGTCGCTGAAATCGAGCGGACTGCGGTAGTGGCTCTGCAACACGAAGAATCGAATAACAAGCGGTTCCCATTTTTTAAATGCATCTTTGAGACTAATTGAATTCCCAAGCGATTTTCCCATCTTCACGCCATCGACCGTTACCATATTATGATGAAGCCAATACTTTACAAATTGTTTCCCTGTCGCTCCTTCACTCTGAGCAATCTCGCATTCATGGTGTGGAAATTGATTTTCAATCCCTCCACCGTGAATATCTATTCCCCCGTCAGGTGGAATACCCAGATATTTCATTGACATTGCAGAACACTCGATGTGCCAGCCCGGATAACCGTCGCCCCATGGACTCGACCACCGGAGAATATGTCCGCCTTCGGCTTTTTTCCAGAGTGCAAAGTCGGCCGGATGGCGTTTTTCACTGCGTACGCCTACACGCGCACCCGCCTCCATTTCTTCAACGCTCCGTCCTGAAAGTTTTCCGTACCCCTTGAACGCTTGAATGCTAAAGTACACTGACCCATTAACTTCGTATGCAAGTTTTTTCTCGATGAGAATTTTAATCAAATCGATCTGCTCAGTAATATGTCCTGATGCCCGGGGTGATATATCGGCACGCATGATACCCAATGTGTCCATATCTTCATAATAACTACGCATATACATTTCGGCAAGTTGCATCGGATGCATTTTACCTTGATGCGATTGTTTTTCAATTTTATCTTCGCCCTCGTCCGCATCATCGGTCAGATGGCCGACATCGGTTATGTTCTGGACATAGAGCACCTTATAACCCAGAAAGCGAAGATAGCGTAGAATCACGTCGAATGAGAGATAACTTTTTGCATGACCGATATGGCTGTGGTCATATACCGTTGGTCCGCATACGTACATTCCGACGCGGCCGGCGACATATGGGACAAAATCTTCTTTAGTACGGGTGAGTGTGTTATAAACCTTAAGTGGCATAGAGATTTTTATATTGTTTCGAATATCGCTCTTATCAGAGCTCGGTGTTTTATCCTTCTGTAATTCTTTCTTTTAATTTTATTAATTCTCGTGCTCCTTCGAGACCCGCCTCGGTTATTTCAGTGCCGCTCATAAGTTTTGCGACCTCTTCCACCCGGTCTTCGAGCGTCAATTTCCTGACAGTGGTTACAGTTCTTTTCCCATCGCTTTTCTTTTCCACCGTATAATGCGCGTCGGCACAGCCCGCAATCTGCGGAAGATGGGTGATGCATATAATCTGATGAAAACTTGAGAGATTCTTGAGGCTTTGGCCCACTGCCAGTGCAATACGACCGCTCACACCGACATCGATTTCATCGAATACCAGAACCGGCAGCCGATCTGATTTTGCGAGGATGCTTTTCATCGCAAGCATGATTCTTGAGATCTCACCTCCGGATGCGATTTTCGTTAGAGGTTTTGGATCTTCTCCGGGATTAGTGCTGATATAAAATTCCACAATATCGATCCCCTTGGAAGTTGTGTAAAACGATTGTCTCCCAAAGCGGACATATCCATTGCTGTCCGGTTGTTGAGTGATCCGTACATCAAAGATTGATGATGGAATTCCAAGATGGATCAGCTCTGCAGCAATAGACTTCTTGATTTTCTTGGCAATCTCATAGCGTTTTTCCGAGAGACGCTTTGCAGCATTAGAACAGAGCTTTTGTTCCTCCTCGATTCTTTTTGTATATGATATGATTTCCTCATCAAAATTCTCGGCGAGTGACACCTCGCGCCCAATAACCTCACGATGAGCCAGGATTGCTTCAACCGAACCCCCATATTTCTTCTTTAATAACGCAAGTTGTCCCAGCCGTGACCGGATTTCTTCAAGACGTTCGGGATTAAATTCAATTTTCGAATTATATTGCTGAATAAATTTTGTCAATTCGTTAATCAGAACAGTCGCAGATTGACACTCGGCAAAGCGTTCATGAAATGACGGATCGATACGTGAAAGATCCTCAAGCTGATTCCGGATAAGGACGAGCTGATCGTGTATCGAATTTTCCTCTCCGTATAATCGCTGGTAGAGTTGCCCGGTAGTTTCAAACAATTTTTCGGCATTTTCGAGTATCCGAAATTCGGCTTCCAGTTCCTCTTCTTCGCCGGGATGAAGTCCGAGTATATCGATTTCTTTCATTTGAAATTCATAAAGATCACGTCGCTCCTTCAACTGTGCACCTCGTCTCTGCAGTGCATCCCGTTCAGTCATCAATGTCGTCATTCGATGATATGCGGTCGAGACTTCTTTCCGCAGAGAATCTAGTCCACCAAAATCATCGAGCATATCGATGTGTGTATCGACTTGAAGAAGCGATTGATGGTCATGCTGACCATGTAAATCGATTAGAAAATCACCGACAGATGACAGGAAAGCAAGCGTCACAGGACTGTCGTTAATAAAACACCTGCTCTGTCCTTTACTTGAAATCTCCCGACGGAGTATCAGCGAATTATCGCTCCATTCGATTTCATTTCCTTCGATTAACTTTTGTACTTTTGAATTTCCCGTGATGTTGAATGTCCCTTCAACGATTGCCCTGTCGGCTCCCTTGCGTATTTCATCAATGCTTGCCCGTGTTCCAAGGATAAGACTCAGAGCGTCGATGATAATCGATTTCCCTGCGCCTGTTTCGCCGGTAAGAATATTGAGGCCGCTCTCGAACGCGATAGCGAGTTCGTCAATGAGCGCATAATTCTTTATATACAGTGTAGTGAGCATTGGTAATAGGAAATGTGTTCAGTCCAATTTATCGAAATTTTCATGAAATTCAATAAGAGGAGAGAGAATCAAAAATCCGGCACCCCTGCGATTCGTTATACTCTACAAGTCGTTGAGAATAGTTATTAATTAGGAGAGAGTGAATGAGATTCGTTTTCTGATGTATCGAAGCGTATCTCGGGGATATCGGCAATAATACCATAGTAGAACGAATAACGGAAGAATTCACTAATAGAATTTACAGCCTCCTCATTGAATTCGTAGGAGAATTGGTGCAGATATTCGCCGGATATTCCGGGATGGGTAATATTCCTTGTGATCGAATCCAGATTTTGAATTCCCTGTTCTCTGGCGCTCAGGAGAGAGCGGCGATCATCGAGATTCAACGCATTTGGTCTATATCCCCAGAAACCGTGAATATACGGAAGTTCTGTGAGGTCGGTCCATTCGTCAACGAGATCAAGTCTGTGGGCTTCATCCTTCAAATTAAAAATGGCATTTCCCACCAGGAGTGCAGCATCAGCCTTTGTAAGCATCGCACGGAGATCGGGCATCATTGGAATAAATTGTGGATTGATATCGTATTTTTCGGCCAGAATAATCCGTGTCAACACGATTTCCGATGTCACGCCGATATCCACGGCGACCGTCGAGATTGAAGAAAGGCCCGAACGAAAAAAAAGGGCAATGGCATTTGATTCATCCTTACTTGATACAGCGACACGGGGGAGGATTAGGTAATCCGAGTTCTCACGAGCATAATCGATCGGTGTGAGAAGTGCTCCGTCGACTTCGCCATTACGGAGCTTCATTGCATTTGCAGCGGAGATAGCATATATCAGTTCAAAAAGCGATGCATCGTGCACCAACCCATACGTCAACGGAGCTACGAACAGATGATACGGGATTGCAAGTCTTTTACGCATAGCGGGCCGATCATGTGGTCTTCTGGCGAACGGCTTTCGATGCAAGTGCTCGGAGGTAATATAACTTTGCACGGCGTACGCGTCCTTCTTTCACCCGTTCAATCTTCGCTATACGAGGTGAATGAATCGGGAAAATACGCTCCACTCCGATGCCGTCTGAGATTTTACGGACGGTGATCGTTTCGCGTAATCCACTTCCGCGCCGGCTGATTACAACACCCTGGAATTGTTGAATTCGCTCTTTATCACCTTCGATGACACGTACATGGATATTAACTGTATCGCCCGAACGAAACTCTGGAATATCGGTTTTCATCTGTGTTGCTTCAACAAGTGCCACTTTGTTCATTGTTCTCACTCTCCATAAAAATAAAGAATTTTGACTCTATCGTACAGCTGTCTCGCCTCGCTGAGTCCGCCTCGTCGAGCCTCGGCGAGACGGGCTCGGCGAAGCGGGACTATTTCACCGTGCTTCAATGTTTTTCATCGAATTAAATCCTTGCGGCGTTCCTCAGTTCGTTCTCTGATTTTTTCTTCGCGCCACGCCTCGATCTCGCTATGATTTCCCGAAAGAAGAACCTCCGGTACTTTCATCCCACGATACTCCGGGGGTCGCGTGTAGTGCGGATGATCGAGTTGTCCGCTTTGAAATGAATCTTTCAGCGCCGATTCACCGTCTCCAAGAACTCCCGGGATCAACCGTACGACGGCATCAACAAGCACAAGAGCAGGAAGCTCGCCTCCGCTGAGTACATAATCACCGATCGATATCTCTCGAGTCGCCAATCCCTGTCTGACCCTGTCATCCACTCCCTTATAATGCCCACAGAGTATGACTAGCGATTCCAGGAGCGACAGCTGGTTAGCGAGTGATTGTGTGAGCTGACTGCCTTCGGGCGACATCAAAATTACTTCGTCGATATCTCGTGCAGTTCGTATTTTATCAAGACATTCAAAGAACGGTTCGGGTTTCAGAATCATCCCGGGGCCGCCTCCATACGGAGTGTCGTCGATCGTCTTATGACGATCGTGGGTGTAATCCCTAAGATCATGAACGATAATGTCAATAAGTCTTTTTTTCTGTGCCTGCCTGATGATGCTTTCGTTGAGCGGACCTTCAATTAGCTTCGGGAATCCGGTTATAATTTCAATTCTCATCATCTGATCCATCCTCTCTTAGATCTCGAGGAGGCCATCAGGCACATGAATAACCATCATTCTCTGTTCAAGATCGACGTTTTGTACCACACTCGGAATTGCGGGGATAAGAACTTCACGTTTACCCCGATGAACCACATACACATGATGCGCAGGAAGCATCAACACATCAGCTATTATCCCGATCATCATACCCTGCTCATCTGTAACCTTCATCCCGATGATATCACTGATGAACCATGTCCGCGGCGGGAGTTTTATCCTATGATCCCGGTCCACGAAAAGAAAATACCTCACATAGCGTTTTGCTTCGGTTCGTGTTCCGATCCCCTCTATAAGGACGAGGATATATGAATCCTTCACCCGGATTTTCTGGATTGACCTGCAGTTCTCTGTTGTATCATCGGAGCCGATCCAGACGGTCATTCCCTGTATGAATCTCTTTAACGAGTGCGTCATCGGAGCGATTTTCATTTCGCCGTTGATACCGAAGACACCAACGATCTTTCCGATCGCTACGAGATCCTGTTTTACACTCATGACTTCGCAGAGCTATCGATGTCAATCCTGAATTTCCAGGATTGCCCGTTTCCTTTCCTTTGCCGCGACCGCACTCAAGAGAACACGCATCGCTTGTGCTGTTCTTCCCTTCCGTCCTATGATCTTGCCTATATCACCTTCTCCGACCTTGAGCTTGAAAACGGTCTTGTTGTCTTTTTCTTCTTGCTCAAGGACGACGCCATCAGGATGGTCGACAAGACTCTTTGCGATGTATTCTATGAATTCCCTCATGGCATGACCTCCTTATCTGACAGGTTTCAGGGCCTCTCCTTCCACCAATGTGGATGAACTTAAGTAACAGGCCACTTCCAACGCCAGTCCTTATTGAGTACAAAAGGAGAACTGGCGTCTATGGCGGAATCGAACTCTCACGGTCACTCTCAATATATGGAGCTTCGGGCGAACTCTCTTTCTTTCAATTATTCTGCAGCCGGAGTATCAGATGCTGCAGAAGTATCTGGTTCAGCCGGTTGTTCCTGCTGGGCGGCTTTCTTTTTCCGCTCAGAACGACGGGCTTTCCGTTCTGTCTCACGGCGAGCTTTCTCAGTCTGAAGAGCTTCCCACTTGCCCAGTTCTTCGGCGATCCTCGCTTCGTCAGCCCCTTTTTTCATCAAGCTCCACTTCAACCAGACGCCTTTACGACTGAGAAGGTTACGCACAGTATCCGACGGTTGTGCCCCTCGTTTCAACCAGTACAGAACACGAGTTTCTTTTACAGATATTCCCATCGGTTGTTCCAACGGCATATACTGGCCGAGTGTTTCAATGAATTTTCCATCACGCGGCGAACGACTATCAGTGGCAACAATCGTATAGATCGGCTTTTTCTTTCGTCCACTTCGACGTAAACGTAATCGTACTGACAACGGACATCTCCTTATAGTATGAAATGTATATACAACAGTCTAATTCATGCGTTGTTTTAGGGATCGCGCCATGTTCTTCATTGCACCTTTACGGCTGAATGTTTTCATCATTTTCTGCATCTCCTCGAACTGCCTTAGGAGTTTATTCACTTCCTGTATTGTCCTCCCGCTTCCCATTGCAATCCGCCTCCGCCTACTGCCATTGAGAATCTGCGGCCGCTGCCTTTCTGCGGGTGTCATCGAACGAATAATCGCTTCTATCGATTTAAGAGCCGTATCGTCAACAGTCGAATCGAGCGGTAATTTATTCATTCCGGGCAACATCCCAAGGACCTGATTGAGCGGCCCCATTTTCTTGATTTCCTGGAGCTGATCCAAAAAATCTTCGAGGGTAAACTGCGACCTCCTGAGCTTCTCTTCGAGCTTCTCTGCTTTCTGCTCATCAAATCGTTCCTGCGCCTTCTCGACCAGAGTGACGATATCACCCATACCGAGAATACGCGACGCCATCCGGTCTGGATGAAATGGTTCAAGCGCATCAAGCTTTTCACCGATGCTCACAAACTTTATCGGCCTCTCAACCACCGAACGGATCGATAGCGCAGCCCCTCCCCGGGTATCACCATCAAGTTTTGTCAGTACAACACCATCAAATTCCAGCTTATCATGAAATGCTTTTGCGGTGTTGACCGCATCCTGACCTGTCATTGCATCTACGACAAAGAGAATCTCGTGGGGCTTCGTATGATCTTTGATCGTCTTGACTTCATTCATCATTTCTTCATCAATATGAAGACGACCGGCCGTATCAATAATAACAACATCACGTGCATTCTTCCGTGCATGCTCGATGCTATGTTCCGCTATTGATACTGCATTTTTTACTTCCTCAGCATACACCGGCACACTAATTTGCATACCAAGTTGCTTCAATTGCTCTATTGCAGCAGGCCGATAGATGTCGGCTGCAACAAGCAGTGGGTGCCGGCCTTTTGATTTTAGGAGGTGTGCAAGTTTGGCGGAAAATGTCGTTTTCCCCGATCCCTGCAAACCGCAAATCATCACAATTGTCGGCGGTAGCGGCGCATCTGTCATATCGGCTTTCACACCACCCATCAGCGAGACAAGTTCATCATGGATAATCTTTACAATGAGCTGTCCCGGCGTAACACTCGTGATTACCTCCTGGCCTAGCGCTTTTACTTTTATTTTGTCAATGAACTGTTTTGTGACATTATAATTAACATCGGCATCAAGCAAAGCACGACGCACCTCACGCAACGATTCGGAGACGTTTGCCTCCGTCAGGCGTCCCTGTCCCCGGATTTTCTTGAAAACTGCTTCTAATTTCTGACTGAGATCTTCGAACATATATCTGGTCTGTAGAGAAAAAAACGCCCATAAGGGCGTACCAAACTCTTGCTAAAGCAAATAAATGTAAGAAATTTTATGGAGTTCTGCAAGTTTTTTTAAAGATAACGAGCAAGCACTATTGGCCGCTTCACCGTATAATTTACTCCACCGGTCCCGTCAATTGCCTCAATATACAGGATGTAAAGCCCAATCCTGCACTTCTGATCATTATTGTTCATCCCATTCCATCGCACGGAATAAGAAGAGCCAACCGGACTTCCCTGAGCCAGTGTTTTCACCAACCGTCCCATGGTATCGAATATTTTTACACGAACGGTCACGGTCCGCGATGGAAATTCAGCCGAGATGGCTACCTCATCATCCACCCCATCCCCATCCGGGGAAAAAGGATTTGGCGAGATAGAAATAGTCATTGTTTGTGGATCAGACTCCAGAAAAACTGAGTTTTGTTTTCCCGGCGTCCCTCCATCGGGCGCTGTTGAAGATGTCCAATTCTGCCGGTCAAGGCTTGAATGAAAGGGAGAGATTCGCTCGAGAGAAATTCCTGTTGTTATCGACCTGTCAGGATGGTGCCATGAAGTGGAATACCAGACACTATCGATAAGTGATCCAGAAGGATCGAAAAGCCGGATTGCGTCCGCATCGTTATTGAGTGATAAGTTAGCTTTCCCCACGATATAGAGAAAATCCTCTGAAACAGAGAATGTTTTAAAGAATGAGGAATCTGACGCGATAACAAAATATCCTTTAGAGTGAATTGTTTTCGATGAGGGTATTATGAAGGCGTGGCTCGTTGTGCCGCCAGGAGATGCCGCATCGGATATTTTCCAATTGGTCAGATCAATATCCTCATTCGAATTATTCCATAATTCGACATACTCCGCCTCTCCTTCGCACGGTGCGAACATGATCTCGTTAATCACCAGACTCTTTTGTGGAAATCCGGCATTCATAGTATTCCATGAGACTTCTAGAATTGTATCTTCATCCCCCGGGAATGAAATTGTCAAGGCATATCGATGAATACCGCTTTTCCCTTTAAGTGGACCGATCTGGATATTTTTTTCCGTGCCTGCGGCAAAATTCAACACTCGCAGCGATGCAATACACTCCCCCTCTATTAGAATTGAATCATTATTAGTATCTTCAAAGAGATTGACAATGACTTCAGCGACACTATCCATTCCTCTATTTACAAGTATAGCATTGAAGAGAACCATGGTGATTGGTTGTGCTTCGGTAATTTCACTATAAAAATTTTTTATACTGACATCCTTTTCTTTCCTGCTGACGCTATTCCTCATTCCCGGTGTTCCTCCCTGTGGATTTCGCGAAGCTGTCCAATTCAACGGTTCCGGAGGATCAAGTGCATTTATACGTTCCAGCGAAATACCCGCACCACTTCCCCACGAAGAGCTGTAGTGCAGGCTATCAATTATTCTATTATTTGCATCTCTCAGGATTACTTCACCCTCATTATTATTGAAGAAAAAATCCGGAAGCGGAATCTGTATGAACAATCCTTTTGTCAAAGCATAATACTTTTTTAGTAAAGCAGTATCCCGCGTCACGACAACATATTCCGAGGGCGGGATTTTAATTGTATGATTATCCCCCGTAAATAATATTTTTGCACCATGCTTTTCAAGACAAAATCCTTCAAAGCTGATAGTATCACTTCCAATCATGTATAATTCGAGCCACTCTGGTTCAGAGGGATGCGGGGCAGGCATGACTTCATTGATCGCAATGGAATTCGCTGCCGGACTTACAAAAAAATCTATCCAGAGAGTATCATTTGATGAATTGGCATCTTCAACTGACGAGACCATCAGTGCATACCGATACCGTTGTGGTCTGGGTGAATCCAGAGTATATTCTACGGGGAACGAGTCCGACGCAGCAATAACCGTATTTGAGTTTTTCCATACAAATTCATCCGCCGTAATGAGAGAATCACCATTGGCATCATAAGCCAGTGCTACGAGGGCATCGTAGACGATTGCCGTCCCATAATTTATTACACATCCGCTGATCGTCACAGACTCATTCCGTTGAGGAAAACGAGGTGCAGCAGTAATTCTATGAATTCCGATATCTATACGATGTGCTGAAGAAATCGTGATATCATCGAGTCGATACGTCGCCGTCGAACCGGAACCATTGCCGACAATGTTCCATCGAATCCGTATATTCTGTGTCTCTTCAGTAAGAGTGACATCAATGCTGTGTTTCACATAGACATTGAAAACAGTACCCTGAAGCGTTTCACCAATTTTAGTGTACGTATTTCCGTCGTCATTCGAAATCTCAACAACGATATCAGACGTAAAAGTGGTTGATCGTCGATCGAAGAATTCCAGCTTGATCACGGAGTTCGAAGAACAATGCAGGGGGGGTGAAAAAATCCATTGAAACTTTTTGGCATTTGAAATGATTAATGTATTGGGGGCCGAATGGGATATGGATGTTGTCGTCTTTGCATCGGGAGTCAACGCAGGACCGGAATGACTTGTTTCCCATCCTTGCGGAAGTTGTGGCGGATTGACAGCATCAAAGGATTCATTCCATAAGGTCTTTTGACAATAGGCTGTGAATGGCAGAAATAATACAATATTCGTGAAAATTATTAAAAACATCTTCATTGGTTTTTTTCCCGTATTTTCCTATTAATAATACCGCAGAAGAAAATAAGAGTGTGACAGATACGTTGAAAATGGTAGATTTTTGTTGACTTTGCTTGCGGTGCTCTTTATATTTGATCAATTAGCAATAAAAGCTAAAAACGAGGATCATATTTTCTGTGCTGGAAACTTGCGAGACATCACCGTAATTCCAGCTTTATCTAAAACCCAAGACAGTTCATAATTTTAATTCAACCCTAAGATGCCTCAACCGACAAACGGATGTGGAAGGAAGTAAATTGATCGGAGATTTATGGACAACGTCATGAATGGGGGGGAAATGTGAAACTAATGAAAACACAGGCGAGAAGCGGTACAGCATCGGCAGGAAAGACCCTTACGAACGCTGACCGGGATAGCGTCAGCGCCTATCTGAAAGATGCAGAGCGGTTTATCAAGGAAAAAGATTACGAAAGGGCTCTCGATGCACTTGCCCTTGCTCATGAGCTTGACCCACGGAATATGTACATTCAGGCATACCGCGAGCGAATTTTCGAGCTTCAGGCAGAGCAGGGATCAAGCCGTCCAACGGCCGTAATAGAAAAAGTCCGCAGTGATACGGATATCGATGTCGAAGCCTACATCAAGCAAGCAGATACTCTTATTGGTGAAGGCAAACTTGACGAAGCTTTGGATGTTATTACCCAAGCTTACATGATTGACCCCACAAATCTTACAATCGACTCGTACGCTCAACGAATCACTGAATTGAAGGATCAACAAAAAATCGGCACTGAACCGCCTATTTTCAATGAAGAGCTCGAACGATATCTCGATATGGCCCAGGATGCGATCCTGCAAGGCGATGCAGCTGGAGCAACAGATGCATTAATGCAAGCTTTTGTCATCGATCCTTCCCATCCGCGGGTTATAGAATGTGAAGAACGATTACGCGTTCTCCAGGATACAATCAACAGAGCTGAACAAGAAGCCGAGGAAAAAAGACGTAAAGCTGAAGAGGAAGCCCAAAGAAAGGCAGAAGAAGAAGCCAGACGTAAAGCCGAAGAAGAAGCCAGACGTAAAGCCGAAGAAGAAGCCAGACATAAAGCCGAAGAAGAAGCCAGACGCAAGGCCGAAGAAGAAGCCAGACGTAAAGCCGAAGAAGAAGCCAGACGTAAAGCCGAAGAAGAAGCCAGACGCAAGGCAGAAGAAGAAGCCAAACGTAAAGCCGAAGAAGAACGTAAACGAAAAGAAGAAGAAGCCAAACGGAAGGCCGAAGAAGAAGCCAAACGGAAGGCCGAAGAAGAAGCCAAACGGAAGGCCGAAGAAGAGGCCAGACGCAAAGTCGAAGAAGAACGTAAGCGAAAAGAAGAAGAAGCCAGACGCAAAGTAGAAGAAGAGCGTAAGCGAAAAGAAGAAGAAGCCAGACGCAAAGTAGAAGAAGAGCGTAAGCGAAAAGAAGAAGAAGCCAGACGCAAA
>Ga0187886_1000055_pt1 | contig 164211 bp, 140 predicted proteins | sample June2016WEW_20_1_FD_133001 | JGI IMG/M metagenome (GOLD analysis project Ga0187886, IMG submission 133001) | Peatland microbial communities from SPRUCE experiment site at the Marcell Experimental Forest, Minnesota, USA - June2016WEW_20_150 | ecosystem: Environmental > Terrestrial > Soil >...
AGATAATACAGTGACATGGTCAATACTCAATGGCTCAGGACAGGCTACTATCAATGCTACCGGTCTGGTTACAGCTTTAGATAATGGTACTGTTACAGCCAGGGCAACAGCTAATGATGGCTCAGGTGTTTTTGGTACCCTGGTTATTACTATTTCCCACCAGATAGTACCGGTAACCGGCATCACTGTCAGCGGAGCAGGTGGTGCAACTACTATCACTTCTGATAATGGATCACTTCAGCTGAGTGCAGCAGTATTACCTGCTGATGCTACAGTTAATACTGTGACATGGTCAATAGTCAATGGTACGGGACAGGCTACCATCAATGCTGCCGGTCTGGTTACAGCTGTAGATAATGGTAACGTTACGGCCAGGGCAACCGCTAATGATGGTTCAGGTGTTTATGGTACCCTGGTTATTACCATATCGAATCAAATTGTACCTGTAACCGATATCACTGTCAGTGGAACAGGTGGCGCAACCACAATCACAACTGATAATGGAACACTTCAGATGATTACAGCAGTGTTACCTGCAAATGCTACAGATAAAACTGTGACTTGGTCTATTGTCAATGGCACAGGACAGGCTACCATCAATGCTACCGGTCTTGTGACAGCTGTAGACAATGGTACAATCACTGTCAGAGCAACGGCTAATGATGGCTCGGGTGTTTATGGCACCATTGTTATTACTCTTTCCAGCCAGATTGTGCCTGTTACAGGGATCACTGTTACCGGAGCGGGTGGTGCAACCACCATCACAACTGATAATGGAACACTTCAGCTGATCGCAGCAGTATTACCAGTTAATGCTACAAACAAAGGTTTAACATGGTCGTTAGTCAATGGCACGGGACAGGCTATTATCAATACCAATGGTCGTGTTACAGCTGTTGACAATGGTACCGTTACAGCCAGGGCAACGGCTGATGACGGATCAGGTGTTTATGGAATTCTGATTATAACTATTTCCAACCAGGTAGTACCTGTAACAGGTATCACTGTTACCGGAACTGGTGGTACAAAGACCATCACAACTGATAATGGAACACTTCAGCTGATTGCAACTGTATTACCTGTTAATGCTACAAATAATGGTGTGACATGGTCATTAGTCAATGGGACCGGACAGGCGACCATCAATGCTACTGGTCTTGTTTCAGCTTTTGATAATGGTACCGTTACAGCCAGGGCAACTGCTAATGATGGGTCAGGTGTTTTTGGTATTCTTGTTATTACTATTTCCAACCAGATAGTACCTGTAACAGGTATTACAGTTACTGGATCAGGTGGTGCAACCATCATCACTACTGATAATGGATCCCTTCAACTTAGTGCGGCAGTACTACCAGCAAATGCAACAGACAAAACTGTGACATGGTCACTGGTCAATGGTACAGGACAGGCTACAATTAACGCAACCGGACTTGTAACAGCGGTTGATAATGGTACCGTTACAGCCAGGGCAACAGCTAAAGATGGTTCAGGTGTTTATGGTAACCTGGTTATTACTATTTTCAATCAGGTTATAGCGGTAAATGGTATCACTGTTATGGGAGCTGGTGGTGCAACAACCATCACTGCCGATAATGGAACACTTCAGCTGAGTGCAGCAGTCTTGCCAGTAAATGCTACCGATAAAACTATAACATGGACATTGATCAATGGTACAGGACTGGCCACTATAAATACTACCGGTCTTGTAACAGCTATTGATAATGGAACCGTTACAGCCATAGCTACAGCTAATGATGGCTCAGGCGTATATGGGACTCTTGTTATTACTATTTCCAACCAGGTGGGACCTGTAACTAGTATCACTGTTACAGCAGAAGGTGGTGCAACAACCATCACTACCGATAATGGAACACTTCAGCTTAGTGCAGTTATATTCCCTGCCAATGCTACAGTTAAAACTGTGACATGGTCATTTGTCAATAACTCAGGACTGGCTAACATCAACTCAACCGGTCTTGTAACAGCAGTTAAGAATGGCACTGTTACAGCCAAGGCAACTGCTAATGATGGATCAGGTGTTTATGGTACCCTAGTTATAACCATAACGAATCAAATTGTACCTGTAACCGGTATCACTGTCAGTGGAGCAGGTGGCGCAACCACCATTACAAATGATAATGGAACACTTCAGATGATTGCAGCAATATTACCTGCAAATGCTACAGATAAAACTGTGACTTGGTCTATTGTCAATGGTACAGGACAGGCTACCATCAATGCTACCGGTCTTGTGACAGCTGTAGACAATGGTACAATTACCGTCAGAACAGCAGCTAATGATGGCTCGGGTGTTTTTGGTACCCTGGTCATTACTATTTCCGGTCAGGTAGTACCAGTTGCAAGTATCACTGTCACTGGGCCAGGAAGTGCAACCACTATTACTACTAATAATGGAACATTGCAGCTTGAAGCGGCAGTTTCTCCGGCAAATGCTACTGATAAAACCGTTACATGGTCCATTGCTAATGGGAAAGGACAGGCAACCATCAATGCTACCGGTCTTGTTACAGCTGTTAATAATGGTATCGTTACAGTTATGGCAACAGCTACTGACGGATCTGGTATTTTTGGCTCAATAGATATTCCTATTGTTATTGAGAATACCGAACTTCTGTCAGTAATTGTAACCAAAAATGAAATAAGAATTCAATTAAACAACAACTATATTTCATGGAAAGCATTTTTGTATAATTTCCAGGGTGGTTTGGTATTTAACAAACTAATAAATAGTGATATTCTTGTATTTAATATTTCATCACTACCTTCAGGTGTATATATTGTAGTTTTATCAAAAGGAGAAATCTTAAGGGTAGCAAAAGTAATCAAGCCATGATTTAAAATTGATTTGATTACACCACTAATAAAAACCAGGTGCAACTTGTGTCAGAGAATCAGGTATATTATTCTATGAATAAATAACATTTACACTTCTTTAAGTTTCCACTTCCCCCTTCTGAACACAATCCAGGCAATCAGGGTCATTAAAGATTCGGCCACGACTATTGCAATAAAAACTCCTTCTTCTTTGAATCCAGCCTTAATTGCCAGTAACCATGCAAGAGGAATTTCAACAAACCAGAATGCAAAAATATTTATTTTCAGAGGGGTAGATGTATCTCCTGCCCCGTTGAAGGAATTCACAAGTACCATTCCTAGTCCATAGGCTATAAAACCAATGCTTGTGATCCGAAGACCAAGCACCCCTGATTTTATCACATTTTCATTATCAATAAACAGATGTACAAAAGGTTCCGGAAAAAGAACAAGAATCATACCAATTACACCTAATAGGATCATGTTTACCCATCCTGTTCCCCAAACAGCTCTTTCAGCCCGGTCAGGTTTTTTTGCTCCTAGATTTTGTCCCACAAGCGTTGAAGAAGCATTGCTTATCCCCCATGATGGTAAGATTGTAAATCCTATTATCCTCATTGCAATTGTATAACCGGCAACCACTTCACTTCCAAAGATTGAGGTTATTCTTACCAGAGCAATCCAACTTGTTGTTCCTATAAGGTTTTGTCCGATACTGCCAAATGATAACTTAAGCAGTTTCAGCATTATTCTGAAGTTGACGACAAGGTGTTTTATAGAAAGCCTTATACGCTTCTTTCCATAAAAAAGAAGATAAAACTGTGCCAGTACAGCAGTACCTCGTCCAATATTAGTGGCAACAGCAGCCCCGGTAACTCCCAAATGAGGAAATGGTCCCAAACCAAAGATCAGACAAGGATCAAGTATTATATTAATGATATTCCCGATCCAGAGCACTTTCATGGCAACAGCTGCATTACCTGCACTTCTGAATATGGCATTTATTATAAAAAGCATCATTATAACCACATTGCCACCAAGCATTACCATAGTATAGCCAGACATGTTTTCTATAATTGGTTTTGAAGCACCCATTAAGCCAAGAAGCCTTTTAGAAAAGAGTGCTCCGGGTATTCCAATTATCACTGAAACAACCAGTCCTGTGAGAATAGCCTGAAATGCAGCTACTGAGGCAGCATCAGGATTCTTCTCACCAATCCTTCGTGAAACCATTGATGTTGTAGCTGTTCCCAGACCAATCGCAATAGCGTATATAATTGCGACCATCGATTCAGTAATTCCAACGGTCGCAACTGCATTGGCACCAAGTTTAGAAACGAAGTAAATATCTACAATTACGAAAACTGATTCCATAACCATCTCAAGGACTGCTGGGATTGAGAGCAAAAGAATCGCACGGCTCAGCTTTCCCTCTGTAAAATCTTGTTCTGTACCTGATATTGCTTCAGTAACATCACTTAAAAATGATTTGATTCTGTTTTCCTTTTTGAATCATACATTTTCGGAATTCATATTAAGGGCTGCTTATTTTTTTTCTTGGGGCTGTTAAAAAGGCCCACCACCTCCCCTCTAAAGTTATAATACTATATATCAATAGTTTCTCCTCCTTTTAAAAGGAGGTGTGTCGTACCCGAAGGGTAATGACAGAGTGGTTGGTTCTAAGTTTTCAACACACCTTAAATATAAAACGTTGAAAGTGCTTGAGATCAAATCTTTAAGAGTATAATTTATATGTAAACGTAACATTTTTTAACAATCAGCGTTATAGTGGATATTTTAATTATAAAATTGACTGCAAAAGTATCTCAAATTTATTAAAATGACTCTTTGTTATTTAAAGACAATGGAATTTCGGTTGATGCTCCTCTTTATAATTAAAAGTAGTCGAATAAAACCGATTGATGAATATTTATAATTTCTAAGTTAAGTTCATTTATTTAGTTCTTTAGAATCAAATAAATTCTTGCATGATTATTGACAATACCCCGTCACTGGAATTTCAATGAAGAAAAATAGACTTTTAAATATATAAGTTGATAATTTCAGGATTGATTAAAAATATAAATATCAAAAAAGTACCAAATATGTATATAATGTATCTCTCGATTAACATTTTCATAAAACATTACTGCACAGCATTTTAATATATATAAAATCCAGACAGAAAATATCGATTGTTAATAAAATGCTAATAGTGTTAATATTTCCGGTGGTCGAATGATACATTGTATTTATAGATTATATATTTTCGTGACTTATAATTTTAGATAAACAGTATTAATTTAAGACAAACAAACTTAAAAAGAAAAGATGAAAATTTTCATCATCTGTTATGAACGCTAACAATAATGAGGCTACGACTGTCCACGGAGAGAGTCGCCTCGTGGGTTGCTCTTCTGATGAAGAGCCTGGCGCGAAAACCACGATTTTTTCGCAAAACGAAATCCCAATTCCGTTAGTTAGCAACCGAAGTTCGGAGTTCATGCACCGCTACTTCCCCCTAACGAATATCGACTCCTGGAATGATTGGAAATGGCAGCTTCGGAATGCTATCACCAGCATCGAAGATCTAAAGAAAATCATGAAATTATCCGATAAGGAGATAATGGCTATTAATAATCTAAAAGGCCGTCTTCCGCTCAGGATCACTCCCTATTTTGCTTCTTTGATTTACAACAGTAAACCGTCGCATCCACTGCGTCGCAATGTAATCCCTGTTGTGGAAGAATTGCTGGAAACAAGTAGTGAGCAGTCTGATCCTCTGCACGAGAAATCATTTTCTCCTGTTAAGGGAATTGTTCATAGATACCCCGACAGGGTACTCTTTACAGTTACTCAGGTTTGTTCAAATTATTGCAGATATTGTACACGTTCACATTCTGTCGGACGACTTGACAAACTTGGAAGACTTGATTATGAAAAGGCATTTAATTATATTGCCAGTCACAAAGAGGTCCGAGATGTACTAATAAGTGGTGGAGATCCACTCACTTTAAACGATGAGACTCTCGATTACATCCTTTCAAATATCAGGAGTATCGATCATGTTGAAATTATACGAATCGGAACGAGGATACCTGTGGTCCTTCCCCAGCGGATCACTAACAATTTGATTAATATTCTTAGAAAATATCATCCGCTTTTCATTAGTCTGCATTTTTCACATCCTGATGAGATTACCGATGAGTGTGCTAAAGCTTGTAACAAACTGGCCGATGGTGGATTCCCTCTGGGAAGTCAGACTGTTCTTTTAAAAGGTATAAATGATAATGTACCAACTATGAAAGAACTTATGCACAGGTTACTGAAGATAAGGGTTAGACCCTATTATCTTTATCAATGTGATTTAATACCAGGATCAGGACATTTCAGAACTACTGTTAAAAAAGGTCTTGAAATAATAAAAGGACTCAGAGGCTTTACCAGTGGTTATGCTGTACCTACGTTTGTTGTTGATGCTCCCGGTGGTGGAGGAAAAATTCCTTTGCTTCCTAACTATGTCGTAGAACATAATAATGAACGGATAGTTTTACGTAACTACAAGGGCATATTATGTGAATATCCTGAAAAATAGGGCGCATAGATGAAAATTGGTTTGACGTATGATCTGCGGTCATGGTACATTGATCGTGGATATTCCATGGATGAAACTGCCGAATTTGACAAGCAGGAAACAGTTGATGCACTTGAAGATTCTTTAAAACTGATGGGTTATGAACCTGAACCTGTCGGAAATGTCTTTCAATTGATTGAAGCTCTTTCTGCCGGACGCAGATGGGATATCATTTTTAATATTGCTGAAGGATTATATGGTGATGGAAGAGAATCAGTTGTTCCTGCTATTCTTGATCAATATAAAATTCCTTACGTATTCAGCGGTCCTGTAATAATGGGATTGTCACTTAATAAACATCTTGCAAAATTAGTGGTGGCAGCTGCAGGAGTTCCAGTTAGTCCTGGTTACCTGATAACTGAAATGAAAGATCTGGACAAATGCAGTCTCGAATATCCTCTTTTTGTTAAGCCTGTGTCAGAAGGAACTGGTAAGGGTATTACCGAGAGAAGTCTTGTTAATTCCTCAGAAGAACTTGTGAAAATGGTAGAATGGATTCTTACAGAATTCCGTCAACCTGCACTTGTAGAAGAATATTTACCCGGCAGGGAATTTACTGTCGGAATAGTTGGAGATGGAGAGGAAACTATTGCAATTGGCGGAATGGAGGTAATATGTGCAAACAACCTGCCATATTCCATTGAAGTGAAAGAAAATTATCAAAATTATTGTAGTTATAAACCTCTTGATGCTGATATAATTGACGAATGCAAATCAGTCGCACTCCGCGCCTGGAAAGCATTAGATGCAGTCGATGCCGGAAGAGTTGATCTGAAAGCCGACCGCTATGGAAAGATATGTTTCATTGAAGCAAATCCGCTTGCCGGACTAAACCCCATTCATTCAGATCTGCCGATTTTATCCCGGATGTATGGTATTGAATACCAAACATTAATGGAGATGATAATGAAAACAGCCATCAAGAGGATCAAGGGGAAATAAGCTAAGAGTTTTTATTTTTAGTATAGAGTTGGAGGAATTATGAGGAGATGTTGTATTATTTATAATGAACCGGGAGAAAGTGCTTTAGCTGATGAACTCGATGTACTTGACCAGGTAGCTCATATCGAAAAACACCTGATTGATCTTGGAATATCCGTTTACAGAAAAGGTATTACAGACCGGTTTATGGAAGAGATTGCAACTCTGGCTACTGAAAAACCTGATTTTGTTTTTAACCTGGTTGAATCGATTAATAATAAAGGGGAACTTAATTACTTTATTCCCGCCTTGCTAAATTTGTATACGATTCCTTATTCTGGTAATCCGCTTGAAGCAATATTTCTTACAAGTAATAAAACGCTTTCCAGTAAACTGATGAAAAATGCAGGAATCAACAACCCTGCATCATACCTGCCTTCACAGTTTAATCTTCTTAAGAGGGGAAGAGAATATATTGTTAAACCAATCTGGGAAGATGGTTCACTGGGCATTACGGATGAATCAGTGTTTGAGTGCAAGCCAGGCTTTGAAGAAAAATTAATAGGTCTTGATGATTCTCACTGGTTTATAGAAGATTTTATTGATGGGCGCGAATTTAACATAAGTGTTCTGGCAGGAAAAAAGGGTCCTGAAGTATTGCCTCCTGCTGAAATAGTTTTTGTGAACTATGATGACAATAAACCAAAAATTATTGATTTTAAAGCAAAATGGGAAATGGGTAGCTTTGAATATATAAACACCGTCAGAGAGTTTCCCGGTAGCAAGTTAAAGAGCCAATTGGAAACAAACCTTAAAGAAGCAGCCCTGGCCTGCTGGCATTTATTTGGTTTAAAGGGTTATGCAAGGGTGGATGTCAGAACTGACAGTAATGATAATGTATTTGTAATTGAGATAAATGGCAATCCATGCATTTCACCTGACGGAGGGTTTGTTGCAGCAACCAAAAAGGCAGGATATCCCTTTACTGAAGTCTTGCAACGGATCATTAATGATTTAAACAAGTAAAATCCGATGCTGGTTTCATAGGCACATCTTCAACTTTATAATTAATACACACAGAATGAAGGGTTTTAGCACAGTTATTCTTCTGGTCATGTCAAATGCTTTCATGACAGTTGCATGGTATGGACACCTTAAGTTTAAAACTATGAGCAGGTTTGAGAACCTTAGTCTTTTTGCTGTAATATTGCTGAGCTGAGGGATTGCTTTTTTTGAATACTCTCTTCAGGTTCCTGCCAACAGAATTGGCTTCAATGGAAATGGAGGACCTTTTTCACTTATTGAGTTGAAGATTATTCAAGAGGTAATATCGATAATGATATTCACAGCATTTACTCTTATTGTCTTTAAGAATGAACAATTCCACTTAAACCATCTGATAGGATTTGTATTTCTTATCCTGGCAGTCTATTTCATATTTAAAAAATAAGTCCTATTTAATCAGGTTGGCGTTGTAATATTGAGGATTACCAGTTACTTCCTCCCCAAGCCAATCGGGCTTTTCAAAATATTCATCTTCTGAAGTAAGCTCTATTTCTGCAATTATAAGACCTTCATTCTTTTCATGAAAAACATCAATCTCGAATATATGTTTACCTGAAGGTATCAAATATCTGGTTTTAACTATTCTTCCGGGCAGGCATATACGCATCATCTCTTCAGCATCTGAAACAGGAACCTGCACTTCCCATTCATTTCGTGATATTGAGTTCTTCTGAGGTCTGCCCTTTATTGTAAGAAATGCCTTGTCATCGGCTATTCTCATTCTGATGGTTTTATCAGGATCTATTGACAGATAAGATTGAATTATCTTTATCTCTTTGAAAGCCAGGTGTCTGAATTCACCCTTGATAAGAAATTTACGTTCTGTTTCTGTTGCCATTTTTATTGTAAAATTAATATTAATACTAAGCAGGTGTAATTGAAATCACTATGTCTATTCTGCATTTGTCTGTTAACTCATAAATTACATAATTGTCCGATGTTGATTATTCATTAAAACTGGAAGTTCTTGGCATAATAAATTTTTTAGTTTGACCAGTAAATTTTAAATTTATAGATTATTCATAATAGATGGAAAATATTATTCAATCATTTTAAAACTATGAAAACAAACCTAATCATCTTTTTTTTAATCCTGCTCCCAACATCATTATTTTCCCAGGTACCTCAGGGATTTAACTACCAGGCAATAGCCAGGGACGGATCCGGAAATCCGTTAATCAGCAAGGATATTCAGGTTAGAGTTTCGATACTTAACGATACCACCGGATTCTATGCATCCGGAAACGGTGCCTATTTATGGGAAGAACAGCATAACGTCCGGACCAACAGTTTAGGATTATTTAATCTGGTAATTGGAACAGAAACAAAGATACAGGGCTCAGCTGCAAGCTTCAATTTAATTGACTGGAGTAATGGACCTCTCTTTGTTGGCATTAAGATTCAATATATTTCGCAGACATGGAAAAACATGGGAACAGCAAAACTCAACTCAGTTCCTTATGCAATGTTTGCGGACAAGGCAAATGGTGTAATTGCAGGATCTAAACTATCGGTTACCAGTAATAATGATTCAGGATCAGATGCTCTGTTTGAAGTTAAGCGTAAGGATGGACAAACAGTCTTTGCTGTATATCCTGATGCAGTAAATATTTATGTTCCGAGGTCAGTAGCCAAAGGATCTAAAGGAGGCTTTGCAATCGGTGGCTTCGACGGATCTAAAGGAATCCTTAAACCTCAGGATTATTTCAGGGTAACTCCTGACAGCGTTAGAATCTATATTGACCCGACACCTCCTCAAGGCAAAGGATCAAAAGGAGGTTTTGCTATTGGAGGTTATGACGCATCAAAAGGTATAAATAATATGTATTTTAACCTTACAGGGGCAACCTCAGTTAATACAGTTGCCGAATCACCGCAGATACTTTGGTATCCGACAAAAAAAGCATTTCTTGCAGGAAGTATTCATATCGGAGCTGTGGATAGTGTTGGACAGAATTCCACTGCTTTAGGATACAGATCGATAGCTATGGGCGATTATTCCCAGGCATTTGGATATAAAGCAAATGCCTTTGGAGACTATTCAACTTCAATTGGAAAAAACTCTATTGCAGGATCAAAATCTGCACCATTGGCTGACAATGCGTTTGCTTTTGGTAATGGAACCAAAGCTACCGGTAATGATTCTTATGCATTTGGGTCGGCAGCTGAAGCATCAGGGACAACATCCATTGCAGTAGGAATGGGCGCTAAGGCAACCAATTCTAATTCCCTGGCACTTGGAAACGGAACCATAGCGTCAGGTACTAACTCGACAGCTATGGGTTATCAGTCACAATCTCAGGGTGATAAATCGATTGCAATAGGTTCGTACTATTCATTTTCTTTTTTAATTCCAATTATCAATCTTGCTGGCAAGGGGGGCAGTGATGGCAGTGGCAAAGGAAGTGAGTTATTTCTTCCAATAAGACCAATAACTTCTATTTCTACGCTTAGCAGGGTCTTTAACAGGGGGAATATTGCATCGGGGCAATATTCTGTTGCATTGGGAAATGGCAACCTTGCGCAAAACGGGGGTCTGGTTTTTGGATCAAACAGTGATGCGCTTCAGTTCGGTGCCATGGCACTTGGAACTTCAGCTGCTGCAAATCAATCAAACTCTGTGGCCATTGGTTATAACACTACTTCCAATGGAATATATTCAGTGGCATTAGGAAACAATATTGAGGCAAACTCATACGGTGAATTAGCATTGGGCCAATGGGCTGAGACAGCTACCGGTACGGCCAGTTCCTGGGATGAAAATGATCTTTTATTATCTGTGGGGAACGGAGTGAATGATGCCAACAGGTCGAATGCTATGACAATTTATAAGAACGGAAAGACAATATTACGCGGGCGATATGCCGTATCAACTTTCAATTATCAAACTTTACGATTAGTATATAATCCAGTTACACACCTCTTTAGCTCTAAGGATTATGTATATGGTATATTCACAAACCTTAACAGGGATGATGCAAATATTGAATATTATTACAGCGGATATTTTGGAGCTACAGGTTCAAACGGAACTTACAAAGGTTTATATGCTGACCTTATAAACACAGATAATATAAATGCTAATATAATTAATGGTGTTGCTGCTGATGTTGCAGAATATATTTATGATACTCATGCGAATACAGAACCAGCTGATGTAGTTGTAGTGGATCCTGATAATAAAGAAAGTGTTATCAAGTCAGGAAAACCTTACCAGACATCTGTTGTAGGTGTTATTTCAACTAAACCTATGATGACTATGGGGAACTCACTCATCGTTGATGAACTGACGGGTGATCCATTAAAGAATCCAAAACCTGCAACCCGCCTTGCACTTACTGGCAGAGTTCCTGTAAAAGTGACTACAGAGAATGGAAACATTGTTCCGGGAGATCTCCTGACCACCTCATCAACCCCCGGGTGTGCAATGAAATGGTCTCTTCTTGATGTTAACACTGCTAAAGACTTCGACGATCTGAAAAGAATTTTGTCAGAAAATGAAAAAAGACGCAGTGCAATAATAGGTAAAGCAGTAGATAGTTTCTCCGGCACAGGAACGGGTAAAATAATTGTTCTGATTTCATTGCAATAGAATATAATATAAAGCAGGCTTCTCTTACTTAAAAAAACCGTTCCAAAAAGAACGGTTTTTTTAAGCTAATTTATTATTATTAATGATTTTGCTGATTATATTGGAAATTATTAGGACATTATTGGATCATTATATAAATTTGATGTATTATTTCGAAAGATACTTTTAGATATCTACAATTTACTATTTCTGTATTTAAGGTTGTCAGGAGTAGTTTTAGTTTAGGTTGTGAGGGTGAATATGAGGTAATGGGCTGTCGGGAGCAACCGACAGCCCATCATGTTATTATTCATTAATATTTTGCTACTTTAGCAGGTAGTTAACATGTTTCACTATAACTATAATAGTAAATTATGGATGTTAAGATTGAGGCAGCATGGAAGTCGAAACTAATTGAAGAATTTGAAAAAGAATACTTTGTAAAACTTACAGAATTTGTAAAAGAAGAATACAGAGTCAATACCATTTATCCTACCGGAAGCCTCATTTTTAACGCATTCAATCTTTGTCCCTTTCAAAATGTCAAGGCTGTTATTATAGGGCAGGACCCGTATCATGGTCCAGGACAAGCACATGGATTATGTTTTTCAGTAAGAGAGGGAGTTGATTTTCCTCCAAGTTTAATAAACATCTTTAAAGAAATTGAATCGGATCTTTCTCTTAATAAACCACTAAACGGAAATCTTGAAAGATGGGCCGCTCAGGGTGTTTTACTCCTGAACGCTATACTTACCGTACGTGCTCATCAGCCCGGATCGCACCAGAAAAAAGGTTGGGAACAGTTTACAGATAGTGTCATAAGGATACTTAATAATGAAAAGCAGAATCTTGTTTTTTTCCTGTGGGGTGCATACGCCCAAAAAAAAGGAGAAACCATCGACAGATCAAGACATATGGTTTTAGAATCAGTTCATCCCTCACCCCTGTCTGCTTCAAAAGGATTCTTTGGCAATAAGCATTTCAGCAGATGCAATGATTATCTGAATGGACATGGCATTGAACCTGTAAACTGGCAGTAGCTATAGAACTGAGGTTAAGGTTAAGGTTGAGGTTAAGGTTAAGGTTAAGGTTGAGGTTGAGGTTAAGGTTGAGGTTCAGGTGCTAATAATAGCTTCCAAAGCCTTTGATATTGTACCTTCAAGTCCGGAGTAATCTTCAAAACCCACAGACAACCTTATCATTCCGGGTTCAGGATATTTGGTCCCCCAAACCGCTTCAACAGGCATTAATATTGTGTATGAATCGCCTAGAGATGGTATAAGTTTTATTTTTTCTGAAACCAGTTTAATGAATTTATCTCTCCTGCCCTGCTTTTCACTTTTATCTTTTCCATCAAAATCAAAGGTTATCATTGCTCCAAATCCTTTGCCTCCAAATAATTTGTCAGCTATCAAGTGAGTAGAATGGCTATTTAATCCGGGGAACCAAATCTTATCTATGACAGGTATCTTTCTAAGGTATCCGGCCAGTTTTAAAGTATTATCACACTGACGCAAGAACCTTAGTTTAAATGACTGCATTTGTGTCTGTAATCTGTATGCGTCATCCGGAGAAAGCATGTGTCCAACAAATTTCCTGTATTCGATGGCAGATTGCAATATCTTTTTGTTATTTCCGCAAAGTACTCCGGCAGTAAGATTACCATGACCTGAAAAATACTTTGTTGCACTGTGAATAACAATATCGGCACCTTCGTTTAGCGGCTTATAAAGCCATGGAGTTGCAAATGTATTGTCAATAATGATTTTTGATCCGAATTTTTTTGCAATTCTCACTATTTCTGTGACATCAGCGACTATCAGCATCGGGTTTGATATCGATTCAATATATACAAACTCAGGTTTCAAACCGGATATCACTTTTTCAAATTTATCGAGGTCATAATTATCATTATCAGGCATGAAATAGTGAACGTCAAGTCCCCTTCGCAACTTCAGGACCGATTCAATGAATGAGACAGTTCCACCATATATTTCAGTAAAGAACAGCCATGGTTTGGTCGCTTTACCATATTGAAAAACCGAAAGTGCCGTATCAATAGCAGACATTCCGGACTGGGTAAGCAATGCCCAATCACAGCCTTCAATTTTCATTATTTCCTCTTCAGCAGATTCAACCGTAGGGTTTCTATAACGGGAATAAATATAGTTATCCGGTTCTCTTAAATGCTCGGACTCTTTTTTGAAAGCATTTGCGGTTGTTGCGGCATCATATAGTTCAAAACCGGCATCCCTGTAAACAGGAACACGAGAACTGTTAACCTCTTTTTTTTTCATAGCTTACATCATTAAGTTCTTTATTGATTAATGTATTGATATTCAGTGGCTCAAAATAAATATAAAAAATTATCAGGTCGAAAAGTTCACCGATCAAAAATAAAGAAATTATAAAGAAATCCCGATTAGGATTATGAGAAATAAGGCTGATTCCTGTTATAATTAGAAAAACTATTTTCCGAAAAAGGACTGCACACTAAGCATGATAACCGATTTTCTTTTATCTGCATAAATATTTACGCTGTCGATTGCGAGTAATAAAACCGGTCCAGCAATTAAAGAAGTAATAAGAAACCCATACGATCTGTCGGAGACCTGGATCAAGAACCGGAGCCACTTTAAGGTTGGTGAGAATGCATACTATTTTAAAACTAATGGTTCTTCAAGAATGACATTACTTATCTTAAGTTCCCTGTTATACATATTAGAAATATAAACTTCATAAGTAATCCTGTCTTGTCCGATATACTGCATGTAAGTATAACTTACAGCTCCGGTTGTAAACTTAATAAGCGAGCCGTCTATGTTTATTTTTGCAGAAATTTCTGCTTTTGGATATGCTTTTGTAAAACGGAAATAGTCAGATGTGGATCTTAAGGCAATAGTTCCCAGAGTGTCAATGTCCACTGACTTTTCTGAAGTACTTACAATTACCTCTTCGAAGGTCAGATCTGACATGTTTCTGATTCTTACATCGGTTGGTCCCTCAGGTGAGAATTCTTTCTTTTTACAGGCAAGTACTGTTAGAAGTATAAGCGAAATTATGATAAGCTTTTTCATGATCAGGAAGAATAAGTAACCTCTAAAATCTGACCTGAAATATAGTAAATTAGTTGCAAAAGGGTCAAATAATATTGAGACTATTTGCCGGGACCCATCCCTTATTCCCGTCTGAAAGTTTTATCTCGAACCATCCTCCCACTTCATCTTCGACGGTTACTTTTGTGCCTTCATGCAAAACAAAAAGATCATTGCCACTGGTGTCGGGAGAACTTTTCCCGCTTACTAACGGACTGGAAATTATTGCCTTATGACTATTGTAAACCAGGGAATTATTTCTTAAAGTAAATGTTAAAGAAGCCAGTGTCAAGATAATAAAGAAGATCGCTAACCAGAACCCGATTATCTTATGTCGATGCCTCGATGAATAGATATACAATGATAATAATAAAAGAAAAAGAATAAATGAGCCAATACTGATTTTTGCCCAGCTGTTTGTAGATAAAAAAAGTGAAACGAAATTATACCATTTTACAAAAAATAGTTCAGGAATCTCCTGAAAACGATCTACAATGAGTGTCCTGGCAATCTGAAGATTATAATTAATATTTTCATCTGCAGGATTGAGCAGGTATGCACGTTCGTAGAACAGAATTGCAGCAGGAATATTGTTTTGTTTAAAATAGGCATTTCCTATATTATAATCCAGATTTGCTGACCTGTATCCTGTGTTGTAAATATCCGTCCAGACCTGTAACGCCTCCTTGTAACTCCCAGCCGTAAAATAAGTAACTCCCTGATAGAATTTGTCTTTATTTGTCTCTTGAGAAACAGTTTCACGGGTAAAAAAAGAGATGAAAAGAAAAATTAAAACATATCGTAATTTAGTGTTCATTTTCTAGCCTATTGAGTTTTCAACTGACTTAATAAATTGTGATGATCCTTCATAAATATTCGCAGCCTCTGTTCCTGAAGATGATGGTGCAAATCTGGCATATTCGCAAGTATCCAGAATTTCTGACAGGCTTTTGATTCTATCTTCATCTATACCATATTCCCTCAGGGATAAGATTGCATTATTCCTGGTAAGATCTGAAACCGGAATATTCAATTTGTCACTCAGATAGCCCCAGATTGCTTTAAGAATCTCTTCATAAAACTTATCTATTTGTTCATTCTTCAGGCAAATGGATGCACTCTTCAGCCTTTTGACAGCAATCTTTCCGGCTTTCCTGTTCCGAACCAGTGAGAGGTTCGAATTGCGTCTGATATGTTCTCTTCTTAAAAACAATATCAGAAGAAAGGCAAAAAGAGAAAATGCGTAAGCACTATAAAATGAACGCTTTGATATGATAATGTTGGCTGATTTTCTGAGTATTCCGGGATCTGATTTTATGAACCTGATATCTTTTCCAAGATATTTTACATCTTCTTTTGATACACCTCCATAAACAGTGATTCCGGTATTCTGGTCATTTCCTTTCTGTGCGTTAAAATGGAACTCCCCTGTTGTCAGCTTTTCGTATCTGCCAGTTGATATATTGAAATACGAATAAGCTACAGGCGGGATTGTAAAACTACCATAATGTCTGGGTATCAATAAATATTCAAAACTTTTTTGTCCGGATGTTCCGTTTAGCCCATTTTTTATATCATCCGAAATTTTGGGATCAAAAACTTCAATATCAGGAGACAACTTAAATGCTGGTGCTGAAGCAATTTTAAGGTTACCGTTTCCTGAAATAATTATTTTAAAATTTACAGCATCATTCACCTTAACAGAATCTTTGTTCAAAGTTGCTTTGATGTCAAGTTTTCCGACTACTCCTGAAAAATCAGCTGGTTGAACTCCGGGCAACGGTTTAACTTTTATTTTAACTGCCTGACTTGAAACTGCTTTTGGTACAGTCTGATATGATGTGAAGAAGTCACCAAAAAACGGATCTGACTGTCCCCCTATTTTTTGTTGAACAAGAACAGATATCTGAACCGGATCAATGCTTATGTCACCCGTAATCTGAGGATAAAGAAGAAACTGCTGGACCACACCTGATCCATAAATTTTTCCATTGACATTTTCCTGTCTAAGAGAAGTGAGCTGTGGTGTTTCAATATCTGATTTCAAAAAGCTGTTAAAAGATGGAAACTTTATTTCATTAATCCCTGAGATATTTACACGTGAATAAATTTTAACAGTTGCTACAATATGTTCACCCAGATAAATTTCTTTCCGATTAACCGAAAGGGTGATAAAAATATCATTCCCTGAAGATTCTACTTCTGAATCAGTGGTGGTGTTATTACTGCCCTGTGATGCATTTTGTTTTTGTGAAGTACTTCCAACAACCTCAATATGCATCGAATCGGAAGAAAAGGTTTTGTTTTTCAGAGTAAATTTAGCAGGCGGAATAACATATTTTCCTTCCTTAACAGCCTGAAGATAATAAACATAGGAATAAGAAATCTCATTCGACATTTTCCCGTTTATTATTTGTGTACTTGAACTGTATGATGTCTGGGGACCCATCAGTTTATTGAAACCGTTGAATGAAGGGGTTGAAAACTCTCCACCACCGGCATTAACGGTCCACATTACAGTGAATTGTTGACCTGCATTCACAACTGAAGGGTATTCAACTTTTACATATACATCCTGCCCTGAAGCTGAGAATGATATTAAGAAAACTACCTGATATAATAATGCCTTTTTCATTTTAGTTATATTCAGATTACCAGTTTTTCACTGTTCTGACTTTCTCTTTTGCTGCTTTTGCAAGTTTAACTTTTTCCTGGACATTTTTTTCATCATTAGCCAGAGAATTCAACAGTCTTTGAGCATCATCCTTAGATATTCCCTGCTGTTGCTGTTGTTTCTGTTGGTCCTGATTATTTTTCTGGTCCTTTTGTTGATCTTTATTTTTATCGTTTTGATCTTTCTGATCCTTTTTCTGGTCTTCCTTATTTTTGTCTTTGTTCTGATCCTGTTTGTCCTTATTCTGTTGCTGCTTTTGCTGTTGTTTCTGCTGTAGTTTCAATAAATCCTGGGCATAAGAAAGATTGTATTTTGCTTCCCTGTTATCGGGCCGGAGCCTAAGGGAGTTTTTATAAGCATCAATACTCTCTTTGAGCTTATTAGCTTTTAGTAATGAGTTTCCAAGATTGTACAAACCGGCTGATTTTTTATTCCTTTCATCATTCTGATTAATGTTCTCAATGAATTGTTTGCCTGCATCTTCGAACTTGTTCTGCTTATAAAGTGCGTCTCCAACGTTAAAAACAGCATCAGTTGATTGCTTATTCTTATCAAGTGCTTTTCTATAGGAGATCTCTGAATCTGAAAATTTATCCTTTTCATATTCTCTGTTACCCAGTCTGATGTACTTCTTGTCGGCCTGTGCATTAAGACCTGCAGAAGTAATCAGAAACAGGCCAGGTAAAAGGCTATTGAGTATTGACCTGTTCGTTATTTTATGAATCACTCTGGACATATCTTATCATCAATAGATTATACTTTAAATTTAAACAACTTGATATTCGCCAATCTTCTGTTTTTTCTTTCCATAATAATGAAGTCACCCATCAACATAAATATAGCTATTGCAGCAAATATCTGAAACTGATCGTTATACTCGGTATACATTGTACTTTCCAGTTCCTGTTTTTTCATTTTTTTAATCTGATTGAAAATTTCATCCAGCCCGATATTCGAATTACTTGCTCTTACATAATTTCCATTTGTACTTAAGGCAATTTTCTTCAGAATTTCTTCATCAAGCTTTGTTATGACTGTATTGCCATCAACATCTTTAAGATAATCCTTTCTGCCGTTATTAATTACCGGTATCGGAACTCCTTCTGTCGAACCTATACCTATAGTATGTATGACGATCCTTGCTTTTGATGCTTCTTCAGCCTCGCTGACCGGGTCATCTTCATGGTTTTCTCCATCAGTAATGATGATCATAGCCTTGCTTTTTCCTTCACCCGGACTGAATGATCGTATTCCAAGACTTATTGCAGCGCCTATTGCAGTACCCTGTTTCGGCACCATATTAGGATTGATTGTAGAAAGAAACATTTTTGCAGAAATATAATCTGTTGTGACAGGAATCTGGATATAGGCATCTCCTGCAAAAACAATTAATCCTATTTTGTCATTGTTAAGGTTATCAACCAGGCGAGATATTGCCTGTTTTGCCCTGGTGAGCCTGTCAGGTTGAATATCTTCCGCAAGCATTGAGTTGCTGACATCCAATGCAATAATTACCTCAACCCCTTGCTTTTTAACATCTTCAATTTTAGATCCAAACTGTGGTCGGGAAACCATGATTATTCCAGATAAAATAGCGATTAGCGGTAAAATGAATTTTATTACCGGTCGTATCTTCGACATCTCAGGAACAAGTCTGCCAACTAGATTAATATCACCTAATCGCTTTAGTGCTTTCTTCTTTCTAATCTCATTAATAATAAATAATAGTATTATTACCGGAAGCAGTAGCAACAAGTACAATAAATCGGGATTTGCAAATCTGAACAATTGCATATTCTTTCCTGCTGTTAAGTTAGATTTCTGAATATAGTGTTCCTGGCAAGTATCTCAAGTACCAGTAGGCAAAAAGCAATTAATGCTGGAAACAAATATCTTTCGTCTTTTCTGCTGAACTGTCTGACGTCAATTTTTGACTTCTCAAGCTTATCAATTTCTTTATAAATCTGAATAAGTTTGTCATTACTTGTCGCCCTGAAATATTTGCCACCTGTAGTTTTTGCTATCTCCTGGAGAATTGTTTCATCAATTTCAACCGGCATATCCTGATATTGTATTCCATAAGGCGTCTGAACCGGGTAAGACGCCATTCCTTCCGTTCCGACTCCGATAGTATAAACCCTTATTCCATAAGTTTTTGCAATTCCCGCAGCTGTTGCCGGAGCAATTTCACCCCGGTTATTTACACCGTCTGTAAGAAGAATAATAACTTTGCTTTTAGCTTCTGAGTCCTTAATCCTGTTTATGGCAGTTGCAAGTCCCATACCTATTGCAGTTCCATCTTCAATCATTCCACTTTGGATTTCACGAAGCAGATTAATCAAAACTGCGTGGTCGGTTGTCAAAGGGCATTGAGTAAAAGATTCCCCGCTGAAAACTACCAGTCCGATTCTATCATAAGGTCTTCCGGAAATGAACTCAGTAGCAATATTTTTCGCTGCCTCCAGCCTGTCGGGTCTGAAATCACGTGCAAGCATACTTCCGGAAATGTCCTGAGTAAGCACAATATCGATACCTTCGGTTGAAACATCCTGAAATCTGTTTGTTGTCTGTGGCCGTGCAAGGACAACTATTAAAAGGGTTAAGGCAATTATACGAAAGCCAAAAAGAATATGTCTGAGATAATGCTGGAAAGTAATTCCTGCCTCTGCAAACGACTGTAACCCTGGCATTCTCAAAGAAGCTGTTACCTTTTGCTGCTTAAGGATATAAAACGCAACCATTGCGGGTATTGCAATAAGCAGATACAGAAAGAGTGGTTCGGCAAATGTTATTCCGTTCATGGATTTCCCTCCACTTTCACATTTTTTTCATCGACAGATAAACAGATCAATTCATTTTCCTTCGTAGCAACAACAAAATTCCATGAATTTTGAAACTGTGATTCATTCTCAGAAGGTACAGGGGTATACTTTGCAAACTTTACAAGATCAGCACCTGTCAGAACGGTCTTAAGGTTCTTAAATGATCCATCCTTTTTAAAGCCTGTTTTAAGAAGAGTTTCAAGTGTCTCAGCGGTAGTAAGTTCAAGAGAGAAAACACTGAATCTGTTTTCCAGATACTGACGCAATATTTCAGTTAGTTTTGTATAATATTTTTTAATTTCACCCTTCTCCCAAAGTTTTTCATCCTTTAGTTTTTCCAGTTCCCGGAAAGCAATCACGTGTGCCGGATCAGTGGCAATGATTTTTTCAACCCCTGTTTTAGACTTTTTAAGTTTTCTTATAAATCTTACTGCGGCCCAGGTTGCAGCACAAAAAAGAGAAGCAATAAGTAACCACGGAAGTACTTCTCCAATTGTTACAGGTGCTTTGTAAGGTTTTATAATGTCAAATATTTTTGCAGTAGTATCTGCTGGTGAAATTTTAACCCTTATAACTTTGAGCCGGGTGTAATCAGAATAAAATCTTTTCAAACCATCTACATTTTTTGCTTCCACAAATACAGGACTAACCTGATAAAGCCCTGAATCAAATGATGTTATCAAGTATTTTTGAATAATCCTGATTCTGCCATTCTGAATTGAAGAGCTATCACTCCGAGGTCCTGAAAGAATCTCAATATTTTTGCACAAAGTATCTTTAAGTAAGGGAATTGTAAGTTTAAGATCGGACGGCTTATCAACAGTAATAGTAAATTTTATCTGATCACCTATAAATATTCTTGTGGAATCGAAGGATGAATTTACTTTTACTTCCTGGCCGATAGAAGAAGAAATAATTGAAATAAATAAAAATATGGAAATTATCAACTTCTTCATGAATGTTATCTTTTCTCAAACAACTTAATAAGTGGTTTAACATAATCAAGATCTGTTCTTAATTCTGTAGAATCCACGCCACATTTTTTAAAAGTATTTTTAATGATTTCAATATGGTTGATCCACCATTCTTCATAAGATCTTCGGGTAAATCCGGAGGAGGTATCAATCCATTTCTCTTCTCCTGTTTCAGAGTCTGAAACTTTTACCAAACCGATATCTGGAATTGCCTGCTCCACGGGATCATATACTTTTAAGGCAACAATATCATGTTTGTTAGATGCAATTCTCAGAGCTTCTTCAAAATCAGGTACAATGAAGTCGGAAATAATGAATGCAGTGCATCTTTTTTTTATAGCATTTGTCAGGAAACGCAACGGTTCATCCAGATTGGTTTTTTTGCTTTGCGATTTAAAGTCAAGAAGTTCCCTGATTATCCTTAAAATATGCTTACTCCCTTTCATTGGAGGAATGAATTTTTCGACTTTGTCAGAAAAGAATATAACGCCGATTTTGTCATTATTATAGATAGCAGAGAATGAAAGAACAGCAGCTACCTCGGTCATTATATCTCTTTTATAGCTGATCTTTGTTCCGAAATAACCCGAACCGCTGACATCAATTAGCAGCATCACTGTGAGTTCCCTCTCCTCCTCAAAAACTTTTACGTATGGATGGTTGAAGCGGGCCGTTACGTTCCAGTCAATGCTTCTGATGTCATCACCATACTGATATTCTCTTACTTCACTGAAGGCAATCCCCCGTCCTTTAAAGGCACTATGATATTCACCTGCAAATATATGCCGGCTCAATCCCCTGGTCTTTATTTCAATTCTCCGGACTTTGTTTAATAATTCAGTTGCTTCCACTTTTACAACAAATTATTTCCCTTGTTCAATAGTTATAACGCAGGACCATTTCCCATACATGATCTCAATCAGGTAATCTTTTCCATCATGTTTGTCAACCCATCTGTTTTCACCACTCTTAATATATTTAGAATTTAACTCTTTCACTTTTTCAGCTTTCATATTGAGGCTACAAATTATTCTCACGCTATTGCAGACTGAATCAGTATTCAAAAAAAATAATAAGGTTTGGTTTTCAGAATTATCAGAATATTTCAGATAACTAAATTTATCATTTGTAACCGGATTAAAGTTCATTTCGCTGCGATAGTCCTTCATGTACTTTCTGATTTCCTTTTCTTTATACCCAATAAGGTTCTGACTATGAGCACATATGAAGGTCAGTATCAAAGCTGCAGATAGTGTAATTATCTTCATGCAATATCTGCTATGGAACTTCAACAACATTAAGAATTTCGGAGATTATATGATCCTGATTAATATTTTCGGCTTCAGCTTCATATGTAAGACCAATCCTATGACGCATTACATCATGACAAATTGTTCTGATATCCTCAGGAATTACATATCCTCTTCTCTTTATAAATGCGAATGCTTTTGCAGCAAGTGAAAGGTTAATAGAAGCTCTGGGGGACGCTCCGTAAGAAATCATGTTTTTAAAGACCGGAAGACCATACTTCTCCGGATTACGGCTTGCAAAGACTATATTCAGAATATAATTTTCAATTTTTTCATCCATATAAACTTCCCTTACAATGTTTCGTGCTCTTATGATATCTGCAGTTTTCAGAACTGTATTTGCTTTCGGAAAATCTTTTGCAAGATTTTCCCGGATTATCAATTTTTCTTCGTCCATAACCGGATAATCAATAAGAACTTTCATCATGAATCTATCGATTTGTGCCTCAGGCAGAGGATATGTACCTTCCTGTTCAATAGGGTTTTGAGTAGCAAGAACCAGAAACGGTTCATCAAGTTTAAATGTATTCTCTCCTATTGTGATCTGCCTCTCCTGCATAGCTTCGAGCAAGGCACTCTGAACCTTTGCAGGAGATCTGTTTATCTCATCCGCCAGAATAAAGTTTGCGAAGACAGGCCCTTTCTTGACAATAAACTCTTCCTTCCTCTGACTGTAAATCATTGTACCTATAAGGTCAGCAGGAAGAAGATCAGGAGTAAATTGAATTCTGCTGAATTTTGCATCGATTATTGATGCGAGCGATTTGATCGCAAGCGTTTTTGCAAGTCCTGGAACACCTTCGAGTAGAATGTGGCCATTGGCAAGAAGACCTATCATAAGGCTGTCGGTCAGGTGCTTCTGTCCTATGATGACTTTGTTCATCTCCATTCTGATAATGTCGACGAATGAACTTTCCTTTTCAATTTTTTCATTTAAAATCCTGATGTCAGCAGTTTGCTCCATGGTTTAAAAATTTAAGTAGCAAATATAGTAAATAGAGTAGCATTAACCATAACTGATTTTTATAGTAAAATCAGTTCACAAAGGAAGTCCAGGAATTTATAAATTAGTGTTAAGGATTGTTAAAAATTCGTTAAAGGTTGACTTTGTCCCCATCCCCCCATTTCTACCCCCTCCACCCCCCATTTGGGGGGTTTGGGGGTTGAAAGTAAAGAGTGGGCTGAGTGGTTATTTCAATAAGAGTGGGTTCCAGTCAAAACCGGCTCTCACGGAACTTCTTATTAATAAGATTATTGTCAACAGGGAAAAGGTTATATTGAAATCCTGAGGTAAAAAAAAGTGGAGAACAAGAAATGCTGCTGAAATAAAAAATATTATCCTGAACCATATTTTTCCTGTCTTATCCAGGATCAATGAGATTAAACATAACAGGATAAATGGATTCAGCCATATAATATTCAGGTTCCATTTCAGCTGCTGATGATCGGTGAAAAAATTAAAAAAAACCATCATTACAGAAAGAATTGAAAAAACCGAATAGATGATAATATCAATTAACCTGATAACCTTCGTACTTTTTACCCTTGCCGTCAGAATCAGAATCAATATTATTACTAATGTAAAAACAGCCGGTGGAGCTATGAAGAACTTTTGCTTTATTACATGTGTATTAAAATCAAGTAAAACCTCAGGATTCTGAAGCAGGGGAATCATTTTACCAGACCTGTGTATAAATGTTTCTGATAATTCATCCTTCATATCGATAGGAAGGAACATTCTGTCTCTGAAAACAGCTTTTTTATCAGTTGTTGAACCCATTAAAAGATCAACCCCGAATTTTAACCATGGGTAAGGATTCTGATATTTGCCAACCATCTCTCTGAAAGTAGGGATTTTGCCAGATTCAGCTGGAGGATATTTCAGTTTTTCACCTACGGATTTTTCAAGCAGATCCCTTATCCTTGTAGAACAATCGTCATAAAAAAAATCGTACCGGTACTTAATATTTTCAGGCTTAAGATTCTCATTAATAAGCAAAACCAATTTTCTCGTTTCAGCAGGATCAATATTTATTTTTTGAGAATATACAAATCTCTGTTCAAAAAAATAACCTTGCAGAAACCCCTTCAACGATTCTGCAATAAGCATGTAATCCAACCTTCCCTTGGCAAATTTCCAGGCAAAATTTTTGGTATTGAAATCGAATACACCCCAATTATAAACAATATCTGTATGTTTTTCAGGGATTACGATCCTTAAAGCGCTGTGACCATATATTGAATATGTTTCTGTTCCTGGGCCACATGTTAATAAATAAGCAATTGTATCGTTAGCTGACTGAGAGAAAACCCGAGGAAAGTATATTAGTATTAAAAAAGAGCTTATAAAAAATATCCTTTTCATCATAATAAAATTGATTTTGTTTGTTATACCTGACTCGCCGCGATAATTTGGAGAAATACTTTATAATGGTTGCTCTTATTACATTTATTCTGTTTTATTTGAATTAATTACCCCCTTCCCAAGCTTCCCCCAGGGGGGAAGGAGTATCAATACTTTTCCCCCTGGGAGAAAATGAAAGGGGGTATTAACACGACTGCACCGGAATTCATTCTTTTTGTAAACGTAAGAGATTTTTAGCAAAAATGAAAGATTGATGAAGAATGATTTTTAAATGTTTATCTGATTATCTGATTGTCAAAGAGTGATCTGGCATGAGAATTTAAAACTCGGTTCGGATTTTATGAAATGAGGAAAAGATTATTTAACTTGCATTTAACACAGCCGGAAATAGTTGTTTTGCATCAATAGAACCTGATAAATTTAAAAAGATGAAACGAAATTGGAGAAGAAAACTATTAGGTGGATTGAGCCTTACATCAGCGTTATTTGTCTTTCAGGCCTGTTATGGTACGCCACACGATATGGGACTCGATATTTTTATTGAAGGACTGGTAAAATCTGAAAAAACCGACAAACCGGTGAAGGGAATAAAAGTTTCAGTTGCAGACAATATGCAATTTGAATATACCAACGAAGAAGGCAAATTTTCATTATATACTGAAGTTGCAGATAGTTATAAAATTAAATTCGAAGATATTGACTCAAATCAAAACGGTAATTTCGTTGGAAGAGATACCCTTCTTACAAATATTGATAAAACAGTTTATTTAGATATTGCATTGGAAGAGAAATAGATGTTCCTGGTACTCAGAAAAAAATCCTTTCAAAGATTTAAAAAAGTTGAAACAAAGATTCATGAATTGAATTATTTGTTCTGGGAATGTACATCGCGATGCAATCTGAGTTGTTTGCATTGCGGCAGCGATTGCTCAAAAGACAGTGCTTTCGTGGACATGCCTTTAACTGACTTCTTATCAGCGCTTGATACAATAGAATCAAAGCCATATAATTTTACTGTCGTAATAACAGGCGGTGAACCGCTTTTACGCAAGGACATTGAATTGTGCGGCAGAGAAATAAGAAAACATGGTGCGCGATGGAGCATTGTTTCAAATGGATATCTGTATGACCGGGAAAAACATATTTCATTACTAAATGCAGGATTAGGTGCTTTGACAATAAGTCTTGATGGGTTGGAAGAGACTCACAACTGGTTGCGTAACAAAAATAATAGCTTTTCAAAAGTTGATGTTGCAATTGGTCTGGCAGCAAGTTCATCCAGGTTGAATTTTGATATAGTTACCTGTGTGAATAGAAGAAACATACCTGAATTGCCATCAATTTATGATTATTTAAACAGAAAAGGAGTAAAAGCATGGCGATTGTTTACAATTGTTCCGATTGGCCGGGCAAAAAATAATCCGGATTTGTTATTAACAGACTTTCAATTTAAAGAATTATTGGACTTTATAAGTCTTAAGAGAAGGCAAAAATTAATTGATATAAAATTCAGTTGTGAAGGATACGTTGGTCAATATGAATTAAAAGTCAGAGATAGTTTCTTTTTTTGCAGAGCAGGGATTAATATTGGTTCGATATTGATAGATGGTTCAATATCTGCCTGCCCTAATATAGACAGAACCTTTTTGCAGGGAAACATATACAAGGACAATTTTTTTGAAATATGGAACTCGAAATACCAATTTTTCAGAGATAGAAACTGGACAAAAATCGGGCAATGTGAAAAATGTCCGGATTATTCATATTGTCAGGGAAATGGATTGCACAACTGGAATAAGAATAAAGAAAATGTATTAATCTGCCACAACGAAAAAATAGAAAAAGCAATAAATCGCTGAAATCGGTAAATGGTAACTCGCACAAATTGAACGAAGATTTAGTTTGCTGCAGGATAGCTTTTTTTGTTAGCTTTACACCTTCGTTCAGAGAGAATTGAACTTCTCTGAAAAAGAAATCACCAATAAACATTTAATATTATAACAATATGAAAAGAATCCCGGTATTGATCATTGTCTTATTATCAATTTCATTGTGCAATGGTCAGAATAGCGGCAATTTTCTAATTACCGATCTGCATGTTCATTTAAAAGGAGGATTCACTATTGAAGAAGCCGTTTTGAAATCTAAAAATGAAAATATCAGGTATGGAATTGTTACAAATTGCGGAATTGGATTTCCTGTTCACAATGACAGTCAGATTGATTCTGTGATAAACTCATTTAAAAATTACCCTCAGTTCTATTTAGGTATGCAGGCTGAAGGGAGAGAATGGTTAAATAATTTCTCAAAAGAATCAATGAGTAAGTTTGATTATATATTCACTGATGCAATGACCTTTACCGATTCAAAAGGCAGACGAAACAGGATATGGATAAAGGAAGAGACGTGGATCGATAATGAGGAAGAATTTATGGATTACCTTGTTAGCACAATTGTTAAAATATTGAGTACCGAACCAATAGATATGTATGTAAATCCAACGTTTTTGCCTGAACAGATGGCGGACAGATATGACTCTTTCTGGACTGATGAAAGAATGGACAAGGTAATTAAAGCAGCAAAGGATCATAATATCGCTATTGAGATAAACAACAGATACAGAATTCCTTCTGCTAAATTTATTGCCAGAGCAAAAAAAGCAGGTGTTAAATTCACTGTCGGAACCAATAATGTAGATGCGAATTTTGCCGGTGCGGCTTATGCTATTGAAGTAATAAAAAAATGTCAGCTGACTCAGGCAGATTTTTTCAAACCTGTTAATAAAAGACAGGATGGAAAACTTTAATTTAGCGCGGATTTTAAAGTTTCTACCGGGAATAATTCTTGGATTGACTGTGCACGAATATTGTCATGCACTGGTTGCCCATATGTGTGGCGATTCAACTTCAAAAGACCAGGGAAGGGTTACTCTGAATCCGTTAAAGCACATTGATCCTCTTGGGTTTATAATGCTAATCTTTGCAGGATTCGGATGGGCCAAACCTGTTCAGTTTAACGAGCAAAATCTCAGAAATCCTAAAACAGACGTTATAAAGATAGCATTAGCCGGACCCGTGTCGAACGCAGTAATTGCAATGATACTTTCTATAGTGTTCTCTTTAATATCATCGGCTGCCCGTGTTCACCAAACTTCTGTAATGCAGATTCTGTCGGAAGTATTTATTTATGCTATTTATATAAACTGGGGACTTTTTATTTTTAATCTCATTCCTTTACCTCCTCTTGACGGTTCGCACCTTTTATTATCTCAGTTTAAAAGATTTCCGGTACTCTACAATGGATTGAATAAATATGGTTCACTCCTTCTATTTGGATTAATTATAGTGAGCTTCCTGACCAAGATAAATGTTTTTCCTATCTGGCCGGTTATTCAATTTTTTGGTGAAGGGTTTCTTTCTCTGGTCGGATACAGGTAACGATTCAAAGGTGCAACGGCACAACGGTATAACAGCATAATGGCATTAATTCAAAAAACATAACATTATAACATTCGAACATTCGAACGTCAAATCCATTAATAGTTTAGCCTGAACTTTTGAAATAAGATATGAATTTAATATCTTGCAGGAAATAAGCGCGTTGTGAAGCTTTTAACAATAATATTATTCTCAATGATGTGGAAATATTCTTTTCCTCAGCCTGACAAATATATTGCAGCAAGGAATGATATGGTGAAGTATCAGATCTCTGACAGAGGAATTACCAATAATGAAATACTGAGGGCAATGAAAAAGGTCCCGCGTCATCTTTTTGTACCGGTAGAATATGAAAAGGAAGCTTACGGTGATTATCCCCTGCCAATTGGTTATGGACAGACTATATCTCAACCTTATATTGTAGCATATATGACCGAAGTTGCCAAACCGAATAAGAAGAAGAAGGCATTAGAGATTGGAACAGGTTCGGGATATCAGGCAGCAGTTCTTGCGGAGATAGTTGACTCGGTTTATACAATAGAAATTGTGAAGGAATTAGCTAAAGAATCCACGGCCAGATTTAAGAAGCTGGGGTACAATAATATAATAGTAAAGTCGGGAGATGGATATAACGGATGGACTGAACATGCTCCATTTGATATTATTATTGTTACTGCAGCACCCGAAGAAATTCCGCAACCACTTATCGATCAGCTTGCGGAAAACGGACGATTGGTGATACCCGTCGGCGAACCTGGCGCAATACAGGAACTAATGTTACTTGTTAAAAAGAATGGAAAAATTGAAAAAAAACAACTTACGTTTGTCAGGTTTGTACCTTTTAAAAGATTATAAAAATTCAATTCTAATTAATAAACAAATGCTTATGGAATACTATGCTGCACAAAAACAGAAAGATACATGGGGCAAAAAACCATGTGATCATCCCCGGTTCGAAAAGGAATACTATTCCGGAGCCTTTCTCGTAAATTATGTCTGTACCCAATGCGGTAAAGAATTTACTATAGCTCAAAAGCTTGAACTGGATAAAGCACGAAAGGATACTAACATACTCAATAAAATACCAAATAAGTTACAGTCAGGATAGCTGATCATCAAACCCAAGACTTTAAATAATATTCACACTGTACCTGTTTCTTCAGATAATAATAACCCTGAAAAAATTTTAATTCAATAACCACTCGCAGGTTAATTGACAATAACTGTGCCAGTCATCGAGGGATGTACTTTGCAATGGTATTTAAAAGTGCCGGCAGTAGCAAACATATAGCTGTAAGTTCCATCTATGCTAATAGTTCCTCCGCTGTCGAATACTCCAGTATCACTGGTAACTGTATGGCCAATTGCATCTTTATTTGTCCAGGTAATTGTAGTGTTTACCGCAATTGTAATGGTAGATGGATCAAATGCCATATTTTGAATCCAGACTTCATTTACTCCCGGTCCTGAGCCTCCTTTGCTTCCTGGATTACTTACTGTAGGTGTATTGTACGTTGAACTTTTTGTGCAACTGTTCGAAATGCTGAGAAGTGTAAAAAGTAAGGTTAAACCAATTAATAATCTGCTTTTAGAATCAATTAACTTTTTCATGGATTTAATTTATTTTGATTTATACTTATTTAGACTAATTAAACATAACTGAATGTAAAATGTTCAAAGCAGATGAAAATAACTAAATTAAGAACTGTTGAAATTCAAGAGAAAGAGATGATAACACCCGAACTCGGTATGCTGAGAACCTATGATGCTGATAAAGATGGTAAACTCAGGATTATGCCAAAGTAGAAGATTAAAGAATACATCGGCAGGTCGCCAGATTGGCTGGATTGTTTCACGATACATTGTTCTGGGAGACGCAACAGATAAAACCAAGCTGAATGACAATCTGGGAGCTGTCAGGATCAGGTTTTTTACCATGAAATATACTCGCGGGTGGTCTGCATTCCACACGGAGCAAGAAAGGGGCTAAGTCTTAATGATGAGAGCCCTTTCAGATAAATAGATGATAAAAAAAAAAGTAACTTAATTGTTAATGATTATGTTAATGTTCAAGTAGTTAGAGTGTGGTTGGATGGTTCTGCTGACAGAGAACTAATGTTGGTTTGGCTGTCAGTTCTCACAATTTCCAAAAAAAATTGCTATTAAAATCGGGTATTTGAAAATATTAGAGTTTTATACTATTACGAATAGCCATTAAGAATATCTGATGCAACGTTAAAGTGCTTAGCAAAATATCTATATCTTGAAAGGATAGATTCTCCAATTAAACTTTTAAATCTTCTATCAACATCTCCTCCTTCAGGTTCTGGATTTACTACTATGATCCGTCTTATCCTTGTAGAACTTAATGTTCCCAAAGCAAAAAGATATCTGAAAAATGAATCCGTTTCAGGTAAAGAATAGCCAAACACATAAATTCTTTTTGCGGTAGATAATTTTTCAGCTGCTTCTTCCCAAACTTTACTAATTATCCCCTGATAACTATTTTTGTTCCATGTTGGAGGCACTATTAAAGATTCCTTTTTTAAGGTGTAGGTTCCAGGATTATGTTCATTAATCTTATGTAAATTTTTAGAAACGTATAATTTACAGGTGCCTCTCATTCTTAAGTCATGCGTAACAGTCAAATCTTTTAAATACCAATGTGGATAATAGGGATAAACCTTATTATCATTTTCAGAAATAGCCCAATTTATTGATCCATGAAGTTTAAAAAGATGAAAGTCATTTAGTTTTTCTTCGAATTCTTCAATTCCATATCGAACAGAATAACCTGCTCTACTTATTGCTGTATCTATACCAACATCATAATTAAAAGTAATAATTGAAGTATTGTTTTTAAAATCACCTCCTGAAATGAAGCTCATAAGATTGGCATAACTGTCCGGTGCATGAACTAGTGTATTTTCATGCCTAAAATCCATTGAGTGTTCAATGGTTTCAATTATTAAATTTACTATTGCTTCTCTATATCCTGCAATTTCCTCATAAGGTATATTTCCTAGTCTTCTAATAATTTGAGCCATTTCAATAGCTCCAAAAACAGTTTCAATATTATTGAGATCCATTCTGGCTTTAGAATGTACACTTTGAAGATCAGCTAGTAACTCAAATACTTTAACAAATTGATTTTTAGTTTCTCTGTCTGACCTTTTGTCAAGCCCATTTGAAAGTAAATCCTCAGCTTTATCTATAAAATTGTTCATTAATGGAGCTCCTGAATCAGCTGAAGCTCCGGCTCCAAGAATAATAACATTTTCATCCATATCATTTTGAATTAACTTTCATCTCTACCAAATTTAAATCTTATTTCTCCCATACACAAAAAAGATTTGTTTTTGGCCACGAAGCCTTTTATATTTGGTCATCAGACATTGAAAATAGGGGCGAGAAGCACGAAGCCCCGCAGCGAGGCCCCTGGAGAAATCCGGGGGTTTTGCTTAAACCTGACCTGGATATTAAAAAATCTGTAACTTTATTTAAAATTCTTAATAATGAATAAATACTATGTATATGGACATTATGATAGTCAAGGTAATGTTTTTTATATAGGTAAAGGAACTGGAGAAAGAGCAGGTAGGATAGAGAGGCATCCTACTTGGACTTATTATGTTGAGAAATATTTGTTAAATAATTATATAGTAAAAATTATTCAAGATAATTTGACTGAAGATGAAGCATTTTCAATGGAGGCGGAATTGATTTTACAATATAGCAAGCAATTAATAAATTGGGAACGTCCATTAATTGCTAAAGTAACTTTCTCTCCTTTTGCCGAAAAAAAGTTTACTGAAGTTAAAGATGTAAGAGGTGTGAAGGATTGGGAAAGTTTTCATAGATATAATAAATTACTTAACGAAAACAAGAAATTGATTTCGGATTCAAAAATATTAGAAATAACCAATATTGAAGGTGCGATTGAAGGTTATCGCAAAGTAATTAAAGATTTAGCTGAATATAGCGGATATAATGAATGGGAGAATATGGATGATTGTCTGTTAAAAAGAATATGTCTTGAAATGGAAAAAGGTGAAGGCATTAAAGGGGAGGTTGAAGCAATTAATAGATTGACTTTGTGTTTATGTAAAGTTAAAAGGAAAGATGAGGCTAAAATTGAGGCACTAAATTACTTTTCAACTTACACTTATGATTGTAGAACAGAAGCGTATGTAAACATAATGAAAAGAGTTTATAAGGGTGAAGAAATTCCATTGGATATACTTAATACATTTTAAAAGAGAGATTAATGGATAAAAAACTTATATAAAATCCCTATGAATACCAATATGTAAATTTCAAAAAAACTACAATAATGACAGTACGAGCAGGTTATATTTATGGGGAAGAATTTCTTAAAGATTGTATGCGGGCCTATCAATTTAAAAGGGAAAAGAAATATGATTTGGCAATTGACTTATTTTTAAAAATTATTGATGAATTTGAAACGGAGTCAATGACTACAGGCTGTGGTGTCCCCCCAGGTTATTATGAGGAAATGGCTATTATCTATAGAAAACTCAAACTAATTGAAAAGGAGAAACAAATATTAGTACGCTTTTCTAATCAAAAACACGGAACCGGTGGGGTGTCCCTTAAATTATATGAAAGATTAGGAATATTAAATGCAAAATACCCGAATCTTTAAATTTCTTGTTCCTTGAAGTAACATGTTAAGAGTGGTCGTTATTCTGGAGGATCACTTCTCTTTTCATAAAGACCTGAAACTAAAAAGATGAGGTTTTAAATTTATTATCAACAATATTGATTCAGAGTATTGTATAGGATAGATTTGTTTGCAAATTGATTGCAAATGGGGAAATGGAAAAGGAGTTAAACTTCTCTAACTCCTTGATTATCTTTGTGATTCCGGCGCGACTCGAACGCGCGACCCACAGCTTAGAAGGCTGTTGCTCTATCCAACTGAGCTACGGAACCTTTTACAGGCTGCAAAAATACATTTTTTTTCAATTTTAACAATCTGAATATTGATATGCTCATAACATATGAAATTTTAAAAAATTTAATTATAATGTTTTCATGTAGTTAACCAGCCCTTTCTGGTCAATTATCTGCTTCAGTTTTTCAGGAAGCGATTCAAAAGAGAATGTCGTTGATCCAATTAAAATCTCTCCTCTATTGAAGTTAACATCCACCTGGTCACCTGGCACATAAGTCTCAACTGCTTCCCGGTGAACTATAAGTAATAAACCCTGGTTTATGGAAGAACGATAAAAAATTCTGTTCACTGATTTGACAAGGATAGCTTTTATTCCGACAAATGAAAGTCCGACTGATGGATGTTCTCTCGAACTGCCACAGCCAAAATTCTCCCCTGAAATAATTATATCACCTTTTTTTACATTTTTGCTGAACCCGGGATCAAAATCCTCAAAGAGCAGAGGTGTAATAGCTTCAGGATCAGAGCTTAATACATTATAAGTATGTTTTCCGGCAAACATCTGATCTGTGTTTAAGTTATCAACATCAGAATAATTCCAAACTGAATTAATTCGCCTGTTCTCCCCGGATTTTATCTCAAAAATTTTGCTCTGTGATATCTTAAACGGGAATTTTTCTTTATCATGACTCTTTCTTGGATCGGTAATCACACCGGTTAAAGATGAATGAGCGACTGTTGCCGGTGAAGCCAGATAAATCTGAGCATACTTATTTCCCATCCTGCCCGGGAAATTGCGGTTCGCTGTAGAAATTACCGTGTGTCCATTTGCCGGGATACCCTGTCCGGTACCCAGACAGGGCCCGCATGATGGAGTTAGTACATTTGCTCCGGATTCGATAAATATCGAAATTATACCTTCCTCAATTGCCTGAAGGAATATCTTTCGTGAAGCTGGAATGATATGAAGCTGAAAGCCTTCCTTAACCATTTTACCTTTTAAAACACTGGCAGCTATTCTCATGTCTTCGATTCTGCCATTTGTGCAGGTGCCAATAAGTCCCTCATGAACGACAGTGCCTGCAACTTCATAAACTGATTTAATATTATCAACATTGTGAGGTGCAGCCACAACAGGGAAGACAGCGTCCATATCAATATTAATTTCACTGGAATACTTAGCTCCATCATCAGCCCATATTCCTGTAGTCCTTTGACCATAAAATTTGTCCAAAACTTCATCAGCAGGAAATACGGCATTTTTAGCACCCATCTCTGATGCAAGGTTTGCAATTGTCATTCGATCGGAAATATCAAGAGTTTTAACTCCATCTCCGTGGTACTCAACCGACATATAGTTTGCTCCGTCGGATCCTATCATTCCGATAATCCATAAGGCAAGGTCCTTTGCCGAAACATTTTCCTTCAACCGGCCTGAGAGAGAAATTTTTATCGATTCTGGTACCCGGAACCAGGTCTCTCCTGTTTTCCATATACCGGCTGACTCGGTCCGGTCAATACCTGCAGCCAGAGTGTTGAAAGCTCCCGCTGTTGATGTATGGCTGTCACTTCCAACAATAAGCATTCCAGGCCGGGCATGATACGACATAATCTGATGACAGATGCCTCTCCCTGAATCATAAAACTTCTTAATGCCCTGTGACAAAACGATATCTCTGATTTCCTGATACTGGGTTGCCAGTTTTGCATCAGCAGGAGGGGCATTATGGTCAAGAACAACAAGCATCTGGTCGGGGTAAGCTACATTCTTCCCTCCCATTTTTTGAAATGTCTTATAAATACTTGATGTATTGTCATGAGTAAGAATAATATCAGGCTTTGCAAAAACTATATCTCCGGCCTGAGCTTTAAATATCTTTTCGGCAAATGTTTGTGGATTCATAACGATATCATTGAGTGGATCTTTCTATTTTATAATTCTAACATAATGACATAACAATTTAAGACAAAAGACAAAAGTAAAAAGATAAAAGTAAAAAAAGGAGGAAGGTTAAAGGTAAAAGGAGAAAGTTTAAAAACATGACAACGCGAAACGCCAAACACCATAACGTATTTAAATATCAGCGTGTTACTTACCCAATAAACCGCCTTTCCGGTAAACTTCAAACTGAATATCTGAAAATGGTTCTGCAACGAAAACTTTTTTATTTTGCAGGTTCTCAATTTTTCCTGTCTTTAAATTTACCTTAATGTAGTCACCATTTTTAAGATCTGTATCAGTCAGTGCTTTGCAAGTGATTACCGGAAAGGCGGCATTTATGGCGTTTCTTTCATAAATAGCGCCGAATGATTCCGCAATAATCGCATGTATTCCAAGTGCTGAGAAACAGTCAACAGCCTGCTGTCTGGAGCTCCCGCAGCCAAAGTTTTTTCCAGTAATGATTATATCTCCTGGTTTAGCTTTTTTAGAAAAATCTTCAAACCCTTTAAGATTATCAAATGTATACTGGCCCATTTCTTTGATATCAGTAATTGCAAGATATCTGTTATGGAAAATCATATCAGTGTCAATATTGTCCTTTTGTATAACCCAGATTCTACCTTCTATAACGGATCTCTTGTCATCTGTGATTTTCTGGTGATGATCCTTTTTTTGAGTTTCAATTGGTTTTTCCGGTTTGATAAATAGTGAAGGCTTTTCAGGAATATTATAAGGAGTGGTAATAAATCCCGCGACAGCTGATGCTGCAACTACTTCAGGGGATGCAAGATACACACTACCTTTCCCCTGCTTTCCTGGAAAATTCCTGTTTCCTGCGCTTATAGTTACCTCACCCAGACCATTCTGTCCCACCTGTCCTGCTGCACAACCAGCGCATCCTGCGTTTGAAACAAGCGCACCAGCACTTTTAAAGCTATCTATAAGCCCCTCATTCAGACATTGTTTCCAGATTTCATCAGTAGCCGGAACAATTTTCAGGACTACCCCCGGGGCTACCTTCCTGTTTTTAAGAATAGCAGCAGCCTTTTTCATATCATTCATCCTGCCATTGGTGCAACTTCCTATAAATGCAGAATCAATTTTTCTCCCAAGAACTTCCGCAACATTCACTGTGTCATGTGGTTTTCCTGGGAGTGAGACCATTGGTTTAAAGCTGGTTACATCAATTGTGAACGTTTTTTCATACTGTGCATTTTTGTCAGCAAAAAAAGGTTTAAATTTCGTTGTTGACCTTTTTGAACAATAATCGGTAATTAATCTGGTTGGTGGGAAAAGAATAATTATTGCGCCCATCTCAGTTGCCATAGAGGAAATAGTGATTCTGTCATCAAGATCCAGATTATCAACAGAGGGGCCGTATATCTCGATTGAAAAACCAAGAAGTGAGTTTGCTCCGAAAAGCTTGAGCAGATTAAGAACAATGTCTTTTGAGCTGACATTATCGGGAATTTTCCCCTCAATATTAATTTTAGCCGATGGAGGAATTTTAAACCATACTTTTCCATTATGCCAGGCCGCGGCAACATCCATATCGCCCATTCCCTGCCCGAATGCTCCTATTGCACCCAGAATATTTGCATGTGAGTCAGTTGAGACCGCAGTGGAACCTGGAAAAACAAATCCTTCATCTATAAGGATATGTGTCCCGATTCCGGCATCAATATCGAATACTTTTATTCCTTGCTCTCGCGCAAAAAGACGGCAGATATGTTGATTAACTGCATATTTCTGATCAGAACCAGTTGGATTACAATCAAATGTGAATAAAGTTTTGTCCGGGTCATTTATAGTTAATCCAAAATCTTTAAGGTTCTTGACTACATTTGCTCCTCCAAAGTCACGTGCAACTCTGGAGTCAATTTCAATATCTACGATTTGTCCAGGACAGACCTCTTCATATTTTGAATGTGATGTAAGTATTTTTTCAAGCAATGTCATTGCCATATGTTTTGTTATTAAGGTCAATAGAATTGCAAAATTACAATTTACAGGACATTAATTGAATTGTGCCCTGTAATCTCTTGGGGAGATTCCTTCGGATTTACGGAATTGCTTGTTAAAATTAGAGATACTGGCAAAGCCACATTCTCTAGCTATATCATGTACCTGATATTCTGTTTCCCGCAGCAGGTAACATGCTTTATTTGTCCTTACACGGTTGAGGTACTCAATAAATCCCGCTCCACAGTTTTTTTTGAAATATCTGCTGAAGGCAAAAGGACTCATTTTTGCAATTTTTGCTATCTTTTCAAGAGGAATAGGTTTAAAATAATTTTCTCTTATATAGGTATAAACATCAGACATTCTTTTATTTCCTCTTTCGTCAAAAACCAGTTTATAGTTTTCCGAGCACAGGAAAGCTCTCTTCTCTGAGGAACACAAAATTTTAATGATATTGAAAAAATCAATCATTTTATCAATACCTTTATTATTGATCATTTGTATCAGATAATTTTCAGCTTTTTTAGAATCTTCAATAGAAAAAACTATTCCCCTTTCAGCTTCATTGAGCAGTTCTTTAAGACAACGCATTTCGTGTTGCGATAGTAACGCATCACCGATAGACTCAAGTTTAAAATTAACTATTATACCATGATTATCGGGAAGTGTATTATTTTGCCTGTAATAGTTCCAGCTATGAGGGATATTCCCGGCAATAAAAACCATGTCATACTGATCAAACAATTCAACGCTGTCCCCAATTATTCGGGTACCATTACTTTTTATATTCAAAACAAGCTCATACTCGGGATGAAAGTGCCATAAACCACCTGTATCATTGATATATGCAGCTCTGAATCCACCACCATCATCATATAATATTTTCTCAAGTTCAGCTACCATAGCAAAAGATGCTTAATTTGATCAGATACTATAAAAATAAGCAATATTTTATCAATTATTAATAAGTGTGTCATATAAATTTTTTACAGATAAAATTTGATTTAATAATTTTTTTATTTAAATTTGTTTTCAAGCTCATGCTATTGGTATTAAGAGGAGATGAGCAAGGGTTGGGAGTGAAGATCAACAGGATTGTATTGCAGACATTGACTTTCACATCAGGAGCCTTAGGAATAGCGCCAGCTAACCATGGTTCCATCCTTTTATCAGACAGTAGACACGGGAATTATCTCATTAATAAAGCCCGCTCCTGATTTTCGCAACCACCCTTCCTCCTCTTATTTTTTTTGCCACAATCGAATAATTCTTCGCTTTTTAATCAAGAAATTTTAAAGGATATACAATAAAAATTAATTGACTATTATAATTAAGTATATAGATCTATTGATTTTCAAGCGATTTAGTATTTAAACTCATGATACCCCCTCTCATTTAAAATTAGACTATCTTTGCCTACTTTCAGTAAATGGGGATAACTGAATATATTTTTCAATAAGCTGTATAGAGTATTATGAAGACCTATATCAGACGGAGGGAGAAGAATAATAATCTTGTTGTTTTGTATGGTGGTTGGGGGACAGATGAAAATGTCTTTATACCTCTGTGCAATGATGAGTTTGATTTTATTCTTTTTTATAACTATTCTGCCGATGAGGCCCTGGTGCTTCCGGAGATGAAAACCTATAAAAAAATCACTTTGATAGGATGGTCTCTTGGAGTTTGGGCAGCGGAATATCTTTCTTCCAGGACAGGTATTAGGCCAGATATTACAATTGCTGTAAATGGGACCCCGGTACCTGCCGATGATCAGTATGGAATACCACTTAATGTATTTGAAGGTACACTGAATAACATTACAGAGGGAAATATCAATAAATTCTATTTAAGGATGTTCGGTGATAAAAAATCATATCAGACGAATATTGACAGGGTTCCTCACAGAACTCTAAAATCATTACATGATGAACTCCGATGGATGTATAACCGCATTATGGAACAAAAAGAATCAGGTTTCATATGGGATTATGCAGTGACAAGTGAAATAGATCGGGTTTTCCCTTCAAAGAATCTCGAAGGTTATTGGGAAAAAGAAATTAATACTAAACATATTGTACTGCAGCTTCCACATTACCTTTTTAATGAGTGGAAATCGTTTCCTGATTTTATTAGCTTCGTTGAAAACTATAAAGTCAATAAGTCAAAACTTAAAAAGGTGCACATCAATAAAACTAAAGGTCTTTGATTAAAATATTGGAATCAGATTTAGCAATAAGTTTGTCAAACTTTTTAAGCATTGAGGTAATTTTGTCATAATCCTTGTTTTTTATAACCATTCTTTGCTCAATTCCCTTTCTATCAAGTCGAGAAAAAACATAACTGACAGATAATCTGTTTATATCTATGGCTGGTTGATACAGCCGCTCCTTTGCATCATTCTCATGAATAATTGAAACAAGATTTACGTTACTTAGATCCTGTAATATATCACGAGCAAGTCTGACAGGAATTTTAAGTGTCATTGAGATATTCTCCGCACTGACAGGTTTCTCACCAATAGAAAAATTACGAATAATCATATGCATTATCATCAGTACAAGTGCACGCTTCTGATAGTTGCTGATATTTAAAGCTTCAGATTCAAACTCATAGCGTGAAACATTCTGGTTGGCAAAAGAGAGTTCAGCTCCTAGCAGAACAACTATCCAGCTACTCTGCATCCAGATTATGAATAATGGCACCGCAGCGAAACTACCATAAATGGCGCTCAATTTTGTTATGCCGAACTGAAGATCGATATATATCCATTGTAAGGCTTGCATAAATGTCCCCGCGATTATGCCTGAAATCAACGCCGGCACGAATTTTACCTTAGCATTGGGCATTATTATAAATAATGCCGTCAGGGTAATCCAGCTCAGAAAATATGGTGCCAGTTTAAACAGAAAACTGATCAATGGTTTAAAAATTTCCAGAATCGGAGCTTTAATCATATAGTCAGAAAGTTCGGTACTTATAAAAACTGTAATGCTGCTGGAGAGAATAATTAAAACTGGAGCAATCAGCATAATGGTCAGGTAATCAGTGAATTTTCGATACCAGGGCCTGGCGGATCTGATTTGCCAGATATGATTGAATGAACTTTCAATATTATTGAGCAATGACATTACTGACCAGAAAAGGATTAGCATTCCGACTCCCGCAATATAATCTCCCCTTGTCTCCTTAATGGCATTGCTGGCATTCTCCAATAACCAATTCAGTATAACCGGTTGAGTTTGAAATTTATCTGTAATTAATTGTTTAAGATTCTGATCCAGACCAAAACCTTTGGCGATTCCATAGGCAATGGCTGCAACAGGAATAATGGAAAGGAGGGAATAAAATGTTAAAGCAGAAGCCCGTAGCTGAACTTTATCATTTAAGAAACCTCTGGCAGCAAGGACAATAATCCTCAATTGTTTGAAAAGAAAGGTTCTTCCTTTGGAAATTTCTGATAACGGAGTATGCCAGATTGCATCATTCAGCCTTTTTATTTGGTCCAGAGCCCATGTAACAGGATTTTCCATAATAGAATATTTCTACTAATTTTAACAAGCTATGAATTGAAACAAATCGCAGGTTCAAATATACGAAATACCTGAAGGTGTGGAAAATAAAGAAACAAAATAATTGCTACTTACACCCTTTAATTAGAATATGAAATGAAGATTGAAATCCTGGAGTTTGTTGAAGGAGCCCGAAAAGCACAAGGAGTTACTGTTATTATAGATGTATTCAGGGCATTTTCAGTCGATTGCTATGCCTTCGATGCCGGTGCAGCAAGGATAGTTGCTACCTCAGAAGCAGCTGATGCATTTCAATTAAAGAAAAAATACAAAAACTCTGTGCTCGTTGGTGAAAGAGATGAGAAGAAAATTGAGGGTTTTGACTTTGGAAACAGTCCGACAGAAATCATTAAAGCTGATCTTAACGGGAAAACTGTGATCCATACTACAACTGCTGGTACAAAAGGGCTGGTAAATGCCATAAATGCCGATACAATTCTGACCGGCAGTTTTGTCAATGCCGGAGCAATTGTGAAATATATAAAATCTATTGACCCTGATCATGTCTCGCTTGTTGCAATGGGATATCGGGCAACCGTTTCTTCTGAAGAAGACCTGCTTTGTGCAGAAATGTTAGCAACAGAGCTGAATAATAAAAATTTCATAATCGGAGAAAGAATTGCCAACCTTCAGAATACTTCAGGAAGACGATTCTTCAATCGTGACAATATTGATTTTTCCCCTCCTACTGACTTTTTTCTTTGCACAATGATTAACAAATTCGATTTTGTATTAAAAGCTACAACAAGATTTGACAGAAATGTCGATCTGATGAAAATAGATATATAATCAGTTGAAGATAGCTTCTATGAAACAAAGTGCAAACTAGGCGAATTGACATGCATGATAACCCAAGCGTCATCCTTCGCTGCTGGGTTTTTTCTTTTATTACAACAATTATTAAAAAATAGGGAGTACATTTTTTCTCCTGTGAATCTCACGATAAGTACAGAACATGCTGATTTTATAGAAACCAAACAATAAGAGTGAAATATTGCTGGAGTCCAGTCTGATTTCCATCCGGTCCCTGTATTTAATAAATAAAGCGGCCAATACTCGTGTCAATCTGAAAAATTTAAGTTTTTGATAAATCTGGAGTATATTGACAGTTTCAGAGAATGATTTCTTATCGGTGACATTATCATAAAGTTTACTGAGATTTTCAATACCCAGTTTTGTTTTATTGAGAAAATCCCTGTTTGATTCCAGTCCCTCATGCATGAGACCATTATCAATATGAAGAATATTAATCCCGGCTTTTTTCAATTGGTAACCCATTAGAGTATCTTCGTGTCCATATTGTTTCAACTCTTCATTGAACCTTATTTTAGAGAAGACTGACTTTTCGAAAAGAACATTAAATGTTGAAAAACCTGCATGTGGATGCTTGTTCCTTTCTGCTGCGCTTCGCTGTTCTCTCCATTTTCCATACTTCCATCTGAGGAGTTTATCAGGATCTCCCGGTGCACTTTCATGATACAATGTTCCTCCACATATCACCTTTGAAACATTCAAGTATGGAAGCCACTTAAGCATGTAAGTTTCGGCTGTACCTGGCAACATTACATCAGCATCAATAAAAAGAAAAAAATCACCCTTTGCTTCAAGGGCGAGCTTGTTCCTGATTGCAGCTCTTCCAATATTTTTCTCAGAAAAGATCACTTTGACATTGTCCCCTTCAAGAGACTGGTATTTTTCCCTGTATTCAGAGGAGGACCCGTCATCCCCTACAAGAATTTCATAAAATTCCGGAACTTTGCCAAGGGCACTTTTCATGCTGTGAACAAGTGCAATAATGTCGTAATCGAATACAGGAATGAGTAATGAGATCTTCATCTTTGGTCAAGGCTTATTAAATCAAATGTACAATATATTTTTATATTATTTGTTTAACAAACTTTGCCAAAGAAATTGCATTAGCTAATTTTGCAGATGTCTTTAATAATCTGATTTATAAATGAGAAAATTATTTTTTGGTATTTTTATCTTTTTGGTTCCTGCATATTCATTTGGCCAGCTGAAAAGTGGTTATGAAATAGATGTTACAATTCAGGGCCTTCAGGATTCCACAGTTTTTCTGGCTTATCATCTTGGTGATAAGCAGTATATAAAAGATACAATCAAACTCGATAGAACAGGTCATGGAATTGTGCGAGGACAGGAAGTTCTTCCTCAGGGTATATATATGATTGTGCTGCCTGGAAGAAAGTATTTTGAACTATTGATATCTACCGGTCAGCACTTTGCCATTAACTGCTCATATAATGATTATATCAGCACTTTAAAATTTACGGGGTCGGAGGAGAATTCAGCATTTATTGAGTACCAGAAAAAATGGATAATCATGCAACAACATGCAGCCTCCATATCCAAAAGAGTTCAAAACAACAAGCAAAACAATGATTCACTAAAGGTTCTTGGATCAATTCAAAGGATTCAGGAGGAAAACATGAAATCGTACCTTAAAAGTGTAATCAAAGAAAATAATGGGAATTTATTTGCTACTCTTGTAAAAGCATTGCTTCCAATTGATGTACCTGAGTTTTCAGTTCCTTTCGGATTTGCAAACCCCGATTCGGTTAGATGGATAAGGAACTACATTTATAATAAGGATCATTTTTTTGACAATATTGACCTGACTGATGAGAGATTACTTCGTACTCCAATTTTATACGCAAGACTCGACGCATTTTTTACAAACGTATTAATACAATCACCGGATTCCATTAACAAGGAAATTGATAAATTGATTCAAAAATTCAGTAGTAATCATAAGATATTCCAATTTGTATCGGTCTATCTTTTTAACCATTTCAGGGAAAGTGAAATAATGGGACACGATGCAGTAATGGTTAAGCTGGCTGATGATATTTATCTTTCAGGAAAAGCTGATTGGGTATCAAAAGAATTTAAAGATGATCTCAGGAAACAGATTGACCTTATAAGACCAAATCTTATCGGTAAGAAGGCTGAAAATATTGTAATGGACTCATATAAAGGCATATTTGTTTCTTTATACGATGTTGAAAAAGATTTTACTATTTTATATTTCTGGGAGCCTAATTGCGGACATTGCAAAGAAGCCACACCAAAACTGAAGGCTTATTACGATAAGAATAAAGATTACAGTATGGAAGTATTTGCTGTATGTACAACAGCAGATAAGGCAAAATGGACAAAATATATAGAGGATAATAAGCTAACATGGATAAATGGATGGGATCCGGAAAGAAGTTCACATTTTGATTTTTATTATAATGTACAGTCTACCCCGACTGTTTATATTCTGGATAAAAACAAGAAAATCATTGCTAAAAAACTGGCTGTAGAGGAAATAAGTTCATTTATAGATAACTACAGAAAGTTTTCTAAATAGGGCGGTTTCCTTCCTTGTTTAAATAAGATACTAGTTCATAGATTGATCCAAACTCATGTACAAAGTTCTGAGTTGGTAGCAACCAGTTTTTATTATTTCCTGAAGGTGTTATAATATAAGGCACCGTTTTTTCTTTAGAAACAGTAAAACCAGCTCTGTTGATTGCCTTTTCGGTCCAAAGCTTTTTGATGCCATCACCATTAATATATATACTTCCCTTCTCTTCGCTTCGGAATGAAAAAGTTCCATTTTCAGAATTAAACCGGACAGTTGATGAGTCGAAAAGGTGATCAAATGCTCCAGCAATCATTAGATCTTCAGGAGCCCCTTCAATAAGTTTGCTATCAAGAATCAGCCAGATTTTATCTGATTGACTAATAGCCATCTGGAGATCATGAGTTGAGAAGATTATTGTTTTATCGCTGGTATTTGTGAGCGTATGCATAAGGTGAAGAATCTCATATTTACCGGCAATATCGAGAAAAGCAGTCGGTTCATCCATTACCATTATTCCTGTATCCTGTGCTAAAATCCTTGCTATCATTGCCTTTTGTCGTTCTCCGTCAGAAAGTTCGGAAACAAACTTTCTGCAAAATGATGACATTGATGTCTTTTCTATTGCATCCATAATTATTTCATGGTCCTTTGTTTCAATTCTCCCTATCCAGTTTGTATGGGGAAACCGGCCAAGAGCAACAAGTTCATATACACTCATATTACTAACCTTGACAACATCGGTAGAAATATAACCTACTTTTTGTGCAAGGTCCATCCTTGAATAGTATCTGATGTTTTTCCCGCTATATAAGATATCACCACCAAGGGTAGGTTGCAGTCCTGTTAATGTTCGTAAGAGCGTGCTTTTACCAATTCCGTTTCTGCCAATCACTGCAATGAGCTCACCACTGTCAGCGCAAGCATTTAGTGGAGGGAGAAGGACATTTTCATTCTTCCCGGAAGCATATCCTATTTTCAGTGAATCAAGAGATAATATTTCTTTTAAATTCGTTTTCATCAGAATAATCCTGAATATTTTCTGTTGCGCAAAATCACCCAGATAACCACCGGTATACCAATCAATGACGTAACTGCGTTTATCGGTAAAACACTTTCTGATCCTGGCAGTTGAGAAATGATGTCACTAATTAGCATAACTACTCCACCTGCTAAAATTGTACCAGGTATCAAAACCTTGTGATCAGAAGTTTTAAATAATATTCTTGTTATATGAGGCACTGCGATTCCAATGAAACCAATCGGACCACAAAAAGCTGTAACACTTCCTGCCAGAATACTTGTACATGCAAATATTAAAATCCTTGCAAGCCTGACATTTAGTCCAATACTACCTGCATAGTTTTCTCCGAGTAATAAGGCATTCAACATTTTGGATGAGAACAAACTCAGAATCACGCCAACTGAAACTGAAATCATAAGAACATTAAGCTGACCTGCAGTTAGATTTCCTAAACTACCCATTGTCCATATAACATAAGATTTCAACATTGTCTCGTTACTGAAATACTGCATAATTGTAACAATAGCAGATATTCCGCTTGAAAGCATAATACCTAGAATAAGGATGGTCATTATATCTTTAATTCTTGATGAGATGATCATTATTAAGAACATTACTGCACCGGCACCTACCCAAGATGCAGAAACCAGAATCCAGTTGCCTAAACCATTAATACTGAATGGGGTAATATTTGAAGAAAAACCTAAAATTACAAAGGCCACACCTAGACTTGCTCCTGAGCTTATCCCTAATACATATGGTCCGGCCATGGGATTCCTGAAAACTGTCTGCATCTGCAGACCGCTCAATGATAAAGCCACACCTACAGTCAAAGCCGTAATAGCCTTAGGCAATCTGAATTTCAGAATTATGATTTCAAAACTGTTATCTGATTTGGCAAATAGTGCTTTGATTACTTCAGCTGCTTTTATATTGACTGACCCAAAAAAAATATCCAGAATTAGTAAAATGATAATAAGTAACAACAAACCGGAGAAAATAAGACTAACCTTTCTTCCGGAATAAAAATTGATCGTCGATTTTATCTGAATTTCAGCTTTCAATATACCTTTTTAATTAATTTTTTTGTAAAACAATAATTCATGATCACTGAATAATCCTGGATGAAGAATTGAGGCTATATCTTTCAGAATCAGATGAGGATAAAGGCTACCGCTTTCCCAGTAATCATTTCCTCCATTTACTGTGACCCTCCTGTTATTATTAAACAGATTATCATTTTTATAACAGGGAAGATCTTCTAGACGTTGATCAACATTTGAAATCTCATTTCGGGAACTTACGCTTCCTATGTTCAACCAGTAATCGGCCGTCAGACCACGTAAATAGACATTTTCTATTCCAAAAGGCATTGAAAGAGAAGATAAAGTGTTTTGCCAGAGATACTCTCCCCCTGCATCGCTTATCAGCTTACTTATAAATGAATTTCCCGGTGAAATATACCATGTGTCCTTAAAAGGAAGACCAAGCAAAACCTTTGGTTTGTCCGTAGTTTTTAGACTGATAAATGATTTCAGCTTTGTATAGGCATCAACTTCGGCATTATATATACTATCGGCCAAATTCTCCTTACAATAGAGAACTCCGAACAATTTAATCCATTCTGCTCTGCTTAAAGGATCTGTTTCGAGATAATCGGCATTAAAGATAACTTTTATACCTAGTTCCTTAATTTTTCCAACGTAGCCAGCTGATTCACTTCCTATTCCATAGATCATTATTAAGTCCGGAGAAATTTTAAGGATCAACTCCTTATTCAGATTTGCATCATACCCTACATCTTCAATAAACCCTTTTTCGACATTTTTAATCAGACCTGGCGAATAAATCAATCCCGTCCCCGACATCCCTGCAACAGATTTTTCTTCACCTAATGCTGCGATCATTGCAAGATGAGTAGTCGACATGCAGATTATTTTTTTCACGGGAACAAAAATCACTGATGAAGAATCTGATCCTTCCGGTAGTCTCGAACCTCTTCTTATCAAATGATAAATCTGGCTGACATTATTTGCTCCCTGCCATGGGTTTATAATTGTAACTTCGATATAACCATCCTTCTTTTTAAGAGTGAATCTTTCTGCTCTTGAAATAATGGTCCCTTTATCAGTAATGCTGGTAAGGTGATGGTTCACCTTAATATCACCGCATGATTCAAAAAGTATAAATAAAGTAAGTACAGAAATTAACTTAAATTTCATATCTTATTTTTCAAGGTGGAAAGAAAGTATCAGGAAATATGATCTGCCGGGTTGAGGATAATAAGCAATAGTCTGGTATGATACATTAAAAATATTTTCAATATTAAATCTGAGGTCGACAAAATTCTCCTTAAAGTTGAATTTCACACCACCGGCGATGCTATTTATTGTGTACCCATGCAGGAAACCTGAATTGTCAGCAGTTGTATAAGTACGCCCGGTAAAATTGGTAATCCAGTTTGCATAAATGTTTTTATAAGTTACACGAAATGAGCCATTTACCTGATTTTCTGGAATGTAAATCAGTTGTTTCCCTCTGGTCTCGGATGTTACCTTATCTGTATTTCTGGCTTTGGTGTAAGAGTACTCTGCATTCAGATTAACAGACAGGTTATTAAGAAGATATTTCACTGACACTGATGACTCAAATCCGTTTGAATTGACACTCCCGATATTATCAGCTACCCAATAATAAGATTCACCAGGACGCCATTGTATCATATCTCTTATATAGTTATTAAAATGGTTAACCTCGGAGCTGAGGGTTACTGATGGGTAAATCTGCTGGTCAAGCTTATATCCTATTTCATAAGAGTAAGCATATTCGTTTTTCAGGTTTGGATTTCCGCCCGGATTCCAGAACCGGTCATTCATGGATGGGTTCTTTGAATTTCTTGAAAAATTTATTTTAAGAAAATGTTCTTCTTCCCTTATGACCCTGAATTCAAAACCTGCGGAAAAATCAGGTACCAGGAATGATTTATTATCCAGGGTCTCCCTGAGCAGGATCACCGAACCGAATCGTTTGCCTTTCTTTCTTTCTGCAGATAGAGTGACTGACGCAGTGTTGTTCCTGACGCTATCAATATAATTATTTGATTTAACAGCATTTAGTTCGTCACTCAGAACAATTTTAAGACGTGAGTAGCTGCCGAGAGGAGTTGTTATTCCACCTTTAAACACAAGTGAATTGGCCTTATTTCTGGAATCAATAGAATAAAGTTTGCTCGTATAATCAAGATTTGTGAACATCCAGGCAGCTGTTGTGTAGAATTCTTTCCTTCCCTTTACAAAATTATAGCTGATAAGGCTCCTGAATGATTCATCAGTTTGTTTCTCACCAGCATATCCGTATAGAGTTGAACCTGGAAGATCACGGGTTTCAGATTGGTACCAGATTCGTGCTGTAAGTACATTTTCAGATTTTCTGAGGTAGATCTCCTGCATAAAACCTTTCTGCAGAAGTTGATTATTTTCTCTTTTTTTCAATACTGTATCTATATAAAGGAAATCATTCCAAGACGAATTCAAATAAACCTTTGTAACTGACTGGAAATGATCACTGCCTGTATTCACTTTCACTAATCCCGAATATTTTCTAAAACTTCCTGCACCTTGTACAATATCAATTAGTGTTTGCTTCTTCCAGCATGGATTATTTTCAAGGTTTATAATTCCTCCGATAGCGCCGTTGCCCAGATCCATTGAAGCACCACCAAAGCATATCATGACATTATTGAACATTCCGGAAGGTAACAGGGAAAAGTCTGACTGCCCAAGCATCGGATCGTTTATATTTATGCCGTTCCACATTACTTGTGTATGTCCGGCGGAAGTACCCCTGAATGAAGATGTTGCAGCTCCACCTGAACCATAGTATTTTATAAATAACGGAGTAGTCTCATTGAGCACTTCGGTAAGGGAGGAGAGCGAATAATCATTTAACCGAAGGGAATCGATATTGTAAAACTTGAAACCAGGCTGATCTGAGCTGATCTGCTTTCTTGTGATTACAACTTCCTGAATTTTCACAGTATCGTTTTGAAAAGATATTTGTCCGTTTAAATGTAATGACATAAGGCCTGTAATAAATAAAAGGCCCATTCCTGTAGCAATTTTCATAATTTTTTTGTTATTAGTTTTCTCCATAAAAATACTTATCATTTGATATGATAACCATTATCCGGAGCTGACTGGATGTTAAGTAAGGAATCATTTAATGATCCTGAGCTTTTTTCCCCGAAAGCTGTGAATATGGTATTATCTGGCAGGTCTTCTGACTTATCCCGGTTTTATGAAGCCTTCCCATAACTTTAAAGTGTCACAGTGGCAGGTATTTCACAAAACCATCATCGTTAGAACGATCGGGCATCACAGCAGCGGGTACTGTTGCGGATTCAAACCGCATTCCCTTTTCATTACAATGATTTTATTTCATTGTAACACCAAAACAGAACAAAGATACATGATATTTTTATCCTGACACAGATTGATTTCTTTCAGATTTCAACAATTATTAACAATTGTCAAAAAAAAGAAATTTCCTCCCCAAACACCAAGTTCGTCTTTCTGGAAAGGAAGATCATTTAATATATGATTGGTTGGTTCCTTATCTGGCTCATTCCAAATGATTACAACACACTTATCTTTTAAACATTACTGAGGAGATTCAGTCATATTAAAAAGATTAATGACTTTTTTCAGGTCAATCCTGCCAGGTATTTAATTTTCAGAGATGTTTTTTCTGAGTTTTACCTCAATTGTTTTATGTTCATTTCCTGAGAGATCAAAAAAGGAGATATTCGATAGTATCTTACTGTCATTTAATCTGTTCCCTGTAACAAGCATATAGTTTCCCGGAGGAAGTGGAATTTCTTCCTTAAAACCACTAATCTTTTTATTGTAATCATATTCCAGTGTATTATATAGGCCAGCTTCGAATCTTGACAGGGTGAAATGAATATAATATTCAGGAACGGGTTTTGTATCAACTGATTGCAGTCTGATGTACCCTTTATTCTGATCAGGTTGTTTCTGATCAGCAAAATATACATCTTTCCAGCTTTGATTAAAGAAATACTGAGGTAAATTCCTTCCAGGCTCAAGTCGCGAAGGTATTCCAAGACTTCTACAGATTGCAACAAAGCAGATTGCTCTGGAACCGGCATCTGAAACCTTAAGCTCATTAACTCCAATCGGCGTTAAGGGGGTATTATAATAGTTTTGGTCTTCCCCTATTCTGATATTATCATTCAGATATTGAACAATTAATAAAGGATTGAGTGCTGCTTTCCTCAATAATTGAATAGGAAGTTTCGTTCTGAAATAATTTCTCCATGGGGATATTAATTCATTAGCAACCCTCGGATTTAAAACATACTGAATAAACATATCACTACCAGATTCACTTTTAAGATTGACGGGATGGATACTATATCTAAGATGATCTGAAAGAATAAATCCCCTAATATCCCGAAGGTCCTTATCCGGAAGTATTTCAAGCATAGATAATGCAAATGCGCGTAATGAATCCGCTGTCTCTGACAGGAAAGAGCTGATCTCATTAGAATTACCCATACTTCTGGCAATAATAGTCATGACTCTGGTTGTATCAATATTAAGCTTCAGTGCTAGAGCTTTTGCCTCTGCAGGCTTCATCCAGGAATCGATATATTTCTGACGGATGATGTTTTCTTTGTTTATTCTTTCTGAATTCTGTTCAATTATTTCCGGCGATGGTCCCGGAAGTGGCGAATGTATTACCGGTACATTAAGGTCAAGGTCAAAACAACTGCTGCCTTTGGCATTCCTGTTAAGTTTTAATATTAAGGTATCAGTTTCACCAACCGATATTTTCTTAAAGTCAAAATTATCATTTTTATATGCCCATATCAGCAAATCACCTAACCCTGTTTCAAATTGACTTATTCCATTTTTGTTTGTAGGAACAACTGCAAGAGGATAAAATTCTGCATAATTATAAAGTTGGTATTCAACCATAGCATCATTTAAAGGAACGCCTTCACTGTTAAGAACCTTTACATATATCCTCTTTGTGACTGCATATTTTGACAGATCGTTAACATCGGTGTAATTATCATGTCTGCTAATAAAATTTTCATTACCAAAAAATGCGCCGAATGACTTTGTATGGACCAGCATCGCCCTGCGTGCAGGCTCAGTGAACCAACCACGATCAAGAATTGCTTCTGGTTCACAGGCGCCCATGTAGTACCATATTCCGTTATTCCAAATTTCTACCCAGGCGTGGTTATCATCCATGTGAGCCCATCGTGGTGTATATACCTGACGGGCGGGTATACCAACAGTTCTTAGTGCTGCAACTGTTAAAGTTGATTCTTCGCCACATCTGCCTCTTGTTGAGAGTATTGTACTCATTGGTGCTGAGGTTCTTATATCGGCCGGTTGATAACTCACCTTTTCGTGGCACCAATGATTGATCTCAAGTGCGGCCTCCCCGATATCTTTCTCTTTTACCCTATTCATTAGTTCATTATAATAAACAAGTCTGAATGAGTCAAGATTTTCATTATTAATCCTGCATGGAAGAACATAATGGAGGAAAATTTCTTCAGGAATATCTTTTCCCCAGGTTGTCTCTGTTCTGGAACGCAAAGACATATCAATGTTGGCCAGAAAAAAATCACCGTCATAATCTGCCAGATCACTCAAGGGCATAAATGCATAAAGAAACTTAAGAGCTTCTGACTGTTTTATCGAAAGTTTCTGTTTAAAAACTGAGAAAAGTGCAGTTTCTCTATTATCAGCAAGTTGCTTTCTTTCGTTAAAGGATTTCTCAATAACCGAAAGGTATTCGCTGCTATTAATAAGATGCTTACCGGAACAACCGGTTGTTAGCACGATTAGTAGTGCCAACATACACTTTATAAATGCTTTCATAATAGTCCCAGATTCAAATACTGCCGCAAGAATTCCTTATGATAAGTTCGGGAGAGATGTTAACCTGTCGTTTAAATTTGCCTTTTCCGGAATTTTTAACTTCTGACCATATCATATTTGCAACTTTTGTAGAAATTCCGGACAGAGGTTTCCGAAGGCAGGTCACTGGAGAAAACATAAGGTCAAACCCCGTTCCCTCCTCCATTGATATAACTGCAATATCCTGGGGTACACGTAATTTCTTTTTCCTGAGTAGAGCCATTATCGGATAAACCAGGCCTGCATTCATTATGATCATTACATCTGCACGGTAAGGAGGGCGAAGGAATTTTTCGAATTGAGCGAAGTCAATTTCATCACCGGTTAAAGGTTTATCTAATTCTAGAACAATCGGCCTGTTAATCCCGGGTTTTTGACCAATTGTATCGATTAGATCCTGAATTGCAGTAGTGTCAGCCCGAAAAGAACTCCGGTCAGAAGCAATAAGTATATTTTTATACTCAAGTTTATCAATATGATTAACAACAAGGAGAGCTCCGGCAGCTGTGTCAGTGTTAACTGAATTAAGACGTGAAATCTTCAAGGGTTTTTCAAGAAGCACAAATGGATAATCGGTTGTTCTGAGTGCCCTGATTGTTGTTTCGTCAGCTGCATCACCAAGAAGGATCAGTCCACTATAAAACTTCTTAAACGCACCAATCAATCTATCGTATCTCTGATCATCCGGATCCTTAGTAACAATAGAAAAACCAACGCCGATACTTGAAAAAGCTTTCTGAAGAAACGGTGTTATCTGAATTACAAAAGGATCATTAATAGAAGGAACAATCATCCCCAAAACGCCTGGTTTCTCTTCAACCGGTGATATTTCATTTTTGTCATGAAGCGATTCAAAATAGCCCATTTGCTTTGCGAGAGTAAGCACTTTTTCCTGTGTATCTTTCCGGATACCTTGCTGGTCGGCTTTATTGTTAAGGACAAGAGATACTAATGTACCTGAAACACCAAGCCTTGCAGCTAAATCTTTATTTTTAAATTTTTTCCCCATTTCCCCTTTAATTGGAAGAAATAAATTTAGTGTTTTTTTTGAATTATAGAATTAATTTAATAATTTTTAATAAAAAAGGTGTTATAAATGCGATACTCTTTTAACAGAAGTGATTGGTCTGTTATCTTTTAGGTGGATTTATGCCCCGTTGTTTTGCAGCTGATTCAAGACGTTGCTGCCATTTAGACTTTTTCAACGGTTTCTTCTTATTCTCCTCGAGCTTTGCCAATACAGCATCAGCATTTATAAACCTTTTAGATATCATATTCTGAGCATATGTAAGCATATTAGCAAGGAAGTAATAATATGTAAGACCTGCAGAGAAGTTATTAAGAATAAGCATAAACATTACAGGCATCATATACATCATCATCTTCATTCCCGGCTGATCTGAACCAGGAGAAGAACCGGTCATCTTCATTGTAAGCAATGTTGATGCAGTCATAAGAAGTGTGAAAAGACTTACATGATTTCCATATATAGGAATCATGAAAGGAAGCTTTAGTATTGAATCATATGTTGACAAGTCGGTTGCCCAAAGGAAGTGTGCCTGTCTCAATTCAATTGAAACAGGGAAGAACCTGTACATAGCAAAGAGAATAGGCATCTGGAGCAACATTGGCAGACAACCTCCCATTGGGTTCACTCCTGCCCTCTTATACAGATCCATAGTCGCCTGTTGTTTCTTCATCGCATCCTCCTTCTTGGGAAATTTCTTTCCAAGCTCCTCGACCATCGGCTTCAATACCTGCATTTTTGCTTGCGACTGATACGATTTAAAAGTCAGAGGGAAAAGAACAACTTTTATTATGATAGTCAGGATAAGAATAATCAGACCGAAATTCTTTATAAAATGGTTAAGCCAGTTAAAAATCGGAATAATAACAAACCTGCTGATCCAGCCAATGATATTCCTACCGAGAAAAACTATCTTTTCGAGCTGCAGACCTTCCTTTCTAAGAATTGGTATTGAGTTTGGTCCATAGTACAATTTTAAATTGATCGAATTCGAAGTGCCGTTATTGAAAGGGATGCCCACCTCAGCGGTATAGTATCTCAGGTATTTTTGGGATGCCAGAGTACGTGTAGAAGAAACAGAAGCATTAAGAAAGAAGTCATTGGTAATAATTATTGACGAAAAAAACTGATCCTGAAAGGATATCCAGCTGAGTTTTGTAGTGATGTCGTTTTTCTGAATCTCTTTTGACTGATGAAGTTTAGGGACAGGTACCTCCTCCTGATAATATTTGTAATTTATAGTTGAATAATTCTCCTCATTCTGCCGTCCTTTTTCCTGCTGGGGAATATACATTTTCCAGTCTAATGTCAGGCTGTTCTGATTTGAGGCAATAATGCCTTCCATCGATTTTAAGGTAACATTAAAATCAACAATGTATTTATCAGGGGCGAGTGTATATTTATATTCAATATATTTATCATCTCCGGCAAATAGTCTCAGAACAACACTCTCTGGCTGAGAGCCTACTTTAAACGATTTTTGGTCTGATACAGGTTTGAAATACAGGTTATTTGTCTGAACAGCTTTATTGTCAGCTGTAAAAAAATTAAACCCAAAAACTGTTGAGTCACCAGAAAAAAGGACAAGAGGAAGAGAATCAAATGTCCTGTAATCTTTCATTCGGGCGGAATATACCCTACCGCCCTTAATCGAGATTTTTAGCTCAACCTTATTATTTTCGAGTGTAATGAATTCATTTTCACCTGTTGCCGATTGTGCAAAAACACCATACTGACTGATATCAGTTTTTACAACTGTTGAATTGGGTGTAGAAACTACGGAGTTTGTCTGCTGTAAACTCAAAGAATCTGATTTCTGTTTCTCTGGTATATTTCCAAGTTTAAGATTGATCTCATTTATTTTTGCAAGAGCATCAGGCTGGTTTGGTTTTAATCTCAGGGCATTTATATATTCTGACCGTGCCGTTTCAAGATCTCCTTTAGCATAGTCAGATTCTGCAATTAAAACAGCCTTCTCAAATGCTTTATTCGCCTTATTGCTGTTATATATACTGAACCCTATAAAGATTACGAAAATCAGAATAAGGCCTGTTATTGTATTTCTATCCATTCTTTATGGTGAATTAAATTTATTGGTTTAAGAATTGAGAATTTATTAATTATAATTATTGTTGAAACGAGATGCATCGCGTTTTTATCCTATACAGGCTTTAATGAAACTAACAAATAACGGATGAGGATTGATGACCGTACTGCTGTATTCAGGATGGAACTGAACTCCAATAAACCACTTATGATCAGGTATTTCAATGATCTCTACCAGGCCTGATTCAGGGTTAATTCCAACGGGGACCATCCCATGGTTCTTGAAATCATCATAATACTTGTCGTTGAATTCATACCGGTGTCTGTGTCTTTCAACAATTTCTGTTTTCTGATATGATTCGTATGCCTTAGAATTTTTATCGATGATACACCTGTACCCACCGAGTCTCATAGTTCCTCCCTTGTCTATAACACTTTTTTGTTCCTCCATCAAATCAATTACAGGATATTTTGTTTTATGATTTATTTCTGTTGAATGAGCGCCCTCGAGGTTCAGAACATTCCTGGCAAACTCAATTACAGCACATTGCATACCAAGGCAAATTCCAAAGAACGGAATATTATTTTCCCGTGCATATTTTGCAGTTAATATTTTCCCTTCAATACCCCTTGATCCGAAACCAGGTGCAACCAATATACCGTTAAGACCGCTTAGTCTGTCTACAACATTTTTTTCAGTAATTTCTTCTGAATGAATGTATTCAACATCAATTTCGCATTCATTCATCGCACCACTATGGATAAATGATTCTGCAATTGATTTGTAAGCATCTGGAAGTTCAACATATTTTCCAACCAGTCCGACTTTTATTGAATGTTTTGGATTCTTAAGTTTAGTAAGGAATTCTCTCCATTCAGTCAGAGGTGGCTCCGCCTCAACCGGAAGTGCCATTTTTCTCAGAATTGTCCGGTCCAGGCCTTGTTCCAGCATTTTTATAGGGACTTCATAAATTGTTGAAACATCAACTGATTCAATTACGGCATTCTCTTCAACGTTACAAAAGAGAGCTACTTTTCTTTTAATGTCTTCGTTAAGATGTCTTTCCGTTCTAAGAACTAATACATCGGGTTGTATTCCTGTCTCAAGAAGCTCTTTAACAGAATGTTGTGTCGGCTTAGTTTTTGATTCTCCTGTGGAGGAGAGATAAGGAACAAGGGTCAGAAGAATAACAATACAATTTTGTGCTCCGAGTTCCCATTTTAACTGACGGACAGATTCAATATATGGAAGTGATTCAATGTCGCCAACGGTTCCTCCAATTTCAGTTATAACTATATCAAATTTATCCCCTGAACTGACAAGTTTGATCCTTCTTTTTATTTCATCAGTTATATGAGGAATAACCTGGACCGTTTTTCCAAGGTAATCACCTTTTCGTTCCTTGTTAATAACAGACTGATAAATCCTCCCGGTTGTAACATTATTGGCCTGACTAGTGGGGACATTTAGAAACCGTTCATAATGCCCAAGGTCAAGATCTGTTTCAGCTCCATCAAGGGTTACATAGCATTCCCCATGTTCATATGGATTAAGAGTCCCTGGATCAACATTTATGTATGGATCTAGTTTCTGAATTGTAACAGAATAGCCTCTGGCCTGCAATAATTTGGCAAGAGAAGCGGAAATAATGCCTTTCCCCAGAGAGGAGGTGACTCCTCCTGTAACGAATACGTACTTAACGTCTGTCAAAGCAAAGAAAATTTATTTGTTAACTATTTGATTTCATTTCCATTAATCATCAAGACCCGACTGGTCTATCATCTTGACTTTTTCTTCAAGTGTTTTAATCAGTTTTTTAGCATTTTCGATTTTCTCTTCTACCTCTCTGATCATGGTATCAGCATTAGTAGATTTTGCAAAAAAACCAATATTATTCTCCCACAATACGATATCGCTTTCAAGCTGTTTGATCTTCGTGAAAAATTTATCTCTTTCATTCCGGACTTTTCTTGAAGCTTTCGGATTTGCCTTTAGATTATCAAGTTTGGTTTTATATTTAAGGATGCTCTTGTCTTCATCTCCAATCTTTAACTTATCAAACTCCTTATTTATGGCAACACGGTATTTATTGGTAATTTCATCCTTCATATTAAATGGGACAAAACCTATTTCTGTCCATTTCCTCTGAAGCTCTTTCAAACGTTCGAATGCAACCTGAACATCAGTCCCCGGTTCAAATTTTTCAAGCTCCTCTATTATAGCAAGTTTTGCCTTTAGGTTATCTTCATACGATGTATCCAACGCTGAAAAGAATTCGGTCTTTCTATTAAAAAAGTGATCACAAGCTTTGCGGAATCTTTTCCAGCATCTTTCAGATTGTTTTCGTGGTACAGGGCCAATTTCTTTCCACTCTTTCTGGAGTTTTATTAAGGCGTCAGAAGTTGCTTTCCAATCTGTGCTTTCCTGAAGTGCTTCAGCCTGCAGACATAATTCCGTTTTTAGTTGCAGGTTATTTAGTTGAATCTCTTTATTATCTGCATAAAAACCTCTTTTCTTTTCAAAGAAGGCATCGCATGCATCTCTGAATCTTTGATAAACTTTGTTATTTTGTTTTTTAGGAGCAAAACCAATGGTACGCCACATTTTCTGCAATTGGACCACTTTATCAGCTCTTTCATCAAATTCCTTAAAGTTATTCATTTCCAGCAGATTGATAGCATCTATCTCTTCACAAAGAGCTATTTTAGCCTCAAGATTTTTCCTTTGGTCGTCTTTCTGCTTTTCGAAATACTCATGATGTCTTTTGTTTATTTGAGAGGTTGCCTCTTTAAATCTTTCCCAAATCTCATTTTTAGATTCTTGTGGAACAGGCCCGATCTCGCGCCACTGATTATGAAAGTCCTGCAAAGATCTGAAAGCATTTACAGGATTCGGTTCGAGAAGAAGTTGTTCGGTTTTTTCACATAACAGAACTTTTGCCTCGAGATTCTTTTTCAGGTCAAGGTCTCTTAACTCCTTATTTATTTTAATATAATCATAGAATATTTCAACATAATGATGGTAGTTCTCCCAAAGATCCTTCAGAGAACTTTGCGGAACAATACCAATTGAATGCCATTCATTCTGAAGCGATCTGAAGTCATGAAAAGTTTTATTAATTGACTCCTCCCTGTTTACAAGATCCTTTATTTTATCAATTATATCATACTTTTTTTTAAGGTTCTCATATTTTTCGGCTTCCTGAATCTTATTATAATCAGTTTTCTTCTCTTTATATTTTTCGAGCAGATGTTTTACGCGGGCATCATCAGGATCAACCCACTGCCTATAATCTTCAATTTTACCGCCACCCTCAAGAAATTTGCTTTTTCTTTCCTCTGTTTCACTCTTCAATTTCTTGTAAAAGAGGATTTTTAAACGTTCTACATCATCTCTGATTTCTACAGTGGGCCGGTTTTCGATAATGAGCCCTAAGGTTTCAATCAGTTCATGTTTGGAATATCCTGAATAATCAACCTGAGGAAGTTCTATATCATCAAACTCATGATCCTCTTCTGGTACGGGCTCTTCTTTTTTCTCAGTTTCAATTACAGATATTTCATCTGTTTTATGCTCCTCATTTTCAATGACATCCTCTGTTTTTTCTTCTGTTTTTTCTTCCGTTTTTTCATTAGTTTTTACAGCATCGTCCAGAGCGTCAAGTTCTTGCGCGTTTTCCGCTTGTGTGGCATCCTCAGTTCCGGTTGCATTTTCATTTGCCCCGAATTGTTCTTCACGAACAGAGTCATCCGGATTTTTCTTGGTCATAATCAATCCTTTTATATTACAGCTTTTAAACAGTAAATTGCATCACGGCAATCCATGGAATTTTCAGAGTACGAAAATATTGAAATATTTAATAAAACTCAAAGATTTGGCATAAATAAATGTGAGAATCAGATATTAAGACAAGCCAGAAGTAAAAACATTTATTATCTGAAATCTACTTTTCGTTAATAACTGGCAGATGTTAGGGAGATAAATTATATATTTGATTTATAATTTCAGGGGGACCTGAAAGTTATATTTAAACAGAAATTAATTCTCAGATTTCCATATGGACAAAACTCAAATTATAATTTTTTCTGCTGCTATGGCTTTTTTAGCAGTAAAGTTATATCAGAAATATATAAAAAAAGATAAGGGTAAATCAGGAGATAAAACAAAAACTTCTTCTGGCACTTCATTCCAATCCTCTCCAAAAGATGAAGATTATGAACCTTATTCGAAAAAATGACAGTGTATCATCTTCTATTCTTTGAAATCAAATAACGAAAAGGATTAACTATCTTTTGAAGAAGTCTTGTATCTTCAGTAACTATTTCGGCAGTACCTTGCATATTCTGAGTAAAATCAAGTTTTATTCCGTATAAAGTTTTAAGACCTTCAGGAAGTTCAATATCAATAACATAGGCATCACCAGCAGGGACAAGTGATTTTGACTTCACAATACCTCTTACTATTCCATATTCCATATAAGGATAACCACTGAGTTTAATATTAACTTGTAGTCCGGTTTTTACTTTGCCTGACCTTTCCATCTTCAGATTTATTCTGCCAAGGAAACTACCCGTCTCAAGAGGAACAATACTGACTACAGATTCATCTTTGACTACTGACTGATTTGCACTCCAGAATTTTGTAAATGAGACAATTCCTTCAATAGGAGAAATAAGCAGGTAAGTGTTTTCCCAAGAATTGATTTGTGCCTTAAGGTTTAAAAATGATTCGTTTAAGACTGAAACAAGTTTCTCTCTCTCATCTATCCGTGTTATTCGGTAATCCTGAAGAAGTTGCCGCTTTTCAGTCATCTCAATGGATTTTGAAGAATGATCAAGCCGCACCTGCTGAAGTTCTATATTTACCCTTAAAAGCGATTGGCGGAAATTCTCAATCTCACTTTCAGGTATCACTTTATCAATGAAAAGTGAAGAATCTCTTTTATATTTTTTTGCTTCAAGTTTCTGGTTTTCAGAATACAGCTTCTCTTTGATGGTTAACCTGCTGATATAATCCTGAATTTCATTTATCTCATCTGAAAGTGAAGCTATTTTATTACCATAAAAATCATTTTTTATGTAATTATTTAAGTCAGAAAGGTTTTTCAGAAAAGAGCCATAATATCCCTGTAGCTCACCAAGTTCTGAAAATTGAGGGAGCAATTGATAAGAAAGTAATTCTGGTTTATTAATTGTATCAATTGTTTGTTTAAGTAATTCAATTTCATGCATCGAAGCTGTTGTTTCCATCATCGCAACTAATTGTCCTGCTGCAACTTTTTCTCTTTCTTTTACAAAGAAAGTGTTTATACGTCCAGTTATTTTTGTAACAAGCGTTACCGGTGGATTAGTTGTGGTAATTTCAATCGGAGCCGGGATGGTATCGGGGTACCTTATTAACCATGCAAAGAGAATAAACAGAACAAATAATAAAAACATAATGGTTGTGCCCCATCTTAGAATTTTCCTGGGAGGTTTTCCCATAATCTCCTTAACAGGGTCAGAATATAATATTTCAGGTTTCTGATTTTTCATAAATCACTGCTAATTACCCAGTTCAAGTTGATTTTTTACAAGATTATAGTATGCTCCTCTTTTCCCGATAAGCGATTCATGGGTACCTGTTTCAATTATCCTGCCACAGTCAAGAACAACAATCTTGTAAGCATCTCTGACAGTACTAAGCCGGTGTGCAACTACAATAACCGTCTTGCCTTCAAAGAATGGCGCAAGGTTTTCGACAATTACTCTTTCATTGCTGGCATCAAGAGAATTAGTTGCTTCATCAAAAATTATTATATCCGGATTCTTATAGATTACCCGGGCTATGAGTAACCGTTGTTTCTGGCCTTCGCTTAAACCATGGCCATTTGCCCCAATTTTGGTATTATAGCTTAATGGCAGAGATTCGATAAATCCTTTAATGTTTGCAATTTCAACTGCTTTTATCAACCTTTCCTCATTAATGTCTTCTGATCCGGGAGCAATATTAGCAGCAATTGTATCGGGGAATAAAAAACCATCTTGCATAACAGCTCCCACCTTTTCCCTCCAGACTTTCAGACTTAGATTGGATAAACGTGTGTCGCCAATAAGAATTTCACCGGCCACGGGATGATAAAAGCCGAGAAGCATCTTTAACAAAGTTGTTTTTCCGCTACCACTCGTTCCTACAATTGCAGTTATCTTATTCTCTTCAATAAAAAGGTCAACATCTTTTAATGCATATGGAGAACGCGGGCCCTCATACTGATAAGAAAGGTTATTGATATAGATATCTTTTTTATCAGGAAGCTTTCGCACTTTCACTTCCGGATCAGGTTGCTCTTCTTCCAGGTTATGAACTTCAGCGAGCCGGTCGAGACTCATTCTTGCATCTTGCGACATGCGGAAAAACCCAATAATCTGACTTACAGGCACATTCAGTTGACCTATAATATACTGAACTGCAAGCATCATTCCAAGAGTCATATTACCATTTAGAACTGCTGTTGCTGCAACTATTGTAATGAGAACATTAGTAACTTCATTAATAAATGTGGCACCGGCTGATTGATATTGAATTATACTCAATCCCTTAACCTTTAATCCAAACAATGTAGCCTGAAGCCTTTCCCAATCCCATCGCATGCTCAATTCACTTTGGGTCAGTTTGATTTCCTGCATACCATTTACAATATTTATCAGTTTGTTCCCCGAAATAGACATTTGTTTAAAACGCTGATGATCAAGCCTGGCCCTCGATTTCATAAATAGTGAGACCCATCCTATATAGAGCAACGACCCGGTAAGAAACAAAGCAAGGATTTTAATATTATAAATAGCCAATACAATGCCAAAAACAACCAGATTGAAAAAAGAGAACAAAATGTTCAGGCTGGTTGAAGTAAGAAACTCTTCAATTCTATTATTATCTTCAATACGTTGAAGAATATCACCGGTCAGCTTGGTATCAAAGAAAGCAACAGGCAATGACATAAGCTTTTGAAGAAATCCTGATATTACGGCCACGTTTACCCTCGATCCGATATGAAGAAGTAACCAACCTCTAATAAATTCAACTGACATTCTTCCGAAAACCAGTGCCAGCTGGGCAAAAAGGATAAGGTAAATAAATCTTATATCGTTATTATTCAGACCAATATCTATAATAGATTGGGTCAGGAAAGGTATTACTAGCTGAATACAACTTCCAAGAACTAAACCGAGAACGAGTTGATATAAGTATTTCCGATAGAGACGAAAGTACTTAAACAGAAATTTGAAACCATGTGCCGTTTCCCGTTCTTTTTCATTCTTAAAAAGTGATGGTGTAGGTTCAATAATTAACACTAGGCCTGCAGGTTTCCCATCAACGACAGTAGATGCCCAGCTCCGGACAAATTCCTCGCTACTGAACTTAATCAGACCTACCGCCGGGTCGGCAACCCAGATTTTGTCATTCTTGATTTTGTAAACGACAATGAAATGTTTTTGTCTCCAATGAACAATACAGGGCAAAGGGACATTTTCTTTTAATATCTCAAAACCGATTTTTACTCCTATGGTTCTGAAGCCCAAAGAATCAGCAGCTTCGGAAAGTCCTAGAAATGAGACTCCTTCCCTGGTTATGTAACACCTTTTTCTGAGAGATTCAAGTGAAAAACTCATTTTGTAAAACCCTGCTACCATCTTAAGGCAGGCAGGTCCGCAATCCATTGCATCTGGTTGTTTTACAAAGGGGAAAGACATTTGAAATTTTTGGAAATTGATTTTTATATAAAGTAAAGATATTTATATTTTGATTAAGATAATCCCATGTTTCAGCTAAAATCAGAACCTCCTGGGTCATAAAAAGAGTTTTGGATTTTGGAAATACTATATTTGCCATATGATTCTTCTAACCACAAGGGGTTGTTTAAAAAAAATTCTGATAGTAATATTATAGAGGGTTTGCGCAAACAGGATGAGAAAATTCTGAATTGGCTATATGATAATTATTTGCAATTAGTTAAGAATCACGTTCTTAAAAATAGCGGATCAGATGAAGATGTTTCCGATGTTTTTCAGGATACAATAATACTACTCTACAGTCAGATAATAGCAGACAACCTTAATCTGACAACTGACCTTAAAGGATACTTTTTTGGAATCGCCCGCAATGTCTGGAGTGCACAACTAAGAAAAAAACAAAAAACAATTGAACTTGAAGTTGACCTTCCTGATGAAGAAGGCGCTGAAGATATCTATGATCCGATTCTGGAAAGGATTGTCAGCAGAGTATTTCAAAAACTGAAACCAGATCAACAAATGGTACTGAATTTATTTTCCGAAGGTCTCTCCTATGAAGAAATCGCAGTAAAAATGAATCTTAAAAATGAGGTTTATGCCCGAAGAAAAAAATATTTGTGCAAGGAAGCTCTTTTAGAGTTAGTGAAAGAAGATCCGGAATATCATGAGTATTTGCGTTTCCTGAAATAAAAACCAAAAGATAAAATTAAGATTGTAACAATTGTTACAATAGTTACTATCGGAGTTTTTGAATAATACAAAGGAGAATTATTTCCATATACGACCAGAGCTGACCAGAAGTACGGATGTGATCTTAACAGATCTGCATCTTTTAAGAAATCAATTCTTGCTTTTTTTAATGCAAGACTTTTCGTATATCCCTTTTTAAGATTTTCATAGAACATTTCAACAATCTTTGTTCCTGATTTGTCTTCAATCTCCCACATTGACATAACAACCGACTGACTTCCTGAATAGATAAAGCCTCTTGCCAGGCTTAAAATACCTTCCCCTGAATATAATAGTCCTGTCCCCGTATTGCAGGAGCTGAGAACAACCATTTTTGATTTAAGAGGAATACCATAGATTTCAAATGTATTAAGGTATCCGTCTTCTAAAGAATCATTTGCCTGGCTGAAGATCAATGTTGAATGCATCGGGTCCTTATCATTCAGAAGTGTATGCATTGCAAGATGAATTATATCATATTTGCCCGATTCCTTTTTATAAACTGATTCTTTTGCTTCACTATTTATAAAAAGTTTACCACCTGTAATATCTGATACATATTTTGCCTCCTGCCTGGCATATGGCAGATCGTTCAGTACTCCCATTCCTGCCTGTCTGGACATTAATACTGATTGAATATCAATTGGATCAGGGTAATTTGGAGCAATTGCAATTAATTTGTTACTTCTATTGAATTCTTTTTTTATAGATTCTGCCATAAAAGTTGCAGAATATGTATAGGAAATATCAAAATCATTCATCAGATAATGAAGGTCTCTGTACATAATCCTTTTTCCTGAATCAGGTGATGTAGGAATAATTTCGAAAGGCAGATATGAAAGAATATTATCAGGCGAGATTATTATCTTATCCGAAATAAGGTAAGATTTGATGGGATCTATCAGGGTTTTATACAATTTATATCCTATAGTTTGAAATTCTTTAAATTCCAAAAAAGCATTATCTGAAGGCGAGGGCGTTGATAACAAACTTCTGAATTGTCTGATGTTATTAAAAAGTGAAGAATCGATAGGAAGTGCCAAAAGTTTTTGATTTCTCCTGTTAGCTACGAAAATGTACAGGAGAGTGTCTGATACAACATAGTTGATATAATTTACTTTACGGCCAACTATCTCAGGAATATCTTCAAGACCTGCCATATGAGTGTTGTATTTTATTGCATAATAATCTGGATATTGTTTTTCAAATACCGAAATCAGTGAATCCCTTACCCTAATAGACTCAAGAAGATTTTCCTTCCATTTATTAATTAATTCCAAATCAGGATTTTCACTGGCTGTTTCTTCTGAAATACGGGCGTTAAAGAGACTGATGTACCTTTGCAGCTTTCTTTCAAAATCACCGATATCTGAAGGAATATGAAACTGGGCTGCTTTTAATTCCCTGGTTGATGTAAGCAAATCTGCAACTTTGCTTTTTTCCGAATATTCAAATGCCTTTTCAAGAAAACTTTGATCAGCAGTCAGATTGTAAAGAAGATAAGAATCCCGTATTGCATTAAGATAGGAATCTCGGTACCGGTCACCCAGTACAAGTCTGCTATCTTCTTCACTGATATTTATTCTGACTTTATCTAATAGTGAAACAATTAATTCAGAAGTGCTGGATGCAGCTTTCAGAGTTTTCTGATCATGCACTTTTTTATAGATATCCCATAAAATATTATATTTTGTTTTAAGTATCTTCAATGATGTTCTGTCAGGTTTTATTGTTTCGATGCCAGGGTTAATATAGTTTCCTCCGGTCTGGCCTTTTTCCCCGCCTGAAAAAAGCAATGACTGGATAATTTCCAGAGCTTTTCCCGGCTCTCCGGCTTCATTCAACGAAAGTGAAAAACCTATATAAACTGATGTTTTCAAAACTATGTCCTGATCATTCTTGCGAAGATAATCCAAGCACTTCAGATAGCATTCAATCGATTTTTTATTGTCAATCTTGTATTCCCGTAAATAATCTGCATAGTTATTCAGAACTTCATAATAATTTCGAGGATTAAGTTCATATCTGACTTTTGCCCGGGCAAGGGCATTTCTAAGTAATCTTTCTCCTTTTTGTGCCTTGTTGTCATTACCCAGAAATATGCAATAACTATTTATTAAATTATAAGCCAATGATGAATTATTAGAGATAGCCAGTGCAATTCCCTTTTCATAATACTCACCTGATTCTGCAGTAAGACCAAGAGAACCATAAGTTATCGCCATACTATTCATCAGGTTGATAAAGTTGTTATTGAGACTCAAGTTGAATTTTTTATAAATAGATTCTGATTTTTCAAGGTAGATTCTGGCTTTTGAGAAATCTGCCAGTTTGTTATAGCAAACACCTATATTATCGTAAAGATCAGCCATGGCTGTGGGTTGTACCCTATCAGGATTATTACTTATAATAGTTAATGCAGTAATTGAATTACTCAGTGCTTTTTCATATTCCTTTAGTTCTATATATGCAATTATCAGAGATGAGTATGAATCTATCAGCTTAGGATTTGATTCGCCATTTATTTTTTTCCCAATTTCGAGAGATTTCAAAGTATATTTTTCAACCTTATTGAAATCTCCGAGATCGTAGTAAACTACGCCAAGATTATAAAGAGCTTTAGTGTACCTTTCATCATATTCACTGTTTTTATCTTTAAAGGAAATGCACAAATCCAAATAACGGATAGCTTCATTATAGTTTCTGGTTAATAAATGATAGATCCCGATAAAGTAGTACGATTCAGATAAGACAGAGCCATCAATATTATTGAAACCAATTTTTTGGATTATTTTTTCAGCTATTGATTTGCTTCTGGTTGCATCACCATTTATAAGAAAGCCTTTTAGCGACTCATTAAGCTGTTCCACTTCTTTTGATGATTTATTGATGATTTTAGGGATCGAGGTTAAAACCAATTTATTCCTGATGGGTGTCATGAAAGGTATAGCTGTTCCCTGCATTAATGAAGTATGAAGACATCCGGCAGATATAAATACAAAGAATAAAAGGCTGAAAAATTGATTTTTAAAATTCATGAATATTCTTTACAATTTTAGAAGTACCCCCATAAATTTCCCGACTAAAGATAATAAAACCAAACCAATTTCATTATTCATGATAAATTTCATTCCTTATAATTAGCTGATTATGTGCATATAAAAAAATATTTTAAAAATAATTGGTTTTTTTGTGTCACAAAATGACATCATCCGACATGTAACAGTATAGAAACTGAATTAAGAATTACCCTGAATTAGTATAAATTTAATAAATAGAATTATGAAAACCCTGAATTCCAAGTTGACAAAAGACATTTTCAATGTGTTTGCACTTTCAAATGAAGAGATGATTTATGTTCGTGGTGGAAATGCAGAAGGTGACCCGATAATAAAAACTGGAGTACCTCCTGTTATAATTTGACAACAAGAATAAATTCTGTTTTAGTGAAAATTGAAAACATTGATATTTAATGTCTTAGGTAATTTATAATAAGTTAATGCTTATTATAAATGGTACATAAGAATTTGCCTCTGTAAAGCAGTGTGCATTTTAAAAGTGTACTGCTGAAACGAGCAGTTTATTTAACTTATAAGTAGTTTACTTATCTATGGTAGTCAAATATCTGATTTGTTTAACAATGAAATAATATTTTTTATCTATGAAAACAGTTGATTTTTCATATTTCATCGAAAGGTACAATGCCGATGAGATGAGCGAAGCTGAAAGACAGTGGTTCCGGAAGGAGCTCGATGGTAACAAAAAGCTCAGAAATGAGGTAAATCTCAGGAAGCATACCGATGAGGTTCTTAAGAACCACGATATAATTTCTCTAAGAAACAAACTTACTTCTATTGAAAATAATAGAAGAGAAGTAAATAAACCTGTAAAGAAATCCAAGAAGCCAGCTTATTTAAAATATGCTGCTGTCATTGCCGGTCTTGTTCTGATCGGAGGTTTAACTATGTTTTCAGGAAAGAAACTTAGCAGTGAGGAAATTATGAACCGCTATTATAAGGTATATGAGCCTCCGACAAGTCAAAGGTCTGTACAGTCAGGAACAGATGCTGATTTCACTCTGGCCATGGAGTTTTACAATACCCGCGACTATGAGAAAGCTGCAATTCTTTTCAATAAGGTACTTAAGAGAAAACCGAATGATATGCAGACTGTTTTATTGACTGGTGTGGCAAATTTTGAAGACAAAAAATATCCGGAAGCTAAACTATCCTTCTATAAGGTAATTGATAATAAGGACAACCTTTATACTGATCAGGCTCAATGGTATCTGGCGCTATGTTATCTTAACACTGATGAAAAAGCTAAGGCAGTACAACTTTTGAAAACTATTGGAAAAGAGGGTGGCATCTATAAAAATGAAGCAAAGAAGATAATCAGAGGATTGTAGTAAATACCTGGAAACTAATATTGTACGTTTGATTTACATGCTGGAGATAAGACACAATTGAATATCAGGGATATGGAGAACGATACTAATTCATCTAAGAACAATATGATAAACTGTCCAACAGTTATTACAGGGATTTCTCATGAGATGAGAACGCACATGAATGCAATTGTAGCGTTTTCATTTCTAATGAAAGATACTTGTTGTGACAGTTCAGCGCGTGAGGAATTCTGCAATCAGATTTTAAGTTCATGTGAACAATTAATTGGTCTGTTTGATAGTTTTCTTGATTCGGCTATTCTTGATACGGGTAATTCAAAAGCTGATTTAAAAATATGCAAACTCGATAGTTTTTTAAATGACCTTCTTTCAGAATTCAGGGAAGAATTACGTAAAGAAGGTCACAAAGAATTGGAACTAGTAACAGAGATCCAGTTCTCAAATTCCGGTGAGATAATTATTGATAAGAACAAAATCTACAGGGTAATTCGCAGTCTGTTCCAGAATTCAATAAAAAACACGAAATCAGGGTATATAAAAATTGGGTACTATCTCAGGGATGACAAGGTTAATTTCTATGTTCTCGACTCCGGCCAGGGTTATTTTAAATGTAAAGAATTTCTTCAAACGGAGGACCTGAATGAATCACTTATGTTACACAATGATACCTATACAGCGATCAATATTAACCTGGCTAAGAGACTAATTCAAATGTTGGGTGGAACTATATGTGTTGAATGCAATGGACTTACCGGAACAGGAATCTATTTTTCTATTCCTGTAAAAATGGTTGTGGACTCCCACATTAATATCAATAAATATTTAAATACCATGATCGCAATCTGATACAAGTTAATGTTATTATTTTCAATGTCTGAAATCAATCAGCGTGAGAACGAATGGCTGTTATACCAATGAACAGCCATTCTTTATTTTTTCAATTCAACAATCTTCGCTTCAGTTCGTCGGTTTAATCTTCTACCTTCTATAGTAACATTGTCACCGAGTGGGGAGGTGTTTCCATAACCTTTATATTTAAGTCTGTCTCCAGAAATCCCTTTATTGATAAGGTAGTTAACAACTGACAATGCTCGTTTTTCTGATAAAGACATGTTGTATTGCATTGATCCTGTTGAATCGGTATAACCACCTATTTCCATAATAAGGTTTTTATTATCAGACATAAGGGTTGCCAGATTATTTAATTCGGATATAGATTCCTTTTTTAGTTGCCAGGAGTCTATTTCATAAAATACATTTGAGAGTTGCATCTTCTCTCCTATTTTGGTCGGATTTAGTATAATCTTCTTAATATAAGGTTCAGAAACTGTATGCAGTCCTTCAAACATAAAATTTTCAGAATAAAAAAGGTACCCGGGTTTACTAACATTTATCCCGTAATTATATCCGGAAGGCAGACAAACCAGAAAATTACCGGTTTCATCTGTAACATTCTTTACAAGTACCTTACCTGTTGAAAGATTAACTAACTCATAATTGGCCTTTAATAATTTACCTGTCTCTTTGTCGAACACTTTACCTTTCATATAAGAAACCGGATTGGGTCTTGCAGATTCGTATAGATTAAAACAGAAAATATCTTTCCCTTGTGACTTATTTCTTATTGACGAGAAGTATGCTTTTTGTCCGCCTGACTCGATTACCAGACCCATTTCATCATTACAGGTGTTTATAGGGTAACCAAGATTCTTCGGCTCAGTCCATGTGCTATCATCCTTCAATCTTGTTACATAAAGATCAAATCCTCCCATTCCAATCCTTCCGTCAGATGCGAAATAAAGTGTTTTTCCGTCGAAATGTATAAAAGGTGACATTTCATCTCCATCGGTATTAATAACACTTCCAAGGTTTACCGGCTCTGTCCATAAATTTTTTTCATTCAATCTTGATAACCAAAGGTCCTTGCCCCCAAAACCGCCAGGTCGGCTGCTTGAAAAGAAAAGTGTTTTGCCATCAGCACTTATTGATGGTTGTGATTCCCAGTACTTTGTATTTACAGGTGACCCAAGGTTGTAGGGTTCTGACCACTTTCCATTATTAAAAGCTGAAAAGTAAATATCACAGCTTCCGAAACCAACGGGTCGGTCACAGGCAGTAAAATACATGTAACTACCATTTGATGAAATGGTTTGAGCTCCTTCATTTTGTCGGGTATTAAGTGGAGCCCCGGCATTAAATGATTTTTGCCATGAGTTATTACGAAAATAGCTTATATAAAAATCCTCCTGAACCACCCCGGTAAAACCGGGATTGTTAGCCAGGTTTGGTTCTCTTGTAAACATCATAGTCTGACCATCAGCAGTTATTGACGGCCAGTACTCATCATCGCTTGTATTTATTTCACTCCCTACACTTATTGGACTAAAAGGAACAGGATTCTTCATCGCATTTAATGCAAATTCACAGTTTTTTACACTTTTATCAGCAGCTGTCTTGTTCTTAGCAGACATCCCCGTCTGTGCCAGATAAACATTGAAATGGATCAGAGCATTGTAATAATCTGCAGACATCATCTCCGCATTTGCGAGATCAAAAAAAACAGGTTTAAAAAACAGAGAATCGATCTTTACTGCGGTCTTATAATTATATGAAGCTTCATTATACCTTTTTTGTTTTGCCATCAATTCGCCCAACATTATATAAGCTTCATAGAATTCTTTGTCGATTAGGATAGCTTCCTTAAAATCACTTTCAGCCTTATTGAAATCGAGATAATCGAAAGAAGAAACTCCTTCATTATATATCTTAACAGCTTTATTTGATGTGGTATGCAAACTCTGGGATAAACCATTACGTGGTAATACACAGAAAACTATGAAGATGAATATGCCAAAAATGTATTTCATACATGAATCAGGGGATATGCATATATTTATGAACCTGAACAGAGATTCTCCAGATTGAGTTTTTCTTGATAAATTGGACAATTTCAGGAATGATGGTTTCGAATCTGCTCCACTCAGGTTGCAGATATAATCTGCAATCATCACTGACCATTCCTCGGTATTTTTCTGCCCATTCAAAATCACTGTTATCCTGTATAATTACTTTCAGCTCATCAGCAACTTTACAAATTTCACTGACCGGTGGCATGTTTCTTTTAGGCGACATGCATATCCAGTCCCAAGTTCCGCTTAGCGGATATGCACCTGAAGTTTCTATAAAAGTACTAATATTATTACTCTTTAATCCATTACATAAATAATCAAGATTCCAAATAAGTGGTTCGCCACCTGTAACAACTACAGAATCCGTACCAGATTTTAAAACACGGTCGATAATTGCGTGTGTTTCAACCATTGGGTGCAGATTCGGGTTCCAGGAAAAACGGGAATCACACCAGCTGCATCCAACATCACATCCTCCTAACCTGATAAAATATGCTGCTTTCCCCGTATGAAAACCTTCACCTTGCAAGGAAAAAAACTCCTCTACTACTGGTAGTTTCACTCCATCTGATAATAATTCCGATTCCTGTTTCACTCTATTGATATTTCAAATCTATTTTTTGATTCCGAATAACAACGCATATTCAGGTGGCAGTGCTGATTTTACCCATTTTTCAGGAATAATTTTCCAATTATTTAAAGGTTCCGGATTAATTGTTTTTTTTGTTTCAATTGATTTCAATATATAATATCTTAAATCACGGCTGGTGGATGAGATAAGTCTTTTTCTAAGTTCATCTTTTGCTATTCCGGCACCTTCTATAAAATGTCCGCCTCCGCCATTTCCACGATATGAGTTAACGGCAACTTTATACATTTTATTTTTTTCAAACGGTCTTCCATCTGTAAAACCTTTAATCACTATTCTTTCTCCTTCAGGTTTACTTACGTCAACCGTATAATTAATCCCTGCAGCTGAATCAAAATTATACGATGGGTTCTTCAGCCATGCTTTTTCATTAGTAATTAATAGTTTTCCATCTTTACCCGTACGGAATTTAAGCAATATGTCTGCCGGTCCTTTCATAGTGTTAAGCCAGCCTGAATAAGAATACTCCAGATATTTCTGAATCTCTTCGCCTGATAAAGTCATTGTATAAAGCATGTTTTCAAATCTGTAGAGTTTAAACATATCTCCAACAGTTATAGGACCTTTGGAAATCTGAACATCGAAGGACAAAGGGGCAGCAAATGAAATGTCTGCTCCTGATATTTCAAGTTGAATTCTATGTATCATGTCTATAAATGCAGATGGACCGAAGTACGCATCTCTTGATGAGATTGTTGCCGATGAATTACCAATCACCCTATTCACATATTCATTAATTATCTCATGTTGTGGCATGAACTTGGTAATGAATTCGGGATCAGGCTGGAAATCTGCAACATTAATAATCTGACCTGCAATTTTCATCTGTCGTTTTCCTATAATCATTTTGGAAGTGAACGTTATATCAGCCTCGGCTAGCTTTTCCGATCTGCTGCCTCCATTGAGAATGAGAATAGTATCACCTGCCGAATTAACGAATTTTTCATTTGCCAGTTTATGATCATGACCTGTAAAAATAATATTAAACCCGGGAACATTGTAAGCAACCGCAGCAGAACCATTCTCGCTTAAAGGATGATTTTTCTTAAATTCTGCCTCTGACCTTTCCCATCCGGAATGGAAGAGTCCGACAACGAGGTCAGGTTTTTCATGCAAAATAACAGGCATCCATTGTTTAGCTGTTTCAACCATATCTTTAAATTCAATCCCTGAATAGAGTTCCGGTGGCAGCCAATTTGGTATAGCAGGAGTTATAAGGCCAAAAACAGCAATTTTAATCCCGTCTTTTTCAATAATCTGATATGGTTTGAAATATGGTTTTCCTGTTTTGACATTGATTGCATTTGCAGCAAGTAACGGGAAGTTATATTTTTTAACTAACCTGTCGTAAACTGCATGACCTGCTTCCACTTCATGATTTCCTACTGTTCCTGCATCATATCCCATATAATTCATGACTTCAGGTAAAAAATGGGGTGATACAGTATCAATAAAATTGTAATAATAGACTTCGGGCTGCCCCTGGAGATTATCTCCGTTATCGAGAAGCACTGTTGCATCCTTTTCCTTTCTGATCTGCTTAATATAATAAAAAGAAGAGGCAAGAGAAACATTTATTTTTTCCTTTTCAATAAAATCATATGGAAGTATGACTCCGTGTACATCGGTTGTTTCAATAATACTGATCCTCTTTTTACCTGTTTCAGAACAGGAAACCAGAAGTAATACCAATAGTAATTTAACAGTCAGATGTCTAAGTAATCTCTTATACATATCTATAAATATTTTTAATGTCAAACTTATGAAAGAATTATCATTTTTAATTATAATGATATATATTATAGATCATTTAAGCCTCTTAATTATATATTTGTTCATAAAATCTTATATATGGTAGTTACTGGACTAGAATCTATTTTGAATGAATTTCCTGCTAAACTAAAAGGAAAAAGAATTGGAATCTTATGTCATGCCCCTAGTATTACAAAGGACTTTGAACACATTACTGATATCTTCTTTCAACGGAATGACTGCAAGTTAAGTGCAATCTTCGGGCCGCAACATGGTATTCATGGTCAGACCCAGGATAATATGATTGAGTGGCAAAGTCAGAGACACCCGATATTTGATATCCCTTTGTACAGCCTATATGGACAGTATCGTAAACCGACTCCAGAAATGCTTCATGGAATTGATATCTTTTTAATTGATCTACAGGATGTTGGAGCAAGATTATATACCTATATCTGGACTGTTAAATTATGTATTGAGGCCTGTTCTGAAGCAGGGATCCATGTTTGGATACTTGACAGGCCAAATCCGATTGGCAGACTGCCCTTTGATGGGCCGGTTCTGAAGAAAGAGTTTTTTACATTCGTAGGCGGTGCATCAATTCCATTATGTCACAGAATGACAATAGGAGAAATGGCGCTATGGATAAAAGAAAAATATTATCCTGGTTGCGACCTGAATATAGAATGGATGAAAAACTGGCATAGATCTTCATTATTCAGTGAAACTGGTCTGCCTTGGGTTTTACCATCCCCAAATATGCCGACGCTTCAGACAGCTTTAGTCTATCCGGGAACCGTTCTTATTGAAGCACTTAATCTTTCTGAAGGTAGAGGTTCTACAATACCATTTGAGCTTTTTGGAGCCCCGTTTATTGATTCCGAAAAACTTAAAAAAAACCTTATAACCAGAAATATTGAAGGATGTTCATTCAGAATTCATGATTTCATCCCAACATTTCATAAATATTGCGGAGAACTTTGCTACGGTCTTCAGATACATATAACTGATGTCAATCGATTTAAACCAGTCGGAACCGCATTGGAAATATTTGATGCAATTATTGAAACATCGAAACCAAATACTCTCAAATTTAACCTTCCGCCTTATGAATATGAAAACAGCCTTATGCCATTTGACATTCTGTCAGGTGATTCTGGAATGAGGGAATTATTAATAAGCAGGCAAAATATCAGAATTGAGAAAGAAAGATGGGCTCACGAGATTGAAGAATTCAAAAACGAATTCCGACAAATTGCATTTTACACTGAATAAATTGCGTATAACTTATTCAGGCAAATAATTACTTCCGGGAAAGATTAGCGATAAGTTTGTCTATCAGGTTTTGTGAGAGTATGGGTTTAATAATATAATCATTAAACCCGGAGTTAAGAATCTTCTCTTTGTCACCCAAAAGTCCATAAGCTGTTTGTGCAATAACTATTATATTCTCCCTGAACTCCCTGATCTTACTCACTGATACATATCCATCCATCACCGGAAGCTGAATGTCCATCAGAATAATATCAATATCAGGATTATGGAAAGCGACATCTACAGCCTCCTGCCCGTCACCTGCATTGAGAATTATTACTCCAACCTTATCAAGTATTTTATTAAGATATAATCTGCTTGCTAAGTCGTCCTCAACTATTAAAATTTTCCTGCCTTTCAAAAACTCATTTTCCATAAGTGATAATGTTATTCAAAAAGTCCGTCATCTCTAAGGAGTAGCAATATTGCCGAATGCGGTACTACTATATATTTCTCCATATTGAATTCTATTTCGATAGCGCTATTTTGCAGATATACAGCCTGATCTCCCTCTTTTGGCTGAAGGGGAACGTATTTAGGCTCATCTGATCTGTTTTTCCAAGGTTCGTCATTGTCATTTACTGCGGGTATAGGATAGCCCGGTCCAACTTTAACGACATAACCGATTTGAACCTTTTCATTTTCGTTTACCCCCGGAGGAAGTAGCAAACCGCTTTTTGTCTTTGACTGAGGAACTTTCGGTTTAATCAGTATTCGATCGCCTATAACAATCAACTTATGCAGATCCTTTTCATCTAATAATACACTCATATATGACTTCAATTACTGACAAAAGTATTATTTTTTATAATAATCTGTAATCGGTGAACATAGAATTAATTAATATTGTGCTTATGCATTAAAAATTACATTCAATTTTAAATTGATAATGAAATCTGATAGTTACAAAACAATTATTTCATCCTCACAGGGAATCTATAAAGAAAAAGGAAGCCGGTTTTTTTCTTTGGCAATTCCAGTCTCTAATCAGGAAGAAATTAAACCTATTTTAGATAAAATCAAAAAAGAGCATCATGAAGCAAAGCATCATTGTTATGCCTATATAATTGGACAAGAAAGAATTATCTGGAGAGTGAATGATGATGGAGAACCATCAGGTACAGCAGGAAAGCCTATTCTGGGTCAAATAAATTCATTCGGTTTAACTAATATTATTATAGTAGTCAGCAGATATTTTGGGGGCACTTTATTAGGGGTTAGCGGATTAATAAACGCCTACAGAACTTCAGCATCCACAGCTTTACAAAATGCAGATATCGTTGAGAAGACACTCCAGGCGTATTATGAAATTACATATCCTTACATTTCAATGAATGAAGTAATGAAAATAATTAAGGAAGAAAACATCGGACAATCTGATCAATCATTTGGTCTTGAATGCCGTATCAAAGTATATTTCAGGGCATCGGCGAAAGAAGAAATTCTTAATCGGATTTCCAGGATTGGGGGTCTTAAATACAAATTTATCGAAACTCATTAAAGCAATTATTCTATTTAAAAGTTTTTAGTTAATTATCAACATTTATCACTGTTTAGACAATTCTTGAGTAAATTTGATTCCGGATAAATAATGTACAGCTAATGTGCCATATTAATGAAAAACAGAAGCTTAGTATCAATAGATGATTTTTCAACAGAAGAGATCCTGAGGATTCTCGATCTGACTGAAGAATTCGAAAGAGAACCCATCCGGAAATTACTCGAGGGGAAGGTTGTAGCAACATTATTCTTTGAGCCTTCAACTCGTACAAGATTAAGTTTTGAAAGTGCAATTAGCAGGTTAGGTGGCAAAATTATTGGGTTTTCCGATGCCGCTAGTTCAAGTGTTTCTAAAGGTGAAACATTAAATGATACAATCTTAACAGTAAATAATTACTGCGACTTAATTGTGATGAGGCATCCTATTGAAGGTAGTGCAAGGTTTGCAAGTGAGATCGCCACTGTACCGGTTATTAATGCCGGAGATGGTGCGAATCAGCACCCTACGCAAACATTACTTGACCTTTATTCAATCCGCAAGACCCAGGGGAAGCTCGAAAATTTGAATATTTTTATGGTAGGTGATCTTAAATATGGCAGAACAGTTCATTCTCTAATGATGGCAATGTCGAGATGGAACACAACTTTCAATTTCATCTCACCTGAAGAACTTAAAATGCCAGATGAATTTAAACAATACCTTGACAATCTTGGTCTCAAATATTATGAACACAATGATTTCACTGATATAATATCGAAAGCTGATATCATTTATATGACAAGGGTTCAAAAGGAAAGATTCTCAGATCCTATTGAATATGAGAAGGTTAAAAATGTCTATGTTCTTAGGAATTCGATGCTTAAAAACACAAAACCTAACATGCGGATTCTGCATCCTCTCCCCAGGGTAAATGAGATACATCAGGATGTGGATAATAATCCAAAAGCCTACTATTTTGAACAGGCCATGAACGGAGTCTATACACGACAGGCTATAGTATGTTCACTCTTAGGAATTAAATAAAAAAGGTCAGAGAGATGAAGGAAGCAAAACAAATGAGCGTCAGCGCTATTCAGAATGGAACAGTTATTGACCATGTGCCTGCAAAGAACCTGTTTAAGGTAATACAGATTCTAGGCCTGGACCGGATAGACAACCAAATTACATTCGGAACTAACCTTGAGAGTAAAAAACTAGGGAAAAAAGCTATTATTAAGATCTCCGGCGTATTTTTCGAAGATGAAGACATTAACAGGATTGCTCTTGTTGCTCCTGATGCAAAACTAAATATTATTAAAGACTATGAAGTTGTTGAGAAAAAAGTTGTTGAAGTTCCGGATAATATAGTTGGCATAGCGAAGTGTATGAATCCAAAATGTATAACAAACTTTGAATCCGTAACCACAAGATTCAAAGTGGTTTCAAAAAAGAATGTATCTCTGAAATGCCATTATTGTGAAAAAATAACTAACCAGGAGAATCTGCAGATAATATAACCCCCTTACCTCAATCTATCATAAGATTTAACAAGCTTGTCATCTTTCCTGATGCCTCTGAAAGCTAAAATTGAAAAAATTAAAATAAGGAACGGTAATATAATCTTCACTCCGGGCATGATCTGTCCATTATATTGTGTTGCAACAGAATATGAATAATAAGCTGATACAAGAATAAAAAAGGTTATCACTCCTATCAGTATCCTTGCAAGCCAAAGTTGAATAATCCTGTTTTTAAAAAAGGAGATCGTAATTATGGATAAAACCGGAATGAGCAGTATAATTATCGAAAGAGGCAATACCTTACCCAAATATTCAAAATCCTGCCCAGCTGTACTCTTTAAAATACCGTTGAAAGTGATTTTTATAATAGATCCTGATTTGTTAATAAAACTTAAAAAGCTGCCGTTAAGGAATAATAATGAAAGTAAAGTTGTCAGTAACAGGTATATCGATTGAATACGCTGAATCATTTTTTATAAAGTTTTAATGCAATACAAATTTACTTCCTTTTAATTAAAATCGGAATACCATAATTCAAATGAGTTATTTTATGAATATTTAACATTATTTTAGATTTGGCGCCTGTATTGAAAATTATAATTTACTTACATTTGTGCGATCGTTTGATCCAATATTTAATTGTATCTGAATATCGTACACAAAATCAATATTTTATAGTAATATTTAAAATCAATTCGCAGTAAATTAATTATCTCATTATAGATAAAAGATGAACAAAAAACTACGACTGGTCATAACCTTTCTTCTGATAATTTTGCTTATTGGAATAATACTTTATCCAAAATATAAACCTTTCCTGGCAAAAAAAATTAAAGGAGAGGGTATTACGGGAGCGCCCCTACGGCAAACTCAGCAAAAACTAAATGCAGTCGGATATGTAATTATCCCGACTCATTTGAGTGAATTGATCAACCAGTCAGGAACCCTAAAACCTGATGAAGAAGTGGATCTTTCCTTTGAGACTTCAGGAAAGATCGTGAAAATTAATTTTACTGAAGGAACCCGTGTAAAAAAAGGAGATCTGCTGGCAAAAATAAATGATCAGCCGCTTCAGGCTCAGCTGGAAAAGCTGCAGGCACAATTAAAGATGGCAGAAGCTAAAGAGTTCAGACAGCGAAGCCTTCTTAATAAAGATGCAATAAGCCAGGAAAGTTACGATCAGGTCCTGACTGATGTACAGACTATAAAGGCGGATATTAATCTGATAAAGGCAAATATATCACAGACTGAACTTCGGGCGCCATTTGACGGAATGATAGGATTAAGATATGTGAGTGAAGGAAGTTTTACAACGATGTCAACTAAAATCGCAAAACTTATTAAAATCAGTCCTATAAAGATAGAATTCTCTATATCTGAAAAATATGCTTCCGAAATAAAAATCGGCTATCCGATAACCTTTAAGATCGTTGGTAATGATCAGGTATTTAATGCTTCTGTTTATGCAATTGATCCAAAAATTGATTTAGATACAAGAACAGTTCTATTGCGTGCATTATATCAGAATAAAAATGAAGAACTCAGACCAGGAACATTCGCCGGTGTGACATTAGAGTTATCCAAGAGAGACAATGCAATAGCTATTCCGACTGAAGCTTTGATACCACAGATGGATGGCGAAACAGTCTTTATTTATAAAAAAGGTAAAGCTCAGACGATAAAAGTTAATACAGGACTCAGGACAGAATCAAAAATCCAGATAACTGACGGACTTAAATTCGGAGATACATTGATTACTTCAGGGATAATGCAGCTGAGACAAAACCTTCCGATAGTGCTTGACACAGTGATTCTTAACAAATAACCTGGATTATTAATATGAGTTTATCATCAGTTAGTATTAACAGGCCCGTATTAGCAACCGTATTTGCTATAGTTATTTTGCTCTTTGGTGCGGTGGGCCTCACCTTTTTGGGAATAAGAGAATTTCCCAGTGTCGATCCTCCAATTATTTCAGTCAGCACATCATACCCCGGAGCTAATTCGGATGTAATTGAAACGCAAATTACAGAACCACTGGAACAATCAATTAATGGAATCCAGGGGATCCGATCGCTTACCAGTGTCAGCCAGCAAGGTCAAAGTAACATAACTGTTGAATTTGAGCTGTCGGTAGATATGGAAACCGCTGCCAATGATACCAGGGATAAGGTTTCACAAGCTCTGAGAATGCTGCCACGCGATTGTGATCCTCCTGTAGTTGCAAAAGCAGATGCAGATGCAAACCCTATACTTCAACTCACAGTTGAGAGCGATAAAAGATCTCTTCTGGAACTGTCGGAAATAGCGGAACTCACCTTAAAGGAACAATTGCAGACCATTTCAGGAGTAAGCGCTGTTGGCATCTGGGGACAAAAACGTTATGCAATGAGGCTATTTCTTGATCCCGTCAAACTTGCCGGATATCAGATCACTCCCCTGGATGTTAGAAATGCTGTACTCAGAGAGAATGTGGAACTTCCATCCGGTAGCATTGAAGGAAATACAACTCAGTTAACGATTCGGACCCTTGGACTAATGTCAACCCCAAAAGAATTCAACGATCTGATAATTAAACAAACCGGAGACCAGATTGTACGCTTTAAAGATATAGGCAGAGCGGAACTTGGACCAGAAGATATTCGCGGTATACTCAAAATGGATGGGGTACCAATGGTTAGTAATGTTATCATACCTCAGCCTGGATCCAATCAGATAGATATAGTTGATGAAGTTTACAAGCGCCTTGAATATATTAAAAAAGACCTTCCTGAAGATGTTAAAGTCAGGGTGCCATTTGATAATACCAAGTTTATAAGGAATTCCATTAAGGAAGTAAAAAACACCATTTATATAGCATTCGCACTGGTAGTGATTATTATTTACTTCTTTTTAAGAAGCTGGCGTGCAACTCTTATACCTATTCTGGTCATACCCGTATCGCTTATAGGTGCATTCTTTATCATGTATTTAGCAGGCTATTCAATCAATGTCCTGACTCTCCTTGCTATAGTTCTTGCTATTGGGATTGTAGTAGATGATGCCATAGTGGTAATGGAGAACATATATGTAAAAGTTGAAAACGGATTACCACCCGTTCAGGCAGGACTTAAAGGGTCGAAAGAAATCTACTTCGCAATTATCGCTACCACTATCACTCTTATTGCAGTCTTTTTCCCGATAGTGTTTCTCCAGGGAATAACCGGAAGACTATTCCGCGAGTTTGCCATTGTTATGGCCGGAGCTGTAGGTATTTCAGCTTTTCTTGCCCTGTCTCTTACACCTATGGTCTCAACAAAGATGTTGCGCCAGGAGACCAAACACAGCTGGTTTTACAGGAAAACAGATAAATTTTTTAACAGATTGAATGATGGCTACAAAAATATGCTTGGATCATTTCTTAATCATCGAAAGGTAACTTTCGTAATTCTTTTTGTGGCCTTATTTCTTATTTACTTTCTCTGGAAAAATATTCCTGCTGAAATGGCACCACTGGAGGATCGGTCTCAAATCTCAATTAACACCATTTCACAGGAGGGATCAACATATGAGTTTAACCTTGATTATATTGACGATATAGCCAAAACAATAGCCGACCTGGTACCAGATCGCGATGGCATTATGTCAATGGTGAGAGGTGGTGGCGGATTTGTGAGAGTGACTCTGGTAAATCCCAGCGACAGAAATCGTACACAGCAGCAAATCGCGGATCAATTAGGTATTGCCTTGCGTAAAAAGACCAAAGCAAGATCTATGGTGATGCAACAATCCACATTTGGAGGAAGACGTGCCGGTTTGCCTATTCAATATGTGCTTCAGGCCACGTCAATTGACAAATTAAGGGAGGTACTTCCGGCTTATATGGCCAAAGTAATGGATGATCCGATGTTTCAGATGGCTGATGTAAATCTAAAATTTACAAAGCCTGAACTCAGGATACATATCGACAGGGAAAAAGCAAGTACTTTAGGAGTGTCAACCGAAAATATTGGTCAGACGTTGCAGCTTGCTCTCAGCGGACAGCGGTTCGGGTACTTTTTTATGAACGGCAAGCAATATCAGATACTTGGCGACCTTGCCCGAAATGATCGTAACAAACCATTGGATCTTAAATCACTATACGTAAGGAATAATTATGGAAATATGATCCAGTTTGATAACCTCGTAACCCTTACGGAAGAGACTGCTCCTCCCCAACTTAACCGGTATAACAGATTCGTGTCAGCCACTATTTCTGCGGGCTTGGCAAAAGGTAAAACAATAAGCCAGGGACTTGATGAAATGGATAAAATATCCAAAGAAGTTCTTGATGATACATTCAGAACTGCACTCGCCGGTGACTCGAAAGATTTTAAGGAAAGCTCATCAAGTCTTATGTTCGCATTTATGCTGGCCATAATCCTGATCTTCCTTGTTCTTGCTGCCCAGTTCGAGAGTTTTAAGGATCCATTTATTGTTATGATGACCGTACCACTTGCTCTTACCGGTGCCCTTCTGTTCATGTGGTATTTTAATATCACCATGAATATATTCAGCCAGATCGGTATTATCATGTTGATCGGCCTGGTGACGAAAAACGGGATTTTGATAGTAGAATTCGCTAACCAGAGAAAGCTGACCGGGATGTGTAAAATGGATGCAATTAAATATGCTGCAGCTTCGCGGTTCAGGCCTATTCTGATGACCAGTCTGGCTACAATTCTGGGTATTATGCCCCTGGCACTCGGATTGGGCGAAGGTGCACAAAGCCGTGTTTCAATGGGTATTGCAGTTGTCGGAGGAATGGTATTTTCAACATTCCTTACTCTTTTTGTTGTTCCGGCGATCTATTCATTTATATCAAGCGAAACAAAAAAAACTGAAAATGAGGCTCCTTTATCGTAGTTTGCTTATTCTCTCATCAATGTCATTTATACCGGCACATGGACAAAATGTGTATGGTCTTAAAGATTGCATCTCAATAGGATTGGAAAGAAATTTTTCAATTCTTATAGCAAAAAACGATGAGACGATCTCAAAAAATAATTATACCCTCGGAAACGCGGGTTTATTGCCTACTATTAATCTAAATGGAACTCAATCAGGGACTTTAGATAATTCCACACAAAAGAATACTGATGGCTCTAAGATTAGTTCAAACGGTGTATTCAATACAGTTACCGTGGGTTCAGCAGTACTTGGGATGAATATTTTTAGCGGATTCAAAGCAGTGACCACCTATAAAAAGCTGGGAGAGCTTAATCAGGTAGGACAATTGAATACTCAGCTTACTGTTGAAAATTTTGTATCGGACATTGTTTCAGGATATTACAATTACATCCTTCAGGTACAGTTGATGAATAATCTTCAATATGCCCTCGTACTCTCAAGGGAAAGGCTAAGGATCGACGAAGATCGCTATCTGCTTGGCTCGGGCTCAAAACTCGAAGTATTACAGTCGCGGGTATATGTTAATTCCGATAGCTCAAATCTTTCAAGACAAAATGAAGTTGTCAGAACAGCTCAGATCAGGCTTAATCAGATGATGGCTCTGGAAAATCTCAGCAATGAATTCTCCACAAGGGACACTTCTATTGATGTAAATCCCAATCTCCTCTATGAGAAATTGCTTGAGGCAACTCTTGTGAGTAATACTAATCTTCTTATTGCTGCCAGGAACAAAACAATCTCTGAATATGATTATAAGCTGATCGTCTCAAGGTCTTACCCGTATCTTAATTTTTCCGGAGGCTATAGTTATAATGTCAATACATTTACTCAAAGTTCCGTCAAAAATCAGACAATCAACGGAGTTAATTATGGCCTCACACTTGGAGTCACCCTGTTTGATGGGAATAATCAGCGAAGAAGCATTCATAACTCAGCTATCGACAGGAACAGTAAAGATCTGGCATATCGTGAAGTTGAACAGGCAATAAGAGCTGATTTGCTTACCATTTACAGCGCATATAATAACAACCTGCGGCTTATTACCCTCGAAGATCAGAACTATCAGACTGCAAAAGAAAATCTTGATATAGCACTGGAGAGATACAAACTTGGAAGTCTGTCGGGTATTGATCTGCGCGAGGTGCAGAAAAGTCTTCTTGACGCAAGGGAGAGATTGATATCAGCACATTACCAGACTAAACTTGCAGAGGTTTCGCTGCAGCTAATTTCCGGTAGAATAATGGAATATTATAAATAACACCTTTCGGTCTGCGGTTTGTTGTAACCGGCTATTTTGTAATGAGTCGTTTTGCAGAGTTTTCTCAGGTATTGGCATTTTTTAATAATCAGATTATATTAAATTTGAGCCTAAACTAACACCATGCAAAAGAAAACTGAGCTTATTACCAATAAAGATGGAAGCATATTTCATCTTAATCTTCTTCCCGGAGATATATCAGATAAAATAATAATTGTCGGTGATCCTGGCAGGGTTGATATGCTGGCTTCCTTCATGCAAGAGATTAGGGTCAGAAAAGAAAACAGAGAGTTCCATACTGTCACCGGGTCGTTCGAGAACAGTGAGATAACTGTTATCTCATCAGGTATTGGAACGGATAATATCGATATATTGGTTAACGAGCTTGATGCCCTTGTGAATATTGATTTGAATACTGGGATAAATAAGATAGATCCAGTTTCATTGACATTTATCCGGATTGGAACATCTGGTGGTCTCAGAGCTGATATCCCAGCAGGTTCATGTGTTCTTACCGAAACTGCCATAGGGTTTGATGGCCTTCTTCATTTCTATGAAGGTTATGACTGGATACTTGATACCGGTTTGTCTGATTATCTTGTTGAATACCTTGAATGGCCGGATACTCTCTCCTACCCTTATGCCGTAAATGCAAATAAAGAGTTAATAGAATTGTTTCAAAAAGAGGATTTTAAAAAAGGAATAACTATTTCCGCGCCAGGTTTTTATGCTCCTCAGGGAAGAAGACTTCGGCTTGAAACCTTTGACAATGAAATAAACAACAAGTTAGCTGAGTTTTCATACAGAGGGAGGACCATAAGTAACTATGAAATGGAGAGCTCGGCAATTTATGGGTTATCAGCATTGCTTGGACATAAAGCCTTGACAATCTGTCTGGTAATAGGTAATCGTGTAACTGGAGAATTTGTCCAGGATTATAAGCCATTAATGAGTGATTTGGCCCTAAAAATTTTCAAACTCATCTAAACACGGGTAAAGGCTCTTGTATTAAGTTCAAATTTGAATATATTTGTATAACAAACCAGTCAATCTAAAGAATATGTCCGAAAACACTTCAAATAATAAGAATGCCAGGGAGGACGAAATAGATCTTTTAGATCTTTTCAGAAGAATAGGCAGAACATTAAACCGTTGGGGCAGAGCACTGGGAAGGGCTTTACTTATTTCTGTAGTTTTTCTGTTAAAAAGGTGGTTGCCGTTGGGATTAAGTATTGCTCTTGGAATTGGTGTATCCTATTTCTTTAAGACGATTTCCGCGTCCTTATATACATCAGACCTTGTGCTAAGGACAAATTCATATGTGTACCATACAAAGAAAGAATTATTAAAGCCAAATTTAATTTCAACCAGCGACTTGATCTCATATTTAAACCACCTTCAATTGTTCGGTAAAGAAAATAATACCATTTCTCTGGCTAACGAAATTTCCGCATCGCAGGATCAGATCAAAAATATAGTCGACATCAGTGCCTTTTGGATAATAGATAAAGGGAACGATGGAATTCCGGATTATGTTGATTATTCTAATAACCAGAATGTATATGATACTGTTAATGTCAGAATGCAGGACCGTCTTGATATAAGAGTCAGGATTCGTACCCCACAGGAACTTACAAATGTAAGAAACGGAATTATAAGATTAATTAATTCTGACTCATTATTTCAGGCACGTAATAGGTTAAGGTTGATGCAAAACCAGGAGTTGGTCAGACGTTTGAATTATGATATTACGCAACTCGATAGTCTCCAAAAAGTAAAATATTTTGAAGAGACTCGAAACATGAAACCAAAGAATGGCGGCCAGATGATATTTATGCAGGAGCAGAAGACACAGCTGGTATATCCAGATATTTACATCCTTTATGCAAGAAAACAAGCTCTTGAAACAGACTTGGATCTTTACAAAGATATCGTGACAGTTTTAAGCGATTTTACTTTGCCAGCTAACCGAGATAATGGAATAATATATTACGGGAAAAATATTATTCCGGTTTTCTTCCTGATCACTCTGTTCATTTTGATACTGATAGCAAACTGGAAAAAACTCCGGCAGGTATATAATAAATACTAAATATAAAAAAGGGAGCCTAAAGCTCCCTTTTTTTATCTAAATATCATTAAACCAAATAAATTCGATTCTTTTGTTTTTTGGTTTTTAATTATCAGCTCGGATGATTTGATTGTTCAGGTTTATTTATATAAATGAGTAGAAAGGAAAACAGGGAGAAAAAAGAGACTCCGGCTAATCTGTACAGTACTGTTTCAAACATAAAAAACATAAACAGTATCATTATGAATAATCCATAAAGAAGATTTTTATCCGATAATACAATATAAAACATACAGATAAACATTGAAATAAAAAATCCTAAACCGATTATTCCATTTTCAAGTAAAACTTCCAGAAATTGGTTATGAGCATTAAATCGCTCTATTGCCATTTGTTCTTCACCGATCCGCTTATATTCGAGAATTAATACTGTTCTGACATCTCCGATTCCTACTCCTAGCAAGACATTTTTCCGGGCAATTTCAAATGCTGATTTCCAAATTAAAAAACGAGGATCTCTTTTCCTTTCATAACCAATTTGCTTGTGGAAAAGTCTGCCGTACAAATAATCCACTCTTTGATTCTTTATAATAAAAGGTAATAAAATAATAATAACTAAAATGATCCAAAGCCATGCAAACCTCTTTTTCCCGAATTCTCTAAATTTAATGATGAAATACAATGGAACTAAAATCAGACTAATTAAAATCCCTGCCCGTGAGGATAAAAAATACTGCGATATTATCAGCAACAAAGCAAGTATTAACCACAAAACCCTATACTTAAATTTAAGCGAATAATCGAACCATGATTCAATGCAAATAAAAACTGAAAATAACACATACATTGCTATATAAGTAGGGTGTTGGGAAATAGTCAGATTTGAACTGTAAAAGTAACTCAACCATGAAAAATCTGATGGATGAGGATTAAAAGTCCAAAGTCCATTCTTCAAATTAACAGACTGATACAAAGCATAACTAAAACAGAATAGCATAAACAGGAATGTACATACGGCAAAAACCCTTATTAAATTTTTAGCTCTACTTTTTATTATTTCGCCTGGAAAAATCAACACAAGGGGGAAAAGTATCAGAGAAAGTCTACCAAATAAATTTGATAAGCCCATTTTAATATCAGAAGTATATATTAATCCTGCTGCCTGCCAGATATAGTATGAAATAAACAAAATAAAAAGAACTCTGTACGATTTTTTAGTATCCCATATCATACTAAACCGTAAATAGTTTTCCAAAATCCAGAAGATGCCCCACAATATCATTAAAGGAGGCAAGTACTGTACATGAATAGGTAAAACTATAACTGTCAGAAGGGCAAAGAGATACGAAGTGGACCTTCTTTTTAATAGGTTGTCAGGAATTATTCTTCCAGGAATTAAACCCATTTTTTATTCATTAAATACTCTGAGTACAGACATCACTTAAAATTTCAATTCAAACATATTTTTCAAAAATATAATCGTTTTCATCAAATTTCTCAGACGCCAGAACTATTAGAATAGCATCGTTAGAAAAATCATACATTTTGTGCCAGTCGCTGGGTTCAAGTAAAACGCATTTTGAAGGTTTATTCAAATGAAAAACCTGCTTATTTTTTCCATCGTTATTAAAGATTTTGCATTCTCCCTGAATACAGACTGCTGCCTGGATCGTTTTATGATGCCTGTGCCCTCCCCTTTCAGATTTGTCAACACCATAGATATAGAAAACTCTTTCAATTTTAAAAGGTAGAATATCTTCGATAACGGTAAGGTTTCCACGTTTGTCTGTATGTGTTTTCAAATCAATTAAATACGCCATTATTACTTTTTTGTTTTTATTATGTTGTAACTGAAGACTTTTTTAAATCCTGTTTTTACAAAGTTCTTGATACCGTCTGTATTGAATCCTGAAAAACCCGTCTGATAATTTAAATTAGTTAATTCTAATTTTTTCTCAATATCTTCTATTTTTTTAAAGTAAGATGTATAAAACAACTTTTTCATATATGCCGGTATAAGATACCAACCGATGTCATAAGTACCTTTATTAATAAATTTAACATATTGAAAATGAAAGAAAACCACTTTGAAGATAGATCCTGTTTTCTTTATGCTGGCTGTTATTGAATTTCCATATTCAAAAAAACGATATTGTTGAAGATTCCATGGGGCAATTCCTCCACCAGGATGTTGAAGAATATGAATATTGCTATAAGTTAATGGCCAATCATCAAGATACTTCTGATCACCGAATTTACCATCTTCGTACCTTGCATAACACCAATTTATACACTGCAATCTCCATTTTTCGAGAATTTCAAGGCTGTTCTTTTCATTTGTGAATGTTACAAACTGAACACAAAACTTTCCTGCCCTTTTCTTTTCATAAAGTCTGGCTAAGGGAGAGAATCGATGCTCAGTTATCAGAACATTTTTCTGATGATCGATCATTTCTTCGATCAGAACTGAAGGATCTGAATAGAAAACCAGATCTGAATCCAGGTAGGTGCAAACGGAGACATTGTAATTATAAAGAACATGATTTATTATTGATGGTGTACAGGTCCAGCAATACTCAGCCTTAGATCTTCCTCCTTTTATTTCTAAAAGTTGTGGAGTCTCAAATTCATTTAAAGGAATAACAGTGACATTTTGAAGATCAAGTTCTTTCAATATTTTGCGGGAAAGATCATCAAAAGCAAATATATAGAGATGGAATTCGCCTGAATGAGTTTTTAATGACTCATACATAACCATTCCCCGGCTTAGGTAGATAGAGTCAAATAATGTACAGTAGTTCCACATCCTATTTTAATGATAAGGTGAATCTATTTCCTGAGCAGAAAGATATTCCCAAAGTATAAATCTTTATTATTTGGAAACAGATAAAAAATATGACCTAAAAGATTATTTATGGTTGTAAGCGGAAGAATTAACAGATATGAGATTTTGCTTGGAATTAATCTCTTTATAATCTTATAGATATAAGTGTTTGCCAATAACGAAAAAAGTCGTAAATCGTATAAATATTTCTTGTTTTCCGCAACAGTAAAACCTCCTTTTTCAAATAAGACTTTTAACCCGAATGAAGAATATCGTGCATAATCAAATGGTTGTTCATGTTCATCACAGATAAAGGGTACTGTAAAAATAGCTGCTCCCCCTGGTTTTAATATCCGGCTTGCCTCTTTCAAAAAAACATCAGGATTGAAAACATGCTCTAATACTTCGAAGCAAACCATAGAATCAAAATAATCATTATCAAAAGGAATTGTAACTCCATCATAATATACATCGACATTTGAGTCTGAATGCTTGTGCCCGGTTACTTTAATATCCATTCCTATATATTTGTCGGTTGGAAACAAAGTTGTATAGGGTTTACTTCCACAACCGATATCCAGGGTCGTTCCGGTAATATTTTTAGCATAGATTTGAATGTTTTTGTAGATTGCTTTCCTTGCGAAGTAAAAAGGGTTTATAAATAAACCTATGAATGAGGGCCGGAACTGTTCCTTCAGAAGATAAATTTTTATTTTTTTTAGTAGTTTATTCACATTATTTAGTTTTTATCGAATCCATAACTGCTTCATCAAAAATAGCTGCCTGGTTCATTGGATTCCAGTACTTTTTAACTTGTTCAATACAAGTGGTTTCCATTGATTGCTTTTTCTTATTCAATATCATGTCATCAATAACATTCGATAAGCTGCTGACATTGTTTTCTTCAAAAAACAAACCTGTTTTGTTTTGAATAACAGCCTCAGCTTCAGGACCCTGATTAAAATAATTTCCATGAGTAATAATTGGTGTACCTAAAGACAAACTATGGATTGCTGTCAGTCCTACATTTCCCGGTGAAACGCTACATTCTGATAACATAATAAGTTTCGCATTTAAATTTTCATCATAACTAGGCCCGTAGAAGCAAACTGAATCTTTGATACCCAGCGAATTGGATAAATGTTGAAGGTGATCTGATTCATTTCCGCCGCCAACAATCAGGCAATTGTACCTATTACCTTTATTTTGACTTATTTGTATAGCTTCTAATAAATATGAAATTTTTTTCTCCTTAGTTAATCGTCCGATAAAAATTATAACGGGTAAGTCACTATGACCCTGAAATAATTTAGTTTTGAGTTTTTCCAGATCATCCCGGTTTCTTTCATCGTATTGTTTCTTAAGAACATTGAAATCAAGCGAGTTATAAACAGTAAATATTTTTGTTGGACTAAAACCAGATTCAATCATTAAATTTCTTGATCTGTTACCATAAACCAAATGAAAATCAGCTATTTTATAATATAATAGTCGAATAGTTTTTTTTAAATATTTTTCACTTCCATAAATACCATGCCCCAAAAAGAACAAAGGTTTGTTGCGAGCTTTACAAATTAGAGCTGCAATCCAATTTGAAATATTATGCATTTCTCCATATAGGATATATGCATCGTAGTTGGTTTCCAGACATTTTGAAATTATTCCTGTTTGATAAATCAAAATATTATATATGAAAATGTTTTTAAGAAATGACCAATTTAATTTACCATTTTTATTTACAAATTTTGATTCATTTATATCAATTGTTTTTATCCCGGAAAAACCATATCGGGACGAATAAAAAAAATAGTCTACTACTTTTGATGCAGAAAGTTCGTACCATAATGATCTTGAATATAATGGAGCAATGTTTGTGAAAAATCCACATGTTTTTTTCATCCTAAGGCTTCTTACTAAGTTCTATATTTGATGCCATTTTCTCATAATTAATTATAATATATAACATTAATAAGGTACTCATTGAGCAACATATCACCTCAATTATTACGTACAGTTTGAGAAAAGAACTAAAAGATAAATAGTTGAAAAAGAATAAAGATAAAATAGATAAAAAGTAGAAAAGCTGCCATGCACTTAAAAGTTTAATCTTTTTAAGAGAAATGAAAATGCTGCTAAACGATGCTACAATGAAGTTGAAAGCAAATGCCCAAACCAATATTTTTGATATGGTACCGGAAAATTCCCATCTATCCCCAAAAAAAATCCTGAATATATCTTCAGCCCAAAACATGATAATACCTATCTCAAAAACGACTGCAATCATTACAAAAACCAGTATTGAAATCAAATCTTTAAGAATGCTGAGTTTTAAATTATTTTTTTCAGAAACGCGTTGAAGCAAAACATTGGAGATAGAAGATGCTATTAATGCAAGTGGAATAGACAAGAGGAGCTTTGACAGATCAAAATAGCCAGTATTTTCTGATGAATAAAATTTATTAATCATTATTGCCGGCAATAAATAGCTGCAGGCACTCATCAGACTTGGAATTATATTAAATTTTGGATATTCAGAGTATTTAAACAGTACATATTTTATCTTACCCGGACTAAACATGCGCAATGAAAGTCCGCTTTTGCTACCCTGGTAAATTCCGGAAAAAACATTCGCAATTTGCCCTATTAAATCTCCATAGACTAGTCCGTGAGATATTTTCATAAATTTAAAAACGACCTGAGCACTTCCTTCAAAACCTCTTCTTGCAAACTTATTCAAAGAAACAGGGAGAAACCGCTTTTTCCTGATAAGCCAGTAATTAATACTCTGGTATGTGCTGAATAAAAAAGTACCAAGAGGTACCAGGTATAAATAATCAGCAAAAGTTGCAGATAAATTCAAAAACAAAAGAATTTTTGTTTTCCACAGAATAATAATCAAAAGCAAAAGAATATTAAATAACAAATTCATTATTAAGGCAAGAAAAAAAACACTGGCTGCCTCCTTATCTTTCCTGGGTAAAATTATAGCAAGTTCATACCTGAAGGATGATATTACAATGAGTATTCCTATTAAACTCAGATAGACCGAATAAGCTCCAAATATCTCAGGAGAAAAATATCTGCGCAATACAGGTTGAAGAAGAATTGGGATCAGCTGTGCCAGAGCTGTACCTGAGATTAAAATAGAGGTATTGCGAAGTAACTCAGACCTGAGAAAAACAGAATAAAATTTATTTTTATTCTTTTCCAATGTTGTTCAAATAAGAGGATTATTTAAAAGGAACTCTCCTGTCTACCCGTTTTGTTATAAGGTAAAAAAATAACAGCGTTAATACAAAAAGTGGTATTTGTAGAAATTTTATCTCTCTGTATATTAATATCATAATCACTACAAACGAATTAATAATCAATAAAAACATATTTACTTTCAGATGAGAAAATCCAGCCTGAACAATCCTTTGATATGCATGTTTTCGATGTGCCTCGCCTAATTTCTCTCTATTTCTCCATCTACGATATAATGTTAAGGTCGCATCAAACCAGAATGGTGATGTAAGCATAATCCAGTTAAGAATAGAAAACTGGTAAGTATTATGAAAATAAATGCCCAAAACAACAAGAATAAAACCAAGTTGTGTACTCCCTACATCACCCATGAAAATCTTTGCTTTTGGCCAATTCCAGTATAAAAATCCTGATATACACGTTAATAATAATATATTTATAATACTTCCAGACAGGAAAAACAGCACCAAACAAATAGTTATAGCTTCAAGTGATGCAAAACCATCAACCCCATCCATAAAATTAAAAAGATTTATAAACCAGACCATTCCAATTATTGCCAAAGGATAAACAATAAAAAGATAGTTCATCTCAATTCCTGGAATAACCAGTTGACGAAGACCTCCTAACAAGACGAAAGCAATGATTGAAGTGATGAAATGAAAGATCAGGCGAATATAAGGTTTCAAGCCTCTCAGGTCGTCTATAAAACTGACAAGAGTTAATATTACTCCGCTTAATAATGCAAAGTACAGGTTTTTATCAATTTTTGAAAAGAAAAAAAATATTGAAATTCCAATGTACCAGGAAATCACAATTGCCAATCCTCCCCCATGTGGAGTCGGTATATCATGTAAACTCCTTTCGTTTGGAATGCTTACAATTTTATTCTTTAAAGCAAATAGTCTTATAAAGTACGTAAGTGCAAAAGATAAAAATCCAAGGAAAATAGATAACAGAATTATTTTCAATTGTTTAGTTCAATTATTTCCATAATTACAACTCGAATTCAGATGCGCTTCGAGTAAAAAAACACATCTTTACATATCGCTGATTAAACTCCAGAAAGCCATTTTTTAATCCCTTCCTCAGATGAATATTTTGGACTATATTTCAACTGATTTTTTGTATTGTTATTATCAAATTCAAATGACCCAAATAACCTGGTAAAAATACCCGGTTTGAAATATGCACAAATCCTGATTATTAGATTAGGTAATTTGAATAATATAACTCTTCTACCCAGGTATTTTGATAAAAACCCCACCAGTTCTGTTGTAGAAAGAGCTCCCTCGTCTTTTGCGATGAATACTCCTGGTGCTCTGTTTTCAATTGTTCTTTCAATAAATCCGACTAAATTTTCGATATAAATGATGTTTCTTTTATTATTAATATTTCTAAATGGCAAAATAGGGAATGATTTAATCAATCTCACTAAATTGAGCATGTTGGCCTTTACACCAACACCATAAACAAGTGGCGGACGGATTATTGATACTGTGAAATGGTCATCCTCCAGTTTTCTGAGCCCTATTTCAGCTTCATACTTGCTTTTCCCATAAGCGTTATCAGGAAAACATTTCGAATCTTCACTCCTTAACTCTGAATCCGGAATAAATTCCCCATAAACTTTAAGTGAACTTAAGAAAACAAATTGTTTAATACCTGCTTTTTTAGCCTGTTCAGCAACCTGCAAACAAAGATCTCTGTTTATGTTAAAATAAATATTCTCCGGAATTTTTTTTGTTTGATGAACTATGGCTGCTAAATGTAAAACAACATCATATTTACAAAAATCAATATCCTCAGGTTTGTTCTTATATAAAGATATCTCCTCAATATCCTTATATTTTGAAAATTTCCGGAAATTTGTACCAACAAAACTATCGGCTCCTGTAATCAGAATTTTTGTCATTTAGAACAGCAAGTTCAAAGTTATTACTACCTTATTTGGGATAAGAGATTTAATGATTTTTTAAGGAGAATTAAATTATGTCTTTTTGAGGATAATCTTACTATCTAGAAAATCGAAAATTTTAGTAAAGTATTTTGAATATATATTAAAATAATTTGTTCGTATTCCATTTTCTTTACATGCCCTCGCAATTTCCTTATTAATAACGAATTTGCTCCAAATAGATTTATTGCTTACTCCTCCCATTCTCATTGATACAAATGGCATTTCTAAATACTTGTACTTTAAAGGATACATGTGTAAAAACCTGACTAACAATTCAAAATCAGCAGCGATTTTATAATCCGTTTTGTAGTAACCCAGTTTTTCAAATAATTCTCTTTTTACATAAAAACTGGGATGAGCTGGCATATACCCATATTTAAATTTATCTGAACTGAATGATTTCGAGGAGTAATATCTGATTATTTTTGAAGTTTTGACAGGGTGAACAAATTGAGCATCACCAAAAACAGCATCTATATCATCATCATTAAATGCTTCAACTATCTTTTCAATTATGCGATTATCATAAAAAATATCATCTGAATTAAGTATCCCGACAATATTTCCTTTGGAAAGTCTGATCCCTTTATTTATTGCTTCATAGATACCATTGTCCGGTTCTGATAAAAATCTTGAAATATTTTTACCAAAAGAATTAACTAATTCAACTGTTCCATCAGTTGATGAGCTATCAATAATAATGTACTCAATGTTTTGATATGTCTGAGCCAGTACTGAATTGATAGTGTCAGAAATAGTCCTGACACTATTATAGGAAACGGTTACAATTGAAACTGTTATGTTTGACATCAAAAGGACATAATATTCATTAGATGTTGCTGGGTGCTGGGTACTCGGTGTTTGTTTTATATTTCAATTTCTCTAAAAAAGCAGCATCGGATATTACCATTTCAAAGCTTTTGAAGTCAAAAAGACTGGTTATATCAGAAAGTTTCTGTTCTGTTTTTGAAATATTTATATAATGACGAGTTTTTTTGAGAAATGAAAATGGGATTTTTGGTTGATTAGTATCAATATCCCGCGGATGTATATATAAAATTAAAGGCCGATCAGATCTTTCAATGATCCGGGCCATCATAAAAAAAAATGATTTTGGAAATAGTCTGAAATAACCACCACCAAAGCAGGATAACTTGAAAACGCCAAAATCCACTATAGATTGAGGAAATTCAATAAGCTCATTATTCGCAACTTTGACGATAGTTGGCTCCATGTTAAATTTATCATAGTGACCATAGAATCTTTTACCTGGGAAAATGGAAGAATCGTACTTTATCCCATGTTTTGCAAGGATATCAAATGCCCATTCAGTTCCAGGTATAATTGAAAAACCAGGGGCTCTGTACCCTATTACACATTTACCGGTGATGTTTTCTAAAATAGATTTTGCTTTAATTATATCCTTGTCAAATTCATCTGGTGTCTGGTTATAAATTAATTTATGAGCATATCCATGAGTAGCAACTTCATGCCCACGGCGAAGAGTTTCTTTTACCAGGATAGGATGTTTTTCTGCAATCCAACCCAAAAAAAAGAAAGTTGCTGTTACATGATTCTGTTCAAATATATCCAACATTTTTGGAAGTACATCCTGAACTCTTTGTAATGCCTGATCCCATTGATCAAATGGCAGAATGTTATCTAAGCCTGATGGGATGTGAAACCATTCTTCGACATCAACAGACATGACAGCTTCCATAATCAATTAAGATTAATTGTTACAAAGAAGTCTCTTTGGATTTTTTCGATTGTATACGATTTGATGTTTAAACCGTCCAGCAATCGTTCTATATTATCATGACTATACAAGCGCAAAAAGCATCTGCGTTTATATCTAAGTTTTCTTTGAAAAGCCAAAAATCCGCCGGCGACCGGGAAACTGATCAATATTGTCCTATTAGTAATAGCTAGAGCCTTCTTAATAACCAGTTCAGGATTTTCAAAGTATTCAATAAAGCCCATCATTATACTATAATCAAATTTCCTTTTAGGTTCAAATTCCAGAATATTCTCAACCTCAAACTTTAGTCTTTTTTCTAGTCCCAATTCTTTAGCATGATTTGCTGCTAATTGGATCATCGTTTCCGAAAAATCAATCCCAAGAATTTCCCTTTCATCGTTTTGTGCTAAAGAAAAACAATAATGCCCTGGACCACAGCCGATATCAATTACAGAAATTTTTTCTTGTGGAATAATTATATTCGTTTTTTCAAATCTTATTTTCATACTATTACGGAACATTTTGTTTATAACATTATTGATCAATGAATTTTTAGTCCCATAAATTGCATCAAAATCAGATGCATAACTATCCCAAAACGATTTATTTGCTTTCATTTAATTTTGTTATTGACTAGATATAGATTCACATCAAATGATCACTAGTGTCCGATTAAAATTATATGACGTTCTTTGAAATCCTTGATATATCTGGCTTGTAGCGCTTTTTAGTTGCGTGACGATTTGAATTGAAATTCGTGGGCTTAGCTTTGTTAAAAGCAAAAATCCATGAATCAAGGCAAATATGTCTTCGCCCAATTTACAGATTTATTACCTCAGCGTGTATTTGATCGTTTGGTGTATGAATACAATGACAATCAGTACATTAAACATTTTTCCTGCTGGAATCAACTTCTCAGTATGGTATTTGGTCAACTTGCCGGTAGAGACAGCCTTAGAGATCTTATGATTAGTTTAGAACCTCACAAACCTAAGTACTATCATCTTGGATTTGGAAAAGGTACTTCAAGATCCAATTTTGCCAATGCCAATGAGAAACGTGACTGTAGAATTTTTGAAGATTATGCCTTTCATTTAATAGAACAAGCACGTAAATCTTCAATAGTAGATCAGGATTTTCAGTTGAACATTGACGGAAATGTATATGCCTTCGATTCTTCAACCATTGATTTGTGCTTGAGCGTGTTCTGGTGGGCCGAATTCCGTAAAACAAACGGAGGGATCAAATTGCATACTTTATATGATATTAAGACCTCCATCCCTTGTTTTATCCATGTATCCGCAGCTTCAATGAATGATATGAGAGCCATGGATTTATTATATTATGAACCAGGCGGTTATTACATTTTTGATAGGGGATACATCGATTATGCTCGACTATTCAGGATCCACCAAAGTTCAGCCTTCTTTGTATGCAGAGCTAAAGACAACCTCCAGTTTCAAAGAATTTATTCAAACAAAGTCAATAAAGAGAATGGCGTTTTGCTCGATCAAATTGGAAAGCTTACTGGATTTTATGTGTCTAAGAAATATCCGGAAAAACTTCGTCTTATTAAGTTTTACTATGAAGAAACGGATAATGAGCTTGAGTTTTTATCCAACAACTTCAAACTATCTTCTGAAGAAATTGCTCAACTTTACAAATACCGATGGAAGGTGGAACTGTTCTTCAAATGGATAAAACAACACTTGAAAATCAAATCATTTTGGGGTACAAGCATGAATGCGGTCAAAATACAAGTTTATTCTGCAATTATTACTTACTGTTTGGTCGCATTAGTTCGTAACAAATTGAAAGTTGATCGTTCAACCTACGAAATATTACAAATTCTGAGCATATCTCTATTTGACAAAACGCCTATCAATGAGCTTCTTACAAATCAGAATTACAAAGATGTCAAAGAACTATATGATAAACAGCTGAAAATCAGCTGGTATTAATCGGACACTAGTATCAAATGATAGTTAATAATAACCTCAAATTGTTTAATAGGTATTAGCTGCCCTGAGTATACTTATGAAGGTTTAAGTGCATATAATAATCCTTTTCCAACTATTCTTTCATTTTTTATTTGATAACTTCCAGATAATTCTTCGAATATCCATTCAATTTCATAATCACTATTAATAATCAATGAATTGAATTTTTGAAATGATAATGTAGTGTGTGGATATGACTGGATTCTATCAATATAGCCTTTGGGCAGTTTCCCTGGTCCATTTGAAGATAAAAATGATTTTTGAACTGTTACGAAATCTCTATCATTTTCATTAAACATCATTCGATTAAAAAATATCCGGTCAGCTTTTATGTTGATAAGCATATTTGTAAGTTCGTAAGGATTTGGTACATAATGCAATGCGCATGAACTATGGATAAAATCTATTCCTGTCGTAATATCCTTAATTGAGTTGATAAAATACAGTTCATTATTATTTAATCCCCTTCCTTTTGCAGATTTTACCATTTGTGCTGTTTCAACTACATACCATTTCAAAGAGACATCTTTCGGCATAAAACGTTTAATTTCAAAATAATGAGCCCCACAAGCTCCTCCAAAATCAAGAATAGTTAAGTCTTTTTTCGAAAAATTATTTATATACTGATTAATTGCAGATAATAGAAATACATTAGTAGGATTTAAGATAAACGGTTTTTCTTTCAACTTTCCTGCATGAATTACTGTTTTATCAGCTATCATATTACAAAGTTCAACATTTTGATATGCTTCTGAAGTACAGACCTGGATCGCTTGCGAATAGTTTTTGTACTCTTTGTTATCTTCCAATTTCAGGGCTCTTTTCACCCATCTGCTTAAAACTGGGGGTATGTAATCTTTAATATTCATGTTCTCTACTTTTAAGCTAAATGTTTCCCTTTTTTGCTATGGTGCACAATTACATACAGGTAGTTGATGAAAAAAATTAACATATCAGCTAACAAATATCTCATTTCAATCAGTTTTGTCTTCCTTATGAACATAATGAATAAAAAAAGGAAGTATTACAAAAAAGCCCATGGTAGGAGGATCAAATGGATTTCCTCCACTAAAAAAGGTAAAAAAGAAGGTTATTAAAAAGAAAATAAAAAGTAAATAATACTCTTTTATATATTTAATGTAATAGTAGAAAACTTTATATAAGAGTAAAATGTATAATATTAGACCAATAATTCCGGAATATAACAAAATGTAGAGAAATGGATTATGAGGATAGTCGGATATTGTTTTATCTCCTTTAAAATAATAACCAAACCAGTTTAGGAATTTAAACCCCCCTCCAAACAACTTTTGTTTCCAATTATACTCCTTTATAAAGATTTGCCATGCAAATTGCCACCGAACAATTCTTGAATCTATAAAACTATTTGTTACCGCATTAACAATAATATTTTCTTTAAAACCATAATAGGTGGTATCTTCTGAGATGAGATTTGAAATCCATTTTCTGATAGGATCTTTATCTATTAAAATTGAATTTGAGATATTTAACATAAATGACGGGAAACTAATAAAACTTGAACTTATTATTCTTGTATTATCAGTACTATTTAATAAGGCATTATTAAACTTCTTATCGATTTCTTCTATTGTCGGAAGATTTTTTTTGTTTGTTACTATATTTTTATTTTTAAAATAATTTTTTTTTATAGTATCCTTGTTAATATATGTGCAGGAAAGTAAAGAGTCTTTTTTTCTTATAATTTCATATTGTGGATTTGCAAATATTACATAACCTTTCAAATCAGAGAAATCAGGAGCATTATATCTCCAAAATCCCATAATTATGCGAATATTATTTTTTTTATTACATTCTTTCTTAAAACTAAGAGTTTGCCAAGTATTTTTAGTATTTAGATTATACTCATTATAAGTAATTAGTCCGCCACTCCCTTCCAAATTAAGATAAACTGATACTCCATTAAAATCATTAGATACATAACAATTTACAGAAGCCTGAACAATATCAGTTTTCGCAACCTCTCTTCCAATTAATGCGGTTTCTGAATATGCATTCCCATTCCATTCAATAACATTACAAGTACTGTCTAAAAGATATCCTTTCGAATCTTTAGGAACAATTTCAACATTATTTCCAACTAATGGAAAAATAGTTTTATGAATACAAGTTCCCCAACCACCATTGTCAGGATCCTTTGGATCATACTTAACAGACCATAATTTGTCATAGACTTTTGAAAAAGGAATATTTATATTAAAAGAATAAAAATTTTTATAGATGTTTGAAGCAATATTATTTTTTACAGTTAATTCTTCTTTTGAAAATAATTGTCTAATTACAGTACTTTTAAAACTGAAAGACGTATGTACAATAATTAAATACAAAAAAAAAGAAAATAAAACTAAAGTTAGAAAGAACCAATTTGAACTTAAATTAATTTTTTTTATTAATAAATTACTTTTAAATATTGATATGATCTTAATTACTAATAATAATAAAATAATAATAGAAAGTAGTATGATTCCTCTTCGTGATCTAGAAAGTAAAATGTGAAATGAAAAGAAAATAAGTAAAAAATTATAGTAAATTTTCCGCAGAGTTGAATTAGTTGTTGTTAATAAGTGAAATAGTCCAATCATACCAAAAAAAACAGGTAGCAACGCAAAATTCCAATCAATATATGGAGAATTATCAGATAAACTTGTCATAGTATAATTAACCTGATCAAAAAAGAATATTTTGGAAGATTCAAAAAATTTTGAAATTGAAATAATGAAAGCAAAAAATATAATGAAATTTATCAGGTTGTTTGAAAAATGAGATAGTTCATTTTTTGCTGATATTATGATAGTTAGTCCAAAAAAAAGCGACAATAATATTAATACATTAAATACATCTTTAAAAACTGCCAAGTATAGTTTATATGTAAAAAGGAAACAGATAATTAGTAAAAATGAAAGAATAAGTATTAAGGTGTATGAAGTAAGAAAATCATTAAACTTATCTCTAAGTCTATTTTTAAGAACTATAACAGTATATAAAATAACAGTGATATAGAATAAAAGAAAGGGATATTTAAATAAAGGAATAGATGTTCTAAAAAGAAATAAAAGAATTGTCAGAATTATCACATAAATCTCAATTTTGCTTTTATTAATTGGATTTAAGAATAAAGTCTTCATTTTAAGATACTAATTAACAAAATCAATAATAAAAAACTTGTTTCAAATTAAGCCTAAAGTATCGAGAAGTAATCTAAAAAGTAAATATTTTTTCTGATATATATTGAGTTGATATCATTAAAGAATACGCTTAAATGTTAAAAATATAATATATAAATATTGACTAATATTAGGATTTTTTATATATTTCATATTTAATTCAATTTTTAAAGGTAAAATTTCTTCTATGTATTTTTTTTCAGGGTCATTTGAATTTTTAAGTAATTCATTTTCATAAGCATATTTAATTGATGCGTAATCTGTAATCCCTGGTTTAATAGATAACACTTTTTTTTGTTCATCTGAATACAAATCGACATATTTTTGAACCTCTGGTCTAGGGCCAACTATACTCATATCATTTTTCAATACATTAAATAATTGAGGTAATTCATCAAGTTTATTTTTTCTTAACCAAAGACCTGCATGAGTTATTCTTGGATCATGCTTACCGACAGTTAATAAACCCTTTTTATCAGAGTCAAGCAACATAGTCCTAAATTTCCACAATCTGAATTGTATTCCGTCCTTTCCTACCCTAATCTGTTGGTAAAAAATAGGACCACGAGAATCTATTTTAATATAAACTATTATAATTATAAAAAATGGAGAAAGCAAAATAAGCCCAATCAAAGAAAAAATCAAATCAATGATGCGGATACACAATCTCATCATAAGTTATTAACAATTTTATAGGAATCAATTACTGTGTCAACTATAAAATTAACTTTTTTGGTATCCAACTGTGGGTAAATTGGAAGGGATATTTCATGGGCATAACAATTATAAGAAATTGGGTAATTCTCCATTTTATATCCCATTTCCTTGAAAATTTTAAGCATGGGCAATGGAATAAAATGAACATTCACTGCTACACCTCTTATAGAAATCTCCTTAATCATTAAATCGCGTAATTTTTCAGTAATTCCATTAATGCGCAACGCAAACAGATGATATGAAGTTTCTCTTTCAAAGTTTTGCATAGGTGGTAGTAAAGCCCAGCTATATTCTTTAAAACGTGTAATATATTGTAACGCAACTCGTATTCTTTCTGGTAAAATTTGATTTTTGTATTTTCTTATCTGAGCAAGACCAATAGAAGCACAAATGTCGGGCATATTCATTTTAAATCCAGGTAAAATAATATCATAATGCCAATCCCCTGCTTTACTTTTAGAAAAAGCGTCTTTTGTTTGACCATTTAATGACATTAACTTCATCTTGGCATGGACATCTTTTCTTGAGAAAGATCTTGGCAAAGTAATACAGATAGCACCACCTTCAGCTGTGGTAACATTTTTTACAGCATGCAAAGAAAAAACAGATATGTCAGCAAGCGAACCTGCCGGTTTGTTTCTATAAATAGCCCCCAAAGAATGTGCAGCATCACTAAGAACAAGAATTCTACCCAGATTCATTTGCTCTTTACTATTTGGTTTATACTGTGATGCAATTTCAGGAGTTGAAACCAATTTTATTATTTCATCATAATCACAAGGCCAACCAGCAAAATCAACTGGAATAATTGCTTTTGTTGAAGAGTTAATGAGTTTTTTTATCGAATTTAAATCTATATTAAAATCTTCATTAATATCGGCGAGAACAGGTTTTGCACCTAAATGATAAACAGCAAGTGCTGTAGCAGTGTATGTATAAGCAGGTATGATTACCTCATCACCAGGACCAACTCCAAACCAATGTAAAGCAATCATTAACCCAGATGTTGCTGAGTTAACACATAAAACTTCAGAAATATTTGCCATTTTACAAATTTCTTTTTCCAATTCTTTTACTTTTGGTCCAGTTGTGATCCAGCCTGACTTGAGAGTATCTATTACCTCATTGATTACATCCTGGTCAATAAATGGAGGTGAAAAAGGTATCATATAACTATCGATTTTGATTGAAAATATCTAAGACTGTAAAAATTAATACAATATTTCATTTTAAAAGATTATCTGTATTTTCTATCACACTGCAAATCAGATATTACTTTTGAAGAATTTCAATAAATTTATTCGCCAAAAATTTGTAATTATGATTTTCAATTACAAATTTCTTCCCATTCTCTCCCATTTCTTTTCTTTCAAATTCTGATAAATTTATAATTTTTCTAATAGCCTCTGCAATATCCTGTTGATTTTCTGGTTCAATAGTTATGCCACAATTAGATTCAGTAACGATATCGTTTCCTGCATCAATTGCTTGAATAATTGGTCTGGCAGCCATCATGTAATCAATAAGTTTATTAGGGCTAATCCCAAATCGGAAAAGTGGTTGTTTTCTTAACCCTATATATAAAATATCCATTTCAGATAATAAGGCAGGAATTACCTCCTTCCTTACTGAATCTAAAATGAATACATTTTTTAAATCCAAAGTTTTAATTTTTTTAAACAATTTTTCTCTTTCAGGACCCTTTCCGACAATTAAAAATGAAATATTCTCTTTCTCCAGGATTTTTGCCGCATCAATAAGAAAATCTAATGCATTTGCCAGGCCAAAAGAACCTGTATATGATACTAATTTATGATTCTCTTTCTTAAGAGCTATAATTAAATTCTTATGATCTATTGGTAAAAGTTCATTTTCTTTCCACTCATCAATTTCTATACCATTTGGAACATAGTTAAATTTTTCAGGAATTAATCCATGATCTACCATGTGCTTTAAGGTCATTGGTAACATTGACACCACTTGGGACGAATGTTTATATGCAAAATTTTCAGCACATTGCATAATCACAATAAAGGGATTCCATTTAGAAAAACCTCCTATTTCTATCGGGGATAATGGCCATAAATCATGAACTTCGAAAATTAACTTGGATTTCGATTTTACTGATATCCGATATGCAGGAAGAATATCGAGTGGATATGTTGAAGAGGCTATAACTACGTCAGGCTTTGCTTTATTTATGATCTTTTTTGAATACATAAATAATTTATATATAAATATTAACATATTAAATATTCTTCCAATTCCGTTCCCGTTATATGAAGGTGTCTTGAGCCAAATATATTTTATTCCTTCCAATTCTTCTTCTTCAAATCTATTAGAAATAATTGGCTGAGTTGAACGAACATGAGATTGTGATGCTGCAATAATTGTCACCTTATGACCCATTCTACACCAATGCTTTGCCATATAATATGGTCTGTATTCCATACCAAGCTTTGGAGAACCAGCATAATGATTAATTAATAAAATATTCATTTATTAACAACTTAATTCCAAATATTTAACAGATTTCTTTACTAATAAATCTCAAAATTTTATTTCCATTTCTTTCATTGATACTGTCTATGCTCTTCAACAAAAAATGATCTTTCCTGCCACCTTTACAGCAAAATGGCTCCATTTGCATCTTTATATAACTTAAATTTGATCCTGCAAGAGGATTCCTAAGGAAATGATTCTATGAATTTAATAATTTCATTTCATTTCAAAAATATTCTAAGACTGTAATCAATTTTTCTACCAATATTGACTCTAAGATAACTTAACGACAGTTATTAAATGTGTTCTAAAAAAAGGAAATAAAAAATTGAATAAATTATACCATTTATTAATTCTTCTTCCTATTGGCGGTGCTAAAGTAACATTATGAAATACAATTTCATTTGCCTCTTTGAATAATTCTCGAATCTCTTTCTTATTTACTCCTTTAACATCCGGATTATATGGATTGTTATATTTAAAATCATACCATAAGATTATACCATTTTCTTTTACCATTTTCATCATCTTTAAAGCAAGTTCTCTTTTAAAGTTGTTGTCTAAAATAGAAGTAAATACAGTTGATTGAAAAACTATATCGAAATAATGATCATAATCCAAATCAAGAGCATCACCTGAGATAATTGTTGAAGATTTTAAGTTTTCTCTTAATAAACAAACTCTTTCCATTAGTAATTCATTTGCAAATATATTTTGCCAGGGGATACCTAATCTATGGAAAAATAATAAATTGTCGCCTCCACCTGCTCCAATTTCTAATATTTTGCAACTTCTGAAATTACTTTTCCAATATTTATTTACAATTTCAGAATATATTAATTCTCGCTCTGATTTAGCAAAGTATTGAAAGTAAAAATTTTCCTTCTTAGGATTTTCAGAACGTTTTTTATATCTATCCTCAATGTTTCGTATTTCATTCATAAACTTATTATAATTTTATTTTACTTATTTAGTTTAAACACCCAATTGCAAATACCTAATTAGTCGATCCTAAACTTTAAAAATATTTATTCAAATAATGTCTTTATGTATGAAATTATCTTGAGACCTAATTGTTTATTTAAATCTATAAACTTTTCTGTTGTTATTCATTCTATTTTCTAAAACGTCATTATAAATAGATAACATTAAATCTATATTATCATTCCAATTATAAAGACGTTTTACTCTTTCTCTCCCTGCTTTTCCCATTTGATGGCGCAATTGACTGTTTAGAATTAATTTTAAAATTGCAGCTGCAGCTGCCTCTGGATTATTATTTGGAACAATAAATCCTGTTATACCATCTTCAACAACTTCAGGCAATCCACCAACATTAGACACAACTACAGGAATTTCACAAGCGCTGGCCTCAATTACAGCCACTCCAAAACTTTCACTATTTTCCGTAGATAAGGCAATATAAATATCAAACTTATTTAAATAAAAAGGGACTTCCTCAGGACTTATTTGTCCTACAAATTGAACAAAATTAATTAATCCCAGATCTTTAACTATTTTTCTTAAAAATGAGTATTGGGGTCCTCCCCCTACTATAATCAATTCCAAAGATAAATCTTGGTCGATTTGCACCATGCTAAATGCTCTAATTAATAACTCAATTCCATATTTGGGATCAAGGGTCTTAACTGTACCTATAACTAATTTATTTTGAATATAATTATTCTTTTTTAATAATTTAAATTTTTCTAAATCAACACCAAATGGTGTAACCTGAATGCTTTTTTTGGTATATTTTGATGTCTCAACAGCCATAACATGACTGGTTGATAATATTTTGTCTGCTCTTGATAAATTAAATTTTAAAATTAACTTATGAAAAAATGATTTTGTGGGAAATTTATAAACATCTGCACCCCAAACTGAAATTATTAATGGATGAAAATCACTAAGCGCTCCTAATAGACCATAACTACTTGCATAGTGGGCATGCAATATATCAGGTTTAAAATTTTTAATTGCTTTTTTTAATATTGGTATCGTTTTTAAATATTTAAACTTAGAAGTATCGTTTTTATTTGTACTTATATCAATTTTGTTTAAGCAAATATTTACAATTTGAATATTTTCATACAATTGCTCATTGCATTTTGTAAGACTAAATAAACATATATTAATTCCTTCTTTAACTAATGAATTTACCCATTTTTTGGTATGTGAAGAATTTGCATCTGATAGTATTAAAACTTTCATCTCTGCATAATATTAAATACTTTTAAAAATTACTGACATCAGAAAATTTTAAAATTATTCTGTTAATCAATTAAAATTGAAAATATTAAGATATCCTGTAATTGCAATTTTGATGCATATTATATAATTAGCTTTTCTATTTCACTAACTTCTGCATTCATTCTTTCTTCCCAAGTCCAAAGCTTTTCATTTTCTGTTATTTTAATATTTTTAATAATCGTTTCTTTTAACTCTGGGTTGTTTATTAGTTCATAGATATCTTTTGCCATAAATTCAATTAGGTTTTTACTTATATCATATAGAAATCCATTAACCCGGTGTTGTATCCACGAGGATGTGTCTCCGTTGTTTAATGTGAATATAATTTTATTTGCTCTTATTGCTTCAAGCAATGGATTTCCTACATTCGACAAGTCATAAGTAGAAATAAAAAAATCTGCAATATTTAAATAGTTCTTAACTTCTACATTTTGAATACCTCCAACAAAAAAAATATAGTTTTCTAAATTTAAATCTTTTGTAAGCTGTTGTAACCTTTCTCGCTCGGATCCTTCACCTACAATAATATATTTAATGTTATTGACTTTATATTTATTAATTACTAAACTTATTACATTTATTGCCCTGTCTACTCTTTTCCAAGCTTCTAAACGGCAAATAGATAAAACAACAATCTTGTTCAAAGTTTGAAATTTGAGCCTAAGATTATGAGTAACTATGGGTGATAATTTTTGTTCATCAACCCCATTAATCCAAAATCTAAAATTTATATTTTTGGGTGAGTGAAGTTTATTTAAAATAAAATCTCCTTGTGTACCATCATCAGTCATAATGCATAAATCACACCTCAAGCACATTGCAAGTATTGAGTCCCAGTTTAGAATTAATTTAAAATATAACCTATTTTTATAATAATTTGATATCCAAGTTCCTTGAAAACGATGAATGGTTTTATACTTTTTACCTTCCCCAAATAGTCTAATTATTCCCAAAGCCAATACACCATGTATTTCATATCCGTATATCACATCAAAATGTTCGGTTTTTAGTAATTTAATTGCCAAATATGCCAACCTTACAGAAGCTAAATAGCCTGCAACCTTATTAAACATAGCAAGTAATAATGAATTAGATATTCGGTTTCTAATTTTTGCTAATGAATATAATTTTCTATTAATCCTAATACCCTCTATGTTAATAGTATTCTCATAAAAATAATTGCCATGTTTACTATTATCTCGTATAACAATATAGTCTACAATCCAATTGTTCTTAACAAATGCTTCAGGAGTTTTACGAATAATTTGTATAGATTTTTCTTTAAAATCTAATGCACTTAGAAACAATATTCGTTTTTTCATCCTTCCATTATAATAATAAGTAATTCTGCTTTTGTCTTAGCCCCCAAATTTACTGGACAAATCTGATAAAACAGATTTGAACTTTGGTGCCTGCAGATTTAATTATTTTTGAGGGGGCGGGTGAATATTAATCCACCGAAATAGAATCAGTTATGTATGAAGATTTAGTACTTTGATTTATTAAAGCAATTGCAAATCCAAACATAAGCCACATAGATAATTCATATATAACACTACTCGCACTTACTGCTCCAAATATAAATCCTAACAAAGATAAGCAAATTGAAGATGCATAGTACTTCAATGTTCCAATGCTTTTATAGGCAATATAAAATACTCTATAAATTAAATATATGTACCAAAAAATGAAAAGAAAACCGAAAACAACACCGGAATCTACAATTATTTCAATCCAAAAAAAATGCAATGAAACTCTACCAGGGGTTTTATAAAAATCTGCTACATTTTTATGATATTCAAGATTACCTGAATTGCCAGCTCCGACACCAAGGAAATATGATTTTTTTTCCAGAGCATTTAATCCATTTTTGATAAATCTTTGTCTTTCTCCAATAGAATCTTCAGATTTAAATTTCTCAAATAAATAGCCTTTTAATGCAAAATAAGAATCTTCAATTTTTATATTAATAATTTTATAGTTATAAAAATAGAAACTTACCAGAATAATAATAAAAGCATAAATCAAATAAAGAGTCCTTCTTGAAATTTTTAATGGTCTGGCAGAGATTCTAAATAACTTCACAAATAAATATAATCCAATTATAAATATGGAAGTCAAAATGTTACCTCTTGAATCTGTTTGAAATATTATTATCAAAATAAGGATAATTAGAAACAATTTTACATTTGTATTTTTATAAAATAATGCAAAGGGTAATACAATATTCATAACTACTGCAAGATTATTAGGATTCCAGTTAAAACCACTCGGGGTAAACTTGAAAAGCTCCGGATTATCTGCAATCATTTTTCTGCCAAAAAGAGACGAAAGTTCAGAAAATGGTGAAATAGGTAACCTAATTATTCCCAGACATTCAAAAAAGCTTAACACTATTTCAATAATAAAGACAGCAGCAAGAACTTTAAAGACACTATCGATTCTATTTTGATTTTTAGCATATGATATTATTATAATAACTGTACTGATTCCACAAAATAATATGAATAAATAAATAAGTGCATTTCTAATATGTAAACACCAAAACATTGATAATGTGTACCATATAAACATTATATAAAAGATATAATGCAATTTTGTTGGCGTTCGATGTATAAGAAATTTATTATTCTTAGAAATAAGATATAATTGGGATAATAAAACTACTACTAAAAGAATATGAAATAAATATAATGAAGAATAGCTTATGGCAACACCTAACACTGCAGAGACTAAAAATGCTTTAACGATGGTATCATATTTTATTTTCATATATCAAATAATCTTCAACTAAATAAACAGAAAATTCTTTATGAATTAGTTAAATTTTCTTAGAATCAATGGACTAATAAAGGAGTAAATATTTTTAAAATCAACAAGCCGTATTTTAAAAAGTATCAAGATCGCAAACAAAACAATTATAATTTTTAATCCAATGTTTAAATAAATATTATCAAAATTTATAAAATAACTAATTATGATAAACGCTGTTGTTGATATACACGAAATTATAATAACTCTGGTTTTAAATGGAATATAATATAATTTTTGTGAATAATACAAATTAATTAAAAATACAAATAGTGCAGCCGCAATTGAAGAGACTGCAGCACCTAGTATTCCTGTTATAGGAATTAAGAATAAATTCAAGCCTACATTAAATACTGCCCCAGAAATATAAATTATTGCAATGGTTTTAGTTTTTTTGGTAATATATAAACCTGGTGTGTAATCATACAGTTTTGATAAAAAACCAGCTGCCACTAAAAATGGTATAACAACTGTTGCACCATAATATTCAGGAGTAGTGAAAATGATTAGTATTTCTTTTGCAAAAACAGATATTGCTAAGGTAATTGTTAATGCACCAAAAACTACTAACTGAAACAGTCTTGATAGTTGTGCTGGTGTATTTTCATTTTTATAATTTGCATATATTAATGGAGTCGAAGCAGTATTTAACGCCAGCATAATTACTGAAGAAATTGATGCTATTCTATAACCGAGCCCATAGATTCCCAGATCTGAAAGATTAATATAATGCTTAATTAAAAAGCGATCAACAAATGATAATACATAAACTCCTAAACTTGAGGGTACTAATGGAATACTAAAAACTAAAAGAAATTTTAATGACAGTTTATCAAATACAAACCCGTAATTGGCACGTCCATAATATAATGTAAAAAATAATGATATTAAGTTACCTATAAGTTGACCACAAAAAATACCAACTACACCAAGTTTTAAGAATAATACCAAAAAGACACTAAACCCTATCGACAAAAATGAATTAATTAGGGAACATATAACATACTCCAGGGCTTTTAGATTATATCTTAAAACATTTTGTGTATATGCATAAAGAGTTGCAAATAGCATATTTACTGATGCAACTTTTAAAATTAAACTATAGCTTTCGGCATTAAATAATAAAACACTGAAATATTTTGAAAAAATAAAAACAATAACTACAAAAAAAGTAAAACTAGCAGTTGTATATAATAGCCCAGTCGAAACTGATTTTACTCGTTTTTCCTGATTTTCAAAATCCAAGTAAAAGCGAGCAATTGCCTGATATATTTCTAAAGAAAGAAAAACTCCTGCAAAATAGGCAACAACTGCAATAAAGTCCATTATTCCATATTCTGCAGGTGCTAAAACTCTTGTATAGAAAGGGATTAGCAACAAAGCGACGCCTTTAGTCAAAAACCCGCTAATACCATAAATAGTAGAATCTTTTAGAAACTTTCTTAACATTATCTCAGAAAACTTTGCATTCTAAAATTGAACAAATTTGTGAATTTTTTGTAACACACCTGGCTTATCTTCAAGAAAGAGACCCTGGTCTCCATATTTCCTTAAAAGAGCTTCTAAAACTTTTTTTAACTGCTCCTTGGATTGTCCGTATCCAAAAATATAATTGCTTTGCGAAGGATCATAATACCAACTCGCAGGAAAATCTTTATTAATCAATTGTAAAAATCTTTTTGCCACTTTTTCTGATTCCCAATTATTAGAAACAAATTCCTTAGACGCTTCACCAATATTTTTTCGAAATTCAGTATTTCTTATTAACCTATCAATTGCTTCTTCAATCTCTTCGGGACAGCAAAAAACCGATGGAGGAATAGCAGAATCCGGATAATCTTTTTTAATAAATTCGAAATAATAGCCACCATTAATTGTTGGTTTACCAAAGAAAGCTGCTTCTGTACCAAGCCCACCTAGAGGTATATCAGAGTATAACTCATCAATAACAAAATCACATTTTGCAATTTCAGCCAGAACTTCTTTATTTGGACGATTAAATATTTTAATAAATTCAATCTGATATCCTTTTCTCTTTAACCTTTCTATTGCCTCTTCAATAATACCGCTACCTTTAGTTAAAGGATTTGATGGTGCATGTAAAATTCTGATTGCTGGTGTATTCTCCTCCTTAAATAATGGATTAATCTTTAGTTTGCCATCCCAAAAAGGGAATCCAATTATAGACCAGAGTATAAAAGATTTTTTATGAAAAAATGAAGTTGGAGGATGATTAATTATAAAGTCAGAGTATTTTTCAATTTTCATAATCAATTTCCTTTTCTCCAAACAATCTGAATAAATAAAATCCAGATTATCGATCTTCCCGTCTTTTAAAACATTTGAAATTATAAGATTTCCAGAAATGTAGGCAGGCCTGGTATCGGAACCAAAGAATACAAATATTATTTTTTTATTAAAGAATTTTAGAACTGGAAGATCATGAAAATGTAGTATTGTCCGATATGAGCAAAAAATAAAGACATCATAAATGAAGAGACATTTTATGAATAAAAAAAAACGTATGATTAACTGTGAGATTGAGTAAGTTTTTTTTAAAACAACTGAGTAAGTATTAGATTCTCTCCCAACCAGAAAACGATGAAGCTTAATAATTGCTGATGTTTTTTCATCAGAATATTTAAATTTACTTCCAGTCAGATCATAAAACCTTGATTTCACAGAATTTTTTTCAAATCCTTTATTTAAACTATGCATATAACCTGCAATATCACTAATCCCTAGAAATATTCTTGTCTTTTTATTTTCTCTTATCTTAAATCTCACTATTGCCTATTTAGAAGTTGTTCTAATTTTTTTTTGTCAGGAAAATTTACCAACACCCCCATTCCTCTTTGCTGGTACACTACCATGCTACCCAAGGCAACAGCTGAAGCCTTGCCCTCAAACACAACTCTTCCAATATCGTCAATACTTCCAGCGCCACCATTGGCAATTACTGGAATAGAAACTACATCTGTAATTTGTTTAATAATATCGAGATCAAAACCCTTCCAGGTACCATCTCTGTCCATTGATGTTATTAGCAATTCTCCGGCTCCAGCCTCTTCTGCCATTTTCGCCCACTCAACAGGATTGAGTTTTGTTTTTGTCGTACCATCATGCGAATAAACAGAATAACCTCCCATAAATGTTTTTTTTACATCAATAGATACAATTACACTTTGGTTGCCTGAGTGTCTTGCAAGTTCAGAAATCAATTTATAGTTTTCAATCGCACCTGAATTGATGACAATTTTCTCAAAGCCAATTGACAGGATTTTTTTTGCAATATCAGCATCTTTTACACCACCACCATACGATAATGGCATGAAGCACTCAGCTGCAATTGCAGATAAGATCTTCAGGTTTGGAGTTCTTCTCTGGACTGTTGCACGAATATCAAGAAAACACAACTCATCCACTTCCAGTTCATTAAAAATCCGGACAGTATTGATTGGATCTCCAATGTACACATATTTGCCAAACTGTATTGTTTTTACTAAAGATTGATCAACTAACTGCAGGCAAGGAATAATCCGTATTTTAAGCATTGGTCAGAGTGATGCAAAGTTTTTTAAAAACAGCATGCCAAATCTGTGGCTTTTTTCAGGATGAAATTGAGCCCCGAAAATGTTCTCATGCTGCAACGCGGCGTCGAATTCAAGACCATAATCACATTTCATCATGGAGTCTGACTCGTTATCAACACGCACAAAATAGGAATGGACAAAATAGAATCTTATTTCATCATGATAACCTTTTGTAAGTAAACCGGGATTACTAATGGTTACTTCATTCCAGCCCATATGTGGTATTTTATAACCATTGGTTAAGTGATTTTTGAAATGATAAGCTTTACCTTTGATCAATCCCAACCCTGGTAATACGCCTTCTTCGCTACTTTCCATCAGCAATTGCATACCCAGGCAAATACCAAGCAATGGTATTTTTTTATTAAGAACTATTTCAGAAATAATCTTTCGTAAACCCATTTCATCAATTCTTCTGATTGCCGTATCAAAAGCGCCAACGCCAGGTAGAATTATCTTTTCGGCCTTCTGTAAATCATTTACATCAGAAGTAATGATGCTTTTTGAGCCAATTTTTTTCAACATGTTGGCAACTGAACCCAGGTTGCCCATACCATAGTCAACTATTGTAATCATTTATTATCTTCAGGTAATGGAAAGCAATATTTTAAATAAAAACTCATTGGTACCAAACTAGCATAAGCTAATACTTTAAATAATGGCCTTAATCGCTCAAATCGTTTCTTATATGTTTTGAAATCTCTGAAATTCCGTTTATTTCCTTTCATAATTGTATCATACTGCACATCGGTGAGGTTCAGTCGCTTTTTAACATAATCCACGAGTTCATTTTCAGCTATGATAGGAGTATTATAGATTTTCAAAGCGCTCTCTCTATCAAGAATTCCAGATCTTACTTCAGCTGCAAGGCTCAAATTTCTGTTATCCATTCCAAACTTTTGAGGATGGTAGATTTTATGAGCGAAAGATGTTGCGCGGTTTTCTAGATGATGCCCACCGTAATAAATCCACCCAGTTTCTTTTTTCAAAATTCCTTGAGCCGTGGGTTTTGAGTATTCAATATACCATAAAGGTCTGATGAATTTTTGACGGTATATTAGAGCCCATTTTAAAAATTGAAAAAAAGTCATCAAAGGATATGTCTTCATTTGCAGAGACCCATATTTTCTATGAATATCTTGTATGTATTTCCCATCAAAATAATTATTCCCCTGTGGCGAAATTCCTTCAGCTTTAAATGAATGGCCTTCAAATATATACTTTACATTGTATTGGGCTGCTGCTTTTCTTAATACTTGGGCATAAGCCATATCTGTAGAAGCATCAAATTCAGGAACACCTGCAATAAAAAAAGCTTTGAAAATGTCATCTGCTTCTTTATTGTCGATTACATATGTATAAAGGTCTATCTTTAGCTTACTTGTGACTTTACGAATATTTTCTGTTGCAATAGCAGAATTCCAAGTATTATCATAGTGGACAGCCAATGGTTTGAGTCCCCACTCTATTGCTTTTAGTAACAAGAATGATGAATCTGTTCCTCCACTAACACCTATTATGCAATCGTACTTTTTCCTTTTCCCATTTTGTTTAATTAATCCAATTATTCTGTTAAATTCTTCAATACCTTTTGAGGCACCAGTACCATATTCAATCTCAAGTTTTTCTATCTGTCTGCAATAATTACAAACGCCCTCATTATCAAAGTGAATTCCAGATACAGTTGTATCATAGATACATCTAGTACAAATTTGATAAAAACTCATAACATTATTCTGATATTATATTCATTAAGCCAATCAATATTAAACAGTTACTACATAATCATCAGTAAATAGGGTTTTATATTCAAGAATGCAAATGTCTGTATTTAACTTTCAAAGTATGTGTTTGTATCTTTTTATAATCCTATTAATAACAAGAGTAAGTTTAGGTTCAACGTTTTAAGTTCTCTTTTAAATATCGAGATATTAAGCATTCAATGAATTAAAACTCCAAAATTGAGATCCCTGCAGAAAGTCCAACTCCAAAACCGGCAATTAAAACTCTGCTGCCTTTTGTTACCCTTCCCTGATTTTGAGCTTCTTTAAGTGCAATGGGAATTGTAGATGAAACGGTATTTCCACAATTTTTAATAAAGATGAAAAATTTTTCTTCTGGAATTTTGCATCTTTTTCTTACAGTTTGCAACATAAATTCATTTGCCTGATGAAATATAAAAAGATCAATATCATTAGTAACAAGCCCGCTTTGAGTTAGCGATTTATCAATTAAAGGCGGTACAACAAACGAAGTAAATTCAAAAATAGATTTACCATCCATATAAAGATTATTGTCATTCCTTAAAAATTGACCTTCTTCATCCAGTATATCTGTGCCTATTAAGCTCCTTCTTTTCATGCCCCCATTTTTCACAATCAATTTATCAAATCCGCTGCCATCCGTGTGAAAAACAAAATTTCCAATAGTGGCAGAAAGATGGGAATCTGAAGTTACTGATATTAGTGAAGCAGAGGCTCCATCTCCAAAAAGAGTTTTATTACCTCTATCAAGTTTATGAATAAATTTTGAGTATGTTTCCGCTGTAATTAGTAAGACTTTCTTTGCCTGGGCTGAAACTATCAGGGCTTTTGCCAAACCCAGCCCATATACATACCCGGAACAGCCGAGATTGAAATCTAGTGCTCCAGTAGATTTATCAATTCCTAGTTTGTCCTGAATAATACAGGCAGTTGTTGGAAGCAAATAATCCGGACTTTGAGTACAAAATAAAATATAATCAATATCAATTGGATTAATATTATTCTCTGCAAATAGTTTTTGAGCTGCAAAAACTCCGAGGTCGCTTGAGAATTGATTTTCTTCTGCAATAGATCTACTATATATGCCTGTTTTACTTGCAATCTTATCGACAGACCATTCCGGATGATCTTTATTGATCATTTCGTTAGTTAAATGGCCTTCTGGTAGATAATATGCACTATATGTCAAAAAAGCTTTCATTTTTGATTTTCGTTTTCAAGAATAAAATTATATACGTCTTGAACAGTGATTAATCCTTTGAATTTGTCAACAGGGATATCTATTTTATATTCCTCCTGTATCATTACTAACACAGCCATACCTGTAAGTGAATCCCATGACCCAACTTTTCTAAAAGCAGTATGTGGTAACATTTCAAACTGGGTTCCATCAATATATTGCGCTTTGAATTTTTGAGTAAACTCATTTAATTGATTCATATCCAAATGATTTTTAGTGTAAATATTATTATTTAAAAAATAGTAAAATAGCATGCTTTGAAAAGTGATCACACTTTTAATTAGTCTCTTTTTTATAATTGTCCCATTTCTTGAAATTTTTTAATTTGTTCTTCTATAAAATTATCATCTATTTCTACAACTATTCTTGCAGGATTCCCTCCTACAATGCAATTTCCTGGGATATCTTTGTTAATGACAGACATTGGCATAACAATTGTTTTATCGCCAATCGAAACACCATGAAAAATAACTGATGGCCCTCCAATAAAACAACCCCTACCAACTTTAGTTGTTGCTCTAGCAATCAAAGGATTTCCGATAACATTATTTAATGTCAAATTTCCTAGAAAACTTGCATGGGTCCAAATATAAACACCTAAACCAATTGAAGTATGATCCCCAATTTCCAAACCACCTGAAGCGTCAAGAACGGCACCTTCACCAATCCAAACATACTCACCACATTTTAGTTTTTCAGGATTAATTATTTTAGAATTTTCTCGCATTCGGCATCCTTTAGGTAAACCGTAAAATTCAGCTCGTTCATCATCTGTCATAAGTCCTGAAATATAAGCTTTCAGAATTTGTGATCTTAACTTATTATTTCTAACATTCTCTTTAAATAATTCTTCCATAATCACATTTTATCAATTACAAAAATTTTAATTAATAAACTATTCACATAACTTATGAAGACATTTAATCAATTATTATATTTTATAAGTTTAAATTAATGTTCTCTTTATACCAATCAATTGTATTTTTAATTGTAATGATTAAATTATTATCATAGTTAAAATTTATTATATTTTTTGCTTTATCCATACTTCCTTGATGACATCTGACATCTCCATTTCTTAATGGTCTTCTTTCAATACTTCCAGAATAATTCATCTCGTTACAAATTATCTGAATAATATTAGCAATCTCAGTTTGTTTGCCGGAAGACAAATTGATTATTTCTCCTCGTGTATTTTCATTATTAAATATTTCCAAAGTCCAATAAGCCGTATCCTTTACATAAATAAAATCCCTGGTTTGCTTTCCATCTGAATAAATAACTGGTTTCTCCCCTTTCAAAATTCTTTTTATTGTCAAGGGAATTACAGCTGCATAACTGCCTTCATTTTGTCGTGGTCCATAATTATTAAATGGTCTCACAATTGCTGCCTCAATATTAAATGTTTTAATATATGAATAAACCATCATGTCAGAAGCGACTTTGCTTGCTGCATATGGAGTATGTGCCAACATCGGATGGTTTTCATCCATTGGTACATATAAAGCTGAACCATAAACTTCAGAAGATGAATAGGCAATTAATGTGATTTTATGTTCAGATAACCTGATAATTTCTAATATATTTTCAGTCATCTTAACATTCTCATCAAAGCACCATATTGGATTTTCAAGTGATATTTCAAGAGGAACTACTGCCAAATGAAAAATTATATCTATGCTGTTATCATATATAATTGATTTAATTAACTCATAATCTGTAATATCTGCATTTATGAAAATAAAATTTTTGTGTTCTTTTGCTAATTCCAAATTTTTCTCTTTTCCCAGGAACAGATTATCTACAGCAATAACACTATTACAGGAATCTGTCAGTAAAGTGTCACATAAATGGCTACCAATAAAACCAGCTCCTCCAGTTACCAATACGTTTTTTCCTAATAATGATGCCATATTTAGTTTAATTAAATATTAATATTAGACATCAGCCTTTCAACAACTTTCTTTATTTCTGCTTCAGTCAATTCATAAAAAAGAGGCAGCGCTAAAGTGTGCTCGAATAAATATCTGGAATTCGGACACACATCATTTGTATTCCGGTAAACAGGTTGAATATAAGAACTATAGGTTCCAATCTGAGTTTGGATTCCTTCCGAACGCATTTGAACAATCAATCTATTCCTATTTATCTTTTCATCCAGCAGAATCGCGTATGTTTGAAATACGTGTTTTGCTCCGTTAGCTACCCTAGGGATTTGAATTAAGGGTTTATTTTGAAGCAACTTGTTATACAACTCAACTTGCGCAAATCGCTTATTAAGAAATTGGGGATATTTCTTTAATTGTTCTATCGCAATTGCAGCATTAATATCTGATAGTTTATAATTGTAACCCAATTGATTAAATACAGGAATAATAAATTCATTTTGTCTGGCAAAAGCGGATTCCGTCCCAAAGCAGGAAAGCGACTTAACTGTTGAAGCAAACTTATCATTATCTGTAAGCAAAATTCCCCCTTCCCCAGAAGTAACATTCTTTCTTGCATGAAAAGAAACAGCGGTTATATCTCCAAATCTACCTGCTTGAGACCCTTTATATTCCGCACCTAAGGAACAAGCAGCATCTTCAATCAAAAATAATTTATTCTCTTTTACAATTTGAACAATTGCGTCCATTTCAGCCATCTGCCCTAAAGCATGAACAACAATAATTGCTTTGGTTTTTCTATTTATTTTTTCTTCAATAAGATCAGGATCTATATTATAAGTTGACAATTTTACATCAACAAACCTGGGAATAGCACCGCAATACATAACGGAATGTCCGGTAGCGGGAAATGTAAAATCAGAAACTATTACTTCGTCTCCATGTAAAATCCCTAATGCCAGTAAAGCTAAATGCAATCCTGAGGTACAATTATTAACTGGGATAGCAAATTTTGAGCCCGTGAATTGACAAATTAATTCTGAAAGTTCCTCATTCTTTGGCCCTTGTCCGGCTACCCAACCACTATCAAATGTCTTCTTTATCGCATCTAACTCGCAATCATCAAAATAGGGTTTTGACAGATTTATCATAATGTTTAAAAATATTTAAATGGATGTTAGTTTTTAAGAAGTATATCGGCTTGCTCTAATATATTAATTATCCTAATAGCTTGATCTGCACCTGAATATGAAATATTATCGTTTACAATTATATTTGCAAAATATTCAATACTATTTTTTAATGCATCTTCAATTTGAAGGTGCGGAATGAGGGCGTTACCTTCCCTAACCTCCGGTGCATAATCCTCATATTCAATATTTTCATATTTACTGTTTGAATTGAATCCTTTATCATAAATAATCAGGTTTTCAGAGCTACGCATATCATCAAAAACAATCATTTTTTTTGTACCTGCTACAATAATTCTTCGTTCTTTTACAGGTGAAATCCAACTTGATTTTAAGTGAGCAATAAATCGCCCATATTTCAGATTTAAAAACGTTAATGATTCCTTTTTACTCCAATGTTTTTCTCCCATTACAGAAATTTGATCAGGACTAATTCCATTAATTAAGAAATCTATAACTGCCAGGTCATGAACCGCTAAATCCCACATTGCACTAACATCATTTTTTATTTTGCCCAAATTTAGTCTGGAAGAATCAAAATAAATAAGTTCTCCTATCTCTCCTGATTCAACCATGCTTTTAATTTTCTTTATTGCTGGATGAAATAACATAATATGGTCCACATGTAATTTTACATGATTTTGAGATGCTAATTCTTTCAACTCTTCTGCGTCAGATGAATTTGAAGTCATTGGTTTCTCAAGGAAAACATTCTTCCCAGCCAAAATAGCCTCTTTGGCAATCTTAAAATGAGCGCTGGTCTCAACTACAATTGCGATTGCATCTATCTCAATATTTTTTAAAAGATCGTTATAATCAATATTATAATTTGTCTGTGAGAGGTATTTTGTTTTAGCCAGGTCGAGCCTTTCAGGTCTTTTGTCGCAAATAGAATATAATTTTGTTAATTTACTCTCAAAAATATTTTTGGCTACATTAGGGCCCCAATATCCGTACCCAATTAATGCAATATTTATAATTCTATGTTTCATTTTTTATTCTTGTTAAAGAACTCGTTATTGTTTATTTTCCAGGGAATTAAAACTAATTAGTTACTTTATAAGATTATATGTAGTAAAAGGAATAATAACAACCTCATCGGAAACAGGGCATTTCATAGTTATAGCCTCCTTAGTGGCTTCAACTTTAACTAACTTCTTACCAAGTTTCCCAACAAATCCTACAATCCTTCCTGGATTACCAATAACAAGAGCATTATCAGGCACATCTTTAGTAATGACAGTTCCTGCTCCAATCATTGCATACTCTCCGATTGTAGTCCCACAAATTATCGTTGAATTTGCTCCAATGGAAGCTCCTTTTTTAATAATTGTTTTAAATACGATAAAGTCTCCAATAAATGATCTCGGATACAAGTCATTTGTAAAAACCATATGTGGTCCAAGAAAAACATCATCTTCAATTTCTACTCCATGGTAAACAGAAACTCCATTTTGGATTTTTACATTATTCCCAATTCTGACATCAAAATCTATGTAAACATCTTTGCTTAATATACAATTATTGCCAATTTTGCAGTTTTCACGAACCTGAACCTGATTCCAGATATAAGTTCCTTTCCCAATTATAGCCTTTTCTGAGACTTCTGCTGAAGGATGTATTTTTACTCCATTAATTTCCCTTAATCGTATCATGTTTGCATTTTTATATTTATTTTATTTATAATATATGACATTTAGGGGTTCTGACAAAAATAATAATATTCATAATCCTAAATTAAACAATATTCAATCTCTTCGTATAATGTTATGATATTTAACCTTTTATATCCAAAAACACTCTCAAATCAGCAGAGTTTTGAAAACTGACTTATTACATCTATTACTTTTTGAACGTCATTTTCAGAAATCCCCGGGTGTACAGGAAGACTTAATACCAAACGGGATAATCTTTCAGATATTGGGAAATCATTTTCTTTATATCCAAAAGTTTCAAACGTTGGAAATAAATGCAATGGTCTAGGATAAAAAATTCCCGGGAAAATATCATTCCGATTTAATTCGTTAATAAGGTCATTCCTAGAATGACCAAATTGATTTTCATCAATCTTAATCGTATATTGGTGATAAACATGACTGCAATTCTCACTTTTAAAAGGAATTGCAATACCATTTATATCTTTGAGCGCCTTCATGTAAAGTAAGGCATTCCTATTTCTGATAATATTGAACTCTTCAAGTTTTTCTAGCTGGTTAATCGCAATTACTGCATTAATATCTGTCATTCTGTAATTATACCCAAAACTTATATAATTATATCCTTCATTTAGCGATTGACCGTGATGTCGATAGCTTTTCACTCTTTCGATAGACTCTTTATTATTTGATGTAACCAGGCCACCTTCTCCGGCCATCATATTTTTTGTGGCATATAAACTAAATGCTGCAATATCTCCCAATCCACCTACCCGCTTATTATTAAATTCTGCTCCATGCGCCTGGCATGCATCTTCAACGATTTTTAGGTTATAATGTTTTGCAAGATCACTAATTTTATCCATTTCTGCCGGTTGACCAAAAAGATGGACAGGAATTATTGCTTTTGTTTTGGAAGTAATTTTTCTCTCAATATCTTCAGGATCAATATTAAATGTTCTTTCATCTACATCTGCAAAAACAGGTCTAGCGCCAACCATAAGAATTGAGTTTGCTGTAGCAACAAATGTAAATGGGGTTGTAATAACCTCATCTCCAGGACCAATTCCAATCGCATATAGTGCAGCATGAAGTGCAGCCGTTCCCGAATTGACTGCAGCACAGTATTTCACCTGAGAGAATTTGCTAAACTCCTCTTCTAGTTGTTTTACTTTTGGCCCTTGGACAATATTGCCTGACTTTAAAACAGATAAAACATCATTACAAATCTTATCATTAATATATGGTTTGGCAATATTTAATTTCATGGTACTTTTTTTCATTTAATATATTATGAGTGTCGGGAATGAATAATAAATGATTATATTATAGGAAAATATTTGCCATGAATCTAATCAAATTTATTGAATCATTTCCTGATGAATCCTCATGCAGGATCAAATTTAAGGAATTTAGAGATGCACAAGGAGTCATTTGTAGAAAATGTGGGAGCAAAGAACATTATTGGTTACAGACTATAGAAAAGTATCAATGTAAAAAGTGTAAAACCAGAACATCACTACGAAGCGGAACTATTATGCAAGCAAGCAATCTTCCATTCAGACATTGGTTTATAGCGTTTCATCTGTTAACAGGTACTAAAAAGACCTTTTCTGCATTGGAATTACAAAGACAAATTGGGCATAAATTTTACGAACCAATCTGGTATATGTTGCAAAAGATAAGGATTACAATGGGATCCAGAGATAGTAAGTACCAATTGGATAAAATCGTTGAGTTAGATGAAGGATATTTCGAAAGCGTTGATACAGAAAAAGATGATGATGAGAAATCTATTCCCAAAAAGCGTGGACGAGGTAGTCAAAAACAAACTACTGTAATGATAATGGCTTCAACAGTGCACGACTTTAAAACTACCAAGAAATACAATAAACCAACAAAATTCAGATTTGTAAGAATGGTTGTAGTTGATAATCTTAAAGGACAAACAGTTGGAGAAAAAGTCTTGGAAAATATTAAATATGATTCAGTCGTGAAAACAGATAACTATAGAAGTTACTCAAAAATTAAAGATCAGGTCTGGTGCCATATACCGCAGAATGTTAATCCTAAAGAATCTGGGAAAGTATTACCATGGGTTCATACTATGATTGCCAATGCTAAACGGACCATGCTGGGAGTGCATCATATGATTTCAAAGAAATACTCTCAAAATTATCTGGATGAGTTTTGTTATAAAGTAAATCGAAGAAATTTTGGAGATCAATTATTTGACAGACTGCTAATTGCCTGTGTAACTACCAATTATCAAAATATTATTACTCATAACCGATAGTCATATAATATATTTTAAGCTAATAAGTTTTTTTTATATCCCATGGGTTTAATACCAATGGCTTCTCACAAATGGCATCTGCTCCCTGACGAAGTGCAAAATTGTTCAATATATATTGGATTTGGTCATTGAATTTTAAGCTAAAGTTTCAAAAAAAGTTAAACACGGCCGACTGTCCAAGTTTATGTACAATAGTAAAGTTGAAACAGATTAGATTTTTACCAGTTTTTTAATAATCAAATCACCCCTATCACTACTCACCCTTAAAATATATACTCCGTTACTTATTCCGAAAGTATCAAAAAACAGGTTAATCACACCAAATGCATTCTTTTCTTTCTGATGAATTAATAATTTGCCATTAATATCACATAAAATAATATCAATATCTCTTTGATCAAAAACCTCGATAGCTAATTTTATATTATCAAAGAAAGGATTAGCACTTAGATAAACTAAACGGATTCCGGATTCCTTTTCGGGGACAGATATTGATCCTGGTCTGATTGTTAATAATTGATTATCAGGTAATGCATTGAAAAGAATAAACTGGCTTTTATTGCTGATTTCTGTTTTTATGTTTTCAATATTGGATATCGTGATATTATTCCAATTATTGGGGACCTTAATTCTTAGAGATAATGTCTGGTTATATACCGAATCATCCATATAATCATTAATCCTGATTTTGAAAATAGTATCATTACAAAAATCGCATTCAACTTTCGTCTTCTTCGACTCATTAATGTATTTTATTACATTACTGACTGTGCTGCACCAAATATTATCTTCAACTTTTTTAATATAATCTAAGTGTTCTGAGAGTACATTAGAGTCTATTGGCGAGTAACCTATTTTGTTAATTCCATGTATCATTTCCACCAACCAAAGATGGTTTTGAATTGCATAATCGATCCATTGATTCGCTCTGTAGACTTCGGTATGCATATCGAAGCTTTGCGTTTTGAGAGCATATCTATCCAAAGTATAGAATGAATTGTATCCTGGATCAGTCGAACGTGCAGCTAAATATATGCTTTTAGCTACTTGCTCTACAGATCTATTATATATCCCCCATGGATAACTCATCGTTAATCCTGCGTTCAATCCAAAATTTCTTTGTAAAAATGAACGGGAATTCAATAATTCCATTTTAGCATTTTCACTTCCTGTTTTTACTAAATCAGCATGAGTAACTGTATGCGATCCGATTTCAAATTCCTGAGAAATATTTTCTGAAATTAAGCTCCTTGTTACACTATCAAGTCTATCAGTAATTACATAAAATGTTGCAGGTATATTCCTTTCTTTCAAAAGAGGAAGTGCTACTGTAAACTGAGTAATATATCCATCATCAAATGTCAGACTGATAATACTTTGTTTAAAATCATATATCGGAGAAATCTGATAAAAAAAGTTAGAATTATCCACCACTAACCTTTGTGCACCCAGGTTAAAACTGAGACTGATCAGGATCAGAAGAATAATATAGTCATGAACCCGCAGATGGATCATGGAGAGCCGTGGGCACCACAAATCAATGCTAGATTTGAACTTCACTATTAATACCTTCTTACTGCCTATTAATATCCATAAAGAATCCGGGCATAATATTGAAACTTCAGATGATGAATTAGGATTAATTGAATTTTGCAGTAATTAATATGACCATTCTTGCCTAATTCAACAGTTCTTAATTATGCAGAATATTTTCCGTAAATCATATCAATACCCTCTCTCAAGCTGACTTTTTCCTTCCACCCCAACTGATTAATTTTAGAAACATCGAGTAGTTTACGATAAGTGCCATCAGGTTTAGAATTATCCCATTTAAGTTGACCCATAAACCCAACTATACCTTTAATCAACAGCGCAAGTTCTTTTATCGTAAGATCACGGCCCGTCCCAATATTAATATGCGTATTAAGAACTCGTCCGCCTTGTACAATTAAATCTCTAAAATCTATTTTCTGCATTAAAAAAACACAGGCATCAGCTAAATCATCGACGTATAAAAATTCGCGATAAGGACTTCCTGTTCCCCAAAGAGTGATTGAAACCGGGTTCGGGGTTTGCGGTTTTCGGTTTGCGAAGTTTGGTAATGAATGTTCTATACCAAACTTTGCGAGCTTCTCTAATATCACCCTTTCGGAACCTTTATCATTTACATCTTCAATCGGATATTTTTTTAAATCTTTCCGGAGCATATCCCAATCATTGTTTTCCAGGCATTTACCTAAATGCATTTTACGTATTAATGCGGGAAGGACATGAGATGTCTCAAGATTGTAATTATCATTTTGACCGTAAAGGTTTGTTGGCATAACAGAAATAAAATTCGTCTTGTATTGTATGTTATACGATTCACACATCTTAATTCCGGAAATTTTTGCAATTGCATACGGTTCGTTGGTATATTCAAGTTCTCCGGTCAATAAATATTCTTCTTTTATAGGCTGTGGACAATTTCCGGGATAAATGCAAGAACTGCCAAGAAACAATAATTTCTTAACCCCATGTAAATAACTCTGATGGATTATATTATTTTGTATCATTAAGTTTTCATACAGAAACTGAGCCCGATAAGTATTATTTGACATAATACCTCCCACTTTGGCTGCTGCCAGAAAAACATATTCAGGCTTTTCTTTTTTAAAAAACTCACCAACTATTTTCTGATTAGTAAGGTCAAACGGAGGAAATGGAGTATATACAAGATTATTATACCCCTGAGTGGTTAAATTCCTGCCAATTGCACTGCCGACCATTCCATTATGACCTGCAATGTATATTTTACTTGTTTTGTCCATAATAATTTAAAATTAGTCAATACGTCTTTTTACTTTTTCAAAATCTGAATCAACCATAATTTTGACCAATTCTTTGAAAGTAATTTTGGATTCCCAGCCAAGTATTTCTTTTGCTTTAGCCGGATACCCGATCAGGATATCGACTTCTGTCGGCCGGAAATAGCGTTGATCAATGCCTACAACATCTTTACCTGAAGATTTCAAAATACCCTTTTCATTAATCCCTGACCCGCTCCAAATAATTTCTTCTCCTAATGCTTTAAAAGTCTCTTCAACAAATTCACGTATTGAATGTGTTTCATTAGTTGCTAAAACAAAATCATCAGGCTTATATGCCTGAAGGATACGCCACATTCCTTCAACATATTCCGGTGCATAACCCCAATCTCGTTTAGAGTCGAGATTTCCCAGTAATAATCTTTCCTGCTGTCCAAGAATAATCTTTGAAGCAGCAACCGTGATCTTACGAGTGACAAAGGTCTTACCTCTCCGTTCACTTTCATGATTAAAAAGGATTCCGTTGGAAGCAAATACGTTATATGCTTCTCTGTAATTAACTACAATCCAATATGCATATAATTTTGCTGCAGCATAGGGGCTTCGGGGATAAAATGGAGTTTTCTCAGTTTGGGGATTCTCTTGCACTTTACCATAAAGTTCAGATGTTGAGGCCTGATAAAAACGAGTTTTTAAACCTGTTTCTTTAATGGCGTCCAGGAAACGAAGAGTTCCAACACCGTCAACCTCAGCAGTATATTCTGGCACTTCAAAAGATACCTGGACATGAGATTGTGCTCCCAGGTTGTAAATTTCGGTCGGTTGAATCTTCTCAACCAACCGGTTTAAGTTACTCGAATCAGTTAAATCTCCATAATGCAGAAAAAACCTTTTATTTATAAATTCAGGATTATTATAAATATGATCTATTCTGAAAGTATTAAATGAGCTAGATCGCCTGATAATCCCATGAACAAAATATCCTTTATCTAATAATAATTCAGTAAGATAAGAGCCATCCTGTCCTGTTATGCCCGATATTAATGCAACTTTTTCCATTTTATCTGATTGTTTGCAAAAGCTTAAACAAAATTATATCCAATAATCTTTTATCCGAATCTTTACTTTAATTGCGTTTGGAATTTCCTCTTCACTGATCAGTATCAGATAACCACCTCCACCTGCACCGGATAATTTCCAGGATAGTGCTTTATCTCTGTAACTGTCAATGACTTTGGCAATTTTATCATTCATCATTTTAGGAAACATTTTCACCTGGGAACTAAAAGAGTCAGAGAATCCTTTAGTGAAAATTTCAATATCTTTTTTTGTCAGCCCCTCCCAAGCCATTTCAGAGGCGTCTTTCAACTTTTTAACGTTCTCAACAGATATATTTGTGTTTTCAAGCACAACAAAATCAGCCGGTCTTGGCCAAAGGGTAACCATATAAAGCCGTTCTTCAAGCCATTTAATTATTGAACGATCTGATATTGTCTCAAATTTTGATGGCCAGTATTTTGCCTCGTCATAAAAAAACCGGTTTATACCTGGTAGTGTGATACCAATTGAATCCTGTGATCCGCTTACATCTTTAGTCCCAGGGTCATTGTCATACCTGAAGAGGATCATTGCAAGTTTCTCCGGATTCTCCATTGGAAGTTTGTCATTCCATAATTCAATTGCCTTCTTTCTTGTTGAAGTCGCCATACCGGAACGCTCATTAAATTCAATTGTTGGTTCTATTGATGCTGTTATTGCCCAGCCGGCACAAAACTTTGATACATAAGGCTGGTCAATCCACGTTCCTGCAAGATCAATCCTGTAAGGAATCGGAGTTTCTTTTCTTAAAGATGTTGATGACCGGACCGGTAAATTTGCATATGGAATTCTTTTTAGTACCTTATATTCAATTCCCAAATCTTTACAAATCTGTTCTTTATCAGGCGTATGTCCATCCTCATTTACTACGAAAATATCCGGTTTAAGAACCTTCATATCATCAAAAAAATCAAGTATCCCACTTCCTTTATTAATTGTGACTTTATGAACACATGACAATGCTTCAAGCATATAAAGCCGTTCTTCTTCAGAGTTGATGGTTTTACGTCCTTTCAGGTCATATATCGTCTTATCTGATCCCAAACCCACATACAAATTCCCGAATTGTGCAGCTTCTTTTAAAAAAGCAATATGTCCTGAATGGAGAATGTCAAAACAACCGCTAACGAAGACTTTCTTTAGATTATTCATGGAAAGTGATGAATTTTTACTTTTTCTCTTCCACTTTTATTTTATTCCTTTTGTCTTTTGTCTTAAATTAACTTTAACCTTTCAACTTTAACTCTTACCTTAGAGAGTTGCTACAAAATTACTTGTGTATCCTGGGACAATCTCCATCATCTCTTCAATTACCCCCATTTCGGACATTTTGTTAAGAGAACCGAGAATCCTATCAATCTTTGTATTGATTGTTTCAAAATCATTGTCGGCCACCTGAGCTATACTGATCTTGGTATTATGTGTGGGTATCATTGGTTCATCTTCTGAAAAGAGTTCCTCAAATAGCTTCTCACCAGGACGCAATCCAACATATTTAATTTCAATATCTTTAAATGGTTCTAAACCCGATAATCGTATCAGATTTATTGCTATGTCTAAAACCTTCACCGGCTCCCCCATATCAAAAACATATATTTCTCCACCATTACCCATGAACCCGGCCTCAAGCACTAACTGACATGCTTCAGGGATAGTCATGAAAAAGCGAGTTATATCCGGATGTGTAATAGTTACTGGTCCACCATCTGCTATCTGCTTATTGAAAAGAGGAATTACGGAACCGTTTGATCCAAGTACATTACCGAAACGTGTAGTTATAAATTGTGTCTTAATCCCTTTACGTCTAGACTCTGCATGAACAAGTAACTCACAAATCTTCTTGGTTGCGCCCATCACGTTAGTTGGGTTCACTGCCTTATCGGAAGATATCATTACGAATTTTTCCGCTTTGTATTTTACTGCCAGTTCAGAAATTATTTTTGTTCCACCAACGTTGACCCTGAATGCTTCGTGAGGATGTACTTCCATCATAGGAACATGTTTATAGGCCGCCGCATGAAAAACAATTTCAGGTTTGTACTTTCTGAAGATTTCTTCCATATATTCCGGTCTTGTGACATCACCGATGATCATCCTGCAGTTACAGCCAGGGAATTTATTTTTTAACTCTTCCCCAAGGTAAAACGATGGAGTCTCAGCCTGGTCAATAAGAATAAGACGTCTTGTATTGAAACGTGTAAGCTGCCTGGCAATCTCAGAACCTATTGATCCCGCACCACCAGTGATTAGGATTGTCTTTCCAATTAATCCTTTTTGTATTTTTTCAAGATCGAGAGTAATTTGATCTCTGCCCAGGAGATCTTCAAATTCAACTTTCTTAAGGTTTTTAACTTCCAGGTGACCGTTCATCCATGTATCAAATGATGGTGTATCAAGTATTTCACAACCAAACCCGATCATAGATTCAATCACTTCCTTTTTCTTAGCCGGTAAAATCTTATTTATTGCAATAATAAAAACCTTAATATTTTCATTTTCAATAAAATCCTTTGTTATAATTTGTCTTGAGAAAACATTATAACCATCAACTTTTTTCCCCTGTATCTTTTTGTCATCATCGATAAAGCCCTTAAGCCTGTACTGATTTTTGGGATCTCCTTCAATAAGTCTCTTTACAAGAATACCCATTTCACCATATCCATAGATCAATACATTTTTACGATCGTGTGAAGAGGATGATGCAAACTCATAGAATATTTTTACAAATACCCTGAAAAAGAAAAGAAGAATTGTAACAGCTCCGGAATGAATAAGAAGAATTGATATTGGTATATTAAAAATAGCGCTCCATTCAAAATGCCTGCTCATAATAGTAACGAAAAGCAGAACTGCCAGTGCAGTAAAGTTTGTTATAATGATTTTATAAGTATCCCTGATAGTGGTATGCCTTATCATTCCTGAATAGGATTTGAATACTAAAATGAATATTGCATATACTATTAATACGAGGAATGCTTGCCTGAACACCGTTGAAATATCAAAAGTATAGACTTCAAAATTGTATCTCAACATATAGGCAAAAAGGAAAGAAAAGAAGACTGTAACTGAATCAATTAGAAAGACTAACCAACGCGGTAAAGAGTGATTTTTAAATATCTTAATAACCTTTCCTTTAAGTGTTTCGATCATATATGAAGATATGTAAATGTGAAATTAGTCATTATTTGCAAAAATGTGAAGGTAAAATTAAAATGATTAAACCAAGACATCAAGTATGCTATCGCTTCGTCAGTCACATAACTGATACTTGTATATGTCTGACTATGTGTTTTTTGTGATGCATATTGTAACAAATGTTACAAATTATTCCAGAACCATTTCACTGCTTCTTCGAGACCCATCCTGACATTTAATACCGGAGAATAACCAAGCAACTTTTTTGCTTTATCTATTGAGGCCAATGAATGAGGTATATCGCCAGCCCTGGCAGATCCATAAAGAGGTTCAATAGTTAAAATTTCCTTATCATATTTACCTGCGATCTCACGAATAATCTGAAAAAGCTGGTTAAGAGTAGTCCTCTCCCCATGAGCTACATTATAAACCTGGTTAAGTGCCTCTTTATTTTTAACAAGAGCTGCAAGGTGATTAACCTGCACTACGTTATCAATATATGTAAAGTCACGAGAAACCGTTCCATCCCCATTGATTAAAGGCACCTCATGTTTCATAAGCATCTTCACAAATTTTGGTATCACTGCTGCATACGCACCATCAGGATCCTGATGCTTGCCAAAGACATTAAAATATCTTAATCCGATTACATTAATACCATAAGTTTTAAAAAAATTATCGGCAAAAAGCTCATCAACATATTTGGTTATTGCGTAAGGAGATAATGGAGAACCAATCTTATCTTCGACTTTTGGCAAATCCGGATGATCCCCATAAGTGGAAGAACTTGCTGCATAGATAAATCTTTTAATCCCTGATTCTATTGATGCAAAAAGCATTTTCACAAAACCCCCAATATTTACATCGGTGGATGAGACCGGATCTTTTATAGACCGGGGCACCGATCCCAGTGCTGCCTGATGGAAGACAATATCAGTATTTTCGAGTGCCTTTAAACAGTCGTCATAATTACGTATATCACCCTCAATAAGTTTGAACTTTGGATTGTTTGTGAATGCTCTAAGATTTTCTCTTTTCCCTGTTGAAAAATTATCAAGACAAACAACTGAATTTCCGGAAAGTAAGAAAGACTCTACAAGATTTGAGCCAATAAAACCTGCTCCACCAGTGACCAACACTTTACTATCCCTTAACATTCGTTCCATCAGCAGTTGAAAAAAGCAAAATTACATATTTTAACAGAATTTAACATTATAAATGGGGCTCTTTTTCGAACATCAGGAGTATTTCATTCAAAATAAATTCAGCTGTTTTTCCATCACCATAAAAACCAGGATATTCAAGATTTGAATGTGAATCCATAAAACTAAAAAACTCATTTCTGATAAGTCCCGGATCGGCACCTACAAGCTTTGCAGTTCCATTTTTCACTAGTTCAATCCATTCAGTTTCTTTCCTGAGCACAATACATGGCTTTTTAAAAAAATGGGATTCTTTCTGAACGCCTCCCGAATCAGTCACAATTATCCTGCAGTTTTTCTCCAGTAGAATCATTTCAAGGAATGAAACCGGAGGGATAATCTTAACATGCATGCAATGGCTAAGCTCATCAAAAAGGCATTCAAGTTTGGTTTTAAGCGATTTAATTGTCCTTGGGTGTAATGGCATTACAAGAATAATATCTCTTTCTTCAGCCAGGGTTTTAAGAGTGACGAGAATTTCTTCAAGCCGCACTATATCATCTGTATTAGTATCTCTATGGATTGTGACAAGAATATAATCATTCCTCACCAGTGATATTTTTTCAAGAAATGTTGCCTTCTTTTTTTCCGCAAGTCCTGCAAAAAATAACGTATTATCGTACATTATATCACCTGTAAGATAGATCTTTGGATTATCTATAGTATAGGGCGGACTGTTTTCAGGTCTGAATCCTTCAGCAATAAGGTTCTTAAATGCTGCATTTGTAGGAGCAAAAAGAAGTGTCGATGAATGGTCACTCATTATTCTGTTTAATTCTTCTGGCATGGTTTTATTGAATGACCTCAGACCGGCCTCAATATGAATAACAGGAAAGTGAAGCTTAGAGGCGGCTAGTGCCCCCGCCAGGGTTGAGTTTGTGTCGCCGTACAGCAAAACACAATCAGGTTTTTCCTTTAGTAGAACCTCTTCAATCCCGGTAATCATCATTGAGGTTTGGCGTCCGTGGACCGCTGAACCAACGCCAAGATTATAATGGGGTTTATGAATTTCAAGCTCGTCGAAAAAAATCTCAGACATCTCCTTGTCATAATGCTGGCCAGTATGAACAATGATTTCTGTAATATCCTTTGAAAAATGTTTCCTAATTGCCCTGCTTATAGCTGAAGCTTTTATTATTTGAGGTCTCGCACCAACAATGTTAATCAATTTTATCTGCGGCATCGAATCTTGAAATTATATCAGGCTATTTGGCGTAATTCACCGATCTTGTTTCGCGGATTACAGTTATTTTTATCTGTCCGGGATATGTCATTTCGTTCTGAATTTTTCTGGCAATTTCAAATGAAAGACTTTCTGCTTCTTTATCAGTAACTTTTTCGGCTCCGACAATAACCCGAAGTTCTCTTCCAGCCTGTATAGCATAAGTTTTCATAACGCCAGGGTACTGCAGAGCAAGCGATTCAAGTTCCTTTAATCTTTTAATATATGATTCAACCACCTCTCTTCGTGCACCAGGACGGGCACCGGAAATAGCATCACAAACCTGGACTATTGGAGCGATCAGAGTGGTCATCTCCGTTTCATCGTGATGAGAACCTATTGCATTGCAAATCTCAGGTTTCTCCTTGTATTTTTCAGCCATTTTCATCCCTAATATTGCGTGAGGCAATTCTGGTTCATCATCTGGAACTTTTCCAATATCGTGAAGAAGTCCGGCCCTTTTTGCTAGTTTTGAATTCAGCCCAAGCTCTGCTGCCATAATCGAGCATAGGTTAGCTACCTCACGCGAGTGCATAAGAAGATTCTGACCATATGACGACCGGTATTTCATCTTACCAATCAACCTTATAAGCTCAGGGTGTAATCCATGTATTCCCAAATCAATAGTAGTTCTTTTTCCTACTTCAAGTATCTCCTCCTCCACCTGTTTCCTGGTTTTCTCAACCATCTCTTCAATTCTGGCCGGATGTATTCTGCCATCTGTTACCAGCTGGTGAAGTGCCAGCCTTGCAACTTCCCTCCTTATCGGATCAAAAGCAGAAAGGACTATTGCTTCAGGTGTATCGTCGACAATAATTTCGACTCCGGTTGCTGCCTCAAGGGCACGGATATTTCTACCTTCACGACCAATAATACGTCCTTTCATCTCATCTGACTCTATGTGAAATACCGTTACAGCATTTTCAATGGCATTCTCTGCTGCGACCCTCTGGATTGTCTGAACTACGATCCTTTTAGCTTCTTTGTTGGCAGTCATTTTTGCTTCATCCAATATCTCGTTTACATACGACATAGCTCCGGTTTTTGCTTCCTCCTTCAAAGATTCTATAAGATGATTCTTTGCCTCTTCGGCAGAAAAACCGGAAATAGCCTCAAGTTGATCAACCTGCTGCTTATGAAGACGGGCTAACTCTTCGGACTTTTTTTCTACCAGGTCAAGCTGTGATGTAAGATTTTCACGTATAGCATCGGCTTCATTCTTTTTGCGTTGAGTCTCTTCAAGTTTCTGGGAAAGAGTCAATTCTTTTTGTTTAATTCTTCCTTCTACCTGACCGATCCTGCTGTTCTTTTCATTAATAACCTTCTCATGTTCCGTTTTGAGTTGAAGAAATCTCTCTTTAGCCTGAAGAATCTTCTCCTTCCTTATTACTTCAGCTTCAGTTTCAGCTTCACTAATTATTTTTCGGCTTTTATTCTTCAAAACCAATTGCCAAATAAAGTATGAGGCACCAAAACCAATAACAAGGGCCGTAATACAAAAGACTATTAACAGTCCGTTACTTAATGTTCCTATTATTAATGTCATCATTTATCGTGTTAGTGTATATATATTTAATAAAAAACCCGCAAAGTTCCTTCAGCTTTTATAAAACCCCATATCTGAATGGTTGGAGCTACTAATCCAGTTCGAACGTCCACTGTTCCCGTAGGAAGCCCGACGAATCGGGATGAGGCCTGTTCTACCTGAACTAAGAGTTGCTCCAAAGTTTTAACTGTTGAGTTTCAAAAATGAATGAAGAAACAATGCGGGCAATTTTATTTATATTTTAAAGAACGCTTTTACTCTTTTAATTCAAGAACTGAATCAATTTTTTGTATCAGTTCTTTTAAGGCATCAGGAAGATAATCGTTTTCAAGTTTTTCTTCTTCTTCTGTGAGTTTAATCACATATTGCAGGGAAGCCATTGCCAAAAAGTCCTGTACATCTTTATCGGTGTACCGCTGCTTATATTGCAACACCTTTTCATTAATCATCCTGGCTGCTTTCCTGATCTTCTCTTCGTTTTCCCGTTCCACCTTCAATGGATAATATCTGTCCGCTACATTGACCCTTATTGAAAGCTTATCATCCATTATTATATCTTATCTGTTTAAAAGAGCAACACATCTGTCAATTTCCCGCACTAATTTTGTAATTTTTTTCTTCGCTTCAAGGGCGTTTTCACCTTCACCCAACAATGCTCCTGATAATTTAATTCGTTCGTATTTAATTTCTACTTCTTTCATTTTTTCTTCCCGGTCATGAAGCATGGCTTTCAACACATCATTTCCGTTTTTGAGATTGGTTACTTCAGTATTAAGGTTATTATATCGATTCAACAATTCATCCAGTTTTCTGTTTAAAATTATTAATTCTTCGTAACCCTGACCGGACATAATTCAATCTTTAGTACAAAATTAACATTGTTAATGATATTTTCAAAAAATTGACTGAAATAGTTTGTCTGAATGAACCAGAAGTATAGCTTTGCATCTCTGTAAGTTTAAAAATCAATAATGATGATATTATTAAGATTTTATATTATTAGTATATTGTTCTTCAGTACCTTAAATAACTTTCAAAAAAATAAATCAATATTTATTTCACCGGTTAAGATACCTATCTTATTGTCAGCAAATTTCGGCGAATTAAGAATAGACCATTTTCACTCAGGATTGGACATTAAAACACAGGGTGTTACAGGAAAAGAAGTTGTGGCTGCAGCTGATGGATATATCTACAGAATCAGTGTTTCTCCGGGAGGATTTGGGAAAGTATTGTATATCAGGCATCCTTCAGGTTATTCAACGGTTTATGGTCACCTAGACAGTTTTACTAACGAAATTGAGGATTATGTCAAAGACCAACAATATGAAAAAAAGAGCTTCCCAATTACCTTGTTTCCTGCAAAAGAAGAATTTCCGGTTAAACAAGGTGAGCTTATTGGCTATTCAGGGAATTCAGGCAGTTCTGCTGGTCCTCATCTTCACTTTGAAATAAGAAAATCAGATAGTGAAATACCTATCAATCCGCTACTTTTCGAGTTTGGAACGGTCGACAATATACCACCTGTTATTGAAAAACTAGTAATATACCCTATTAACCGCCATACAGTAATTAATGACGAGAATGTAACAAAGATGATAAATGTTACAGGAGGGAATGGTGTTTATTCTGTACCTGCGGGAAACGAAATATTAATCAGCGGACTAGCCGGATTTGGGATAAAAACATATGATCTGCTGAATGACAGCTACAACAAATGTGCTGTTTATTCAATTGAATTGTCTGTTGACAGTATTTCAATTTTTAAATATATTATGGATGGTTTTTCATTCAATGAATCAAGGTATATTAACAGTCATATTGATTATGAAACATATATGAAGGATAACATATATATTGAAAGGGCCTTTGTTTTGCCTAATGATAAATTGAGTGTTTATAAAAATGTCGTTAACAAGGGGGTATTTAACTTCAATGATGACAGGCAACATCAGGTTAAAATAATTGTTACCGATGTCCAGAATAACAAATCAACATTGTCATTTCAAATAAAGGCTCAATCTGAAAAGTTGAAGACTGGGCAAAGTGTTAGTTATAAAAACCTTAAAATAATGCCTTACAACAGAATCAATAAGTTTTCAACAGAGGATATCTCAATAAGCATTCCTGAAGGAGCGCTTTATGACACACTATACTTTTCTTATAAAAAAAATGAAGGCACCAGTGAGATGCTATCAGATTTGCATTATATTCATAATAAATTCACGCCTGTCCACAAGGCTTATATATTATCAATAAGACCAAGATCTATTCCTGCCGGAAAAGAGTCAAAAATGCTGATAGTACAGTTGGACGATGATCAGAAAAAGAGCGCGATGAACACTGTATGGGCTGGATCATATCTCACTGCTGAAGTCCTCTCTTTTGGTAAATTCTTTGTCGGAATCGACACTATTCCACCAGTTATAACAGCGAATGGACTGGTTTCAGGCTCAAATCTTTCCGGAAAGAAGGAGATAAGAATCAAAGTTAAAGATGACCTTTCCGGAATAAAATCTTACGAGCCATCAATTGACGGAAAATGGGCTTTATTTGAATATGATCAGAAAAATGATCTTCTGATTTACAGATTAGATGATAAGAGAATCACAAAGGGAACAAAACACAAACTGTCCCTAAAAGTAACTGACAATAAGGATAATATCAGTTACTACAATTGTGATTTTATTTGGTAGGAGTACCAATCAAAGGCTTTCTAAAAGATCATTTCGTCTTTCCTGACAACCGCTAAACCGGATCATATGGCAGAGTGTTAATTTGTTAAATGTTTCTTAAAAACCGGAAATAACATTAAATTTGACTATCTTTGACACATCATGTAAACATTACCATCTGTTGGGTGTTATCATATTAGTGTTCTAGGACATATTATTTGTACCTCAGTTAAGATAATAAATAGAATAGCATCTATTTAAAAGTTCGGTGACAATTTCAGGCGAACAGAGGAATATCTCTTAACACTTCAATTACATTTATATAGATAATAATGACCAAAAGCATTTTCAAAATGTGCTTACAATACAAATATTTTCATATGTAAAGTGAACACTTATAAACGCTAGAATTGTTAACAAACTATAATTAAATAATTGAATGGAGTAGTATTATGCAAGAAAGAAAACAGATAGTTTATAAGACACCTGATATTAGCAAAATGCAGGAAGTTGTGATAAATCACAGAACAAAGATATATATCGCAGTTGGAGCTGATCCTGAAGAAGCAAGAAGTCGTTACCAGGCAAGACAAGTGGCAAAAGGCAAAGTGCTTTTAACACCTAAAAAACCAGTATTAAGCTAAGCCGTAATAGGTTTTTTCAACCAATTGATTTAATTTATTTTTACAGGGTAGATTCCTCTGTTAATCATATTATTGATACTCTCAACAACAAATGGTTTATCTTCGCGATAGGTGACACCAAACCATCTTTCATTACTCATTAAGATCTTAATCGTTATTTCACCATTCTTAACGAATTTATCGATGGAAGTAGGAATGTCAAGTTCCGCTTTGAGATCCATCCCACTTCTGTTAATGAAATTTCTGAACTCTTTGCCAAGGAAATCAAAGCAGGATGGTTTAAAACCCCACAGATTCATAGATACTACCTCATTCCCGGTATACTTTTGGAATTTTCCATCGGGTAAGAGAGCTTTTGCACCTTCAGGCGTTTTCTCAATCTGACGTGTTTCTACAATATTTTTTAGGAGCCCATCTGCTCCTACTCCGCAGACTCCCCTGTTTACATGACCATGATCGGACAAGGTATTTCCCATTTTGTATCCGACAATACAATAGCAATTCGGGTCCTTATCATTAACCAAAAAATCATGAAGGATTTTAAAAGACTCAACACCATAATAATCATCAGCATTTATTACACCGAATGGTTCCTTAATTTTTTTTGCGGTAACAAGGATTGCGTGACTGGTTCCCCATGGTTTTTGCCTTTCAGGAGAGACCTTTACACCTTCCGGTAGATTTGGAATCTCCTGGAAAACATAATCAACCTCAATTTTATCTTTCAGCCTTTTTACAAATCTTTCTTTTACCTGTTCCTCTATATCACGTCTAATCACAAAAACTATTTTACCAAACCCAGCGCGAACTGCATCATAAATAGAATAGTCAATTATCGTTTCGCCGGAAGGTCCTACTTCATCAAGTTGCTTATTACCACCATAGCGTGTGCCCATTCCTGCAGCCAGAACTAATAGAGTTGGTTTCATAATTTTTAAATTTTTATTCAGCACAATTATACAGAAAAAAATGTTACTTTTATATAAATGCTCGACCCCTGAATACAAAAATATTGATTTTGGCTTCGCCTAGCTCTGCTTCGGCCATAGATGCATAAAATGCCGGTGCAAATCGTATTGAGTTGCTGGGTGGCACTGCCGGCATTTCTGAATTTTCCAGAAAGGTTACCGACCCTGATATGATAAGAAGCATAATCAATATTCTGAAATTGATCTGAAATATCCTTTGAAATTTTCTTAGGCTTGTTACCTTTGTGGTTCTTTAATTCAAAAACTTTTTTAAAATAACTAATAGTGATTTTTTATGAAAAAACTATCTGTACTGATATTGTTGTTAATCTTATCATTTTTGCTACCGAAGCAAATAATAAATGCCTGTACAAATTTTCTTGTGACTAAAGGTGCATCCGCAAAAGGATCAACAATGATATCATATTCTGCAGACTCACATCAATTATATGGTGAGTTATATTATTGGCCGGCAAGAGACTATCCACAAGGCAGTATGGTTGATGTTTATGAGTGGGATAGCGGTAAGTATATGGGAAAAATCAGTCAGGTAGCGCATACCTATTCTGTAGTCGGGAACATGAATGAACATCAGCTCGCTATCGGTGAAACTACTTATGGTGGAAGTGAAACTCTCGTGGATACGACAGCCATCATAGATTATGGCAGTCTTATATATCTGACACTTCAAAGAGCTAAAAATGCAAGGGAAGCTATAAAAGTTATGTCTGATCTGGTATCTGAATATGGTTATGCCAGTGAAGGTGAGTCATTTTCAATAGCTGATCCGAATGAAGCATGGATTTTTGAAATTATTGGCAAAGGTCATGACAATAAAGGTGCAGTATGGGTAGCACGTCGCATTCCTGACGGATATATTTCCGGCCACGCAAACCAGGCAAGGATACAGACTTTCCCGCTATCCACGGGTAAAAAGAATAGCATCGCAATCAGTTCAAAAGAACTTAACAGGGTATCAGATCCTAATGTTGAATGCGTTTATGCGTATGATGTGATCGAATTCGCCAGGAACAAAAAGTTATTTAATGGAAAAGATGCTGAATTCAGTTTCTCTGACACTTATAATCCTATAACTTTTTCAGGAGCACGTTTTTGCGAAGTTCGTGTCTGGTCATTCTTCAAATCAGTCAATGCAGATATGAATCAGTATTTCAACTATGTTTCCGGACATGATTTAAGCAGACGTATGCCTCTGTGGATCAAGCCTGACCATAAAATTTCCGATTATGATATGATGAATTTCATGAGGGATCATCTTGAAGGAACAGCTCTTGATATGAGAAAAGATATTGGAGCAGGTTCATTCGGTCTTCCCTATCGTTGGCGTCCGCTTGAGTGGAAAGTACCAGGAGATAAAAACGCTCCGGAATATTGTAACGAAAGAACAGTGGCCACACAGCAAACCGGTTTCGTATTTGTTGCTGAATGTCGTAATTGGTTGCCTGATCCCATCGGAGGTATATTCTGGTTTGGAGTAGATGATGCAGCAACTACTGTTTTCACACCGATGTATTGCGGAATAACTGAAGTCCCTGAATGTTTCAAAGTTGGAAATGGCGATATGCTTACTTATTCTCCTACTTCAGCTTTCTGGTTATTTAATACGGTTGCCAACTTCTGCTATATGCGTTATGATCTCATGAGTGCTGATGCACAAAAAGTGCAGAAACAACTGGAAACCAGATACATATCTAAAACAGATTCTATTGATACTGAAGCACTTAAATTGTCTGCTAAAGATTTGAATCTTGCAAAGGGATATCTTACTAATTATTCAGGGGAAATGGCTAAGAATACTTTTAAACAATGGAAAGCATTAAGTGAATACCTTCTTGTAAAATATATTGATGGCAATATTAAAAAAGAAAAGGACGGAAAATTTGAAAGGAATCGCTGGGGTAATCCTGTAATGCCTCTTCAGCCAGGTTATTCAGATGCCTGGAAGAAATCAGTTATTCAGGATACAGGAAATAAATTGCTTGTTCCTTCAGTGGCAGGACACTAGGTAAAGGTTAAAGGCGAAAGGCAAAAGTAAAAAGAAGGTTGAGGTTGAGTGGAGAATGCGTATTGCAAGTCTCTTACCTGTAACCGCCAGTAACATCTTTGCCTTAACCTTAACCTTAACCTTAACCTTAACCTTAACCTTAACCCAGGATGATTTAAAAACTTTTTATAACAGATTGAGGATTATCAAATTTTTATTTGTAAATTTGCGACCTGATTTTTGAAACCAAACTGAGAATACAAAATACTTTGCGAGATGAATTTAATGAATGTTGTTGAGAAAGAATTTGCGGTAAAAAATGAATTTCCGAAATTCGTAGCAGGTGATACCGTTACCGTCCATTATAAGATAAAAGAAGGCAATAAGGAGAGAATCCAGCAGTTTCGTGGCGTTGTGATTCAGAGAAGTGGAGAAAAGCATACCGAAACTTTTACAGTAAGGAAAATGTCGGGAAATATCGGTGTTGAAAGAATATTTCCAATTGCCTCACCGTTTATTGACAAGATAGAAGTGAATAAACACGGAAAAGTCCGCAGGGCAAGGATATTTTACCTTCGCGATCTTACCGGTAAAAAAGCCAGAATCAGGGAGAAAAAATTTTAACATAAAAAAGGCTGTTTTCGGACAGCCTTTTTTATGTCATATATTTTTTATCAGCTCATCGCTTTTAGCCTTAGCCTCTTCAACCAGTTTATTAGCCTGAACATCTACTGTCTGAACAACCTGGTCAGCACTTTTATCAGCAGTTTTTCTGATACCATCGGCTCCTTTCTGTGCAGCCATCTTTGCAATGGGCCCTTTAGTTGAAGCTCCATCAATCATTTTCCGAGCCTGTACTTCAGCCTCCTGCCGTATTTGTTCCGCTTTTTTTGCTGCTTCATCCCTTAACTGCTGTCCCCTGTCCTCTGCATCTTTAACAAGTTTAGCGCCCTGCATCTCAGCTTCAGCTCTTGCTTTTTCCTTTGATTTATCGACTGTATTATCTATTGTCTGTTTTACGGTTTCTTTTGCAGATGCATTCACACCTCCTGTGTTCCCACCAGATGTATTTCCGAAAAATGGAGCAACTACCGGCTTGCTGAAAGTACCTGTTACCTTTACATTAACCTTCAGAACATCTGAGACTTTGTATTTAATACCAAAAGCAGACGCCTGTGCAGAAAGATTATTAATGAACGAATTAATTGAACTCCCAAGATCTGATCTTGGTATTTCGGTTTTGACAATATAATTCAGTGTCTGATCAAGACCCTGATCTCCCCCTATATTCATTTTGAGATTTCCTGTTTTTACATCAAATGGGCTGACAAAAACCCTTCCATCAGCAATCTTAAAACTTATATTAATATCTTTAAAGGTATTACTATACTTATCACCAAGTTTAAGAACTTCCTTCATCTTGTCAAAAGTTGCAGATTTGAGAAGTGTAATTTCATTTGACTTAATATTTCCGGTTCCATTGATTGTGTTAATAACCGGCATCATATCCCGTCCAAGTAAACTCATATAGGTCAGTTTTACGCTTATCTTACCATCTATGCCTTTTGCAGCAGGAGCAAGTTTCTGTACCGTATTAAAGGCATCAAATGCATTCCAGACAGCAATATTCTTCATATCGAAATCAGCTTTCATGACAGGTTTAAGTGTATCACGGGTATCATAATCTGCATTCATGGCTATAGTGCCATTAAGAATGTTCATTTCTGCATCTCTGAGACTCAGGATTCCATTACGTACAATAACATGTCCTTTAACTTTTTGAGCTTTAATTTTATCATAGAGGAACTCATCTATTAAAGCATTAAAATCAAAATCAATATTTTTCGGTACATGTATTACTGTGAGGGATGAAGTGTTTTTTGCTGCAGGGGCAGTTGTGTTTTTTGCTGCAGGGGCAGTTGTGTTTTTTGCTGCGATGGAAGCGGTGTCTTTCAACGCAGTTGTATTTGTTGCCATTTTTGACATTATGTCTGAGACATCGATAAGTTTTGACTGCATGGAAAGATTACCTTTAATTGTCTTATTGCTGAAGATATATGGGATATAGTTTTCAATCCTTCCACTCAGGGTAAAATCGCTTTTTCCACCAACATTCAAACTGGCGTTTGACATTGCTGCATAAGCCGGAGTAAATTCAAAATCTGCTTTATATATTTTAACATCAGGATAGCCGATCATTGCAACATCCATGTTTTTAATACCCATGGTCCCTGAGGCTTTAAAGCTTTCGTATTGTGCCTTTTCAATCATTGACATCTTCCCGGCCATCTTAACTGACATATCAATAATTCCTGTCAGCCTTAGACTATCCATGGGAAGGGCTTTTGAAAGTGCCGAAAGATCAATTTTCCCAACCGCAGATCCTTTAAAATCGGGGTCGCTAATGGGTGTTTTAAGTGTAAAAGTCATATCGAATGGACTTCCAGCCAGCTCCAAATGGAACAGATCGACATTGACAATTGTTTTATCCAATGCTTTTCCATTGATAAATACATCTGATTTAATATTTATGTTTTTTATTTGCTCAGGCAGTGCAGGATAGCTTATTGAACCATTAGAAACTAAAAGTGCAAGTGTCATATCCGGTAGTGTGCTGTCGGCACTACTGTAAATACCTTTGGCAGATCCCGACAAAGCAAATTCACCACTTGCCTTAAGATCCTTATAGTCTTTCATATAGACTGCCGGGATGAGAGATAAAAACGTTTTAAAAGAGGTTTTTGCTGTTCCGAATTTTAAATCTGTCTCGATATTATTTCCGGGCATTGCTACTGTTCCGGAAAAATTAAGTTTCAGATCATTAATTGACAAATAATTCTCTCGAAAGGTGAACTTCATTTTATCAAGATTTGCAAGCATATCAATTTTTGAGTCGAGAACTACTTTATTAAGGTACTTCATTCCATCCATAATGAGAGTGAATTCTCCTGCATTAATTGTCATCTGCATATCTGTTTCACTCATGGTCATGTCACCCTTCAGATTAAAATTAATGTTTTTCAGATAAGCCTTCATTGCTGAACTCTCGTCAACATATGATATAGAACTGTTCAGTAAGACAACTTTTTTAAGAAGTATCTTCATTCCGGATGAGGTTGAGGTTGAGGTTGAGGTTGAGGTTGGCTCAGTTGTTGCAGCGTGTGTTGTATCTTTCATTATATCCCAGTTTTCTTTCCCGTCTTTCTTTACTATAGCATTTACAACTGCCCTATCAATAACGATGGATTTTACTTCATAACCTGACTTTTTCAACAAGCTTGAGAGATTGAATACAAGATTAAAAGATTTGAATCCTGCCAGTGTATCGTTTTTGAATTTATTTACACCAACAACAGAAACCCCATTAAGCGAAAAGGAAAGATTTGGAAAATCCTTGAAAAACCCAAGTTTATAATCTTCGAATTTTACAGTTGCATTGACAGATCCGTTAATAACCTGCTCAACCTTAATCCTTATCTGCTCTTTAAATATTATTGGAATAGTAAAAAGTAAGATAAGTATTAACAGAATAATACCGAGAAATATTTTTACGATTATGCCCAAAGTCTTTTTCATAATTAATCTATTTATAATTGATTATCAGTAAAATATGTACAATATTTTTCATTGTTTATGACAAATAAAAGTAATTAATATTCCTGAAAATAAAAATATTGTTATATTTACGTCCGCACAAACAACAGGACCTGTAGCTTAATTGGATAGAGCATCTGGCTACGGACCAGAAGGTTGGGGGTTCGAGTCCCTTCAGGTTCACAAACAAAGTTCACAAACCATTGTAACCTAATACTTTTGAAGGTTTTGAATATCTCAATTAAAAATCAGATTCTCTTTCCTGCCAATCGGGTCATGCCATAATATGCACTGCCCAATAAAGAGGCACTTGAGCCAAGATGCGCTCTTTCGATCTTTACTTCCGCCCTGCAGTTTTCAAGCGAATTGACAAAAACGCTTTCCCTGATCATTGCCAAATAACTGTCGTCTGCTTCAGCCATTCCACCACCAAGAACAATTATTTCAGGAGCAAAAATCGTAATGAGATTTGCAAGTCCGATGCCGACCAGTTCTGCATTTTCTTTCACTACTTTAGCCGCGACAGGAGAATTGGTATAACTCAGCTCAAAAATCTCTCTGCAGGTTAAAGACTTTTCTTTCTTAATGTCAGTCGCAGCAATTTCCTCCTGATACCTGCGAACAACTGCTGATGCTGAAGCAAAATGTTCATAAGATCCTCTAATTCCTTTGTCACTGATACCATCGTCAAAATTAATAATCATCTGACCAACCTCACCACCGGCATTATTAACTCCCCTGTAAAGCTTACCATTAATGATTATCCCACCCCCGATACCAGTACGAAGCGCTACAAATACTAAATTATCATACCCTTTCGCAGCGCCAAATCTATGCTCTGCAATTGTCATCATATTTGCATCATTTCCAACATAAGCCGGAAGTCCTGTTTCTTTGTTAACCATATTAGCCAAAGGCACATTGGTCCAGTTTTTGATGCCCTGATCAGGTCCGAGTACTGTTCCTGACTTATGATCAATAAATCCTTTTGCAGAAACACCGACACAGATTGGATTTATGCCTTCTGAAGCTACAGATTGCCTTATATCCCTGATCGCTTGCAGGAGTTTTGAAATAAGATAATCCCTGGTCTGGACAGGGTCCAGTGGATACGATTTTGTAGCAATAACTTCTCCCTGACTCTTCACTACGGCAATCTTAATTGAATTTCGACCTATGTCGACTCCAATGGCTGTTGCATGATTAAACATTTTTTTCAGTTGATGGTGTTATACAAAAATAACTTTTAATAATAATAATCGAGTATCGATTTTGGCGAATAAATAGCTATGTTCATTTCTTTTGCTTGCCCAGAAGAAATGAACAAATTTACGAGATCGAGGGGCAATGCCCCCATCTCAGATATAAAATGAATAAATATTGTGATACAGATAAAAACATAAGTAACTACTTGCCGGTAAATATTTTTAATAACTTTGGCATAAGATTATTTATGAGATATTTATGATAGAAAAAGTAAGGGAAATATTTAAGAGAGAGGCAAATGCCATTGAAAACATTCCGGTAACCAAAAGTTTTAAGGTAGCAGTCGGAATAATTCACAGACAGGTTCATGAAAAAAATGGGAAACTGGTTACAAGTGGAATGGGGAAAGCGGGCCAGATAGCGCATAATATTGCCACTACTTTCAGTTCGACAGGAACTCCATCAATTTTTCTTCATCCAAGTGAAGCACAACATGGCGACCTTGGAATTCTTCAGGAAAATGATGTTCTTCTTGCAATTTCTAATTCAGGAAAAACAAGAGAGATCATCGAATTGATAGATCTTAAAAATAATCTTTACCCTCAGATACCGGTAATTGTAATCACAGGAAATGAGAATAGTCCGCTGGCATTAAAAGCTGATTGTTTTATTCTGACGGGTGCACCTGAAGAAGTTTGTACACTTGGTCTTACTCCGACTACTTCCACCACAATGATGACAATTATTGGAGATGCACTAGTCGTACTCATGATGGGTAAAATTGATTTTAGCGTCAAAGATTACGCAAAAAGACATCACGGGGGTTATCTTGGGATGAAATCGAGAGAAATATCAGGGAAGGAATAGCCGAAACTAAAATCCGGGTCATGCTATTTCATTCTGAATTGTTTCCAATGTACTCTCGATTGATTCCTGAAACCTGTTAGCATTTTCAATCCACTTCAGGATCTTTTCACTCGCTAACGGATATTCGGGTGAGCGCATTGATACCGTCCTGTATGCATATTCTTTTAATTCCGCTACATTCTCCAGAACTTTTTTAAAATAAACCCTTAAGAATGAATCAGTCATAAAGAAATAACGCTTCCGATCAGAAGGAAATGTTTTATAATCAATTAACTTATTTTGCAGAAGGAAGTTCAATGAATTGCTTACAGAACTTTTACTTGCTTTAAAATATTTCACCAGTTCTTCAAATGTTTTTTCAGGAGGATCGCTGACAGTGAAATAAGATATAATCCTGCCCTGCATTGGTGTCAATCCAAACTTTTCAAACACTTTGCCGGTCTCTTCAATTGTTTCTCGAATTTTTTTCTCCTCAGTCAACATGATTACTAAAATTTGTCACTGGTTAAAGGTACTATAATGGCTCAATGGTGCAATGGTCCAACGGTGCAACGGGCCAATAGCTTAATGGCTCAAAGCCAACATATTTTTTTGCCTTTATACCCTTGTGCCTTTACGCCTTTGTGCCCTTTTGCCAACTTTACAAATTTAAAATAAATCCGGATTAGTTCTATAACTTTTGAACTAAAAAAACAATATTTCTTTTTTCTTGTTTCCATCAGATAAAAAGATTAGTTTTGAAAACCTCAGTATAATACTTAATAATAATTAAATGCAGGTCATGAATACCGGCACTCCATCAAACGCGATTAGCAGGAAAGATTATGTCTATTCAATTTCTATAATCGGACTGTTTTTTTTCATTTTCGGATTCGTCACATGGCTTAACGGGATACTTATTCCCTTCCTCAGAACTGCTTGTGAATTAAATGATTTTGAAGCCTATTTTGTAACTTTTGCATTCTATGTCTCATATTTTATAATGGCATTGCCATCTTCAGCAGTCCTTAAAAAGACCGGATTTAAGAAAGGAATGTCGCTGGGATTATGGATTATGGCTGTCGGAGCATTGATTTTTATTCCTGCTGCAATGACCAGGACATTCGGTCTTTTTCTCTTCGGATTATTTGTTGAAGGAACAGGGATGGCTCTTCTTCAAACTGCAGTTAATCCTTATATCACTATCATAGGACCGCCAGAAAGCGCTGCCAAGAGAATAAGCATTATGGGGATTGCAAATAAATTTGCCGGTGCAATTGCTCCGATTATCTTGGCCAGCATCATTCTCAAAGATTCAAAAGTATTACAGGAAAAACTTGCTCAGGCAGTTGATGCAGCAACCCGTACAAATTTACTCAATGAATTGTCCGGCAGAGTTATTATGCCATATATTGTTATGGCAGTTATTCTTGTTCTGCTTGGACTTATTATCAAGGTTGCTCCACTCCCTGAAGTAGATACAGATGCTGAAGATGCAGTTAGCGGTGAATCCAGCACAAAAAAGTCAAGCATCTGGCAGTTTCCCCATCTTTTACTTGGTGTAGTTGCCCTGTTCTTTTATGTTGGCGTGGAAGTAATTGCAGGAGACAGTATTATCAGGTATGGCCAATCAATTGGTATTTCAATGGAATCAGCAAAATACTTTACATCACTCACTTTGTTAAGTATGATACTCGGTTATATCATTGGAATTGTTTGTATTCCAAAGTACTTCAGCCATGTTACTGCCTTAAGAATATGTACAATCCTTGGAGTTGTTTTTTCACTTGGTGCTATACTTGTACCGGCTCATCTTGTTTTCAAAATGTCGTTTATAGATATTATGACATTTAAGTATATTGAACTGGTTTTGCCTGTAACTGTTCTATTTGTTGCACTGCTCGGACTCGCTAATGCCCTCGTCTGGCCAGCTATGTGGCCACTGGCACTCAATGGGTTGGGAAGATTTACAAAAACCGCATCAGCAATGCTTATAATGGCTATTGCAGGAGGTGCACTAATACCATTATTATATGGCAAGCTGGCTGTCACCTTTTCAACCCAGTCAGCTTACTGGATCTGCGTCCCCGCGTATTTGATTATTATGTATTATGCTTTTATAGGTCACAAAGCAGGTAAATAATATGGATTATAACCTGAAGGTAATATTTGAACTTTTTATCGCTGATGGCACATTTTTAAAGGGTGAACCTTATGGCAGAGGGCATATCCACGATACATTCAGGATAGAGACCGTTGAAAAGGACAAGGACGATTATATACTACAACGGCTCAACAACAAAATCTTCAGAAACATTCCGGAACTTCAGAACAATATCGAAAGAGTCACAGTTCATCTAAGAAACAAACTAATAGCTGTACCCGGTTCCAATATCAAGAGAGAATGCCTGAGCCTGATCCCTTCCCGAAATGGCAAGAGTTGGATCATTGATAAGGATGGTAATTACTGGAGAATGTACATTTTCATTTCCAATCATCGTTCGTACAATATCGTTGACAGTCCTGGTAAAGCATTTGAAGGAGGAAAAGCTATTGGCCGTTTTCAGGCAATACTGTCAGATATGCCGGGAGAGCCTCTTTTTGAAACTATTCCATGGTTTCACGATATCGAAAAAAGACTTCAGACTTTCAATATTAAGATAAAAGAAAACCCAGTTGGACGTGTCGAAACTGTGGTTAAAGAGATTGATCAGATTTTTGACAGGGCAGAGGAAATGAAAATTATACTCAGGCTCGGTAAAGAAGGCAAAATACCTCTGAGAATCACACATAATGATACAAAATTCAATAACATATTGCTTGATGAAAACGATAAAGCATTGTGTGTAATTGATCTTGATACCGTAATGCCCGGATATATCCACTATGATTTTGGTGATGCTATAAGAACAGCAGCAAATACAGCTTCCGAAGATGAGAATGATCTATCAAAGGTCAAATTGGATTTAAATCTCTTTAAAGCATATTCTGAGGGCTACCTTTCCGAAACCGTCGAAACACTGAATGTTGTTGAAAAGGAATTCCTTGCATTTGCTCCACGATTAATCACCTACACTATTGCTGTCCGTTTTCTTACAGATTTTATTGATGGTGATAATTATTTCAAAATACATCACGAGCTTCATAACCTTCAGAGAGCCAGGGCACAACTCAAACTAGTTATGAGTATGGAGGAGCAGTATGAAACTATGAAGAGGATTATCAGGAACTTAACATAGGGTGCAAGGTGCAGGGCAAAAGGTTAATATAAATGATTAATACACTAATAAAGAATGAATTAGCCCCCCTTTAGGGGGGTTGGGGGCAAAAAGAGACAATTATGGATTGGACAAAAGACGAGATTAGGTTTCTGAAGACGTTGAGCGATCCTGATAAAATTCAGGGATTCCTCGATTCATTAGATTATAATCCTAATTATGAATGCAGGTCACCAAGATGGGTAATAAGGAAAAGATCTGCTCATTGCTTTGAGGGCGCTCTTTTCGCTGCTGCAGCTTTGCAATTTAATGGTTACAAACCCCTTATTGTTGACATGAAAGCTTATAATGATGATGATCATGTAATTACTGTTTTCAAAGCGGATGGTCATTGGGGTTCAGTTGCAAAGTCGAACTTCACCTCATTGAGATACAGGGAACCTGTCTACCGCTCATTGCGAGAACTTGTTATGTCTTATTTTGATTTTTATTTCAATACTGATGGTGATAAGTCCTTACGATCCTATTCACTGCCACTAGACCTTACGATTTATAATCCATGCCATTGGACAACAACAGATGAAGATCTTGAATATATCGGGGATAAACTTGAAAAGATTCGTCACTATCCGGTTATGAATAAAAAGATGATAAAAAACCTGAAGAAAGCAAGTGATCTTATGCTAAAAGCCGGTATGCTGGGGTCTAATGCGGAAGGATTATTTAAGCCAAAATAGGCGAAAGGTAAAAGATGAAAGATAAAAGACAAAAGTAAAAAACAGCAAGACCGCAGGACCGCTAGACTCCTACTGATCCGGTCGAAATAAATTATTATCCATCTATTTGTATACCATTATATTACAAAAATTGGCTCCATGACGGTCGAAGGTTCTTTTTGTATTTAACATGATATTGACTACTTTTGATACCTTAAAATAAATGGGGTATGGATTTATCAGGAAAAACCTACAAAGCCTTTATTGATAGGGAGGAGGCTTTAAAAAAGCAGTATAGCGCAAAAAATGCTGAGAAACAACACTCAAAAGGGAAGCTTACTGCTCACGAACGAATCAGCCTGCTTTTCGACTCAGGTACCTTTGAAGAAATTGATGCTTTTGTTACACCGGCAAGTCAACCGGTTGAGTTTGGTAAGGTTGATAGAACATACGGAGATGGTGTTATAGCGGGTCATGGGAAAATAAACGGACGATTGGTATTTGCATATGCTCAGGACTTTACCATTATGGGAGGATCACTTGGTCTGGTCCATTCCAAGAAGATCACCAAGATACAGGAGATGGCACTTAAAATGGGAGCTCCAATTATTGGCTTAATGGACTCTGGCGGAGCAAGAATTCAGGAGGGCGTTGCCAGTCTCAGCGGTTATGCTTCAATTTTTCATAATATCATCAGTTCTTCAGGAATTATACCCCAGATATCTGTTATCATGGGACCTGCGGCAGGAGGTGCTGTTTACTCCCCTGCTCTTACTGACTTTGTCTTCATGGTAAACCATACAAGCTACATGTTTGTAACCGGGCCAAATGTTGTGAAGGAAGTGCTGAATGAAGATGTTACATCTGACGGACTGGGCGGCGCTGAGGTCCATGCACGAAAAAGCGGTGTTGCACATATGATATATGATGATGAGGAAAATACGATACTTGCCCTGAAAAAATTTCTATCCTATCTTCCCTCCAATAATGTTGAAAATCCTCCTGTAGTTGCCGATGACGGATCAATAAACGACATCAATGAAAAACTAAGAGATATAGTACCCGATGATCCAAACAAAGCCTATGACGTTAAAGACGTTATAAACCAGACAGTTGACAGGAACAGTTTTTTTGAGACATCAGAGCTTTTCGGAGCCAATCTTGTGACAGGATTTGGAAGGTTAAGAGGCAAAACCATTGGGGTTGTGGCAAATCAACCCAAAGTTCTCGCCGGGGTGCTTGATATCGATTCATCAACAAAGGGTGCCAGATTTATCAGGTTTTGCGATGCTTTCAATATTCCAATTCTTACATTTGAAGATGTGCCAGGCTTCCTTCCCGGTGTTGATCAGGAACATGCCGGTATTATCCGTCACGGTGCAAAATTGCTCTTTGCTTACAGCGAAGCCACTGTACCAAAGATAACTGTCATTCTAAGAAAAGCTTATGGCGGTGCATTCATTGTGATGAATAGTAAATTTCTTGGTGGCGACTTCAGTTTTGCCTGGCCATCTGCAGAAATTGCTGTAATGGGCCCCGATGGCGCAGTAGCCATCCTCTACCGGAAAGAACTTGCTGAGTCGAAAAATCCGGTTGAACTTAAAAAGGAACTGGTTAAAAAATACCGCGATAAGATCGCTAATCCATTTATTGCAGACGAAAGCGGGTATATTGATGAGGTTATTGATCCTGCCATGACAAGGAAAAAAATAATCTCTGCTTTCAATGCACTTAATAATAAATGGGTTAAAGTGCCAGCGAGGAAACATGGAAATATGCCATTATAAGTCAAAAGTAAAAAATCAAAAGTAAAAAGTAAAAAGATAAAAGGATTGCCACGCTCTCCTTCGGCGAGCTCGCAATGACACTGTAAGTAAGTCAGTTTGTGAGAGAACCGAGCAACAAGCAACAATTTTTAATGTTCAGGAATTAAAACAGATGTAATGAAGATTAAGAGAATACTAATTGCTAACAGAGGTGAGATTGCAGTCAGGATCATGAAGACTGCCCGCATGATGAGAATTGAAACTGTTGCTGTTAAAACGGCTGTTGAAACAAATGCCATGTACCTGTCATCAGCCGATGTGATATTTGATAATACTGAAGATATATCAGAAATACCTGTTTTTCTCGACATCGAAAAGCTGATATCAATCGCTCTGAAGACAAATGCCAATGCTATTCATCCGGGTTACGGTTTTCTGGCAGAGAACGCCTACTTTGCTCAGAAGTGTATCGAAAACAAATTAATTTTTATAGGTCCTACTCCAGATGCAATATATAAAATGGGGAATAAGACTATTGCAAGGAAGATAGCCTTAGCAAACGGGATTCCGATGGCAATGGGAAGTGAAGGCAATATTGGCACTGAGGAAGAAGCAGTTGTTATTGCTGAAAAGATAGGCTATCCTGTTATAATAAAAGCTGCATCGGGAGGTGGAGGAAGAGGTATGAGGATTGTACGAAAAGCTGAAGATATGGAGAAGCTCTTTATCATTGCCAGCAAAGAGGCGGAAAAAGCTTTCAATGATCCTTCAGTATTTGTAGAAAAATACATTGAAAATCCAAAACACATTGAATTTCAAATACTTGGCGACACAAAAGGAAATGTAATACATCTTGGAGAACGAGAATGTTCTATTCAAAGAAAACATCAAAAGCTTCTTGAGGAAGCTCCCTCCTGTGCTCTTGATGAAGAGCTGAGACAAAAAATGGGTAGCATGGCTGTCCAGATTGCTAAAGCAGTCGATTACCATTCAGCGGGAACCGTGGAATTCCTGCTTGACTCGGATAAAAATTTCTATTTCATGGAAATGAATACAAGAATTCAGGTGGAACATCCGGTTACAGAAATAATAACCGGGTTAGATTTGATAGAGCAACAGATCAGGATAGCCAATGGAGAGGAGCTTAAATATAAACAAAATGATATCAGATTGGAAGGCTGGGCAATAGAATGCCGGATTAATGCTGAGGATGTTCAGGCGGGCTTTGCACCTGACCCCGGAAAAATCGAAAGTCTGAATATGCCTTCTTTCCCATGTGTCAGGGTAGATACAGGTGTTCAGGCAGGGTCCTCAATAGTTGCAAGCTATGATTCTATGATTGCCAAACTGATTGTAAAAGGGAAAGACCGCAAGGATGCAATTAAAAATTGCAAAATGGCCCTCGATAAAGTCTGGATTAAAGGTACAAAAACAACTCTCCCGTTCTTTCGTATGCTGGTTCGTCATCAGAAGTTCCTGGATGGCAGCTTTACAACTGCATTTATTGAAAAGGACCTTGAAAAATACTATTTCAACAGTGAGTATGAAGAGATGCTTGCAGCATGGCTTGCCACTAAGCTCTTTGTTGAAGAAAACCTTAATGATAACAGTATAAACATCGACTTTGAACATGGAAAAGAGATGAGTCCATGGTTACTAAACAAGAGAATGAATCAATTTTAAATCAGGCTGTTAATCATGGCAAACGAAAAACTTCAGATAAAAAAGCTTTACGCACTTTCTTCTGAAAACCGGAAATTCAGCTTTTCCCTGCCTCTGAAACAGACAATCAGGATCGGAAAAAGAGATTATGAAGTTAAACTTAAGGCAGATGAGAAATATGGTACTTATATTTTATGGAAGAACCGGAAGTACCCTGTTGAGATTGTAAGTTCCCGTCAGAATAAATATGAGATTCTTTTTAACGATATAAGTTACACATTTACAGTAGAAACACCTTTCTCACTTAAGAGAATGAAGGTGCTGAATTCAGGCAGAGATAAGGTTGAAACGGAATTTATCAAAGCTCCGATGCCAGGAAAAATAATCGATGTGTTAGTTAGAGAAGGCTCCTCTGTTCTAAGGAGCGAACCGCTGATTATTCTCGAAGCCATGAAGATGCAAAATGAAATAATATCTCCGGTAACCGGTACAATTGTCAAAGTTGCGGTTAAACCCAATACCAATGTAATGAAGGATGATCTTCTCGTTGAGATAAAGTTATAAGGTTCCTGGTAAGAGGAAAAACTCAGCTTGCATGTTTTCTTAAAAAATGTCGGAAAAATATTATTATTCCGCCAGAGGTGATTATAGTAGCAATTGCCCCATAAAGAAAACTCTCTGCAGGTATTGAGACCACCCATGTCCAGCTAATCCAGTATAAGGGAGAAAAAAATGCCAGATAATTCCAAGGGTGATGAAGAAGTAGTCCTAAAGGAACTGTAATCAGAAAAATTCCATAAATCGCTGAAAGCGACAAACCATCAATCCTATTTTCTGCAAGGCTGCCAATAAGAAGAAATACAAACGGGGATTGGATTGTTAAAAGAAAAATCACAAAAACAGTTCTTAACCATCCCTCAGTAGGTACAGGATTGGTAATAAGAATACTAATAAGTACCAGAATAAAACTGAGAGTCATCGTCACTACTATTCTCAGATACAAAGAGTTTCTTCTGGTTGCAGGTGTTACAACTTGGTCCCTAATGATGTACAAATAGTTTTCATCGATAAGGATAAATGCATACACCAATCCAAAAAGCATTGGAATTATTGAAACAAATGTAATTGCAGTCAATGAATAGTATCTATCCAGAAGAAAACCGGATTTTAAAAAGATAAAATGAGAAAGTATCGGAAAGACTAATTTCAGAAAGACAATCAGTAACAATGGAATCAGGCTGGCAACCAAAAGCATTATATCGTGCGATATAATTTTCATATCCGTTATAACTGAGCTTTTAAACCTGCTCCACATGTTTTTCTGACTGAAATGAATCAATAATGACTGTCTTAAAAGCCCACCACCTCCCCCTTCGGGGTGGTTGGAAACATTTTTGAGACATTCTATTTTACTTAGTTTTTAACAGGAATATTCTTCAGAGTACCAACAAGAAAATCCCAGAATTTACCAACTGAAGCGATATTTACCTTCTCGTCCGGAGAGTGCGGGTACCTAATAGTAGGCCCGAAAGAGATCATATCCAGCTTTGGATAAACACCGGCAATCAGGCCACATTCAAGACCTGCATGGATAGCTTTAATATCAGGCTCTTTCCCATACATATCCTTATAAATGCCACTCATTGTTTTCAGGATCGGAGATTGCATATTTGGTTTCCATCCAGGGTAGGTCCCAGTTAAAGTAACTTCTGCACCAATCAGCTGAAAAACAGCTGCGATTTTCCACGCTGTCGCTTCCTTGGCAGAGTCAACTGAACTTCGGGTAAGATTATATGTCTCAAATTTGCCTCCGATACACTTGACTATAGCAAGGTTATTCGAAGTTTCAACCAGTCCTTTCATTGCCTGGCTCATTCGCTGAACACCATTTGGGCAGGCGAACAGAGCTCTGATTATCCTGTACTGTTCACCCTGGTTCATTACTTTGGCAGGGACAGCAACCTTTTCAAATGTAAACTTCATATCAGGCTCAGTGTCAGAAAATTCTGCCTGGTATATTTTCTCATAGCCCTTAACAAACTTCTCAAATTCTTTAGCTTTAATTTCAGGTACCAAAACAATGGAATAAGATTCTCTTGGTATTGCATTCCTCAGGTCACCACCTGCTGCTTCGGCAAGCCTGATAACAAAATCAGACTCTGCCTGCATAAGAAACCTGAACATAATCTTATTTGAATTTGCTCTTCCCATCGCGATATCGACACCTGAGTGACCTCCTTTAAGACCTTTGGCAGTTATTTTATAGGAGGCCATTCCTTTTGGAGATTTCTCTTCAGCATAACCTTTCGTTACATTTACATCAATACCTCCTGCACAACCAACATAAAGTTCACCTTCATCCTCAGAGTCAAGATTCATTAGTATATCACCATTTAATAATCCTTTTTTGAGGCCGAAAACGCCTGTCATACCGGTCTCTTCATCAATTGTGAAAAGTGCTTCAATTGGTCCATGAACAAGTTTATTAGAAGAGAGAACTGCCAGTGTTGCTGCAACTCCGATGCCATTATCTGATCCGAGCGTAGTGCCATTCGCTCTTACCCATTCACCGTCAATAATTGTTTCGATTGGATCTTTCTCGAAATCATGCTTTTTATCACTGTTTTTCTGAGGCACCATATCGAGATGTGTCTGGAAAATTACAGCCTTCCGATTTTCCATCCCTTTGGTAGCAGGTTTTCGAATGATTACGTTGCCAACTTTATCTACTATTGTTTCAAGGTTATGCTTTTCCCCAAACTCCTTCACATACTCGATCATCTTTTGCTCATGTTTTGAAGGACGGGGGATCTGTGTTATTTCATGGAAGTAATTCCATAATTCTTTTGGTTCAAGATTACGTATGTCGGTCATATTATTGAGTTTTAAGTTTTCAATAAATAGTCAATAAAATTAATACAATTGGGTCATAAAAGCAATGAATATTTGAAACATAAGAGGAAAATTATAACCCGAGAATCCGGGTTATAAATCATTCATAAAACAGTGTCAATAATTTAATGTTCGAATCATTTTGATTTTTGTACCAATATTATTACTTTGTGACACCTGATTCTCAAAAACATAAATAATGTAACCAAAAAGGAATGAGCAAGTTATTATCTCATCTTAACCCAATAAACTCAATAGATTTTAAATTTAGTTATCAATAGAAGTAAAATGACATTTTTATATATTGTTACAGCCCTGGTTATAATCTTTGACTTTATCAATGGATTTCATGATTCCGCAAATTCGATAGCAACAGTAGTTTCAACCAAAGTGCTCTCACCAATAGCAGCTGTGGGTATGGCTTCTTTCTTTAATTTTGTTGCGTTCCTAGTTTTCCAACATAAGGTCGCGATAACAATGGGAAAGGGTGTCATTAATCCCGATGTCATTAATCTTACTGTTATTGCATCTGCATTGGTTGCTGCAATTTCATGGAACCTCGCAACATGGTGGCTTGGACTTCCTTCCAGTTCTTCACATACTCTAGTTGGCGGTTTAGTTGGAGCTGCTGTAGCCAGTTCCGGCTGGAGTTCAGTAGTAATGGCCGGAGTAATCAAAATTGTTCTTTTTATTGTAATAGCCCCGGTTCTTGGAATGGTAATGTCTTTCATTATCTCGGCTATTGTTCTTTTTCTGGCAAGAAACCATTCTCCCTCAGGGATAGATAAGCATTTCAGACGGCTCCAGCTTTTGTCTGCAGCAGCCTTTAGTCTGGGACATGGAGGCAATGATGCTCAGAAGTCTATGGGAATTATCTGGATTGCTCTTGTAGTTTCAGGTTTAGCTACAAAGAATGATCCGATAGCTCTGTGGATTGTCCTTTCATGTCAGGGAGCAATTGCTTTAGGGACATTATTAGGTGGCTGGAGAATTGTCAAGACAATGGGACAAAAGATAACCAAGCTAAAACCATTTGAGGGTTTCTGTGCAGAATCTGCAGGTGCCATCACTCTCTTTGGCGCCACACATTTCGGCATCCCGGTAAGTACAACTCATGTTATTACCGGAGCAATCATAGGAGCCGGAGCAAGAAAAGGAGTCTCTGCTGTTAAATGGGGTGTAACTACTAAAATTTTCTGGGCATGGCTACTAACCATTCCGATATCAGCAGTTGTAGGTTCATTAATGTATCATCTTCTTAACTTGATTCTCGCATAAGTTTTTTATACATACATTGATATAATTTTAATAATTATGAATATAGATAGTTTTCTTAAGTTTTTTGTACCGAAGGATCACTCTTTCTTTCCACTGTTTGAAAGCGATGCGCAAAACCTGGTAAAAGCAGCTGTATTTCTTAAAGAACTTATGGCCAGTACAGAAATTGAAGACCATGAAAGGATAAATAAAGAGATCAAGGACATTGAGCATATCGGCGATCAGATCACCGATAAAACATATGTTCAGCTTAACAAATCGTTCATTACACCTTTCGACAGGGAAGATATTCATGAACTAACTGCAAACATTGACGATGTAGTCGATTCAATAAATGGTATAAGTCGCAGAATTTGTCTCTACAAACCCAAGAAGCTTATTCCTATTTACAAGGAGATGGCTGCTTTGATCTATGAGGGTGCTAAAGAGATCGAAGTAGCAATTCATTGTCTGAAAGATCCGGTTGCTAATAAAGGAAAAATAACCCGGGCTTGCGAGAAAGTAACGGTGATTGAGCATGAGGCTGATGAACTTTATTTTGTGGGAGTGTCAGAACTGTTTGAAAAAGAAGAAGATCCAAAAGAATTGCTAAAAAATAACAAGATCCTTGAGATTCTCGAAAGATGCGTCGATGAAGAGGAGGATGTAACAGACACTCTTAAAGCGATATTGATAAAAATGGCCTAATAGAAAGTTGCTGGGTACTGGGTGCTAGGCACTTGGTCCCAAGTAAAAAAGAATTTTTTTTAAACATATGTCCTTCAAACCAGGTACCAAAAATCCATGACCAAGAACCATAAAGATTGCTAACTGCTTTTTATCATCGTAAGCACCATCTTAAATTTCTCCACAGCATTCACTGCATGAGTAATATTTGCAGGCATAATTATGCTTTGGCCTGCCTCCAGGAGAAATGATTTTCCTCCAATTACTACTTCCACCCTCCCATCAACTACCTGAATCATTGCATCAAATGGGGCAGTGTGCTCACTTAATGCTTCACCTTTGGCAAAAGAAAAGAGTGAAATGTTACCGGTCTGCTTCTTCAAAACAGTTTTGCTGACTATACCTCCATCGGAGTAATCTATCGATTCATTGAAACTAAAGACTCTTGATTTTTCAAATTCATTTGTGGCCATGAAAGTCAGTTATTTTTTGATGTTGGGTAGCTCCAGGCCGTAACCTTTCTTTTTATCCTCGGCCTTAAGAAGGAATGCAAATACCAAAGAAAGTATACTCAGAGAGGTAAACATTACTAAATCGAAGAAATAATTATATCTCAGGTTCAACTTTGTCTTTTCAATTATTGGATATATTGCTTCGGATGTTTTAATTTCAATATCATTAATAAATTTCCCCTTAACTTCTGATGGATTAATTCCTGAAAGAGCACTGGCGGTACTTGCTGAGATACTGCTTTTCAGACTTCCCAAATCAATTATTGAAATTGGGACTGCCTCATAGGTTGTATTTTGTACCAATGAATCAATAGTACGGCTACTGGCTTTTTCAGCAAGCCGGGAAATTTCTTTAACTGAAAAATCATAAGTTTTAACGGATAATACCTGTTTATAAGCATCGGTTACTGCCTCTTTTACAACTATTTTATTAGGTGTAACATCAGGATTTGTTGAATTAAGAATTATTCCTAACAAGAGCGGAATTATCCATAATCCTATATTTTGAATCCAGAAGATTACAGCATATGCTGTTCCCAGCTGTTTTTCCGGAATAATTTTTGGAACAGAGGGCCACATTGCAGCAGGAACTAACGAAAAACCGATTCCAAGAATAATTACCACAGCTGCCGCAAGCCACCATGCATTCAAAAATGGAATCGTCAGGGTACCATGAACCAGAATTAAAATAACGGAACCAATAATCATAATTGTTGCACCTTTTCCTTTTTTGTCATAAACTGTACCAAATAAAGGTGTAAGAAAGATAGTGCCAAAAGGGAGCAAAGCCGGAATTGACCCTGCGAGATTTGGATTAACATGATACTTATTAATCATCAAATCGGTCGCATAAAACAAAAACGGGAAAACTGCCGAATAAAACAAAACACATAGAATAGCAATATACCAGAATCCTTTGTTTTTGATAATAAACAAAATATCCTTAAGCTCAAAAGCATCTTCTTTGACATTTCCTGTAATACTCTGGGCTATTGAAGCATCCAGTCTCTTATCCATGAAGGTATAAATTATAAAAGCAGATAACGCGATCAGCATAAGTACAAACGCCAGCAAAACAGGAGATGAGTAAGAATAGGCTTTTGCCATTGGTAAGGCTATTCCAAGGGCAAGAGCTGTGCCAAGACGAGCAATAGACATCTGCATACCCATTGCCAGAGCCATTTCTCTTCCTTTGAACCATTTTACCACAGTCTTCGAGACCGTGATTCCGCCTGCTTCGGTTCCAACGCCAAATATTCCGAATCCTATTGCTGAAATTATTACCTGAGTTTTTATTCCAAAGATCATAGCTCCTTCAGGAAATACATGTCTGAGCGCCCAGTAATTAAGTCCTGTTCCAATTGCCATCATGGAGGTGGCAGCAAGACCGGTAAAACGTACCCCCATTTTATCAAGGATAATTCCACTGAAAATAAGCATGAACAGAAACACATTAAACCATGTGTAAGAAGATGTATATATTCCGAAATCAGAGCTATTCCATCCTAAAATACTTTCAAGCATCGGTTTAACGGGTGAAAGGGCGTAATTAAAAAAATATGCACGAAACATTGATAGTGAAACGATTATCAGCGCGGTCCACCTTGCCTTTTTTGAATCACGTAAAGTATTGATTATTTGTTCCATGATTATTTTTATTGATTATAAGTTTTTGACCGGTAAATGTAATTAATATATTTTTTAAACAAATTAATCAGTCAACAATTTCATTAGATTAGATACCAGGTACCTGATAAGATTTATTTCTCAATATTAGGAAGTTCAAGACCATAACCCTTCTTCTTGTCTTCAGCTTTAAGCAGGAATGCAAAAAGAAGAGCCAATATACCAAAACCTGTGAAGATCATCATTGGAATGGTATAATTGTAACTTGGAATGCTGACACCATCGACCAGTCTCATTCCTGTAATGCAATATTTATCAAGCACCCATCCGATCAACGCAGGAACTCCCATAAGTCCCCAGTTCTGAACCCAAAAAATCAATGCATAAGCAGAGCCTAATTGTTTTTCAGGAATAATCTTTGGAACAGATGGCCACATTGCAGAAGGAACAAGCGAAAATCCAATACCAAGAACTATGATCAGAGCTATTGCAACAGGTTTGAAATTGAGAAAAGGAACCGAGAACAACGTATGAACAAGAATTATCAGAATTGCACCAATGATCATTAATGTTGCACCCTTCCCTTTGCGGTCATAAAGGCTACCGAATATTGGAGTAAGAAGTATAGTGCCAAAAGGCAATAAAGAAGGTATGGTTCCTGCTACAAGCGGATTCACTCCGAACTTATTAACCATCAGGTCAGAGGCATACTTTAAAAATGGGAAAACGGCAGAATAAAATAACACGCAAAGGATAGCAATATACCACCATCCTTTGTTTTTTATTATAAACCACATATCAGCCATTTTAAATGACTCGTCTTCTGCAGAACCGGAAATTGCAGCCTCTTCAGCAATTGATTTATCAAGCCTCTTATCCTGAATAGCATAAAGGAAAAATGAAATCATACCAATGCATATCAGTATGAGACCCATAAATACGGGTTTTGCAACACCGCCCATCCATACAGCAAGCGGATAAGAAGCAAATAATGCCAGTGCGGTTCCAAGACGTGCCGAGGCAAGCTGAAGACCCATGGCAAGGGCCATTTCTTTACCCTTGAACCATTTAACTATTATCTTTGAAACAACGATTCCTGCCACCTCGACACCTACACCAAATACAGCATAACCCAATGCAGCGATAACCACCTGGGCTTTCATGCCAAGAAAATGTAACCCGTCGAGGGAATGAGTTGAAATGGCCCAGTACTTAACAGCGGTCCCTGCCACCATAATAATTGTTGACATATTTCCGGTGAACCGGACACCTTTTTTATCAAGAATAATTCCCCCCAGGATGAGCATTAACAGGAAAACATTGAACCAGCCGTATGCACTTGTAAAGAATCCATATTCAGTACTGTTCCAGAGAAGTTCTTTCTCCAGCATTGGTTTCAACGGGGCCATCACATCAGCGATATAGTATCCGCAGAGCATTGTAAATGAGACTATGGTCAGTGCTGTCCAGCGTGCAGCTTTTGAATCACGAAGAGTATTAGTAATAGTTTCCATAATTAATCCGATGACTAAATTTAAGGGGATGAATGTAATTAATATATTTCTCAAACAAATTATAAATACTTTTATTTCAGAACCATTTTATGCCATAATTGTTAAACTGTAATTAATATATAAAATGCTACATTAGTGAATTATGAAAAATTTCAGTTTATTTGCAATTTCCGGTATTAAAATTTGAGAAGAACATATATCATGAAAAAATCTCTTGCACTTATATTATTCGTACTACTTTCCTCCCTGGTATTTTCGCAGCAAAATATAAAATGGTATACAATCGAAGAGGCTGAAAAACTCAATAAACAGGATCCCCGTCCGATTTTTATTGATACATATACCGATTGGTGCGGCTGGTGTAAAAAAATGGACAGGGAAACTTTTACCAATTCAATTATATCAGATATTCTCAACAATAAATTTTATCCTGTAAAATTTGATGCTGAAGGAAAAGAAAGTATTACTTTTTTAGGTCAGACATTCATTAATGACGGCAAAGCAGGAAAAGCACATCAATTCGCAGTTGCACTTCTAAATGGACAATTATCCTATCCTACAGTTGTATTCCTGGTCCCTCAGAAAGATGGTAAAATTCAAGTTAATCCTGTTCCTGGTTTCAGGGAAGCAAAAGACATGGAAGTATTACTGAGTTTCTTTGCAGATAAAGCGTACACAACTCAAAACTTTGAGGAATTTCAGAAAAGCTTTCAGGGGAAAGTCAAATAAACCCCATCGCCCTTTTGGCGCTCCCCTGAAGTGAATTCCTGCAATTCGTTATACCCCCTCGCCCTTCGGGCACTTCCCCTTTGCAGGGAGAAAACTCTGCAATGAAGTGAAATTCCTCTTAATGAACGAGTATTATCTCCCCTTTGGCGGAGATGCCGCAAAGCGGCTGAGGGGTATAACTCTATTTTCCGATAATATAATTTGCCGGAAGTTGAATCACCTCTCCAAACTGATAAATAAGTTTTCTGGAATCGAATAGTTTTTCCGATCCGAGACTTATTTTTATGTCAACAACATCAGGAACTCTGTAAAATAATTTATCATACTTTGCACCTTCAGCTTTCGCCTGAACTCTATTAATGATTGTCAGGTTCTTGGTTTTCTTTTCCGGGATAAATTCTACTGTTACAGGCTTTCCTCCCTTCATAGTGCCGGTTACAGGTCCTGTCAGGTCAGAAAACTGAAACAAATTCACAGGTTTTCCAACCATTGTTTTCTGAGGAATAATCTGATATGAAAATGACAAGGTCTGTTTTAATGTTTTACCAGTAAATAGTTCTGTATAAGCCTTTTCAAGACGGTTTATTTCATTTATGGCAGCATCGTTTTGCGGAAAGACATTAGCTTCGCCCGTAAGAATAAGATGCTTTCCGTCTCTCATCTCCATTAATCTCTTTGCTGCCTTTTCAGCCAGCTGATCAACAGTAAGTTTCTTTTTCTTTTCAACAACGTAAGGTATCCGTACAAAGGAGGAATCAACATTCATGCGTTTATAAGCAGTATCTCGTTGCAACTGGAAATATTCATCCGATCCCAGATCAAAGGAATGATACTGTATGTTCTCAGACTCATTCATACCGCTCTGCTTCTCATTGGAATAAAATATCCCCGGATTCAGGTCCAAAATAAGTCCCTCTTTCCTGAGAGAGAGAACATTTGTCTGGAATAGCGATGTACTCGATATGACATAAAATTCTGACGGATCCAGCTCATCATGAGTTTTGACAGTAATACTTTGTATTGACCATGATTTGCTTTCGTTCTGGATAACATCAGTCAGACCCAGCAGGTCACCGGCAAACTGAGCATACGGACCAGGCTTTTCTATGGTTCTTTCCATTTCAACCACAACAGTAAATACGGTTCGTGGAAGACCATATACAATGCTTCCTTCCCTCAGTGCGGCAGAATCAGAAAGTGGTAAAATAACACTCTTTGAATCAGCAAGTTTCTTACTCGTTTCACATGAATAAGTGAATAATAAAGTTATCAATAATACAGATAGTCTGATGCTGGTTTTCATATAGATATTTTTTTGTTCAAAGTTCAAAATTCAAAGTTCAAAGTTCAAAGTTCAAAATTCAAAGTTGTGTATTGCACCCCATTAAACTGGACTAATTTCCATTGGGTTTAATACTGGTATTTCAAATATATTATTTTTGTTTATTCGATACAAATCTTCAGGCGAGGAGCCAAATCCCAGGTTAGGAAG